>Ga0209711_10000110_pt1 | contig 76525 bp, 62 predicted proteins | sample ArcticOcean_MG_C_7_FD_187441 | JGI IMG/M metagenome (GOLD analysis project Ga0209711, IMG submission 187441) | Marine microbial communities from western Arctic Ocean - ArcticOcean_MG_CB11_88 (SPAdes) (version 2) | ecosystem: Environmental > Aquatic > Marine > Oceanic | place: Arctic Ocean... | reverse complement strand
CATCTAATTTTGTCGTGAAATCTCAAATTTCTTCCGAAGTTCTAGGGAGAAAAGCATTGCACTGCCGGTCTAAAGCTGGTTCTTTCCCGCCCCGCGAGAAATTGCAACCCGCCGTTGGTCCTCTGAGGGATGTTTCAAAAGCATCCGACCTCGCCAGAGGGTAACCCGGCTCCACTACTACAGAAATGTCAGAAGAAACCGCTGAAACCCAGCCAGAAACCACCGATGCCGTGAAGCTCAACCGCTTCGAACTTCCAAATCGTCTTGTAAAGGACGAGGATACCGCAACCGAAACATACGCTCGCTTCACTGCTGAGCCCTTCGAACCCGGTTTCGGCCATACGATTGGTAACTCTCTCCGGCGCGTCCTCCTTTCCTCTTTGGAAGGAGCTGCAATCACTTCCGTGCGTATTGCCGGAGTGCAGCACGAATTCGCTACTCTTCCTGGAGTTGTTGAAGATGTCACTGACATCGTGTTGAACCTCAAGAAAGTCAAATTCATTGCCCACGGCAAGGAGCCTCGCGTTCTTACACTTTCAGCGAACCAAGCAGGGGAAGTGACCGCTGGAGACATCCAAGAGGACAATATGTATGAAGTGGTCAATAAGGACCTCGTCATCTGCACTCTTGATAAGAAGATCAAGTTCGACGCTGAGTTCGAAATTCAAGTCGGTCGTGGTTTCCACACCGGTGAAGAGAATAAGCGCGACGGTGCCCCTATCGGGGTGATCGCGATTGACTCCATTTTCTCCCCTGTTTCCCGCGTGAAGTATTCCGTGGGAGCCACCCGCGTGGGACAGATTACCGACTTCGATAAACTTGATATCGATATCTGGACTGACGGTCGCGTGGAGCCACACGATGCACTCCTTCAGGCTTCGGCCATCCTTCGTCATCACCTTGATGTGTTCGTTAACTACGACGACAACGCGGTGGAGTTCGAGGAAGCACCAGCCGAGCAGTCCGAAGAGAATGCCGCTCTCAAGAAGCTCCTCAACATGAGCGTCAACGAGATCGAGCTTTCCGTTCGTGCTGCCAACTGCCTCAACAACGCAAATATCACCTCTGTCGGTCAGCTTGCGCTGAAGACCGAGGCAGAAATGCTCAAGTATCGTAACTTCGGAAAGAAGTCGCTCAACGAGATCAAAGACAAGCTTCATGAGCTTGGACTTGGTCTTGGTATGAACCTTGATCCATCTCTCCTCTCTGGTGTGAACTTGGGTGCCCCAATGGCCCCACGTCTCGGCGTTGAAGAAGAAGCTCCTGTAGGACTGGCCGATTTGATCGCTCAGAACCTCGACCAGTAAAACACCCTACCGTTAGAAATTCAGACCGATGAGACATCGCCGTAAAACAGTAAGACTAAAGCGAAGCGACGGGCACCGCCGCTCGCTGATCTCCAATCAGGCTTGCGCCATGATTGAATATGGACGTATCCGCACGACCCTTGGTAAAGCCAAAGCGATCCGCCCTGTGGTGGAGAAGTTGGTAACCTTGGGTAAGAAGGACAACGTGCATTCCCGCCGTATGGCCTTCCGTGTCCTTCGTCAGAAGGATTCCGTGAAGCGTCTGTTCGACGTGGTTGCACCAGCTATCGGGGATCGTCCTGGTGGCTACATCCGCATTACCAAGCTTGGACCACGCATTTCCGATGCCGCCGAGATGGCCTACATTGAGTGGGTTGATCTTGAGAATCTTGCGCCAGACGATGAGCTGGTCGAAGAAGCTGCTGCAGAGTAGATCGTAGCGAAGCAATATTATTTCAACGACCGTCTCCAAAAAGGGGCCGGTCGTTTTTTGATATATTCTAGCTCTTTGGGGTTCGGGATTGCTCGTTCTCAAATCACCAGAACGAGCGCTGATTATGTGAACTCGGTGATCTAGATCAGCTTTTACGGGTCATTAATCTGGCAAGGAAAAGCAGCGCGATGACGGTAGCTATGAGCGCGATCAGCTCGAAGGGCCATTCATCGGAGTGAGTGTGTCCCGGAGGGCCGGGGTGGGAGGCTGCGGTGGCGGTGAGGGCGATGCTGGCGAGGGCAGTGATGCGGTGGATCATACTTGTTGGAGTCTTGGGTTGTAGGGATGATTTGGGAAAACTGGATTGAGCGCGGCTCGGATTTCTTGGAGCGCTTTTTTTAAAATGATGCTGCGGGGAGCGAGGACGCGGATGACGGCGACTTGCTCGGTGAGCTGGGTGAGGCCGCAGAGGAGGTTACTTTTTTTGAGGGAAGCTTCGATCCCAGCGAGGGTGTCGCAGTACGGATCGAGGGAATCTTTGACGATCCAGACGGCGCTATAAAAGGCGACTTCCCAGTCGGGGACGCTGAGGGGCCAGCCTCCGAGTTTGGGTTCGAGGACCATGCGCTCGAGGGCGTGGAAGGTGCCGTCGTAGTGGAGGGAAAAGTTGGTGGTGAAACGGCGGTAGCGGTATTGCTCGCCGTGCTTCACGCGGCCGGGGGCGAGTTGATCGAGGAAGATCATTTCTGCTCCCGCAGCGAGGGTGATCTTTGTTTCCAGTTCTACTTCTGAGCCTTGCTGGGGGACGGAAAAGTTGGGGTGATATTCGAGCCAGGTTTCGGTTTCGAGAGAGAAGCTTTGGGTGATTTTAGCGGATGATTTGTCCATCGCGTAGAAGCGCGAGGCGCTGGGGGAGGTGAGGGCGACGCTTGCACCTTTTTGGAGATGGACGTCGAGCGACATGGTGTCGCCATCGAAGAGACCGGCGGTGGGGTTGACGATTTGGAGGGCGAGGGTTTCCCCATTCCAGTAGGGTTTGCTGAAATGGTAGAGTCCTCCGGCGCGTCGTTTTGAGAGGACGGTGCGGTGGCGCTCATCGAGGCGGAAGTCGAGTTCCGCGGCGCTCTGGAGGCTACCCAACATCGGTGAAAAGGACGTGGCGGTCGAACCACGCGATGAGGTTATCGACCTCGCGGCCGGTTTTTAAATCAGTAAAAAGGAAGGGGCGCTCGCCGCGCTTCGCGGAGCAGTCGTCGTGCATTTGCACGAGGTCGACTTCGACGTAGGGAGCGAGTTCGGCTTTGTTGATGACGAGGAGATCCGCACCCACGATTGCGGGGCCGCCTTTTCGCGGAATGTCGCCGCCCTCGGTGACATCGATGACGTAGATGAAGACATCGGCGAGCTCGGGGGAGAAGGTTGCGGTGAGGTTATCGCCGCCGCTTTCGATGAGGATGAATTCGAGATCGAAGAAGCGGGATTGGAGGTCGTCGACTGCTTCGAGATTCATGGAAATGTCATCGCGGATTGCGGTGTGCGGGCAGCCTCCGGTTTCGACGCCGAGGATGCGGTCGGCATCGAGGGCAGAGGCGCGGATGAGCATTTGCGCGTCTTCTTTGGTGTAGATGTCATTCGTGATGACGGCCATGTTTCTCGACTTACCGTAGTGGCGGCAGAGAGTGAGGCAGAGAGTGGATTTACCGGAGCCGACGGGTCCGCCGATTCCGACTCTGATGGCATTTCTTTCGGACATAATTTTTAGGAAATGAAGAGGCGGGCATCAGCGCGCTCGTGCTGGCTGGCGGCGATATCCCAGAGGGGATTGAAGGTGCCGAGTTCGTGATCGGCGAGGGCGAGGATGGTCTCGTTTGACTGGCTCATGGCGGCGAGGGATTCGGCGAGGATTTTTTGGGCAATGGTGGGCCCGATGGGGAGGAGCTTGAGGGCGCTTTGGACGAGAGCGGAAAAGGTTTGGTAGCTGAAGGCGCAGAAGGTATCGGTGAGCGGGACGGAGGATTCGGCGAAGATAACGCCGCTGACGACGGGGTGTTGGAAGCGGGGGAAGCGGTCTTTTCCGCTGAAGAGGGCCGGCTTGCGCCAAGTTTTTTCGTAGAGGAGCCAGCTCTGGCGGCCGATGCGGGAGGAGGCTTCCCTGAGTTGGCGGGTGGGGCGCATCGCGCGGGCGACTTGATCCCAATGGGTGAGGGCGGCGAGGTCCTGAGCGAGGACGGCTTGGTAGGCGCGCAGGAGGATGGGGAGTTCGCCGTGGATGAGGGCGTGACGGACGTCACGGAGGAGGAAGGTGCGGAGGTCATCGCCGGTGGTTAGGTGGCCGGATTGCACGAGGCCCTCGAGGCCGAAGGAATGCGCGTAGCTGCCGACGGGCAGGGCGCTATCGGTGAACTGGAGGAGGATCGAGGTGCCGTGGGAGGTCATTTTTAATGACGGTGGTCGCTGTGGGGGCGGCAGTTGAGGATGTCCTCACGGCATTCCCAGGGGATACCGATTCGGTCGAGGGAGTCGGTGAGGGTGGGGAAGTTTTCGGCTAGAATGGCTTCTTCTCGTACTTCGACGGGGATGTGGCGATTGCCGAAATACCAGCCGATCTTGGCTGCGAGATCTGCCTTTTCGGGAAGGGCGATAACGATGACTTTTTCGGGGAGTTGGGTGATTTGAAATGAGCGTTCGTCGGTCCAGAGGTAGTCCTCATTTTTCGCGGGGGCGGGGAGGTCGATGGCGACCTCGGAGCCATCGGAGGCAGTGCCACGCCAGCGCCGTTTCCAGAGATCGATACGGGCCACGGGAAGGGCGATGGCATCGGTGGAATCGGGGCCGATTCGGCTGAGGAGGAGTGCCATATTTAAAAAAGGAAATAGCGTTGGGCGAGGGGAACCTCAGAGAGCGGTTCGCAGGTGAGGTCTTCGCCATCAGCCGTGACGCGGTAGGTCTCGGGGTCGATCTCGATGTCCGGGCAGCTGTCGTTGAAGAGGAGGTCTCTTTTTGTGATGGAGCGGGTGTTTTTGACGGCGACGAGTCGTTTGTTGATCTGGATATTTTCTTTGAGGCCTTCCAAAGAAATGGCGCTGACGAAGGTTACCGAGGTCTGGAATTTAGCACGGCCGTGGGCCGCGAACTGCGGTCGATAGTAGGTCGGTTGCGGCGTGGGGATGGAGGCATTTGGGTCGCCCATATTGGCACAGGCGATCATGCCGCCTTTTAAAATGAGCTCGGGTTTGACTCCGAAAAAGGCGGGATTCCAGAGGACGAGATCGGCGAGCTTTCCGGCCATGAGCGAGCCGACCTCGGAGTCCATCCCGTGGGCGATGGCGGGGTTGATGGTATATTTGGCAACGTAGCGGAGGGCGCGGAAGTTATCGGCGGCGGGGTGTTTCCCAGAAGGGTCCTCAAGCTTGCCGAACTGGATTTTCATTTTGTGTGCGGTCTGCCAAGTACGGATCACGACCTCGCCGACGCGGCCCATGGCCTGGCTATCGGAGGCGATGATTGAGATGGCCCCGGTGTCGTGGAGGCGATCCTCGGCGGCGATGGTTTGGGGGCGGATTCGGGAGTCGGCGAAGGCGACGTCTTCGGGGATTTTCGAATCGAGATGGTGGCAGACCATGAGCATGTCGAGGTGCTCATCGAGGGTGTTTACGGTGAAGGGGCGAGTGGGATTGGTGGACGAGGGAAGGACGTTCGGATGGGAACAGACCCTCATAATGTCGGGAGCATGGCCGCCGCCCGCGCCCTCTGAATGATAGGTGTGAATGGTGCGGCCTTTGATCGCGGCGAGGGTGTCCTCGAGGAAACCGGACTCATTGAGAGTGTCGGTGTGGATCGCGACTTGGACGTCCATTTCATCGGCCACACTGAGGCAGGTGTCGATGGCGGCTGGAGTGGTGCCCCAGTCCTCGTGAAGCTTGAGGCCGATGACACCAGCGCGGACTTGCTCGCGGAGGGGTTCGGCTTGGGCGCAGTTTCCCTTTCCGAGGAAGCCGAGGTTGACGGGGTATTCGTCGGCGGCTTCGAGCATGCGGTGAATGTTCCAAGCGCCAGGAGTGCAAGTGGTGGCGTTTGTTCCGGTCGCGGGGCCGGTGCCTCCGCCGAGCATGGTGGTGACGCCGCTCGCGATGGCTTCGTCGATCTGCTGTGGGCAGATGAAGTGGATGTGAGCGTCGATTCCTCCGGCGGTGATGATATTTCCCTCTGCTGCGATGACCTCGGTGCCAGCACCGATGATCATGGAGTCTTTTTTTCCAGTGGCTGGATCGGGAATGCTGGAGCCGATGCCGCTTTGGATGCAGGGATTTCCGGCATGGCCGATGCCGACGATACGTCCGGCGCGGATGCCGAGATCGGCTTTGATGACGCCAAGTTCGGCATCGATGATGGTGGCGTTGGTGAGGACGAGGTCGAGTGATTCGGCATCGAGGGCGCTCGAGGATTGGCCCATGCCATCGCGGATGACTTTTCCGCCGCCGAATTTCACTTCATTTCCATAACCTCCTCCTTCGGCGATGAGGTCGCGCTCGATCTCGATGAAGAGTTCGGTGTCGCCGAGGCGAACCTGGTCTCCGACGGTGGGGCCGTAGTGTTCGGCGTATTGGGTGCGGGTGACTTCGAGTGGCATGGCTTAGAGTGGTCCGTTGATTTTCCCGGCGAAGCCCCAGACTTCGCGTTTTCCGGCGAGTGCGACGAGTTCGATTACTTTTTCATCGCCGGGCTCGAAGCGGACGGCGCCGCCGGAGAGAATATTGAGGCGGAATCCACGCGCGGCGACGCGGTCGAAATCGAGGGCTGAGTTGACTTCGAAAAAGTGATAGTGGCTGCCGACCTGAACCGGGCGGTCGCCGGTGTTGGCTACGACGAGGATCACTGTTTCCAGACCGTCGTTGATGATGATCGGGTCGGCCTTTTTTGGAATGATTTCGCCGGGAGTCATGAGATTGGGTGGTGGACGGTGACGAGTTTGGTGCCGTCGGGAAAAGTGGCCTCGGCTTGCACGTCGTGGATCATTTCCGAGACCCCATCCATGACATCGGCACGGGTGAGGATGCGGGTGCCGGAGTCCATGAGTTCGCTGACGGACTTACCGTCGCGTGCGCCTTCGAAAATTTCGTAGGTGATGATGGCGACTGCTTCGGGGTAGTTCAGCTTGAGCCCTCGGGCCTGGCGGCGGCGGGCGAGATCGGCCGCGACGACGACCATGAGTTTGTCCCGTTCTCGTGGGGTGAGGTGCATGGTTAAACTGTGAGATGCTTTGTGATGAGGTCCTCGGAGAGGTCGGCGATGGGGCCGCTGGTGAGTATGGTGCCTCGGTCCATGATGTAGAATTTATCGGAGACTGCTTTTGCAAAATCGAGGTATTGCTCGACGAGGAGGATGCTCATGTCGTGCGTCTTTTTGAGGTAGATGAGGGCATCCTCGATTTGGTCGATGATTGAAGGCTGGATACCTTCGGTGGGTTCGTCGAGGATGAGGACCTTTGGGCGGGTGAGGAGGGCTCGGCCGATGGCGAGCTGCTGCTGCTGGCCGCCGCTGAGGACGCCGCCTTTTCGGTGGAGCATTTCCTTAAGGACGGGGAAGAGTTGGTAGACTTCGTCGAGGCGGTCGGCGGATTCCTTTCCGTAGATCGAGAGGCTGACTTTGAGGTTTTCCCACACGGTCATGGAGGAAAAAATATCGCGGCCTTGGGGGACGTAGCCGAGTCCGGTGCGGGCACGGTTCTCGGGTTTCATTTTTCCGAGGGGCTGGCCGTCAAGGTTGATTTCTCCGGCGGTGGCGCTGACGAGGCCCATGATGGTTTTGAGGGTTGTCGTTTTTCCAACGCCGTTTCGGCCGAGGAGGGAGACGACTGATTTGGGGGGGATTTCGAGATCGACGCCCCGGAGGATGGCGGACTGATCGTAGCCGGCTTCGATGGCCCTGAGTTCGAGGAGATTAGTCATGTTTTTGTCTTCCAAGGTAAACTGAAATTACTTCCGGGTCCTTCGAAACGTGGTCGAAGCTGCCTTCCTTGAGGACGTGGCCTTGGTGGAGGACGGTGACGCGGCGGGCGATTTGGCGGATGAATTCCATGTCGTGTTCGACGACGATGATGCTGTGTTTTCCCTCAAGACTGAGGAGGAGTTCGCCGGTGCGTTCCGTTTCTTCATCGCTCATCCCGGCGGCGGGTTCATCGACGAGAAGGATGCGAGGTTTTTGGGCGAGGAGCATTCCGATTTCGAGCCATTGCTTCTGACCGTGGGAGAGGAATCCGGCGAGCTCGTGCTGTCGATCTGTGAGGCGGATTGTCTCGAGAATTTCCTCGATGGCCTCTTTGTCCTCCGGGGTCATTTTGTAAAAGAGTCCCTGGAAGACGCCGCGTGGGCGGTCGAGGGAGAGGAGGAGATTATCGAAGACGGTGTGCTGGGCGTAGACGCTGGGGGTCTGGAATTTTCGGGCAATTCCGAGTCGGTTGACTTTGTATTCGGGAAGCTTGGTGAGATCGATATCGTGGCCGTCGTTTTCGTGGAAAGTGATTGTTCCTTTATCGGGCCGGGTGCGTCCGGTGATGAGGTCCATGAAGGTGGATTTTCCTGCGCCATTAGGCCCAATGACAGTGCGGAGTTCGCCCTCGCCGAGGTAGAAGTTGAGGTCATTGATGGCCTTAAAGCCATCGAAGGAGCGGGTGACGCCTTCCGCAGAGAGGACCAGATCGGTATCGCGGTGGAGTGTATTCATACAGTAGGGCGTTTGAATTTTGCCCTGAGGCGGTTGACGAGTCCGACAATGCCATCGGGCATGAAGAGGACGACGATGACGAAAATTCCGCCGAGGATGAGAAGCCAGGATTCGGGGAAGGCGGAGGTGGTGTAGCTGCGGAGAAGGTTGACGAGAACCGCTCCAATAATAGGGCCGAGCTTGGTGCCGCGTCCGCCGACGGCAACCCAGACGACAATGTCGAGTCCTTTGGCTGGCCACATTTCTCCAGGGTTAATGATGCCAGCTTGGGGAACGTAAAGCGCTCCGGCGAGCCCGGCGATCATGGCGGAGATGACAAAGATGAAGAGCTTGAAATGGGTTGTGGAGTAGCCGGAGAAGCGGACGCGGTTTTCGGAGTCGCGGATGGCCTGCTGAACTTTGCCGAGCTTGGTCGTGAGGAGCCATGAAATGAGCCAATAGACGCTCAAGAGAAGCGTGCCGGAAGCAATGAAGAGCCAGCGTCCGGTGGCGGCGGAGCGAATGTCGGCTCCGAAGATGAGCTTGAAATCGGTGAAGCCGTTATTCCCTCCAAAGGTGGTATCATTTCTGAAAAAGAGGAGTGCGGCGGCGTAGGTGAGAGCCTGGGTGAGGATGGAAAAGTAGACACCCTTGATGCGGGAGCGGAAGGCGAGGAAGCCGAAGGTGAAGGCGACCGTTCCGGGGACGACCATGACCATGAGGATGGCGAACCAAGGGCTGTAGAACGGGACCCAGTGGGCAGGGAGTTTTTCGTAGCCGAGGAAGACCATGAAGTCGGGGAGGGAACTCTGGTATTGCCCGAGTTCACCGATCATGAGCATGAGATACATGCCGAAGGCGTAGCCTCCGAGGGCGAAGAAAAGGCACTGCCCGAGGCAGAGGAGTCCGGTGTATCCCCAGAGCATGTTGAGGCTCATCGCGACGACGGCGTAGCAGAGATACTTGCCCCAATTACCAAGTTGGTAGGAGGAGATGGCCCCCGCGCTATTGAGTAGGGGCATGGCGATGATGAACCCGAGCAGGGAGAAGAAAATGATGAGCTCGGACTTTTTCTCGAAGGGTTTCAATGCGGAGATCATTAGTCGTCGAGGCTGCGTGAACGTGAGGGGAAAATGCCTCCGGGCTTGAACTGGAGGAAGAGGATGATGGCGAGGAGGACGGTGATTTTTCCCATGACCGGTCCGAGGAAGGGCTGGAGGACCTGCTCGGTCATGCCGATGCCCATGGAGGAAAGTGCGGCTCCGAGGAGATTGCCGACTCCGCCGACGACTACGACCATGAAGCTGTCGACGATGTAGGTTTGGCCCATGGAAGGACCGACGTTTCCAATTTGGGAAAGGAAGGCACCCGCGAGTCCGGCGAGGCCCGATCCGTAGGCAAAGGTCATCATGTTTACGCGGGTGGAATTGATGCCGAGGCTGGAGGCCATGAGGCGGTTTTGCATCGTGGCGCGTACGTGGAGCCCCCAGCTTGTCTTATTAAGAAGAGCCCAGGTGGCGATGATGACAAAGAAGGCGAAGGCGATCAGAGAGAGCCGATTGTAGGACATCGAGAGTCCGGCTGACTGGAAGCTTCCGGAGAGCCACTCGGGGGAGGAGACCGAGACATTGGCGGCTCCAAATTTTAATCTGATAAGCTGCTGGATAATCATGGAGACGCCCCAGGTGGCGAGGAGTGATTCGAGTGGGCGGCGGTAGAGAAACTGGATGACGCTGCGCTCGAGGAGGACGCCGCAGATCGCGGCAGTCATGAATGCGCAGGGGAGGGCGGCGATGAAATACCACTCGTAGGCGGTGGAGCCGACGCCAAAGGTGCTCTCGAAGTAGCCCTGGATGAGGTAGGTGGTGTAGCCGCCGATGGCGATGAATTCGCCATGCGCCATATTGATCACGCCCATGAGTCCGAAGGTGATGGCGAGGCCATAGGAGACGAGGAGGAGAACGGATCCGGTGCTGAGTCCGTGGACGAGTGAGCTGTAGAAATCGAGCCTCTTCTGGGCTGCGTCAATTCTTTTCAAGGCGGAAACGGCCGCTTTTTTGATACCGGAATCTTCGGTTTCGGAACGAAGATCTTCGATGAAATCGCGGGCTCCGAAGGATGTTGATTCTCCAAGTTCTTTGACGGCTTGAAGTTGTTGTTCGGGGGTGCCGTGCTTCAGGCGGAGGATGTATAATCCTTCCTGGAAAGCGGCGCTCACGTTCTCGTCTTTTTGCTGATCGATGCGCTCTTTGATGACTTCGATAAACTCGGCCTTCTGACGTTTTGCGAGCTTGAGGACCGAGTCGATGCGCTCTTGGGGATCGTCGGAGCTGAGGTCGAGGAAGTCGATGATGCGGCGGAGTTTTTTGCGGAGGTTCCGTGAGGCGCGGTTGATTGTTTCCTCGCCGTTGGGGAAGATGAGTTCACCCGTTAGGATTTTTTCGAGCATGTCACCACGCTTGAGGAAGGCTACTTCGCCATCTGGGGTTTCGCGGGTGACAACCTCGCCGACGCGCCAGCCTGCGACGGTGTCATTGATGATTTCATCACCGTGATCGTAAAGCGGGACTATTTTTTCCAGTTGTCCACCGCGTTCCGTCAGGATCAGATCGGAGAGGAGGCGGCGGGCTTCTTGTTCCTCCGCACCCGAGATGTTGATGAGCAGGACCATGAGAAGGCTTGTGCAGAGAGTTTTTGCGAAAGCTGTTAGATCCATGAGGAGCTCTAATAGAGCAGGCGAGATGCCAAGATCGGAAATAAGAGATAAAAAAATCCCCCGCTTCGGCGTAGCGAGCCAAAGCAGGGGTGGTCAAAAGAGATCCACTATTCTTTTAGATTTAATGACCAGATTTCTATGAAAAGGTTACTTTTTAAAAGTGCCTTTGAGGAAGGGCTCACCGACGACGTTATCGAATGATTCAATGATGTCGAACTGACCTGTCTCAAGGGTTTCCCCGATGTAGACGTTCTTGGTCATGTGGTGGTTTTCCTGAGAGGTGACGGTGCCAGCAGGGCCATCGAACGAGATGCCGCCCTTGAGAGCTTCACGCACTTTGTCGACATCGAAGGAACCGGCTTTTTCAACTGCCTTTTTCCAAAGGTAGACTCCATTGTAGGAGAGGACCATGGGTGAGCAGGTGACGCGGTTTTCTTTGACTACTCCGGGAATGTCGCTCTTGGCGAGCCAGGCTTGGAAGTTGTCCTTGAATTTCTTGTTCGCGGGGGAATCGATGGACATGAAGTAGGTCCAGCAACCGAGATGGCCGACAAGATCCTTCGCGGGGAGGGCTCGGAATTCATCCTCGGAGATCGAGAAGGAAACGACGGGGCAATCTTCGGAAGTGAGAGCTGAAGCGGCGAACTCTTTGAAGAAGGGCACGTTGGCATCACCGTTGATGGTGTTGATAACGCAGGCATCTCCAGAGGCGCTGAACTTCTTGATGTCGGCAACGATTTGTTGGAAGTCGGAATGACCGAAGGGGGTGTAATTTCCAGCGGAGATTACTTTGCCAGATGAGTCCTTACGAAGACCGCCACCGATGTTCTCGACGGGGATTCCTTTGGAAAGGAGATATTCGAAGAGGACGAGGTTGGTGGTCTGCGGATAGACGTAGTCGGTTCCGATGAGATAGAACTTTTCCATTCCTTCTTTCAGAAGATAGTCAACGGCAGGGATAGCTTGCTGGTTGACCGCTTCTGCAGTGTAGAAGATGTTCGGTGACATTTCCTCGCCTTCGTATTGAACAGGGTAGAAGAGGAGGCCGTTGTTTTTCTCGTAAACTGGAAGGACTGATTTACGAGAGACGGAGGTCCAGCAGCCGAAGGTGACAGCCGTCTTTTCCTTCACGAGGAGCTCCTTGGCTTTCTCGGCGAAGAGGGGCCAGTCGGAAGCGCCATCGACAACGACGGGCTCGATCTTCTTTCCGAGAACACCGCCACTGGCATTGATCTCATCGAAGGTGAAGAGGAGGACGTCGCGGAGAGAGGTCTCCGAGATGGCCATGGTTCCGCTCAGGGAATGGAGGACGCCGACTTTTACGGTGTCTTCTGCTGAGGCGGAGAATCCGGACAGGAGGGCAGCTGCTCCGAGTGCGGAGCGTTTGATGATTGAATTCATGGTTTTAATTACCTGAGATACAAGGATTTGTTAGAAGCTGAAGGAGATGCCGGCATTGTAGGTGAGGAAGGAGTCCTCGGCATTTCCGACGACTCCGGAATCGGTGTCGTAGTAAGTGATGCCGAAGTTGAGGGAGCTCATTTCGTTGAGGACGTAGCTGCCTTGAAGTCCGATGGATGCGTAGCCGTATCCGTCTTGAGCGGTGTGGAACTCACTGAGGGCGAATCCTACTGCGACGGGGACGGTGAGGCTGAATTTTTCATTGATATCAAATGAATGCTCTGCGCCGAGGACGAGGAAGCTGCCGTTAGATCCGCCACTAGCACCTGGGTCGAGGCGGTTGTGCCAGGTGAGGGACGGGCTGAGGAAGGTGTCGAGCGAGAGAGCGACGTCGAGGATCTCCTCGGTATCGCTAGCGTATTGCCAGGATTGATAGGTGGCGGAAACGGTGTAGATGTCCTTCGAGTAGGCGAAGCCGACCCAAGTATCTGTTTCTTGAGTGCGGAAGCTGCTTCCTGCTGGCTTATCATTTACGTCGAGCCAGAATCCAGTGCTGAAGGCCCAGTTGTCGTTGATCTTATAGTCAACGCTGAGACTGGGGTTAAAGAGGATGTCTTGATCGTCGCCTGCTCCCCAAACGTCAAAGCCATAGGAGATGAAGTGGGAGTTGGTGTCGAGGGAAAGCGAGGCTGAAAGATCGCCTGCTTGAGCGGTAGAAGCGGTGATGAGGCTTGCAGCGGAGAAGAGTCCAAGGGATGTCTTTTTGATGATGGTCATGATGTTATCGTTAGTTGATGTGCCCGTGCTTGTTTGTGACGGGCACGGCGGAGGGAGCACCAGTTGGGCCAAGTGGGTATGACCAAATCGACGAGGGGGCATGCATCCCGCTCATGGGTTGTGAGCGCTGTGAAAACAGAGAGTCTGTGAAATCGTAAGGCCTACGGAAGTGGTGAGATAGTCACTTGAATACCGCACGATTACAAAGCCACTGCCGTGGCTTGATTCTTCGAACGCCTTTTCCGCAGGTGTGCTCCAGCGGCTAAGATTTGATGCTACTGCCGTGGCTAGCTCGCCGGGTGAGGTGACGCCGCCTTTCTCATTGGGTGATGGCGCTACTCTTGTGAGTTTTTTGAGTGGGCAAGAGAAGTGGATCGAGCGGCTCAATCCAGTGCGCGCTCTTGCTGCCAGCTTTTCATTCCGCCGGCGACGTTGGTGACTTTTTCGAAGCCATTATCGAGCATCCACATTCCGGCGCGGGCGCTGCGCATGCCGGCGGCGCAGAGGACGTAGTAGGTTTCTTCTTTCGGCAGATTGCTGGCGGCCTCCGGCCAGCCGCTGAGGGGGAGGAGTTGGCAGCCATCAATGTGGGCCATGAAGAACTCATCTTGTTCGCGGACATCGAGGAGGATGCCATCGAATCCGGAGTCTAAAATGTTTTTGAGGTCTTGGGTGGAGATTTCGGGAAGGCCGTCGTTGTTCATATCGCAGGATTTTTCAGGGTAGGCTACGGGAGCAGTGATCGTGGGCTGCGTTCCGCAGAGGGGGCAAGAGGGATCGGGTTTGATCTTAATTTCCCGGAAGCTGGTGTCGAGGGCGCGATAGTGGACGAGCCTTCCGAGTGGAGGTGAACCCAAACCTGCGAGGAACTTGATGGCTTCCATCGCTTGGAGTGAACCGATGATTCCTGGGAGCACGCCCAGGACACCTGCTTCGCCTCATGTGGGCACCGCTCCTTCTGGCGGAGGCTCTGGAAGGAGACAGCGATAGCAGGGCCCCCCTAGATGGGGAGCGAAGACGGTTACTTGGCCCTCGAATTGGAAGATCGCGCCATGAATGAGGGGTTTTTTGAGGAAAAAAGCGGCGTCATTTGCGCAGAAGCGCGTGGGGAAATTATCGGATCCGTCGAGGATGAGGTCGTAGTCCTTGACGATAGCGAGACAGTTATGGGCGTTGAAGTAGCCGGAATGCTCGATTATTTCGACATGAGGGTTGATCGCAGCGACGCGGGAACGGGCGCTCTCTAGCTTGGGTGTTCCCACCCGGTCGCTATCATGCAGGATTTGGCGATGGAGATTCGAGAGGTCGACGATATCGGGATCGATGAGGCCTATTTTTCCGACACCCGCTGCCGCGAGATACATGAGAGAGGGGGAGCCGAGCCCTCCAGTTCCGATGCAGAGGACCGCAGAGTTTTTAAGTCGCTCCTGCCCTTCCTTTCCGAATTCCTGAAGAAGGGTTTGGCGGGAATAGCGAACTTGTTCTTCCGACGTCATCGTCATGGCGGAAGTTTGTGCTCTGGTGAGGTGGGTGTCAATCGGCTCGCTTGCCGAGAGCTAATTAAGGTGGTAGAGATTGGGAGTGAGAGTTGCTATCGTTGCACATCCTAATAAGCCTGAAGCTCTGGTTGCCATTTCGCGCGTTCGCCAAAGTTTGGTCGCACGAGATATTGAGGTGGTGCTTGAATTCGAGACAGCGGAACTTCTGGGGGAGAAAGGGATTAAGAAATTTTGGAAGGATGCGGACATGGTTATCTCCCTTGGTGGAGATGGAACATTGCTTCAGACTCTTCACAGAATCGGACCGACTGCGATTCCTATTGCCGGAGTCAATATTGGAACTCTTGGATTTCTTACGGCATGCACCGATGAGGAAATCGATCAACTGAGCAAGGTGATCGCGGTTGGAAAACAGGAGATCGTCGAGCGGGCGATGCTCAGGGTGGAGATGACGGAAGAGGGCGGAAAGTCCCACGAATTCATCGCGCTCAATGAAGCGGTCTTGATGCGTGGTGAGACGGGACGGTTGGTGTCGCTCGAAGCGCGGGTCGATGGGGATCTTTTAAACGAATACAACGCCGATGGTCTCCTGGTGGCAACACCGACGGGATCGACCGCATATTCGCTTGCGGCAGGAGGTCCTCTGATTGGGCCTCGCTCGGGGGTGTTTGTGATCACGCCGATCTGCCCTCATAGTATGAGCAATCGCTCTCTGGTCCTCAGCGATGATTCGGTGATTGAGCTGACCCCAACGGGGCGGACCGACGAGCCGATTCTCTTTTCGGCCGATGGTCGTGATATTTTACGAATCGATAAGGGAAGCATGGTGCGGGTGACAAAGCATCGGCAGTGCCTGAATTTGGTGCGACTTCCCGGGCACTCGTTTTACGACACGCTGAGGAAGAAGTTAAAGTGGTAGGGGACCCCGTTGGCTTGTCCTTCGTTGAATTATGGACGGACAGAGGCCTTTAATCGCGGATGCTCCGTGTTCAGCTCCGCGATAACTGCGAAACTGCCAAGAGACCCGTTCTTCGACGATGTTAAGGAGTTCGAAACAGATCGAGAGAGGTTGGATTTCTTCGTGTTCTTGTCCATCGGGTAATTTTTTTGGAAAGGTGCCTTGTCAATTCCGAGGGACGAGGGCGCGGAGCTCGTCATCGAGGGGGAGAGATTTGGCCAACACAGAAGTGGTTTCTGCGAATGTCTCATCAACTTCTCGAGGGGCTCTAGCAAAGTAATTGGCGTTTTTTATCGTGCCAGAAATTTTGCGGGATAATGGAGAAATTAATAAGGCGTCCAGGGATCGTGCGAACTTTGAAGTTGGCTGGATCGCGAGTCGCGCTAATATGGGGCATGAATAAAACTCTGATTACTCTCGTCCTGGGATCGATGCTTCACGCGGAATCGATCCCCATTCTCATTGGAACTGGTGCTGAAGGGATCTACCGCGCTGATCTTGACAGGGAAACAGGGAAGTTATCGCCGGTCCGTTTGGTTGGTGAGGAGCAGAACGCAGGATTTTTAGCCTTGAGTTCAGACAGCAAGGTCGTCGTTTCGACTGCCAAAGTGGAGAAACTGGGTGCCGTGGCTTCATGGAGGGTCACGAAGGATGGGGTCGAGTTGATCAATCGCTCGACCTATCAAGGCGGAGGACTCTGCCAAGTGAGTATCGATGCGACGAATCGGATGGTCATGGGGGCTGACTACGGCGGCGGCAAATTGGTTTCATTTCCCATCGATGAAAGTGGAAAGCTTGGAGCTAATGCCTCTCTCCACCAGCACGAGGTCATCGATCCTCGTCCGTCTCCACAAAACCTTCCTCGCGTGCATGCCACTTGGCCGGGACCGGAGAACAAATTCGCCTACGTGCCCGATCTCGGGATTGACCGGGTGAAGATCTACACGATGCATCCAGCCAAGGGAACTCTGACTCCGGTGGGCGCAGCTGTAAGCCCTCCTGGATCGGGTCCTAGGCACATGAAATTCTCGCTTGATGGGAAGCATGCCTATGTCCTGAACGAACTGACGCTTTCGGTGACCGTGTTTAAGCGTAATTCAAAAACCGGAGCCTTGACCGAGGTCCAGACCGTGAGTGTTTTCGAAAAGGGGAGTGAAAAGGATAAGATGAGCTGCTCGGAGATTCTTGTCTCGAAGGACGGCAAGTTTGTTTACACTGGAAATCGAGATCTCAAAGGCCCTGAGCGAGATTCTGTTTCAGCGCTTGCGGTGCAAGAAGATGGAACCTTGAAACATCTACAGACTGTTTCTTCCGGGGTTTGGATCGTTCGAAATATTGCCCTCAGTCCCGAGGGAGATTTCATTCTCGCGTCCGGCCAGAGATCGAATCAGGTGACCTCGATCAAAGTGGACCCTACGACTGGAAAAATGACTCCAACCGGTCATTCCACCCCGGTGCCAAAGGCGATGTGCGTGGTGTTTCCCTAGACGACGCATCCGTTCAACCAGTTCAAATCCCAAGGCGACCTGCGGGTCCTTCGATGCGGCGATCGCCGCGATCTGCTGGTCCACCAGATTTGCTCCGGCGGTATTTGACGAGGTTAATTTAGTAGGCTGACTGGTGGTCTGTTCGTTGTCGCCCTTTTTGGTGACGGGAGCTGCTCTCCATGCGACCCTGTTGATGGCCAACTTCAAGAGGCTGATCCATACTCCGAGGAGGTTCTTCCGGGTGCACCGGTGGTCTTTAAAAACATGAACATCAGTCCGAGCGAACCCCTTCAAGTAGACATTCACATTATCGGGAAAAACAAAGCTGCGCTGGCCCGCTACATTCCCGGAATTGATCCGGGTCGAGATTGAAGGAGTGAAGTGAACCAAAAGCTTACTTTTTCTTCTTTTCGCCCCGAAGCATGGCCTCGATGAAGCCATCGATATCGCCATCCATGACGGCCTGGATATTGCCGGTTTCGTGGCCAGTGCGGAGATCCTTTACCATTTGATAAGGTTGGAAAACGTAGGAGCGGATTTGGCTTCCCCAGCCGATTTCGCCTTTTTCGGAATACTCACGGTCGGCCTCGGCCCTTTGTTTGTCTTCTTCGATCTGGTAAAGTTTGGCACGCAGGGTTTCCCACGCCATCTCGCGGTTCCGGAGCTGAGAGCGCTCTTGTGTGGAGCGGATCATGATCCCGGTAGGGAGGTGCTTCATAATGACCGCAGTCTCTACCTTGTTTACGTTTTGGCCTCCGGCTCCGCCCGAACGGGCGGTGGTGATTTCGACGTCTGAGTCGGGAATTTCGATCACGATGCTGTCATCGATTTCTGGGGTGACATCCAGTGAGGCAAATGAGGTGTGCCGTTTTCCTGCTGAGTCGAATGGCGAGATGCGCACAAGTCGATGGACTCCGCGCTCGGCTTTGAGATAGCCATAGGCGTAGTCGCCCTCGATCTTGATCGAAGCTGAGGAAATTCCTGCTTCATCGGCTTCTTGATAATCGGTGGTGGTTACGGTGAATCCACGATTTTCCGCCCAGCGCTGATACATTCGGAGAAGCATTCCGGCCCAGTCGCAAGCCTCCGCCCCGCCTGCTCCAGCTTGGATAATGACGTAAGCATTGCTGATGTCCGAGGCACCATTGAGAAGGGTGATAACCTCGAATTTTTCGATGTCGGTGGCGAGCGTCGCGTGCCCGGCGTTGGCTTCCTTTGCGGAATCGAGGTCATCGAATTCTTTAGCGAGCTCGATGTTCGCGAGGAGGTTTTCGATATCTGACTCTAGTTTGAGGAAGGGAACTACCTTATCCTTCCGATTCTTTGTTTCGGAAAGGACCTTACGAGCCTTTTCCTGATCGTTCCAGAATTCGGGCTCGACTGCTGCTGCTTCAAGCTCCGCAAGCTCGGCTTCGAGAGTGGGAAGGTCAAAGATACCTCCTGAGTTCAGAGACCCGGTCCTGCAAGGACTGGGTGTCGACCGCCAGGAGGTCAGCGATAGATTCGTTTGCCATGTGAAAGAGGAGGTAGGGAGCGACCCGACCAGGGTCAATTGAATATTGAACAGCGAAGGTCTTCGAACGAAGCTCCGCTCATATGGAACATGCCCGGGGGACCATCATTCGCCTTACCAAGCTCACGGAGACGAGTCTCATCGTGCACTGGTTGACGGAGAATGACGGGCTCATCAAAACAGTGGCCAGAGGGGCGCGACGGGCGAAGAGTTCTTTTGCTGGCCGCATAGATCTTTTTATCGAGGCCGAACTCGAGTGGACTCGGAGCAGCAGATCCGAACTTCATGCTCTTCGGGAGGTTAATGTCGTGGATTACCGGCAAGGATTGCGAAAAAGCTATCGGGATGCGGTGGTGGCGGCCTATTTTGGACAACTTTTAGAGCAAGTCCTGGAGCTCGACCACCCAGTTCCGGAGATGTTTGATCTTCTCCAACGTGGATTGGGTTATCTTTCAGATAATGGGGCAGATCGACGTAGTTTCTACCATTTCGAGAAGGAAGTAGCTCGATTACTTGGTTTGGGGCTTTCTTCGCAAGCCGCTCTATTACAGGCCTATGGAAAATTACCGTCTTCCCGCGATCACTGCCTTGATCTTATTCAATAAAAGTGTTTTAAAAACGCGGTAGAGCCTCAAAACTCTTACAAAAATCTATCCTGATTATGGAACTCGAAACGGCGAATTTTCTTCACATACTCGAAGATCGAGTGCGTACTTTGTTGGAGGAGGGGAAAGTTGACGAAGCCCGCCTCTCTGCTGATACTGCCGTCGAAAATGCCCGCTCCGTGGGGGGGGAGGGTGCCGACAGAAAGAAGGACCTCGCCCTTGCTCTGGAAGTGAAAGGGGACATGCATCGCTCTCTGAATGAGTGGGATAGTGCATGCACCGATTATCAGGAGGCGCTCGGTCTCCTGGGGGTGAATTTTAATTTTGACGAAGAGACAGGTCGTGTCGCGGCCAGTCTTGCGGGCATTCACGATAACGAAGGCCGGAGGATGGAAGCGAAATCACTTTACGAAAGATCGATCGCTTGTTTTGAGCGCATAGGTCCTTCAGCTCTTCTTGATGTGGCGAATTTGAGTAATAATCTAGCATTTATTTACGAGGCCGAAGACAACTTTGACCAAGCTGAAACCCTGCTTCTTAAGGCTTTGCGGATCTCCCATGAGCATCGTGGCCCGGACGATGTCCTGACCGCGAGTATTTGTAACAACGTTGGGTCTCTCTATTTCAAAGCAGATTACGCCGAGCAGGCTCGAGAGATGCACATGTTGGCGCTTGAGACCCGCTCTAAGATTTTAGGTGAACACCACCTTGATACCGCGCAGTCTCATGCCAACCTAGCGTTGGTGTTTGTGAAAAGCGAGGAGATGGATGCCGCCAAAGGTCATTTTGACCGCGCTATCGAAGCCCACGAGGGCAACCTTACCGAGGCCTCTGATGACTACAAAATTGTCGTGGCAAACTACTCGGACGTCCTGAACCTCCTCGGGGAGGAAAAGGCGGCTAAGGCGCTTCAGGAGCGGGCCGCGAAGAAACTCAAATAGTTTTACGCGGCAATCGATTCTTCTTTGCCTACTCGGCGGTGACCCGGAAGAAATGTGTCTCTTCGGGGCCTTCGTAGCTGATCGTCAGAGTTATGAAGCTTGTGCCCAGTTGCGAAGGGCTGGTGGTTTGGCTCATATTGGTATCTAGCCAGGTGAGTAAATCGCTACTGCGCTGGGTAACGAAGGTGAGGCTTGGATCGTCGACTCGAATGTTTGCTTTGACCGCTTCCTCTTCTGCATCAACGGAAATGCTGGGAGCAGAAGTGCCCGATGTTGGATCACCACCAAAGAGATATTCCTGAATGTTAGACCAGCCGTCTCCGTCGTTGTCATCGGTCTGGGGATCACTTTCGATTCCAAATCCGGTAGCCCATGACGCGTAGGTTGAGGAGAGGGAAATGTAGGGGGTGAAATCTTGCGTTCGATCGACTTCCCCGACACCAATAGGGAGGAAAATATTAGGAGCACCGAAGGTGGAACTTGAGGAGGAATCGTCGTATCCTGATTGACCGGTGCCACTGGCATTGTCGTTGATTCCGACAGAGGGAGAGGGGTCCGCTTCGAGTTCGAAGATTTCCTCGCTGCCGACGCTGATGTCTGAGATTACCCCTTCCCCAACAGGCCCGAAAACGAGGAGTCCGGCGCTATCAAAAAGTCGGAATTGAGTATTGTTCGAGTCGATATCGATGTCGTTGAAATTGACATTCAAGATGAGCGAGGAATCGACGAGGTTGATATTGCTCCAGCCCCAGCCTTCGGTGTCGAAGTTCACAGTTCGATTGAGGTCGGTATCCAAACCTCCTTGCGCGGTATTAAACTTGGTGAAGGTAAGGAGGGTTCCCGCCCGAACTGCAGACCAAGCAGCGTTGTTGGTGAGGGTTCCGAGGACTTCGGTGACGAATGCTCCGGAAGCATCGGGCTTTCCGATGTCAATCTTCCAACCGCGGAGATCGACGGTGCCGACTTCGCCATTTCCTACCACGGCGAGCTCAAACCAATCACCGCCGTTTCCAGCGATGCGTCCAAAGTGATTGTCTGCCGCGTTGGGGAGGCCGTCTTCATCGCTTGAGGCAGAGCCGCCATTGAGGAACTTAGTGCTGCTGACGGCATTGTATTCGTTGAGAACGACAGTTGGGATAGGGTTCACCACGTTGAGGCGGAAGGGATAAAAAGTGCGATTCAGGGTAGCGGCACCATCGTCAGCCTGAAGGATGATGTCGTAGGTGCCGATGTCAGCCACCGTGAGGGGGCGATTGTTTTGTATCGTGGCCGCTCCTCCGTTGTCGGTGAAGGTGAGAAATGAGGGCAGATCGATGATTGAAATTGTCACTGGCTGCCCTTCCGGATCAATCACGGTGATATTGCCCAAATAGCTGCCTTTGGTAGCGTAAAGTCCGGGAAGCATTCCAAAAATGGGGGGCGCATTCCCAGGGATGAAGGCTGCAAAGGATTGGGTCATTGTTCCATTACTCCATTGGTTGGGGCTGCCGAAAGTCGAGGTAGCCCCGTCGTCGTATAGGCCAAAGAAAGGATCGACGTTTGCTAATGGGTTTTGCTCGAGCTTGTAGATCTCCGTGTCATTGACGCTGAGAAGATCATCGGGGATTTTGTTTGCATTCGAATCAATCGCTCCCACGGATTCCCCGCTGGGCCCATAAGTGAGATCGCCGCTGGGGGAGTAGACGGTCACGCGGGTGTTATTCGAACCGATGGCAGGGTCGGCAGGGTGGGTGCTGGCATCTTGGTCGATGAGGATCGGGTCATACATCCAGATATTGCTCCAGCTGTGACCGGTAGTTTGAAAATCAGCGGAGATGTTGAGTTTGGAAGAAAGGGTTTCGCTGAAGGTTAAGATGGTGCCTACCGGTATCTCGGAAAGGGCGATGCTTTGGGAAAGCTTCAGGACGCGGGTGCTATCATCACTGGTGATTTCGATTCTGACCCCTCGAATGTCCATGGAGGCTTCTCCATCTGAGCCGGCAAGAACGAACTCAATCCATTCACCACCATTTCCTTCAATTTGTCCAAAATAAGTGTCGGTAGGTGCGCCCACGTCTCCCAGGGCTATTCCGTCGAGAGTTGATTGGGGGCCAACGGCATTATATTCGTTGAGAATTATGGGACTTGTTTGAGGAAGAATATACAGGCTGAAGACCTGGGTGTTGGGAGTGGTGACTCCTGAATCATCCTGAGCCCGTAGTTCGAAGGTGTGAGATCCGATTTCGGCTTCAGTGGGGGTGCCTGAAAGTTGAATGATCCCGCTTCCTTGATCGACTAGGGTGAGCCAGTCGGGTTTGGAAAGGACGGTGACGGTGATAGTGTCGGCGGGATTGGGATCTATGGCGACGGCAAGGAACTCCGAGGTGTTGAGATTCCGTTCGACGGGCCAGTAGATATCGAAGGGGGCAAAATATTGTGGAGCGACCGCTCCTGGAACTGGCGCTGCTGTTCCGGGTGAGCCGATGTCGCTGGGGCTTAAGATGCTATCATCTGCGCCGTAAAGGCCTTTCTGGCTGAGGCCGCCTGGGACAGGAGAGCCATCGTCGAAAAATTCAAAGGAAGCCCCGGCGGTTGAGCTTGGGTAGGCGAAGGAATCGATGAGGGCGCCATTTGGCAAATAAACGAAGAGGGAGTCACCTCCGCCTCCGAGTCCGGCGAAGCCCCCCATTTCGGTTTCATGGAAGATTTTCACGGTATTGGGAATTCTCCATGATGCGCGGAAAGGGGCAATGGAACCACTGGTTTCATCCAAGATGATGACCGTTTCTCCAGCTTGAATGGTGTAGGCGGGGAAGGTTTGTTGGCCGGCGAGATTACTTGAGTCGTCCCAGCTGTAGCTACCAAGGTTCACTGCGCTTGCGCCCTTATTAGTGAGTTCCCACCAGTCTCCGTCGACAGAGTTATTGGAGTGTCGGCTGGAAGGCATCACTTCCGTGATCACAAGATTCGCGGAAGCAGCTAGGGGGAGGAGTGCAAGAAGGGGGGCTTTCATGAAGTGACAAAATCTTTACGAAACTAGCACAAATCTTGGAAGTTCGAAAGAAATTCAGTTTGGGTTGGCTCTTACGTAAGGAGAAGATTGCCCCATGGCAGTTAATTTAACCCTACCCTGAACAGAGATTTTTTTTGTCCTTGGTGAAGTGGCCCGTGGCCCCAGGAAACGGAGTCAGAATCTTGTTGATGAATTGAGCGGGTCTTTTAGGGGGCGACACCCCTGAAATGAAACCAAATGAGTCGACGAAAAAGAAGGCACCTTGAGTGCCTAATTCAAAGCCCGCGTCGCCAGGGATGCGATGGCGAACCAGAAGGCGATTCAACAAATCGCCAAAGATAACGACATTGCCCCGACGCAAGTCAGCATCTACGAACCCGAAATCACGACTGCAGAGAGATGAGCATTATCGAAATACTGGAGATGGCTGGATATTCTGCAGCGGATTTATTCAAACGCGGCACGTCAATAGGTGATGATCATGATTTTTTTTGGAGAAAAAAAATTGACGATCGTAATAATCTCCTCCTCCTCTCGTATGAATAAATATGACGATATTAAGAAGGGTCTGGAGAAATCTAACTCGATTTACCTACGAAAAATTCGTGTTTCGATCATCGCGTGGTGTTGTGCTTTCCTGTCTTTTAATTTCCTTCTTTTCTTTCGTTCCGTGTGTCAGGGCCACAGAGACGCTTAATATTCTACTTCTCGGGCAATCGAATATGAAGGGGACATTGGGTTCCAATATCACCGTTCCGATGTCAACCGATCTGAGGAATGGCAGGGGTAGCAGGCTCGCGAGAACATGGCTCACTTGGTATGGGAAGCCAGGGGACTCAAATCAAACTCATTTGCACATTGTCAGGCCCTCGTCTTATTCGATGGGTCTCTGGGGGCCCGAGGTTTTCGGGGGCTGGACTCTGGCCAATCCCGACTATGATGTCGTCATGACGAAAGCTAGTTTTGACGGGGTTACCCTCAATGCCTTCATGCCCGGGAATTCTGGATGGAATCAGATCGTGGACAATTACGCGATTACTCAGGCAGAGGCAGCGCTTGAGGGGCTTGCCCCGATTGGCGAGGTTGACGTCCTGTGGTGGGGTCAAGGGGAAGCTGGAATTACCCCCCCCGGAAATTACTATAATGAACTCACGACCCTTATTGAGGATCTGAAGGTCCAGTTCTCAAGTCCGAATATGAAGGTGGTATTCATGGGTTTGGGGAGAGGTTCCTCAGCAACCGCCGAGGCGGATATTGCTTTCAAGGACTATGTTGCTGCGCACCCAGCCACCACACTTTATGTCAGTGGGCAGGAGCTTGATTTACGAATGGATCATGTCGTGGAGTTTCCAAGTGAGAGTTCGGCAGGGCCGCATTACTCGGCGATCGGGATGCAGCGTTTGGGAGTGAGGATGGCGAGCGCGACCCTAGCGCTGGTTGCGCCGGAGGATGACATCGACGGTGACGGGCTTACCGCCGCCCTTGAGTTTCAAGCGGGCACCGATCCATCTAAAGCCAATACTGATGGTGATCAGTTTGATGATGGGATTGAGTATCATGCCGGTGGAGACCCTTTGCATGATGATACGCAGACCTTCTCTGCAATATTAAGTAGTGCTGCGAGTTACGATCTCTATACCTCTTCCCAAGTGCAGGCACTCCATGTGGATGCACCCCTGCTGGCGAAGGACCCCGTGACGGGGAAGTTCCGGATGACCATCAAGGTTCAGAAAAGCACCGATTTGAGCACCTTCAGACCGCTACCATTCTCCCTGGAGCAAACCATCATCAATCCAGCTGGCGAACTGGAGTTCGGATTTACATCGCCGGAGAATGCTACGTTCTTCCGACTAGACGTGGAATAGATTTTTGATGTTTCCTGAAGCGTAAGTAAGTCGGAGGATGAAGTTTTCTCTTACGTCGCCGGCGCTAATTCTGATCCTTTTAGTTGAGCCGGGCGGCATTTTAGAGATGCTGCTCGCAGATGCTCCCACAGGAAATAATTCGACGGAAGCGGGATGGAGAAATCCTCTCGACGGAAGAGATTCTTTTTTTTTCCAAGGGAATCGGAGACGGTTCGATCTCGGAAGGGCAGATCGCGGCTTTTGCGATGGCGGTTTATTTTAAAGGGATGACGTTGGAGGAGAGAGTTACGCTGACCGAGGGAATGCGCGATTCAGGGGAAGTGCTCGAGTGGAGGGGGCTGGATGGCCCGGTGATCGATAAGCATTCCACCGGGGGAGTGGGCGACAATGTTTCTTTAATGTTGGGTCCATTGGTGGCCGCTTGTGGTGGTTATGTTCCCATGATTTCGGGGCGAGGCTTGGGTCATACGGGTGGGACTCTCGACAAGCTCGATAGCATTCCTGGCTATGAGACGATGCCGAGTAATCCACTTTTCCGTGAGGTGGTGCAAGGCTGCGGAGTGGCCATCATTGGACAAACGGGTGACCTCGCTCCAGCGGACAAGAGGTTTTATGCGACCCGGGATATCACAGCGACGGTGGAGTCGCTTGATCTCATTACGGCTTCCATTTTATCGAAGAAGCTAGCGGCTGGGCTTGATGCGCTCGTGATGGATGTGAAGACGGGGAGTGGCGCCTTTATGAAGGAGTATGCGGATGCGCGGGCTCTCGCTAAAAGTATCGTTGGAGTGGCGAATGGAGCGGGAGTGAAAACGAGCGCACTGGTTACCGATATGAACGAACCGCTTGCGGGCTGCGCCGGAAATGCGCTGGAAGTGCAAGATGCGGTAACCTTTTTAAGAGGTGAAGGGGAGCGTTCGCGACTTGAAACTGTTGTGATGAGTCTCTCGGCGGAACTCCTCGTTTTGGGTGAGCTGGCGGAGGATCGGGATGAGGCGAAGCGCATTCTCAAATCAGCCCTCGATACGGGAAAAGCGGCCGAGGCCTTTGGGCGAATGGTTTCTGGTTTGGGTGGGCCGAGTGATTTTTTGGAGCGTCCTTCAGAGTATCTTCCGATCGCCGCGCTTCGCAGAGATTTGCTGGGTCCCTCCGGTGGCTGGGTTTCGAAAATTGATACGCGAGAGCTGGGGATTGCGGTCTTGGAGCTTGGGGGCGGAAGACGTCGCGCCGAGGATGCGATCGATTACTCGGTTGGGATCTCAGGAATAGTAGAACTTGGGCAGTATCTCGAAAAGGGCGATCCGCTGTGCCAGATTCACGCCCGCAATGAGGATGAATTGGCGCAAGCAGAGAAGCGTATTTTTTCTGCGATCACGCTGACGGATGAGCAAGCTTCCGGTCAGCCCGTAGTTTACGAGCGGGTGAAACAAGCTTCCGTCTGAGCGGCGAGCGCTCCTCCCATAATTAGCGGGCTTGCAGAATGCGATCGGTTTCGAGACCGGTGAGTTCTTTGAGTCCCTTGATGAGTCGGGAAAGGATGAAACCTCCGACGACCAGAAGAGGAAAGCCGATGACGAGAAAGCCCCAGCCGGTGATCTTAGCAACATCGGAGTTGTAGAGTTCTTTCCAGTTTTTCGCAGTAGGATCGAGATCGCCCAGGAAATAGAAGGCGAGGCCTAGGTTCATGACGGCGGAGAGGCAGAAGGAACCGAAGAAAAGTTTGGTAGAGGACCAGAGGAGTTGGCCAAGTTCGCTTTGTTTTTCGTTTTCTTTGACCGCTTTGTTGATGCGGCTTTGGTCGAAAATCCCATCGTTATAGATGAAGGTATTGAAAAGAGGCGAGGCGCTTTTTGCGGTAATTAAGAAGAGGGAACCTAAGATGAGAGGTTGAACTGCTTCCTTAATACCAAAGAGAAGAGGGGCATTTTTGCGCACCTCGGGATCATCGGATGCGTAGAGGTAGATGGAGATCGCTCCGGTGAGGAGGACGTTTCCAAATCCCACGGCAGAAAAGATGTTGAACTTCTTGTATCGAATGAAGTGCCAGATTCCGTAGGCGATGGGAATGGCAATGGCCAGAGCCATGGCAGAGTAGGGTCCTAAGTGCCAGAGACTTTCACCATCCTTACTGCAGTAACTCAGGATGAGGACAGGTGCGAGTACGTTGAGGATGATGTTTGCCAGAGGATTATCATCCTGGGCAGCGGTGGTCTTGGGAGAAGTGGACATAGGTCGAGATGCAAAAAAGAGGCGCGCCGTTTTGAAGTAGGGCGAGCCTCTCTGAAAGTGGAGAACTGCTCAGGCGGAGTATATGGTATTTCCGGTGGAGCGGAGCTCGTCGCAAGCTTGCTTCATGCGGTCGCAAAGAGATTGCTCGGCTTTCTTGAGGTAGCTGCGTGGGTCGTAGCACTTCTTGTTACCAACTTCGCCATCGATCTTAAGCATGCCCTCGATATTTTCACACATGTGCGTCACAATGGGGCGGGAGAAAGCATACTGGGTGTCAGTATCAATGTTCATCTTAACGACACCGTAGTCGAGGGTCTCTTGAAGGTCATCCGAAGAGGTTCCGGAACCACCGTGGAAGACGAGGTCCATTTCTGCTTCCGGGCCATACTTATCGGTGACGACTTTTTGACCGTCGCGGAGGATGGTGGGCTTGAGCTTCACTGAACCGGGCTTGTAGGCGCCGTGAACGTTTCCGAAGGTCGCAGCGAACATGAAGCGGCCGATTGGGTTGAGCGTTTCGTATACCTGCATCATGTCCTCGGGAGAGGTGTAGAGCTTCTCGGCAGGGAGGCCGGAGGTGTCGTGACCATCTTCTTCTCCACCGACGCAGCCGGCTTCGATTTCGAGGATGATGTCGAGTTCGACACATTCCTTAAGGAGTTCTGTCGAGATTTTCATGTTCTCATCGAGTTCCACTACGGAGCCATCGAACATGTGGGATTGGAAAAGGGGGCCTTTGCCCTCGGCGATGCGCTTGCGGGAAGCGTCAAGAAGGGGACGGAGGAAAGAATCTACTTTGTCCGGGTGGCAGTGGTCGGTGTGAAGGCCGACGAGGATGTCATACTTCTCAGCGAGAGTGTGGACGGCCTCAGCAAGGACGATAGCACCAAAAGCGGCGTCATTAACACTTGTTCCGGAAGCGAACTGACCGCCACCAGTGGAAACCTGGATAATGCCATCGGAATTGGACTCAGCGAATGCTTTGAGCGCGCCACTGGCAGTGGTCAGTGAGGTGATGTTGATGGCGGGATATGCATAGCCTCCTTGTTGGGCGGCATCGAGCATCTGCTTGTATTGTTCTGGGGTCGCGACTGGCATGACTGCGGGAGGATTAGACTAGTTGTTAGCGAGAAGCAAGAACCGCTTGGAGACAGAAAAAGCTCCCAATTCCGCGAGGAAAAAGGAGCTTTTGAAATCTCGGAGTCCTTGGACTAGTTCGCTGAGGCGCTGTATTTCCCACTTGGGATCCCGTTTACGGCAGCGATAATATCTTTGGCAGAGGCCGAACCAGTGACTACTGCGGAATCAGGCATGGAGACATTTGCTCCGGAAACGCCATCTACTTTGGCAAGTGCAGCCTGCACTTGCTTCACGCATCCGACGCCTCATGTCATTCCTGACACTTTGATCGATACGGTCTGCATTTCTCCGGAAGGAGCGGCAGTGCCGTCAGCCTGCTCTTTCGGATTACAAGCAACGAGGGTCAGGGCGAGGCCTGCAATCCCGCTGAGGAGGAGTTGGGTCATTTTCATAATTTGATGGGTCGACGGCCAATAAATTTGGTCGTGCCTCATCATACCGCCTTACGAATTGAAAGCGATGAAGTTTTTGTTGTCAGACGAGGTGAGATTGCATCTTCTGAAGGGAGATGAGTAGTAATTATCTTTCCATAGGACTCCTCGCGATGCTTCTTGGCTCGTGCAAGCAGGAAGATGATCAAGCTGTTGCGCTCGCCGATCTCCAAGCGCAGATGGAGGAAATGCAGAAAGGGAATGAGTATTCTCCCCTTGTTGAAGAACCCTTAGAGAAAGAAGAAAAAGAGGAGGAAAGCGAACTTCCAAAAATCTCAGAGAGCGAATTTTCGGATCTGAAAATTGAGAACAAGGTCCTTCGGGGAAGCGTTGATCGCTCAACGGAGACTTTGAAAAAATCGGAGAGTAAGATCGAAGAACTTGAGAAAACTCTGGAAGATCTGCAAAAGGAATTTGAGGAATACCGTAAAAAATATATCTTAAAGATTCGGGCGAAAGCTGAGGGGACGAAGCTCGCGACGTTGAAAATCCCTTCAGGGAAAATCTATAAGGATGTTGTGATTAGCGAGGTCACCGAATTACGAATCAAACTGAGGCACGCTGGTGGAGCTGTCAGTCTTAATGTCGACACGGCCCCAAGCGAGTGGGTGAAAAAATATGCTTTGGTCTCAAAGGAGTCTTTAGTTCCCGAGCCGTTTACCTCCCGGAACGCTGACGGATCGGAAAAGGCCGAGATGGACGCGGCGGATGCCATCGCCATCATTACCGGGGACAAGGGGGTGGGCACAGGGTTCTTTGTTGAGGGAAAGGGGGGCTATTACCTTTACACCGCAGCACACGTGCTGAGCGGAAATAAGCAACTGGAAGTGACGACTTCTGATGGGAGGAAATTTAAGAGCTTTGGTCGACTCGAGATCGCTGAGGGCGAGGACCTTGTGCGTTTGGCCATCGGGGTGGTCCCCAAGCATGCCCTGGAACTTCCGCTGTCGGGCCAGGTGCAGGATGGGGTGGGAATTACAGCCTTTGGAAATTCCGGAGGAGGAGTGGTCAATCAAGCAGAGGGAACGGTGAATGGAATTGGCGATAGTTCTTTCGAAGTGACGGCCGAAATCATTCAGGGCAATAGCGGTGGAGCGATCGTCGAGAGAGACACTTCAGTGGCATTGGGCGTGGTGACCCATGCCATTGCGGCACGAACAGATGTCTGGGCACAATCAACTCGTTTCACAAAGGTCCGACGCTTTGCGGCTCGTCTTGATCGGCCCATTGAATGGAAGACGACGACGGTCTTCGATTTTTTGAAGGAACCTAAGGCGATCGAAGAAATAGATCGAGTGACTCGCTTGATCTTTACGTTGTCGATGCTGCAGCCCTCAGGTAGCGGACTTCGGCTGAATACCCTCGTCGGCGAAGGGGTCACAGCCATGGATATCTTTCGAGAAAATAGCAATATGCGAGCGGTGCAAGATCTCTTGAAAATGAATGAGGAGCTAAGGGAGCGGAAGATTGGGCTCAGCAAGGCTGATCTCAAAAAGCAGTATTCCAGCTACTATCGCGATATTCTTTCCGGATCTAAAGCTCAGTCCTACCGATTTCAAAACCTCACGATGAGTTCTTTCCACAAGAAGAGGTCCCAAGAGTCACTGATGTGGCGCGCCAAGGCCGAGAAGGCCCTGGCTGCGAGAGTTGTTTCGATGCGTTAGATGAGGGCATTATCAGGTAACTTTGGGGTGTTTGACCAATAACGGCTAAAAAACCCTAACAGGAACCAAATCCTGTGGGCTTGATAAATGAGATAGAATTTGAACTACTTTCGGCGACGGAAGAGGAAGGTTATTCCCGAAAGTCCCAGAAGAAACACTCCTGATGGCTCGGGAACCGTTGCGACAGCCCGCACTTGGTAAGCTGAGAGAATGGGATCAGTGATGCTTCCAACTATGATTTTTTAAGTTGCTCCATCAGCAACAAAGTTCCCAAGAACAGATTAACATATGAAGGATCGGACCTAATAATAACGCCATCACCGCTAAAGTTTTTCTCACGCTTCGCGCAACAACCCTGGGTATCGCCAACAGCGATGATTTTGATTCAATAGGTATCCCCTAGGGTCAGACCTATGATGTGGAAGTTTGCACCTCCACGTCCTGGGCATCGACCACTAGGGTCTCACCTTCCGCTACCAAGGCCGTCAGTTCCGGCTCACCAATGTGCGAGGGAAGGACGTCAAAGGGGTTCTGGCTTAGGAGACTGTCTCAAAAATACCGGACGGCTGTTGAGATCATATTTCTACTACTTGGAAAGTATTTTTTGGGTTGATCGTTGAGGGCATGGTAGATTCGTTCGGTATTCAAGAGGATGGTTAGGGAAATAAAAAAAGCTCCCGCAGGATTTTCCTGGGAAGCTTTGAATAATTGAATGAGTGATCTGTCTAACGTCGGCGGCGCAAGAGCGCGAGGCCAGCGAGGCTGAGAAGTCCCAGCGAAGTCGGCTCTGGGATGCTGTTATTCATGATGTTTTGAATGGCGGCTCCGTCGAGAGCTTCGTCCCAAATGGTGACGTCATCAATGTTGCCATCGAAGAAGAAGTTGTTTCCGTCATCCTGTCCGGATCCGATGTGGAGGTTTTCGGATTCGACCGTGCCGTTGGGTGAATACTGGGTAGGTCCAGATTGGGGAACGTTGTCAGAAGCTGAGAGCGCTCCGTCGATCCAAAGGCTCTTAGTGTCGGTTATCGCATCATAGGTGATGGCAAGGTGACTCCAAGCGCTGGTAGAGACAGCTGTTCCCTGCAAAGTATCCCAACCGTTATCGCTGTCTCCGGTCCAGAAATCCCAATTTCCGGCATTATTGTTATAGAGGATATAGCCGTGAGTGAGTGGGCCGGTGACGTCGTCTCGGCTCGTGAGGGGAGAGGCAAATCCGCCGGTGCTGCCAGCATTGGCCCAAAGCGTCACGGTAAAGCTGCCAGGATTGAGAGCGGAGCTAAAGGGGACATCAATGTGACCGTTATCAGGGAAGTTTGCGGAGCTTCCGGTGGAGCCATTGGCGCCGCTTTGGCCGAAGTTGACCGTTCCGCCGACGATAGAGCCGTCGTGGCCATTGCCGCTGGCATCGGATGCGTCGGTGTCGAGGGGATACCATGCAACCATTGCTCCCATTGAAAGGGAGGGGATTGCCAGACTTAATGTCGAAATGACAAGGAGTTGGTTTTTCATAATATCATGTGTTAATTAGCGCTATTTGATTGGTGAGTGATGTTTTTTTGGTGAGGTCGCTCAAGTTTGGATTAGAGTCGAGTGACGCGATAGAAGATCTTTGTCGTTGCGGGAGGCACGGTGCTGTCGATGAAATTCGTCGAATTCCCGTCGCTATCATGGTCATCGGTAAGCTCAAACCAACTTTCAAGATCGGTGGAGCGTTCGATGACATATACTGCACCGTTGAGAGAGTTGAAGGTAATGGTGATATTGCCATTTGCCGGGTCAAGGGCGAGGGCGGTGATCTCAGGAGACTGTGAAACGCCGGCGAAGCCTGCAATGCCATTGAGCATGATTGAGGCGATGTCTTCCTCGGATAGAGCGACCCGGAAGAGGCCAACGTCGTCGATCTTACCATCAAACCAGAAGTTGTTTCCATCATCCTGACCTGCACCAATGTGCAGATCTTCGCTTTCGAGTGTGCCGTTGGGGGAATACTGGGTGGGTCCTGATTGGGGGACGTCGTCAGAAGCCGAGAGCACTCCGTCGATCCAAAAACTCTTGGTGTCGGTTCCAGCATCATAGGTGATGGCAAGGTGGCTCCAGGTGCTGAGAGTGACCGCATCTCCCGGCAAAGTATCCCAACCGTTATCGCTGTCTCCGGTCCAGAAATTCCAGTTTCCGCCGTTGTCGTTATAGATGATGTATCCGTGAGTGAGTGGACCAGCGACATCGTCCCGGCTGGTGATGGGCGAAGCAAAACCGTCCGTGGTATCGGCATTGGCCCAAAGAGTGATGGAAAAGCTCTCGGGGTTCAAAGCGGAATCAAAAGGGACATCGATTCGCGTGGAACCATCGAAGTCGAGTGAGCCGCTGGTCGCGCCATTTGCACCGGCGCTGGCGATAGGGCTTCCAACAACCGTGCCATCGAAGCCATTACCGCTGGCGTCGGTACCATCGATATCGAGAGGCCACCAGGCGACGAGTATTTCGCTGAAAGGAGCTTCGGCATTTACCACGACAATGATGGCGGGGTTGATCGGGTCATCGGTATTAATCGTCAGGGTGACGCTGAAAGCACCTTCGAGGCCCAAGGCATCAAAAGAAATGTCGATGTCGTCGGTTCCGCCATTGGCAGCGATGGTGCTTGGAATTGAGGTGAAATCAAAGTGATCGGTATCTCCAACGATATCGACGCCGGAGACCTGCAGAGGACGCGTGGCCCCGTCGTTGGTGAGGGTGATCGTTCCGGTGGTGTTTTCGCCCAGATCGACGGTGGCGTCCGTGACGAGCATGGGATCGTGAATGCTTCCCTCTACCGTGATGGTGCGGAGGGGGTTCAGCGAGTCGTTGCTGGTAATTTCAAGATCTGCGGAGAACGCCCCGTTGGCCCCTAATGGATCGAAGTTGATGACGAGATTATCACTGCCTCCCGGTGCAATTACGCCGGGCAGAGTTGTGACGGAAAAATTGGCATCGCCGTTAAAGGTCGCCGCGGACACGGTGAGACTTTGAGTCTGCCCGTTGTTTGTAATGGGGGCATTAAAGCTCTGAATTGTTCCGTCGAGAACCAGGTCGAGAGGGTTGGGCCCTGACAGGGTGGGATCGGGAAGCCCGCTGCTGATACCATTGGCCATGATGCTCTGAATGGTGGCTTGGTCGAGGGCTTCGTTCCAGACGCCGACATCGTCGATGAGGCCATCGAAGTAGAAATTGAGGCCGTCGTCTTGTCCGGCCCCGATATGGAGGTTTTCCATCTCAACGGTTCCGTTTAGCGCATATTGCGTCGGACCGGATTGTGGCACGTTATCGGTTGCCGAGGAGACGCCATCGATCCAGAGGGTCTTGGTGTCGGTGCCGGCGTCATAAGTAATCGCGAGGTGGGTCCAGGTGCTGATCGTAACCGCGCTGCCAGCCAAACCATCCCAGCCAGGATCCCCGTCTCCGGTCCAGAAATCCCAATTTCCGGCGTTATTGTTATAGAGGATATAGCCGTGAGTGAGCAATCCAGGCGCGTCGTCCCGGCTTGTGATGGGTGAGGAAAATCCCCCAGTGCTGGCAGCATTGGCCCAAAGGGCGACGGTGAAGCTCTCGCCATTGAGAGCAGCATCGAAGGTGACATCGATGTGGCCATTGTCGGGAAAGGCGGCCGCCGTGCCGGTATTGGCATTGGCTCCGGTTTGTCCGAAATTAACGGCACCATCGACGACGGTGCCGTTGTGACCATTACCTGTGGAATCGCTGGCATCTGTATCGAGTGGCCAGTGGGCGATGAGATCAGCCTGGACACTGGATGCAGCCAGGCAGCTTAGGAGAAGGGTGGGGAGATATTTCACTATATCGGCAATGAATAATTCTAGAATTTTTACTATTTTTGATGGAGTGAGATCAATCCTTAAAGTGAAATTATTTCCGCTCGAATGCGGATAAACCATTTCTCTGAAGGAGCAGAGGGCGAAAGGGAGTATTCGATCCGCTCAATGCCACCGCCGGGATAGGTGGCTTGTCGATTTTCGAGGAAGGGACTTGTATCGCTCCAGGTTGAGAGATCGGTGGATGATTCGATAATCAAATTGACGTCGTCTATTCCAATCGGGCGTTGGAAAATGAGTGAGTCTGTAGTCAATGTCATGATTCCTCCGTCCCCGAGCGCGTAATCGATGAGGTCGGGTACGCCGTTTTGGTTGGCATCGCTATTCGGGTTACCGCTGAAGGTGGTGGCGTCGGTTTCGTCAGGATTGCCGCCGTTTTCCGCGCTGGAACGCCAATTGGAGGCCAGGCTGGGATCGGGGTTTAAAAAAGGATTGATTAGGATCAGGCTGGGTCCGTTTCCGTCGGATTCCAGTGGCCACGGTGAATCGTCTTCGTAGCGGAATTCCTTGATCGTTCCGCTCGAGGAGTCTTCGAGTTTCAAGGTCTCTCCACCATTTGAAAGAGCGGTGCCATTGGCGAAGTCGAGAGAATCGATCATGATGTAATTCCCGGGAGCAAGTGTTGTGCCAGCAGGAAAGGTATAATTAATGCCACCAGTGAATGCAATTCCTTCCAGGTTGAGGGTCAGGCTGTCGCTTATGTTGAACAGTTCGATGAATTCGAGGCCCGAACCATCGGCCGGGTGATACATGATTTCGCTAATGACGAGAAACTGCTGGGCGTCGCTGGGCATATTCGGAGTGGTGGTCTGGGCAACCATGGTGCCGGAGGCGTCAGACAAGGTGAGTGTCTCGGAGAAGTTGGAGAGGTGGCCCTGGTAGTGTCCGACGACAATATTTCCTTCACCTCCGGTCGGGCTGGGACTGCGCGAGCGGAAGTTACGAACATTCGGTGAGAGGTAGATACTGCCGTTTCCGGGAATGACCGTTCCGGGAGGGAGTGTGAAATCGACTCCTCCGTTGACAGTCCAGGAGGACATATCGACGGCATAGTTATTTGGGTTGGTGAGCTCAATGAACTCTTCATCTTGGTTGCCAGAAGCGGGATTGGTTTCGATCTGATTGAAATTAACGAGAGCGTTCGAAGGCTGAGAGTCTGGAATGAGGCCCGAGCCAGCCGGACCATAGGTGTCGAAGAGAGCGATCCGCCGGTTGGGCAGAGAGGTGTTGATCACGCCATTGTATCCATTGTTAAAATTGGTGATTCCAGCTCCGGACCAGAGAGCTTGATCGACGATGACATCATTTGCGATGGTGTTTCGAAATCCTCCGAGGAGGTTTTCAAAGTATCCTCCGGAAGCACCCGGTTGATCAATTAACCCGGGTTCACAAATAAGATCGCTGCTGCGTGATGATTGGTTGATGATCTGAATGGAGAGGATATTGGTGCCCGCATTGAGAGTCACTCCGGCGAGTGGGAAGTCGACGAAATTGACGGCGAGGGAATCGGAGTGAGAGCTGGCGGTGGAATTGTATGCTACGGTGCCTGTGATGTTTTGCTGTTCAACCAGAGAGCCATTTAGATAGGCCGAAAATCCATCATCGTAGCGCATGCGTAGGATGAGGTTTTGGAATTGCGCAGGATCGACCACTTCAAAGTGGTAGCGCAAATAAATGGAAGTCGCGCCGGTAACGCTGTCGGTGGGTCTGACGACTGTTTCGAGCAAGTCGACATAGTCGCCCGGGCTGTTTTCGTATCCGAAGGCCGACTTTCCGGTGGGCCATGCTGAGTCATCGAAGGTGGTGGTAAACCAGGTGGATTCGAGAGAGTTGTCGACTGGGACAAAGTAGCTCGCGGTGGCTCCTTCCGCGAGGATGGTCGTCGATGATCCGGCCTCGGGGATCGCGAGGTATTGGTCCATCAAGGTGCGCACGCGGCGCATGTACATTTGTCGCGTCACCGGGTTGTCAAGGATGGCGGCGTGGAGGTGGTTTTGCCAATTTGGGTTTGGATTTCCGCCTTGAAGTTCTTGCGTATGGCGCGCGTCGCCATAGAGCGGGCTGGCCCAGTTTTCTGTGGTGTTTTTTTTCCCGGTGGGTAGGCCCTGGTCGCCATCCCAGGCAATGCGGAACCATTCCTCACGATCGAGGTCGTGGTAGACGTAGTAGTTTTTTGTCAGTTGGTCGTGATTAAAGGGAACACACATCGCAGCCATCACGTTGATGTAGTTCGGCAGATTGACTTCGTCCGCGACGTAGTCGAAGCGATCTGGATTGGCGATGTTGATGTTGGCAGTGAGATCGCTGAGATCGGTGTAAGGCTCGGTTTTGCGGAGAACTTTGCGATAGAGGCTGGAATTCACGGTTGGCGAAAGGGTCGCAGGAACGTTGATTCCTTTATACATCGATCCGGCGGCATCGATGCCGCGGCGAGTGAGGAAATCTTCATCGACCTGCTCGACGAAGGTGAAGAGGCCGACGTCGCTTCCGTTGCGGCGAATCCAGAGGTAGCGAGTGTCCGGAGCGAGGGCACCAGCTTCGTTGAGGAAAGCGAAGATGGAGTTTTCGCGAACGTAGGAATCGCGATAGTGCGAGTTGACGTTGATCTCTTCCACGCGGGGAAGGTTGGGATCCCATTTGAAATGCCCTCCGCGATAGAAGTCGAATTTGTATTTGTGTTTCGGCCAGTTGGCGGTGCTTTGGCCACGGATGCGACAGAAAATATTATCGTAGAATTGCCCTTCGAAATAGAGCGAGCCCCGGGTGCCGCCCCGGGTGTCGGCTGCTCCGGGGTTTTCTACGAACCAGTGCATCACCGGCTGATCGACGGAGATCGCGAGGTCGCTGATGACGGTGCCAAAATACCGGGCCGATTCAAGCGGATCGGAGAAAGCGGGCGCGCGGGTGGTTTCGCCGGTGGCGGTCGTTGCGATGAGATACCAGCGGACCATGTCGTCTGCGCGGTAGGTGGAGGAGGGTATGATGGCGGTGAAGGAATCACCTGCTCCGGCAGTCATCGAAATCGATTGTTCTGCTCCGAAGCCGATTCGATAGAACAGGGTCGCACCGGTGATGGTGCCAATCCGTGGGGAAATAATGGCAGAGATGGTGAGGTCGTCATTTTCTCCGGGAGCGGTGGGATCGAGAGTGGCTGAAGCAATATCCGGGCCTAGTTCGTTGCGTGGCGGGCCATTGAGACTGCCGGGAGTCGGGACGAGATAAGTCGTGCTACCATCGTCGCTCCTACCGTAGGAGACGTCGTCGAATTGTGCGGGGTAAGAAGGTGAGAACTCTTGGGTGATGTTCCCCTCGGGATCGCTGAGAGCGAGGTAGTCGCCGCCTTTACTGAGGAGGAAGTTGACCGCGCCGGGTTTGTCGGAGGCGAAGAGGATGAGGTAACCGCCGGCATTGATTTGCTGCGAGGAAATGCTGTATTTTTGTGGGTCGAGCGGATCGTCGCTGAGATGCCATCCGCCGATCTCGATGGCAAAGGGATTGGGATTGAGAATTTCAATCCAGTCGGAAAAGTCGCCATCGGAGTCGGTGAGTCCTGTTTCGTTGTCGGCCAGGAATTCGGTGATGATCGGGTCGAGTGATTCGACGTCGACTCCCACCGTGATCTGGCTGGTTGCAACCGGAGGGGAATCGCCAGTGGCAGTGAGAGTGTAGGTTGTTGTCGCGGTCGGGGAAACGACGATGCCTCCTGTGGCCGGGAAGTCTCCGGGGAGAGAGGAAATGTTCACCCTGGTGGCGTTGTTGCTTGTCCAGGAAAGGGTCGTGCTCTGACCAGAGTCGACGAAGGGAGGACTCGCGGTGAAGGAGGTCACAGATGGAGATCCCCCCCGGACGCCGTTATTCATCACGTCCTGGATTTCGGCCAAGGAGAGAGCTTCGTCCCAAAGGGCGACATCGTCGATGAGCCCATCAAAGTAAAACTGGGAGCCATCGTCAGCGCCTGAGCCGATGTTGAGATTTTCGGACTCAATAGTGCCGTTTGGTACGTATTGGGTGGGTCCAGATTGAGGGGTATTGTCGGAGACCGCCAGAGCGCCATTGACCCAAAGAGATTTGGTGTCTGTTGCGGCATCGTATGTGATGGTCAAGTGGGTCCAGTTGCCTGTCGCGACTGCAGGTCCTGCCAGGCTATCCCAGCCTACGTCTCCATCTCCTGTCCAGAAATCCCAATTCCCGCCGCTATTATTATAGATGATGTAGCCATGGGTAATTGGACCTGCCACGTCATCGCGGCTCGTTACCGCGGAGGCGAAGCCGCTAGTGCTGTCGGCATTGGCCCACATCGAGAGGGTGAAGCTGTCGGGATTGAGATCGGAGCTGAAGGGAATCGTAATGGTGGAATTCGATCCGTTAAACTCTGCCGCCGTGCCGGTATGGGCCGCCGCGCCGTCTGCACCGTAGACGACTGATGAGCCCGCGCCGTTGTGATTGCCAAGGGCGTCGTCGGCATTGCCATCGAGGGGCCAGTGGGCAATCAGCTCGGCAATCGCGGAGCCGGAGAATAGGACGATCGCCAGCGAAATGAGGAGAGATTTAAAGTAAGATGACATTGTGAATGGATTAGTCTCTTGAGTATGACAGCGCTGATCAAGTAGCATCTTTTCGACCATCTCTTATGAAATCTCTTCTCCCATTTCTTCTTCTTTTTGTCACTTCAGTTGCTTGGGCGCTTGAATCTGAGGTTCTGGCCCAACCCCTTCCTTCGGAGGGAAAAACCTTGTTTGATCGGCTTGGAGCAGAGCGGACTGGAATCGATTTCGTGAGGGAGTGGAACCCACCCGCGAAATGGGCGGCGGAGATCAGTGGGTCGTTTACCGGAGGAGGGGTGTGTATTGGAGACTTCGATAATGATGGTGACGCTGATGTCTTTCTTTCCCGGATGACCGATGGTGGGCGGCTTTATCGAAATCTTGGAGGCTTTAAATTTGAGGATGTCACAGACGAAATGGGAATGGCGTCACCGGGCGTGTGGGGGGCTGGATGCACTTGGGTGGACGTCAATGGCGATGGATGGTTGGATCTCTATTTGTGTGCCTTTGACGCGCCTAATCGACTTTTCTTGAATCAGGAAGGACGTGGGTTTAAGGATCAGGCAAAGGCTCTCGGTTTGGATTTTAAGGGAGCGAGTATGATGATGGCATTTAGTGACTATGATCTCGATGGTGATTTGGATGGCTATCTCCTGACTAATCGAATTCCGCCGGGAGAAGAATTGAAAGATGTCCGCTTCGGTTTGGTGAAAGGGCCAGATGGCGAACCCATTATTCAGCCTGAGGTCATGCAGGAATATGCGGGGATTATTAAGTATCCAGAGGGCTATAAAAAAATCTCCTCGGGTCAGTTTGACCGTCTCTATCGAAACGATGGAGGAACGTTCACCGAGGTCGGAAAAGAGGCCGGAATTCGTGAGTCGGAATTTGGTCTCTCTGCGACCTGGTGGGATTACGATGCCGACGGCTATCCCGACTTGTATGTCTCCAATGATTTTTATGGAGCCGATCATCTTTACCGCAATCAAGGCGATGGAACTTTTAAGGATATGGCACCTGGGGCCCTGCCTCACACGCCTTGGTTCTCGATGGGCTCCGACGTCGCTGACATTAATAACGATGGGCTATTCGATTACATGGCTTCGGACATGGCGGGGAGCGACCACTATAAAGAAAAGATGTCGATGGGGAATATGACCGGGCAGGATAGTGATTCGTGGTTTCTCAATTGGCCCACGCCCGCGCAGTACATGCGCAATGCGGTGTATGTGAATACTGGTGCCGGACGATTTAATGAGGCGGCTTTTTTGACCGGGATGGCGGCGACGGACTGGACCTGGTCGATCAAATTTGGCGATCTTGATTGCGATGGTCGGGAGGATGTTTTTATCACCACCGGGATGAGTCGGGATTGGTTTAATAGTGATCTGCGGAACCAGGAGGAAGCGCTCATCATGAGCAAGGGGTCGGCTGCAGGGAAGGCGTTTTGGAATGACAAGGAGCCACTCGCGTTGAAGAACTGGGCATTTCGGAATGACGGTGATTTGAAGTTCACTAATGTCGGGGAGAGCTGGGGCCTGGGTGATTTGTCGGTGAGCTATGGAGCAGCCCTGGGTGATCTTGATGGTGATGGGGACTTGGACCTCATTGTGAATAATTTCGGAGGGGAGTTGGGAATCTATCGCAACGGTCAGACCGGTGGGAATCGCCTGATTCTAGAGCTTCGCGGTAAGGGGATGAATCCAAGTGCTCTGGGTGCGGTGGTGCGAGTGGAAACAGCGAGCGAACCCAAGATACAAATGCGGGTCTTGACTGCCTCGCGCGGGTTTATGTCGAGTAATGATTCTCTGCTGCACTTTGGACTGGGTGAGACGGAGAAAGTGGAGCGAGTCGTGATTGATTGGCCGGGGTCGGGGAGGCAGATCTTAAAAAATCTTGAGGCGGGGAGGCGCTATCTCATCGCGCAGCCGGGAAAGTTGATGGTTGTTGAGAAAGAGGAGGTGAAAACGATGTTTGTTCGCAGCGAGGATATTCCCCGGGTCGTGCCCAGAGAGCAGTTTTTCAATGACTTTGAGCGTCAGCCCTTGCTGCCTGCAAAGCATTCACAGATGGGCCCGGGCTTGGCTGTGGGAGATGTTGATCGCGATGGTAAAGAGGATTTTTACGTGGGACATCCGTCGGGACGCTCGGGTCGGCTTTATCAGGGGGCTGAAGGCGAAGGATCTTCATTTAGTCGCAAGATATTGCCTGCGTTCGATGCTGATTCCAAAAGCGAGGATATGGCTCCTTTGTTTTTTGATGCCGACAACGATGGTGATCTTGATCTCTATATTGTGAGCGGAGGTGTTGAAGGGGAGGATGGAGATCTTGTTTTTAAGGATCGACTCTACTTCAACGATGGTAAGGGACAGTTCAGCGAGGCAGGCACCGGGGTATTGCCGGAGTCGATGGGGAGCGGTTCGATCGTGTGCGCGGCAGACTATGACCGCGATGGTGATCTCGATTTGTTCGTCGGTGGGAGAGTTACTCCGGGATCGTATCCCGAATCTCCGCAAAGTCAGTTGTTGCGCAATGACTCCGGGGAGAAGTTCGTTGATGTTGCGGAAGGCCGATTCGGGGGCTTGGTCACCTCTGCTCTCTGGACTGATGTGGATGGCGATGGCTGGCTTGATCTCCTGGTTGCCCACGAATGGGGCCCGGTGAGACTTTATCAAAACTCGAAAGGGAAGCTGGTAGAGGCAACCAAGGAAGCCGGATTGTCTGAACGGACCGGATGGTGGAATAGTCTCGCTGGTGGCGATCTCGATAACGACGGGGATATCGATTATGTCGTAGGGAACGTTGGATTGAATACCAAGTATGAAGCTCCGGCGCTTCTCTACTATGGTGACGTCGACGGCTCGGGGAAGAAGCGTATTCTTGAAGCTGAGTTTGAAGGGGAGAGGTGTTACCCGATTCGTGGTTTGAGTTGTTCCAGTAGTGCGATTCCTTTCTTGAGGAAAAAGACGCCAAAGTTTCATGACTTTGCCTCTGCTACATTGACTGACTTGTATGCCGGAATTCTTAACACAGCTCAGAAATTTAAAGCCAATATCCTGGCGAGTGGGGTGCTCATCAACGATGGAAGTGGGAAGTTTGAATTCCGTGAGTTGCCCTTGATGGCGCAGTTATCTCCCGTGAATGGAATTGCCATCAGTGACTTTGATGCCGATGGAAACCTGGATGTCTTTCTGTCGCAAAACTCGCATGCGCCACAAGTTGAAACCGGCCGAATGGATGGTGGAAGCGGAGCTCTTCTCCGTGGGTTTGGGGACGGAACTTTCACTGGATTGAGAGCGGATCGAAGTGGCATTGTGATTCCCGGAGATGCCAAGGCAGTAGTTCTCGTCGATCTCAATGGCGATGCATGGTCCGACTTGCTGATCGCCGTGAATGGCGGGGAGATGCAGGCTTACGAGACGGTGCCGCCAGTGGGAGGGAAGGTATTGACTGTTGATCTTCAGGCAGCGGAGGCCCTGAAGGTGGGAACGTTGCTCACCGTTGAGCTTACCAGCGGAAAGCAGCTCTCATCGGAAGTCTACGCCGGGGGATCGTATCTTTCACAATCTTCACCCATCGTTCGCTTTGCGATTCCAGATGGTGAGAACGCATCCGGGCTGACCGTGCGATGGTCGGATGGCAAGGTGACAAAGAAGCAATTAGGAGCGGAACAATTGAAAGTGAAGATCAACCGCTGAGTTTGAATCTTGACGGATGACGCCGTCATCTCAAGGCTGGGTTCCTTCCATAATGATCGTGTTTTTCAGCAAAACTCTCAAATCCCTCGGGCTCGCTCTATCAGTCTGTTTGCTCACTCAATGTGGTGCCCCTGACTCCTATCAGGGAAACGGAATTTGGCTGAAAGCCGACGGCTCAACTTACCAAGGAGCCGCACCGGTGCCTGTATCACGCGCGCAAAGCCTCGGCAGTCTCTATGTCAGGGAACGAGTGAGGGTCACCGAGCAAGAATCAACTAATTCCCAGGGGCAAACCGTCATTCGGGAAAAGGAAGTTACCACTGTCGACATGGATTTTCGGGTTCTGGTTACCCTCGAAAATGGAGAGCAACACGAGATGTCATTCACCGTTTCCGGCGATCGTAATAGCTCACAATATACGTCAGCTTCATTCAACGGAAGCAACGGATATTCCTATAGAGCTTCCGGGCGAGTTCAGCTTTCGCAATATAGCCCGAATTTTACCATAACCATCAGCTCGAAAGGAATTTCGAGCTGGCAAGGGAGCATTCCCCTTCGTTAAAACTGGTCGCCTTGAGCAGCGTCTGGAATCAACTCAACCAGCAGGGTTTTCTCCCCAGCTTCAAGATCGTTGAAGCCTTCGCTGCGAGGTCTTTTCAAAGGACCCGCCGTTCATGGCTATTGATCGAATCAGGAGTTTACGAAACAAGGCATGGATGAAGAATGTTAGCGATAACCGTGAGAAGCTGGTAACGCCTCAACCCTTGGGCGAGACTGAATGCGCGGTGGCGTAAATACGAGGTCGATGCGCCTCGGAGAAAGAAGGAGTTCGACCAAGGGTGCTCGGTGCCGCATAATTCCAAGAGTCTCAAATAAGATATGAAAATTAACATTTCAGAGGGAAAACAAGAATCAGCTCGACTGGCGGCGCAATGCGGAGCGGGGTATATTCGGCGAGCGATTGAGGAGAAGGGGGAGGCGACTATTATCGTGGCTACTGGTGCGTCACAGTTTGAGATGCTTGAGGCCTTAGTTGCTGAGTCAGGGATTGATTGGTCGCAGGTGACGGGGTTCCATCTTGATGAGTATGTTGGGATTCCAATTGACCATCCGGCATCGTTTCGAGGGTATCTTTGGCAACGTTTTGTCAGTCAACTTCCTTTGCCGCTCCGTGGATTTCATTTTCTCAGCGGTGAGGAGAATCCTTTGGCAGAATGCCAAAGAGCGGGTGCTTTGATTCAAGAGAGAGAGGTGGATGTCGCATTCATTGGAATTGGTGAAAATGGGCATATTGCCTTTAATGATCCACCGGCAGATTTTGAAACGACAAATCCTTATCTGGTCGTTGATCTGGATGACGCGTGTCGTCAGCAGCAGCTTGGAGAAGGCTGGTTCCCCACCTTTGCCGATGTCCCGAAGCAGGCGATCTCGATGTCAGTAAATCAGATTATGAAGAGCGCGGCGATAGTCTGCACGGTGCCTGATGAGCGGAAGGCTGAGGCGGTGGCAAATTCTTTGCAGGGCACCGTGACGCCCGCTGTCCCGGCTTCGGTCATGCAGAAGCATGCAGATTGCCATCTGTATCTCGATCAACCGGCAGCTTCAAAATTATCATCATGAGCGAAAACCCTATACGAATCGGATTTGTGGGAGCTGGCTGGATGGGATCTACCTTAATGCAGCGATTGATTGAGCATCCGGATGCCAAGGTGGTGGCCCTCTATCAACGTTCTCGTGAGAATGCCGTTGCGACGTTGGAAGAAATGGGTCTTCCGGCTTCGGCCTACCATGACGATTATGCGGAGATGCTCGCGAATCCAGAGGTGGATGCGGTCTTTCTCTGCAGCCCAAATAGTTCGCACGGCCCCCAATCGATTGCGGCGATGGAAGCGGGGAAGCATGTTTTTTGTGAAAAGCCTTGCTCCACCACTTTTGCGGATTTTGAAAGGCAATTAGAGCTTGCGAAGGCTTATCCTAAGTTGATTACCTACGTCAATTACCTCCTGAATTTTGACCCGATGGAGCAGCGTTTGCTTAAGATGGTGAAAGGTGGAACCTTCGGCACCATCACGCAGCTCCAGGTCAACTATCGTCATCCGATTAATATTTCAGATGACAAGGTTTGGAAGCTCAGTCGCGAAATCATGGGCGATGCGATTGGGATGGGAATTATTCACGCTCTGAGTGTGATGTTGAACATCATGGCGGCGCAGGGTGCCAAGCCGGTGCGTGTTTACGCAACTTCCGGAGGGGAGAAAACACGTCCCTTTGAAGTGGATGCCATTTATAATATCCAGGTGGAATTCAGCAATGGCGCCTCGGGTTGTTCCTTGGGAAATGTTGACCAAGCGAATGGTTATGATGCTTACCATAATCTTCACGGAACGAAGGGAGGATTTATTTTCGATAGTTACCTCGAGCGTTCTCACAAAGTCCGCTATTGGTCTGAGAGCGAGACGGATGGGAAGTGGGTTCGCCCGCTTGATCCCGCGAGTTCGTCAGAGCATTTCTGGGGTGAAGAAACAACGACTCCTGATAGTGGCGATGTGATGCAACATCAGACCGGATCTTGTGTGGAGCACTTCATCGGCTGTGTGCGCTCTGGCGAGCAATCGTTTTTAGGGTTTGAAAATTCGGCATCGACTGCGGAATTGGGGTGGGGGATCTTGCTCTCTGTCGCAACAGGGGCGCCTGTCGATCTCCCGCTTGATCGTGAAATCGCTCGTGCCCACTTTGATGATGAGAGCTGATGAATTACTGTGATTTACAAATCAATGGTTATGCGGGAGCTGATTTCTCTTCGCTTGATCTCACTGATGAACAACTCCAACGAGCCTGTGTTGCTTTGAAGGAGGACGGCGTGGAGACGATCCTGGCGACCATCATCACGGATCATGTTGATTCACTCTGTGCAAAGCTTCGACACCTGGTGAATCTCCGGGAGAGAAATCCACTCGCGCGCAGTTTGATCCACGGTTTTCATGTTGAGGGGCCATTCTTGAATCCCGGAGCAGGTTGGATTGGGGCGCATCCGGCGGAGGCCGTGATTCCCGCGAATCCCGCAGACGCAAAGCGACTAGTCGAGGCCGGGGGTGGCTTGGTGAAACTGGTAACCCTGGCGCCTGAATGTGATCCGGGAATGGTGACGATAAAAGCGTTGAGTGATCAAGGAGTGGTCGTTTCTGCCGGGCATTGCAATCCAAGTCTCGATCAGCTGAAGGAGGCGATCGACAATGGTCTGACGATGTTTACTCATCTGGGAAATGGCTGCCCGATTGACCTCCCGCGTCACGATAATATCATCAATCGTGTCTTGTCTCTCAGTGATCAGCTTTGGATTGGGTTCATTCCAGATGGTGCGCATATCGATTTTTTCGCGCTTGAGATTTATTTGAAGCAGGCGGGGCTCGATCGTGTCTTTGTGGTGACTGATGCCATCGGCGCGGCCAAGATGGGGCCGGGGTCACATCGCTTGTCAGGGATGGAGATTGAGGTGGATGCCGAGGGCGTTGCCCGCCGTCCCGGCTCTTGTTATCTTGCTGGTTCAACAGCTACCATGCCGCAAGTTTGTCGAAATCTTGCTGGCTCGCTTGGCAAATCTTCGGAGGAGATTAATCGCCTCACTTCCTCCAATCCCCGCCGAGCAATCGGTCTTTCGGTATGAAACGTCTCAAACAGCTATTCAGCTCTTTTGGTCCCGCAATTATCGTTGCGGCGATTGTCCTAGGTCCCGGCTCCATTTTGACGAGTTCCAAGGTTGGTGCGCAATATGGTTACCCGGCTGTGACCGCGATTATTTTGGCGGTCATTCTTATGATTGCGATGGTGGCTCTGTCTGCGCGCATTGGAGTGATCTATGACGACAGCCCCTGTGACCAACTTGCGAGGCGTCTCGGTCGACCTGTTTCCGTCATTGTGGGGGCCATTCTTTTCGCGCTCGTGGCAATCTTTCAGTATTCCAATAATGTTGCCATAATTTCTGGTCTCGCGCCGCTCTTTGATTCCGAGGATTTCTCTCTGACTGCAGGAGCGACTCCGGCCATCATTCTGGTGTCGTTTAATGCGGTTGTTATTTTTTGCTTCTACCGGATGCGTCATCTTTATGACTCGATTGAGTCATTGATGAAATGGCTCATCGGCTTGATGGTCGTGGCTTTTTTGATCAATTTCCTCGTCGTTTTTTCAAGTCCACGCGGCTACATGCCGGTTTCCTCGAAACAGGAACCCGATGTTATCGTATTGCTGGGTTTGATGGGGACGACATTCTCTGTTGGGGGTGCATTCTACCAAGCATACCTGGTTAAGGAAAAAGGTTGGAAGTTGCCTGATGCACAACGTGGGCTTTTTGATTCCGTCATCAGTATTAGTGTGGTGGGGGTGGTCTCGATTGTTATCCTGATGACTGCGGCGAGAGTTTTCCATGGCCGTCCTGACCCGGTTGTCTTGTCTGGAGTCGGCGACGTGGCGATGCAGTTACAACCTCTATTTGGGACGTGGGCGAAAGTTATCTTTTGTCTCGGCATCTTCGCGGGCGCTTTCAGTTCCTTCCTCGTGAATGCGCTCGTTGGTGGGACGGTGCTCTCCGATTCTTTAGGGAAAGGTTCACGCTTGGGAGAAGGGTGGACTCTGTCGTTGACGACCGTCGCTTTACTGTGCGGCCTTATCGTTGCGCTGTTCAATTTGAGTGATGCTGCTAGCACAGTCAATCTGATCACCTTCGCTCAAGCACTCACGGTTCTGGGGCTGCCTGCGTTGGCTTTGGCGCTTCTTTATCTTGGAACGCGCCCTGATCTCACGGGCGAGCGGAAGGTTCCTCGTTGGATCATTTCCCTTGGCTGGGTAGGCTTCATTGTCGCGTTGGCGTTAGCCGTTCGTACGAGCGTGGCAGTGCTCGAGAAGCTGGGCTGGTGATACTGCAATCCTCGTTTTTGAAAAATAGACGTTTCCGGAAAAATTGTCTTTTTTCCAAGAAGATCGTGGTTCGCGGTTCTTTGTAGTGTAGCCTAGGGCGAAAGGCCTCCAATGATCTTCGTGTCTTCAAATCATCCTACCCCCATCGATCCTATGAAAATGATCACTCGACCATTGCGCCGCTTCCAATGCCTCGCCGTTCTTAGTGGACTACTTATTTTACCCTCAAGCCTGACGGCTCAGCAGGAAGTCGGATTTATCGAAGACTTCGCGCTAGCAGAAAACCGCACCGAAGCTCTCAAACAGCTTATTCAAGGAACCGAGGATTACTACTATTACCATGCCCTCCATTTTCAAAATGAGCGACAGGTAAAGGAACTGGATCGTATTCTTGGCGAGTGGAAAAAGCACTTTCTTCGTTCCTCCTACCGCAAGCAGATCGAAAATCGGGAGGCCTTGATCCGCTACTCCGACGATCCCAAGGCCACTCTGGCTTATCTTAAAAAAGAACTTGGCTTGCAATTCAATCATCAGCAGGAAGGAAAAGCTCAGGATGCGAATCATCCCTCTTCGCTCGATCAGAAGCTCATTTCATGGAAAACCTTTCTCGACGACGCGCTGAGAAATATCGACACCCTGCAGAACCTCGACGAATCAGCCTTTCACCTTTTCCTTGAATCAAAGCCTAAGTTGAACTCCGCCGAACTCCGAGACCTGCTCTTACGAGCCACCCTGCCCGACCTCCCAGGCCTCGCCGATCTCATCCTCACCGATCTCAAGGGCAAAGAAAGCAAGGGCTTTGGTGAATTCACCATCCATCGCGCTCTCACCAAAGCGCAGTTGGTAAAACTACTCGATGGGAAAAAAGACCTCCTCAATAACGAGGCCTATGTTGAAACCTACCTCGTCAAACTCCTCCCTGGAGCCGACGAAAACCTTGCGGCCTCTCCCGCCGTTCGCGAAGCATACCTAAACCGTGCTTGGAAGTTCGTTTCCACGCTTGCTCCTTCATTCAATTCTCTCAAAGCCCACATTCTCTATCAGCGATTGGTGCACGACCGGGCGCTCGGCAAGATCGACCCCAAACGCTTCCTCACTTACCTTGCCCTTCCCCGCAACGTCTCTTACCTCAATCCAGACTGGCGTAAAAACGACGCCGTCGCTTGGCGTTATGCCGCCGACCTTGGCCGGAACTTCCGTCCCGTCACCACTCTCCCACCCGTTTCAGGAAGCGATGAAAGTTTGGTAAAGCATTATCTCCTTCACCTTCTAAAGGACGCCCCCAACGCCAAGAAGTTCGCTCCCTTTCTCCGCGATAGTTGGCTGCGCCGGGTATTGGCGGAATCAAAAATCACCCACGGCATTGGCAAACCCGGCGATTGGGCTTCTCTTCTCTCTCCCTCAGAATTCCAAGCCCTCAAAGATCGCGTCGATATCGAGTTCGACCCCACCAGCCAAGAAGTCTACGGCCTCAATGACGAAGTCACTCTCCTTTTTCATCTTAAAAATGTCCCCAAGCTTATCGTGAAGATCTTCGAGATCAACACGCTTAACTACTACCGCAATCTCGGCAATGAGGTGAGCACCGATATCGACCTCGACGGCCTCGTCGCCAACCACGTTGAAGTTCACGAATACAAGGAAGCTTCTCAACTTCGGGTCCAACGTGACTTTAAGATCCCCGTCATTGGAAATCGTCGTGGACTTTGGGTCGTCGAGTTCATTGGTGGCGGGAAAAGCAGCCGGGCCATCATTAGAAAAGGCGCATTGGGAATCCTAAAAAAAACCATCGCCCAGGGAGAACTTCTAACCGTTCTCGATGAAAAGCACCAACCCGTCAAAGGCGCGGGAGTTTGGTTGGGACAACGCCGATACAACTGCGATGATCAGGGACAAACCCTGCTTCCATTCTCCAACTCTCCCGGCGAACGCTCCGCTGTGGTGCAAGACGCAGCTGGATTTTCCACGATGGCCCGCTTCGTCCAGTCAGGAGAAACGTATAAGCTCTCGGCTGGAATGCATCTCGACCAGGAATCCCTGCGCTCTGGCGGGAAAGCAAAGATCCTTATTCGTCCCACTCTTACCTTGGCAGGCGAAACGATCTCCTTGATGAAGATCGAAAGCTCCAGTCTTCAGCTTCTCTCCAAAAATCTCGACAATCTCCCTGCCTCCACAAGCGTCCCCAATTTTAAATTGGCAAGCGATCGTGAATCCATCCACGAATTTAGTGTCCCGGACCGCCTCACTCAAATCACCGCGACATTGCGCGTGAAGGTGAAGATCGCGAGCTTAGGGGGAAAAGAAATCGAACTCGTCGCCTCCCGGGATTTCCGAGTGAATGAATCTCTCGGCAGCGACAAGATAGGCGATTTTTATCTCAGCAAAATTAACGACAGCTACCGCATCGAATTTCTCGGTCGCAATGGCGAAGCTCTCGACGCCCAAAACCTCAACGTCAACTTCCGTCGCAAGGACTTCAAAAACTCACGCAACGTCACTCTCAAATCCAATCAGTTTGGGGCGGTGGAGCTAGGAAAGCTCGATGATATTCATCACGTGACCGTTCGGGGGACTGGTGGATACTCTCGCTCGTGGACTCTTCAAAATGATCGTCGCGATCAAATAGAACTTCTCACGGTTTACCAAGGAGAGGATCTAAAGATCCCCTTCGTCGGTCAACTGAATCGCCGTGAAGTCGCTCTCTACTCACAGTCGGCGGGCGGATACCTTTCCGATGAGTTTGCCCAGCTAAAGTTAATCGATGGAAATCTCGTAGCCTCGGACTGCGCTGCGGGTGACTACCGCCTCCTCCTGAAGGACAGTGGCCAATCTATCAAGATCATGGTCGCCGATGGCACTGTTTCGCAAGGCCATGCCTTCAATGACACCCGAATGCTGGAACTATCGGCTCGTCAATCATCCCACATCTCAAGAATAACCACAGACAAGAAAACGATGGAGATCGATGTCTCCGGAGCAGATCCCCTGACCCGCATTCATGTCATCGCGACCCGTTTCCTTCCTGGTCACGATCCGTTTCAGTCCCTTGGCGGCTCCCAACGTACAGGGCTCGTCACTGGAACCGCTCGCTTCCTGCCCAGCCTCTATATCAGTGGACGTAATCTGGGAGATGAGCTTCGCTACATTCTTGAGCGACGCTACTCTCAAAAGTTTCCTGGCAACATGCTCGTTCGCCCCGAAATTCTCCTCAACCCTTGGGCGGTCCGCGATACCAAAACAGGTGAAGAGAAACTCGTAGGCGGAGATAAGTTTAATCGTAAGCCTATCGCTCCTGCAGCCCCTGCGTCCGGACGGGCGAAAAATGGTAAAGGAAGATCCAGCGCCCGCAAAGATGGTGTAATGGGGAGCCCGTCCTACGAATTTCTTCTCAACGATCCTGTTCTGGTTTCCAATCTTGTCCCCGATAAAAACGGGAAGCTCTCGATCAATCTCGATGCCTTTGGAGATCGTCAACATATTCACGTTCTCCTCGTCGATCCCGAGGGCTCAACTTACCGCAGTGTCTCGCTTCCAGACCGCGAAACCGAACTTCGCGACCTACGCCTTCTTAAAGCACTCGATCCAAAACGCCATTTTACCGAGCAGGACCGTGTCTCTCTCCTCAAGAAAGGCGACACCATCAAGCTCCCTGATCTAGCCAATTCACAGTTCGAATTATTCGACCATCTTGGATCGGTGCATCGCTACTTCCTCACTCTCAAAAATGACGCGACCCTGCGCGAGTTTTCCTTTATCGTTAGATGGTCTAGTTTAACTGATGAGGAGAAAATGGAGAATTACTCCAAATATGCCTGCCATGAGCTGAGCTTCTTCCTTTCCCGCAAGGATCCAGCCTTCTTCAAGAAGATCATCGTTCCACATCTCGTGAATAAAAAAGATCGCACCTTCATGGACGACTATCTTGTCGAGAAACCACTGGAGAAATACTTTACCGCTTTTGAATACGCCCGCCTAAATGTCGTCGAGCGAATCCTCCTATCCCAAAAAGATCCCAAGCGCCTTGCCGCTCTCACGCTCGATCTCGAAAACCGTCTCGCCCTCAAGACCGCCGACCCCAGACAAGCCCAACAATGGTTCGGAGCGGCCATCTCTGGCGGTGCCTTCGGAGATACCTATGCCAGCAAAAAGAAAGAGAGCGCCTCAAGATTCGTAGTGGCCGGGAAATCGACGGATGCTGCGCCCAATGATAGTGACCCATTTGCCTCCGATGGCCGGCGACTGGGAACGACAAGAAGATCAGGCGGTGAAGAGAAATCGAGCAAGATGGCGAGAGGAGCAGAAGCATTGGCTGTGCTCCAGGAAAAGGCGCAGGAAGTCTACTTTGAGAATGGAGCAGAAGCCTTCGGTGCACTTCAACAAAGAAAATTGCTAGAAAAAAGCGAACAACTCTACCGCGCTATCGAACCCACCAAAGAATGGGCGGAAAATAACTACTACCATCTCCCCATCGCTCAACATCATTACAAGCTCGTCGACGAAAATCGCTTCTGGCTGGATTTAGCAAAGCATGGAGCAAAGCCGGGCTTCGGCTCCCGCCACCTCGGCGAAGCGACCGGGAATTTCCACGAAATGATCCTGGCTCTGGCCTTTCTCGATCTTCCCTTCACTGCTCCCATGCATCAGGACGAGATCAAGGACGGTGCTCTCGATTTTACCGCTGGTGGCAATCTTCTTTTTTTCCATCGCGAAATCAAGGAAGCCGGAATGGCCGCCAAGCGTCCTCCTCTTTTGATGAGTCAGAACTACTTCCTGCTCAACGATCGCTTCCGTATGGAAGATGGACAGAAAGTTGACAAATTCATCACCGGGGAATTCGTTCGGGGACTGGTCTACGGAGCAGAGGTTGTCGTGACCAATCCCACCAGTTCACGTCAACGACTCGACGTCCTGACCCAGCTTCCAAAAGGAGCCATTCCCATGATGGGACAACGCATCACTGCCACGAAACCCATCCAGTTGGAGCCCTACTCAACACATCGGGTTGAACTCGCTTTTTACTTTCCCTCCTCCGGTAAATTTCCGGTGTATCCTGCTCACCTCTCGCGAAGCGGAGAGGTGTTCGCGCACGCCGACTCGCTCGTTCTCAACGTCGTCGATGAACCGTCATCAGTTGATGAAACCTCATGGGCTTGGATCAGCCAGTGGGGTGACGACGCACTCCTCCTTAACTACCTTAAAAGCGAGAATCTTCACCTCGTCGATCTTGGCAAGATTGCCTGGCGCGTCCGGGGAAGTGCGGACTTTCACCAAAGTGTTCTCACCATTCTCAACTCCCGGGGCCTCTATCATCAAACCCTCCAGAGCTACTCTATCGCGCAAAACAACAAGGCCGGAATTGCCCAGTATCTTTTCATGCAAGGCACGTTCCTTAATCAATGCGGACTTGCCCTCGAATGCGATCTGGTGACCATCGATCCTATCGCCCGGCGCAACTACCAGCACCTCGAATACAAACCGCTCATCAACAACCGGGCGCATGCTCTGGGTGGGGAGCACCGCATTCTCAATCCTGTCATCCGCTCACAGTATCAGAACTACCTGACAATCTTGAGTCAGCGCAAGGCACTCGATGCCATGGATCGCCTGAGCGCCACTTACTACCTTTTCCTGCAAGATCGAATCGAAGAGGCCCTCGCTCATCTCAAATTGGTCGATGCCAAAGAACTGCCGTCACAAATGCAGTTTGATTACTTCCAGGCCTATGCCGCCTTTTACCAGGCCGATCTCGGCAAGGCCCGAAGCATCGCCAAGAAATATGACAAGTATCCCGTTGCTCATTGGCGCGAAAAGTTTGCCGACATCACTGCTCAGATTTCCGAAGTCGAAGGAGCCGGTCCGGTCGTAATCGACGAGGGAAATCGCGAGCAAGAACAACAAGCTGCTGCCGCTCGCGAACCATCACTCGAGCTCAAGGTGGAAGGAGTGAAAGCCACCCTCGACCACCACAATATCGCCGAAGTGACCGTGAACTACTACGAGATGGATCTTGAATTCCTCTTCAGCACCAACCCCTTCGTCTCGAGCGGAACCTCACGCTTCTCTATCATTCGTCCGAACCAATCGATTAGCATGAAACTGACCAAGGGAAAGAACGCTACCTCCTTTGCACTCCCAAAAAATTACCATGCCAGCAATGTCATCGTGGAAGTCCTGGGCGGAGGCAAGGCGACATCGCAAGCCATCTACGCCAACGATCTCAAGACCACCCTCAGTGAAACGATGGGCCTGCTCACGGTGCGCCATGACAAATCCGGAAAGCCTCTCTCGAAGGTCTATGTGAAAGTCTACGCCAAGACCAAAGGCGGAGTGAAATTCTTCAAAGACGGCTACACTGACCTGCGAGGAAAATTCGACTACGCCAGTGTCAGCACATCAGACCTGGGCCAAGTTGAGCGTCTAAGCATTCTCGTCATGAGCCAAAAACATGGGGCCACCGTGCTCGAAGCCTCCGTCCCGCAACGATAACTGAGGAAAGTTCAAACTCAGTCCTTCGTGTTGAACGGATTGAGATTGGCGGGGATAGAAAATGTCTTCAGCATGAGAGAATGAAGAGACGTCAATTTTTGTCGATGAGTGGAGCCTGTCTTGGAGTGGGAACGTTGGGTGCGATTGAGCCGATTAGGCGTCAGGGTGATTCGAAGCTCTTGCTGGGGCTGGCCGCCTATTCTTTTCGTAGGAAGATGAAGTGGATGAAGGGGAAGCCGAATGAAGAGGCGCGGGCAGGAGGGGATTGGGATATGATCGACTTCATTGATTACTGCGCGGATCACGGATGTGCCGGGGCGGAATTGACGAGTTACTTTTTTCCTCCGGAGTTTGATGAGGCCTATTTACTGAAACTCAAACGGCACGCTTATCTGCGCGGGGTGGCGGTTTCCGGCACGGCGGTTGGGAATGTCTTTACACATGCGAAGGGGGAGGAGCGGAGGAAGGAGATTGACTATGTAAAGAACTGGATTCGTCATGCCGCGGTGATGGGGGCTCCTCATATCCGGGTCTTTGCTGGGAACGCTCGGAAAGGGGTGAGTCAGAAGGAAGCGGAGAAGAATTTCCTGGAGTGCTACGAGGAGTGTTTGGAGCTGGCGGGAGAGAAGGGGATTTTTCTCGGCTTGGAAAACCATGGCGGGATTGTTTCCGAAGCCGATGCCTTGGTGAGAATCATGAAGGCGGTCGATAGTCCGTGGGCGGGGATTAATTTAGACAGTGGTAATTTCCACACCACAGATCCCTATGGCGATCTGGCAAAGATCGCGCCCTATGCTGTGAATGTGCAGATGAAGGTGTCACTCAAAAGGAAGGACGCGAAAGAGAAGGAGCCGATCGATCTTCCAAGGCTCCTGAAAATTCTCCGGGCGGTCAATTACCAGGGGTGGTTTACGCTAGAGTATGAAGAGGAACAGGATGCCGAAAAAGCAGTGCCCGGAATCCTCACGGAAATGGCGGCGCTCCTGAAATAGCATCCATTGACATTGACTTAAGCTACTTCCTCTTCGGCGAAATATTTTTCCACTCTTGGACTGTTCTCCTCAGTTATGTTGAACAGTCGATTCACCGGCAAATAAGAAAACACTTCTTCACGCCCCGACGGCCATTTTACCACGAGTGAGGTCCAATTTTAGGATCTCTCCGACTCCAATCAAAAGAGTCCGGCTATTCTGCGCGTTGTATCCTTCGCCACATCGATGTTCTTCCACGAATGTGCTGTGCATCCCCCTTCAAGGTCACGGCTCGCTCAAAGCCCGTCAGCCGGGCACGGCCAGGGTTGATTGGATCTTGTTAATTTTCATCCATCGCGACGACCCCGATCGTATCAGGATAAACCCATGAAAAGCAATAATCGTCATCTTTCAAGGTGGCGTTCCCGGGAGCTGAGTTGACACTTCTCTCCTGCGCGATTTTTCTTTGAGAATCATTATCGATTCCCATGGTCCAGAGATCCTGGAACTGAGCATTCGCTTACATTGTGGTCCCAAAATTCAAAATTTCGTTGATGAGCATTTTCTCAATATGCCACTACAGGAATTTTTTGAGGTGGATCGCATGAGGGCGTCGTCGACGGATACCCGAAGTGAAGCCTGTTAACCCCAATGGCGGGAACGCCAGGCCTTATCCCGGCCGTTCCGTTAACGACACTTCAGTGAAAAGTTCCAGCTTCTTATCTCGACGAGCCTCCCGTTGCCCATTACGAGATAGGTGATGAAACGATTTGCCCTTCTCTTTCTTATTTCCCCGGTTCTCTTCGCTCAGGAGAAAATCGATGCTGTTGCCGAAGGAAAAAAGACTTTCGACACCATGGGCTGCATGGAGTGTCACGTGGCTTCACCCACCGATGATTCTATCAAGACTGGCCCTTCACTTTGGGGGCTTTTTCCTAACGATGCAAGGGATCGAGCGGTTGTCCCAAAAGGGAAGACCGAACATGCCACCATCAAAGCAGATCGGGGATACTTCGATCGTTCCGTTCGTCAATCATGGGATCAACTGGCAGTTTCGGAATCCGGCCCAACCAAAGGAGCCGCCTTTCCTCCGGCCATGCCGATGTATCCCAAGGAGATTATTTCCGACCACGACCTTGATAACCTTTGGCACTATCTTCGCACTCTCTCGCCCTCGGCACAAGCTGGCCCTGCCACCGTCATGGTCGAGAAAGCGAAAGTTGCAGAGGTCAATTCCTTGTTGGAAATTGCCAACGAAATTCCAGTAACAAATCGCCCACGGGTTTTTCGGGCGCCACTCCGCGGATCAAGCGGTCGCGCTCTGCATGTCGGTCTTCCGAACGGAATGAACTACACCTTTGATCCACAAACCCTCTCTCTGAGGAATGTCTGGACCGGTGGATTCCTCAACCTTTCACAAGAGAGGAGAGGGCGGGGTAAACCCGGTTCGGCACGTGGCTTCATCAACAAAGGGGTCGCTGACAGCAAGGGACTCCTTCAACCACTGACCCAGTCAGGTGAACCGATCAGCTTTGACTTTAAAGAACCTGACGTTCTCGATCACGGCTCCATTAAGAAGTGGCTCTGGGAAGACCGTGATTTTCTGGAGCTCCTGGGTTCGGTAGATGCCGAATTCCTCGGCCATTCCCTTTCAAAAGAAGACTCCGCTCCTTCTTTCCGATTCCGGGTTGGCCAGAATCAACTCAGCCAAGCCATTCGCTTCACTGACACTCTCAAGCTTGAAATTACGATCTCAGGGACACTAACTTCTCCTCAAAAATTCCAGTTTGATGACCAGGGGCTCTCCGAAATCAAAGTCACTGGAGGTTCTCTTAGCGGAAAAATAATCACACTCGATCCAAGCAAAGGCCCAAATTACCTCGTCACGGCTCAGTTACCAACCGGCTTGATCGCACGCCCGGCTATAGCGAAGAGTGAGAACTGGGAGCCTCAGGCTGTCCAGAAACGTCCATCCCAACCTGGCAACCGCCCACTTGAACTACCCGTAGGATATTCTATCGAAACTTGGGTGGCTCCAAAAGATCTCTATGGTCGCAATCAACTCTTCGAGCCCATCGGGATCGCCGTTGCCAAGAATGGCACGATTGTCGTCACTACCCGGACTGCGGGTGTCTGGCGCATCCGAAACAACCAGTGGAGTCTCTTTGCGGAAGGAACTTATGAAGCTCTCGGTGTTCAAATCGAAGACGACAAAGGTGATTGCATTGTCATCATGCAGAAGCCGGAACTCACCCGCCTCACTGATACCACCGGTGATGGGCGTGCTGATCAGTTCGACACCCTTTGCGATGATTACGGGTTCCACGGAAACTACCACGAATACGCTCACGGGCCCGCTCGTGACGCCAAGGGGAATTACTACTTCGCCCTCAACCTCTCTCACGGAGGTGACGAAAAAACATCATGGCGCGCTGGAGGCCCCTTCATGGGTTCCATGGGTGGTTACCGCGGCTGGGCATGTCGCGTCACACCTGAAGGAAGGTTTGAACCTTACGCCAATGGACTGCGCTCCCCTGCCGGAATCGGAGTCGGTCCCGATGGACGCCTTTGGTATGCCGAAAACCAAGGTGAATACGTCGGCTCGTCCAAAGTGGTTCCCTTGGAGGAGGGCAAATTCTACGGTCACCTCTCTGGGTTAGTCACTCTCCCCGGGAAAATGAAGCCTGATTCTCCTGAGCTCCAGTTCAAGAACTGGGACGAGAAGATTCGAAAAGGTGCCGTCTGGCTTCCACATGGGCGCCTTGCAAACTCACCCGGACATCCCGCTTGGGATCTCACCGAAGGAAACTTCGGCCCTTTTCAAAAGCAAATGTTCATTGGCGACCAAACGCTTTCGACGATGCTGCGTGTCCAAACCGAGCAACTTAACGGTATCGATCAAGGTTGCGTCATTCCATTTGCCCGAGGCCTCCACGCCGGAGCGATGCGTCCTTGTTTCCTCCCTGATGGTTCATTGCTCATCGGTCAAACCGGCCGCGGCTGGGGAGCTCGCGGAGGTAAGCAAGATAGCCTTCAACGAGTCATTTACGACGGAAAGACCAACCCCGCCGACATTCATCATATGACTCCAACCCAGAAGGGCTTTGTCATTCGCTTCACGGCTCCAATCAAAAAGGGTGTTACCGAGAAGGCCCTCTTGGAAGCCCTCTCAATGGAATCATGGTTCTACGCCAACACCGGCAAGTATGGCTCACCCGAGCACGACAAACGGAAAGAGGAAATCACTTCCGCAAAGTTCCTTCGTTCCAGCCAACTCCTTGAAATCACGATCAAGGATTTCTCAAAGAAGCGCTCCATTGATCGTATCCATTACCTCAAGCTAAAAACGGAAGCTCTCTTCGAGGCTTCTGCTTGGCCAACTCTGGAAGTTTATTACACCCTCCGCGAGCTTCCTTAACTGATGGTCCAAATTTGCATCCGCCCGCCTCAAGAATAGCATCACTGATTTTTAGAAGTTATTCTGACCCTGATGGTGATTCTCGGCTTCCTCGAAGTCGGATCACCCGAGGTCGCCAGGCGAAACGCTCATCTGATCGTCTATCGAGTTATGATTCTCAGGCATATAGAGTTCTTTGTCGACTGTGACCGGGTTCTCTGAGCGGAAGAGGAGGGTTCTCTGAGCCGTTGCCATTGTTAGTAGGGCTGAGAAGGGTGGTGTTGCTTTGCCAAGCTTCAAGATCGTAGGAGATTTCACTTACGAAGGAAACGTCGTCCGCTGCCAGCTCCACGGTCACGGATAAGGTGAGGTAATCCGCAGTCACTCCATCGACTGCGAGGGTTTCGAAACGGGCGTTTAGTGAACCGGAGTCACCGAGGAGGTAATCGAAGAGGGCTTCGTCTTAGGTGGGGTCATCGGTGAAATTCACCGCGTCTGAGACAGTTGGTGAGCCATGGGTGTCTACACTGGAGCGCCAGTTGAACGGATCGGCGTGAATTGGATTACTGGTGGGTCTGATGAGAGTGAGGCTGAAGCCATCTCCATCGGAGCTATCGGGCCATGGAGCCTGATCGTTGTGCGCGAAATTACGGATGATTGAGTTGTCGTTAGCCAGGAGGATCAGCTGTTCCCCATCATTGCTCAAATTCCCGGAGTAGGCGCCGGCGATATTCGCGGCGGGCACTCCGGTATCGCGCATTTCAAAGGCTGCACGATTGTTTATGAGAATGACCGGCCACCGGGAGGGAGGATAAAGCCAATTTCAGAATCATCGAAGTCGAACGTGATTCCTGAAGTAAAGCGAACGTTGGTCAGATCAATACTCGCGGAGCTGATATTCATCAGTTCGATGAATTCGAAGTTGCTACGCTCATTGAAGCCGGCTGCTACTGAGCCGGCATCGCTAATATCTTGGGATCCTCCCCAACCGCCGAAGTGGATGTTGTTTACACTGTCGTCCCGCATACCATTCGGTGGAGCATGGCGTTATTGCCCTCACGGTCGTTGGCGCCGAAGACCATGTGGTCGCTACTCCCACTCCTCGAACCGTCCCAGCGAATCCAGGCCATCGCGGTGTAGGATTCTCCGTTGTCGCCCTGGCCGAGTTGTGTGCCCAAAAAACCGTTATGGACCCGTGCATTGTTTGTCCCTGCGCGGTTTCCAATAAATGCGGTGCCGAGAGTGCTATCCTTGCTGGTCCCGTATTTCCCGTCACCCATGATCGTGCCGTCATCCGAGAGGATTCCCTCATTTTAGACTGTTATACCATTCTGGTTATCGAATGGGTAGTAGACAAGCAGTTCAGCGCGGGCGGTGAGGATGAAAAGTGGAATAGACCGTGAGAAGGACCAGTGAGACGGAAGGGGGGTCATGATGATTGGCTCTTTTAGAGCTGTTATCAACCGGGTTTTAGACGGCCTAAGCGGAGAAGTTAACCCGTCCCTGACGATGAAAATTCTGTCAGGGACAGGGTCCTGGGAGATTTCACTTCGACAGCCTGTTCGATGACAAAGTAGGTAGGGATGTTTTTGGCTGCGAAAATATTGAATAGGCTTTGGTAGTAAATATCGCCTGCTTTGTGAAATAGTTCCGTTCAGATTCTGAGGATCGAGAGATGAATTGTCATGCGACTTTCGGGCTCGTTGACCTTTGCCGCGATCTTACGCAGTTCCCAGGTCAGGACTAGGACAGTGAAAGCGATCAGTCAGGGATTGACGGCGAAAACGGTGATGGTCGCCGGGAGTAGCAGGAATTTCGTGCCCTGCCGTCTGACCGGACAGAACTAGAGCCAGACGAGGAGCTAGGGAAGCCAGAGGGATCGCCTTGATTGACCGCTGGGTATCCCGCGAGAGCCCAAATTGCAGTGATGACTGGTCGTCCCAAGGTGGAAAGGAGGTCGGATACGGAAGAAAAATACAATAAAGCGAGAATCCCCGCCCCGACCAAAATAAGCGTAAACTCCTTCTCCGATAACGAAAGAATGACGGCGGAGAACTTTGGAAAAATTCCAAACGCTTCCCCGCCGCATTACAAATGCGAAAGAACAGTCAATCGCTATGGTTTCCGAACTCGGAAAAAGAGGCGTCCAGATTCACTGAGGGAATTGGCAGTCGCCGCATCGATTGCGATTTCGGTAGTGGTTCCCTGCGATGGCAAGGAGTCATCCAATTCCTGCCACTGTGAATCCAATGAGGTAGCGTAGTCCAAAGCATAGATGATCCAAGGCGAAGAATTCCACACCAAGGTCAAGTTTCCGTCGGCATCCCGTGTGATGCTGGTGAATTCAAATGGAGCACGCACTTGGGAGCTGTATGCTTGGAGGCCTCCGTTTGCGACATCATTCAGGAGGACCTTCGTCCCATCATCTTTCACGCTGAAGAGCTCAATACTACCGCTCCCGCCTCCGTTCCACCAAATGACTCGAATCGGGTAAATGCCAGGTTCATCGACCCGGAAAGCGAAGATTGAGTCTGCCGCTCCTCGGGCGTTGGGTTCCTGGCCCAAGGTCTTGCGCAGCTGGGGTTGACTATGCGGACCGCCTTCCATCCGAAAGCCATCGTCACTATTCACGCCGAATGTGATGATTCCAGCCGTCGGGAACTCGATGAACGTGAGGATTTCAGCGCTGGCGCCGTCGCCAATATCGTTTACCCCCGGAACGCCTGGCATTTGGTCGTCCGGCTCGAAGTTGCCGTTCGCTTCTCCTTCAAATAAGCCCAAGTTGATCACCGTAGGGATCTCAAACTCGACAAGCGGACCAGCAATGATGCCTGGTCCTATCGCCGGACCAAATAGTTCCGGGTTGGCGAAGTTGCCGGCAGCGTTCCCTAGTTCGCCGGCCAACGCAAGTTCCGTATCTCCGAGCAAGTCACCTGCTGCGGGGGGGAATTCGCTCAGAAAGACTCTCCACATAAATCCTGGATCGCCCACTGAAGTGACCTTCATGTCTGCCGTTAGGATAGCGAACCTGGGGGAAATAAAGTCTCCCGAATCTGCCGCAACGACATTTCCGTTGCTGTCCCGTAACTCGATCGCGAATGTGTGATCGGATCCGGTTGCAAAGGGTGCTGCCATGGTATGGGTGAAATCGACCGCGCCCTGTTTTCTTTCGCTGGCCACCAATTCAACCGCTTGTCCATCGATGTGAAGTGTGGTGAGCGCCGGATCAAATACGCAGCCCTCGAAGTCGTTGGCGCGGAATTTGAATTTATCTAGCGAGGTAACTGTCGGCGAGTTGATCGCCGAAAGAAAGCAGCCGCTACCGCCTCCGATGCCCAGGGTCACCAGTGCGGTTTGCTCAGGGGATTTTCCGTGGACGATAGAGTGTGCACCGAGGCCGCCCCATCCCTTTTGACCTGGCGTGGTCTCATCACCGTCGTTGATCGCCATGCCGAGTCCGAACTGCGTTCCCAGTTCTAGACTATCGATACCCAAGGATGCCTTGGGCAGCTTGATTTCGTAAACGGTGCGTTTCGTTTCCGCATTACGCGTTACAACGGCCTCAGTCCCTCCTGGTCCCGCCTCGTGCATGGTGATGATATCTCCCAGAGTGCCGTCGACCCCACCGAGTGCGTAGTTGTAGAGAGCAACCTGTGTGTCTTGCTTGTCATTGGAAATCATAAGTTGAACGGAATCGCCGTTCCACGCGCTGTTGGCGGAATTTTCATGATACTCGTCCGTCACCACGATGGCAAAATAGACGTTCTCTAGATCGAAAGCGACCTGCACCGCCGAGGTGTGATCGTCGGGACCCGTCCAGTTTCCTCCCTGCCAGAGTTCGAAATTAATGAGTTCTTGGTCCTCCCTTGCTTCATTTTTTTCATGCCAGAATCTCGGATCGGATAGGATTCCAATGCCGCCCCAATCGTTGAGTTCGCCGTCCAAGGCGATCGGTGATGTCACCGGACTGGCAAAATAGAACTCCTTGCCCGATTCGATGTTATTGGCGGTGGCCAAGGTAACAAGTGCGGTCTCCTCCGGCGATTTACCGTGGACAATGGCGTGAGCCCCCAAGCCGCCCCATCCCTTTTGACCGGGCGTATCCTCATCGCCGTCGTTGATGGCCATACCGAGGCCAAATTGGACTCCACCAGTCAATTCATTGAGCTCGAGCGCCGCTTTGGGCAGCTTGATTTCGTAAACGGTGCGTTTTGTTTCCGCGTCACGCGTCACAACCGCCTCAGTCCCCCCTGGTCCCGCCTCGTGCATAGTGATGATATCTCCCAGAGTGCCTTCGACACCGCCAAGCGCGTAGTTGTAGAGCCCGACCTGGCTGTCGCGAGCTGCATTTGCGACCATCAGTTGGACCGAGTCGCCGTTCCACGCGCTGTTAGCGGAGTTCTCGTGATACTCGTCTGTAACGACAAATCCGAAATAGACGTTATCATCGTCGTAGACAACCCTCACGGTCGAGGTTTGATCGTCGGGGCCTGTCCAGTTTCCTCCCTGCCAGAGCTCAAAGTTGACGAGCTCTTGGTCCTCTCTTGGACTCGCTTTAGGTTCCCAGAATCTCGGATCCGCGACCACTTGAGCTCCGCTCCACTCGTCGAGTTTACCGTCGAGAACAATAGGGTTAGCGGCCCTAATGGCAGTGTAGTGCTCTTTTCCTTCTTCGATGTTATTTCCTTCCGGAAAGACCGGGGGTTCAAACAGGGTGATCAGGGCAGTTTGATCGGGAGATTTCCCATGGACAATGGAGTGAGCCCCCAAGCCGCCCCATCCTTTTTGACCTGGCGTATTCTCGTCGCCGTCGTTGATCGCCATACCGAGTCCGAACTGTATTCCGCTGGTGAGTTCGTCTAGCTCGAGCGCCGACTTTGGCAGCTTGATTTCGTAGACGGTGCGTTTTGTTTCCGCATTACGCGTCACAACTGCCTCGGTCCCCCCTGGTCCCGCCTCGTGCATGGTGATGATATCTCCCAGAGTGCCTTCGACACCGCCAAGCGCGTAGTTGTAGAGCCCGACCTGGCTGTCGCGAGCTGCATTTGCGACCATCAGTTGGACCGAGTCGCCGTTCCATGCGCTGTTAGCGGAGTTTTCGTGATACTCGTCTGTAACGACAAATCCGAAATACACGTTTTCATCGTCGTAGACAACCCGCACTGCAGAAGTGTGATCGTCGGGCCCTGTCCAGTCGCCGCCCTGCCAGAGCTCAAAGTTGACGAGTTCTTGGTCCTCTCTTGGGCTATTTTTAGGTTCCCAGAATCTCGGATCTGCGATCACGTTAGCTCCTGACCACTCAGAGAGATCGCCATCAAGAACGATTGGGTTTTTGGCCTTAACGGCCGTGTAAAATTCTTTTCCTTCTTCGATGTTGTTGGCTTGCGCGGCGGCTCCCATAAAGAGCGTGATTGCCAAGATGGGCGTTAAAATTTTTCGAGTATTCATATTTTTGTAAGGGTCGGTCGAGGATTCTCTGCGTCGAAATTGGTGCTTCTCCAGACATCGATGGATTTAAATATCCGTCAAAATGAGATTCGAGCACCCTCCTACATTGCAGATGGCTCCGTCAAGCTGATTCCCCAAAAAACTATTCGCTAAGAAGTCTGTTTTCCTTAATGATCTGTTGAGCCTCCGCGTATTTGGGATCAATTTTTAAGGCCGTCAGCAGCGCTTCGGAAGCACCTTTTTTATCGCCGAGGGCCAGCAATGAACGGGCGAGCTGAGTGTAAGATTTCGCGTTCTCAGCGCCCAGTGAGATTGCTTTGCGTAACGATATGACAGCCTCGGGATGAAGTTTCCGACGCGCCTGCAAGGTCGCAAGTCCAAGATGCGCATAGGGCATTTTTGGGTTTAGCTGCCGGACGAGTCGATATCGTTGTTCAGCCTTCTCCCACAGCTGTTTCTCCATATAGACGGAGGCTAAATTAAGGTGTGCGATGGCCCGCTTTGGATTGAATGCGATGGCTTTCGATAGGTGGAAAATTGCCCTATCAAGTTGTTTCATGGATGCCAAGAGAGAGCCAAGATTCAGGTGGGCCTCTGCATAGTCAGGATTCTTGGCGACCACTTTTTCAAGGCGCGCCAGCGCGCGATCCTTCTGTCCCCGAGATTGGTCAATCATCGCCAAATTGATCAAGGCAGTGGCATGATTGGGATCAATAGAGAGGGCTTTCTCGAAGAGATTTTCCGCCTCTTCGACGCGTTGCTGCACTAAAAATAGTGCTCCGAGACCCGTCAGCGCCTGACCAAACTCCGGCTCCAGGCGGAGCGCTTCGAGGTAGAGTTGCTCCGCATCTGCCACCAATCCTTGACGCGCTGCGGCCTTCGCCTGGTTATAGTGATCTTTTGCAGTGAGAGCCCCATCCTGGGGTTTGATCATTCGGGAGAGCCGCCGCGATTCCCCTGGGAATCCCCCCTTCGCAAAAGAAGTTGCATAGTCGCCAAGAAAGGCAACCCGATCGATTTGGCGCGGATTGTAGAACCACCGTCCGGCCCGGGCTGTTGCTCGTTTCAGCTGCTCAGCGGGCGGGCTTCTCAAAAGATCAATATCCTTGATCAACTGCTTTCCCTGAATCTCCCCCACATAAATGGCCGAAAGATATCCTTCCCCATCGATTAGGAAACTCGACGGGATCGTGAGCGACTCCCGGCGGGAGGTTAGAAATTCGATCATCATTTCTATTTTCGCCAAACCCTCACGGCTTGCGATTCCGTGAGGAAAATCGTATCCGGCGCGCTTCAGAATTTCCTCGATCGTTCCCTCTGATAAAGCCCCTCCATCTAGTGCAAGCCCATCGACATTGAGGGCTAGAATTGTCGCTCCTCTGGATTGCAGGAACTTGTCAAGCTTGCCAAATTCTTGAAGTTCCCGGACACAAGATTCACACCAGGTTGCCCATAGATTCACCAAGATTGGCTTGCCGATGGAAGAAGTGGTCGTACGGGCTTCCCCCGTATTGTCGGTATAGTCTAGCGATGGAAAGGGCACTCGATTGGCAAGCCAGAGTCCCCCTGGAACGGTGTTTTCCAGAGTGTCCGGGATCTCATCACGACTTATCGGAGCCTGAATCGGGTCCGACAAAGGCATCACTTCGAATTCCTTACGCCCTTGGGTGATGACATAACGGTTCCCCGATTTTAGGCCGGACAAGGTTTCGGTTTTTCCTCCCGGCCAAGCCACGCTCAATCGAAGATCATTGGCAGACTCACCCAGGCCGAAGTGAATCACTGCACTTGATTGGGCCAGAAATCCTCCACCCGCATGAACCGTCCTGATTTGCTCTTGTTCGGGATCATCCGCTTGTCCGAGGACAAGCCGCGCCCCGATGGCATCCCGGTTGGTCGTTGTCCCATTTCCGATGAGTCGGATCAAAAGCGAAGATGAGCCAGCGGGATGATTGTTTCTCAAAAGTCTTACTTGAGGGGCGTTGCGATTCGTGACCCACAGATCGAGATCACCATCCCGATCCCAATCCATGGTTGCCACTGCGCGAGCATCATCTGGAAAATCGACACCAAGAAGCCCGCCGACCTCTGCAAAGCCCTCGCCTTTGAGGTTCAAGAACAAAGGATTTCGCTCGCGGCCACTGAAAGATTTTCCTCTTGAAAGTAAATCATTCAATTCTCGAAAATTGCGCGAATAGCCAGGCGTCGCAGTCGGCTTGAGATCATCCTCCGGACTCTGCAGCGCGACCCGCCGCCAGAAAAACATTCACAAATCGTCTTCGTCCTCTTGCGTAATGTAGCCGTTCGCCACGTAGAGATCCTCCCAGCCATCGTTATTGAGGTCTGCGAATTGAGAGCCCCAAGCCCATCCCCCAAAGCCCTCGTTCATCGGATCGGTCACATCAGAAAAACTTCCACTCCCGGAATTCCGCAACAAGGAATTCCCGCGTACCATCTTAAGGTATTTCTTCCGGGTCTCTTCGCTTAAAGTGGTATCGAGATTGCTTTGAGGCAAAATTTGGTTCCCAGCGCTTGAGAACATATTCGAGACATACAAATCCATGTGACCATCACGGTCATAGTCGGCCCATGTTGCCGACATCCCAAATCCCCAATCTTGTGATCCGCTCTGGACGGAAACATCCTTAAAGCGTTTCCCATCGTTTCGAAAGAGTTGGTTCGGACCAAAATCGTTGACGATGTGAACATCAAGGAGGCCGTCGTTATCAAAGTCTTCCCACGAAGCTGCGAACGAAAAGCGATGGTTTCCAGCACCCAGGCCACATCTTTCAGTGGCATCTAAGAAGCGAAAGCCTCCTTGGTTTTCCAAAAGAATATTCGCGCCACCATTACGAGCATCCCGAAAAGGATGAGGGGTCGGAAAGTCGCCAATATCCGATTCCGTCGCACCATATCTCAGCACAAAGAGATCGAGATCGCCATCAAGATCATAGTCGGCAGCAGTCGGAGAATAGCCCATTCCGACTTCGGGGTAGCTCTCTCGCAAAGTGAAATTCCCTTTACCATCATTGTCCATCACCAGAAAGGCCGCCTTTGTCGCCACCGCCATATCTGCATCTCCATCATTGTCCAAATCCACCAACAAGGCACCTGTCGAATTATCGAGGAAATCGACACCCGCAGCGGCAGAAATATCTGTCATTTTCCCGTCAGGGGTTTGTCGGAACAAAAGGTTTGGCAATCCTCCTGGCTGGCACAGGTAGAGATCCTCTAATCCATCCCCATCGACATCTCCAATCGCAAGTCCATGGTAGCCCAAAAAATCAGGATTCAGAGAATGTTCGATATGGCGCCCCCAGGTATTCATGCCGAGGCGAAGCTGTTCCCACGCAGGGTTGCTCCCCAGGACACTGCCGGCGATGTCCTTAAAAATCGAAGTCGGCGCGGACGTAAGTTCGCTCTGAACAAGGTTTGTCAGAGTAAAACCTGTCAGTTGTGGTGGATCATCTGTGGTCGGCGTGATCCACGTTGCCTCGACCACCGCAGACGATCGAAAATCATTGCCCCCCCGTATCCCCTCTGCTGTCAGGCGCTGCTTTGTGCTGAGATCTGCGCCATTCCTGCTAATGCCAAACAATTTGAGGTGGACCGCATCCTCAGGCGCCTCAGAACCGAGAGAAAGTAACGGCCGAATCCGATCGATGAAGTCGCTCTTATCCACCTCGATCAGGGCCGAATTCTCCAGCTCCTCGGGCAGGCTGAGGCCGACGACTCTTACTGATTGTCCATGGTAGAGTTCCTCCTCACGAAATTGTTGGGGATCGACGATGCTGACGCGGTCAGCGAGTGACATCGAGATCTCATCGCCATCGGGGTTCGAAATCGCATTTGCGATATGAAGCAACTGCGTCTTGATCAAAGGACTCCACAAATCCGCGATCGCATTAGCGCCCCCGGGGGTACTATTTAAGTCAAGTAAGCCCGGATCGAGCTTGGGGGGATTAGCCTCGATTTCAGAGGTCTTGTCCTTATGGTAATATCCCGCCAGAACAAAGGCGATGCCGCACAGGCCTACTCCGAATAAGCAAATACCAAGCGCTCTCGCCTTGCCATCTGCTGATCGGAATGAGACGAGGTCTAAGAGTGGGTTCCTCCTCATTTGTGCCAATCGTGATGCTGCTGCAAAGGTACGTCAAGCTCGCCGCTCCCTCGGGCAGGTGGACAAATCTTGCTTTGGGACCTGTGACCCGTTAGGGATAGAAATGTATGTTTGCCCCTGTCTCGCGATCTTTTTGCTAGGGATCAATTTCACAATGGCTCAAGACGCGGTTAAAATCAAAATTGTCGAGGTTGGACACGATGGGACGCAACTCGGGGTGACGGTTGAAAATACCAGTGGGCAAGACTTGGCTTACACATTGCAACACTCCCCGGATCTTTCGGCGGGCTCATGGGTAAATCAGAAAAATGCCAGCCTGACTGTGCTGGATCCCTCGCGAGTGAAGCTGACGCTGCACGTGGATGGGGCAAGCACGGGCTACGTCCGGGTCATTGCGGGACCGGTGGAAACGATCCCGGTGTCCGTCGTTATCAACGAGGTCATGACTAATAACGAAGCCGTTTTCACTGATGGCGATGGAGAATTTCCGGACTGGATAGAGCTCTACAATCACGGTGAGAAATCTGCCGATTTAGGCGGGCACTACCTGAGCGACAACGATAGCAGGCTGGACAAGTGGGCATTTCCGGCAGGCACAATCCTTGATTCGGGTGACTACCTGATCGTCTTCGCTTCGGGAAAAATGGGTGACAAAATTCCGGCTGGCGAACTGCATGCTGCCTTTAAGTTGAGCAACGGCAGCGAACCCGCCATCCTCAGCTATCCAAATTTGACAAGAGTCGACCGCTTGGATCCTGGCCCACTAACACCGGATACGACGGTCGGTCGCGCGCGCGATGATCTTAAGACTTTCTATCAGTTCAGCTCCGCCCTGGCGACTCCCGACGAAGCGAATCACGAATTCGGCGCGGGGGCTCCTGCCTCGTTTATTCAAGCTCCAATATTCAGCGTGCGCGGAGGTGTTTTTGGCGGGCCGGTCGCTTTGGAGTTGGTCGGGCCGGTCGAGGGAAACGTCATTCGCTACACTACCGATGGTTCCGAACCGGACAGCAGTTCCATCGTTGCCAACGGCTCGATTGAAATTAGCAGCACCGCTGTTATCCGAGCGATGGTGGATGGCTCTCCCGCCAGTCGAATTGTCACCCATAGTTATTTCCTCGGCACCGATCACGAACTCCCGGTGATTTCGATGGCGGCCGATCCTGACAACTTCGATTTCGCTGATGGCTACCTCTACGGATTTGGAGACCAGATGTTTACCAACGGTGGAAACATTATTGGCAATTTCCCCTACAATTCGTCCAACGCCTGGAAGCGCAACCGCGAGGTGGAGGCAAGTTTCGAAGTCTACGAACCCGGAGATGGAGAGAAGCTCCGCATCAACCTTGGCTTAAAAATATTTGGCGGTTGGGGATCGCGGGGATACCCGCAGAAATCGATGGCGCTGTTCGCGCGCAGCAAATATGGCTACGGGAAAATTCGTCATCCTTTCTTCCCTAACAAAGCTGTCGATTCCTTCGAGTCGATCGTCCTGCGAAATTCGGGAAACGACAACCAGAGCACCTGGCTGACCTACCCGCGCTCGCCGATCAGAGATTTTGGTACACCTGTAGGTCATGGTAGCTATTTTGTGAACGGGAACTTTACGATGTTCCGCGATGCCATGATGCAGAGTCTCGTCGATGGCACCGGACTCGATACCCAGGGATATCGCCCGGCGGTTCTCTACGTAAATGGTGATTACTGGGGCATCTACAACATCCGCGAAAAATTCTCCGAGCACTATGTGGAATCGACCCACGATGTTTCGGCCGACGACATCGATCTGATTGAAGGCTATGGGAGTGCCAATTCGGGTTCGTCATCGACTTACAACCAGATGCGCAATTTCATCCAATCCCGCTCGATGAACAACAGTGCGGACTACCAGACCGTCGAAGATCTCTACCTGGATATTGACAACTTCATCGACTACCATCTGGCTGTCATATACGGCCAGAATTTTGACATCGGAAACATCAAGTGCTGGCGCCAACGCAGTGGCGCAGATGGACAGTTTCACTGGATGCTCTACGATCAGGACTACAGTTTTAATTTGTGGAAACCGGACGTCTACATCCCTGCAATGCGGCGCGATTATTCGGACTACGAGAACATGTTCGAGTTCTACACCAATTCGTCCGGGAATGGCACCGGCTGGCCCAACAGCGGTGGGCGCACCCTTTTGCTGCGTGAAATGCTGGAGAGCGATGAGTTTGAGAACCGCTTCGTGCAACGTTGCGCCGATCTCTTGAATACCTTGTTCGAGAGTGAGAGGGTGTTGGGGCGTATTGATGCCATGGCTGGGGTGATCCGCCCCGAGATGGGTCGCCACCTATCCCGCTGGAGTTGGGCAGGTATCCAATCGCGCGGTTTCGGTATCCCACACAAGGAAGAAGATGAGCCTCTCTCCGTGGCGCATTGGGAACGCAATGTAGAGTCGATGCGTGAGTTTGCCAGGGCGCGTCCCAACAAATTGCGGCAGGATCTGATCGATCATTTTAATCTCTCCAAAGGCCTTGCCTCGGTCACCATCGAGTCCAGTGATCTTTCCAAGGGAACCGTTCAGATCAATACCATTGAGATAGACGAATCGTCCTGGACGGGGCAATACTTTCGCGATTTCCCACCGACGCTCACGGCGATCCCGAAAGAGGGGGCTAGCTTTGTTCGTTGGTCTGGCGGGAGGAGCAGCCTTTCCCCGACCATCGAGTTGCCCCTCGATGGCGCGACGGTTTCAGTCATCGCAATTTTTCAATAACTTGAAAATCACAGTTTACATCGCTACGACGGTTGACGGTTTTATTGCGAGAGATTCCTCTGTATCATGTAACGAGTGAGCAATTTACGAATGGGCTGGTGCAGTCGGAGTATCAAGTTTGTGAGGCCCGAGATATCGAGGCTTATTTATACGGAACGTTTACTGTAGTGAGGAAAACGGGGTGGTGGGATCCCGGTATGAGTAAAAAAACCTATTGCCTCGCTGTTGTTCTCACTATTTCCACCACTGTTGCCGCTCTTGCGGGTGGGCGCGGTTGTCGGTTCGATGCGGATAGATTGCGTTTGATGAAGGATCAACCGGTGTTTGGGGAGCTGCTTCAATCGAAACTTTCCATCGTGGATAACGGTCAGATGGGGCTGGATGATTCGCCTTGGGACGATGTGATCGGAAGGATATCCTCGTTTATGGAGTTTCAGGCGACTGCGACTGCGACTGGGGATGCGAAACAGAAGTTCCTTGTGCGCGTGCATTTTACCAGGGTCGAGAAAGCGATTTTTTTAAGAGCGTGGAGGTCTAGCCCGTATTGACGCCTGTGAGGGATGTGCCGCCTGTGACGAAGTGAGGGCTCCTGTGCTTTTTGGATCTGAAAGATCTGATTTGTCCGTTAGGTCTAGCGTGAAAGGTCGATTCTCCGGATTGTTAGAGAATTCCTCGTGCCTTGAAGTTGTTCAAGCGGTGGGCGGTTTCGATGAGGCCGTCGACCATGACCTGGGTGTAGCTGCGGCCGTCGGTGGTATCGACTCCGTGACCGGGGTCGAGGTCGCGGAGGCCTTGAAGGGCAGGGTCATCGTGGGTGAAGAGCTCAACAAAGGCGCTTTCGAGCTTTCCGGATTTCGCACTGGCGGCGAGGAGGGCGGGGATCCAGCCGTCGTCGGAGGTGAGGCAGCCCCGGGTGGTGGGAACTGAGCAGTGGAAGGGGCCGAGCATCCTGGCGTCGGCAAGTTCGGCAATGAGGGTTTCGTTTTGTGCGATATTGAGATCGGAGTCGCCACAGTGAGCGGCATCTACGAGGACGCGAAAGAAGGGCGATCCAATTTCGGCAAGGAGGCCTTTCATGATGGGCATCAATTTTTCAAGAGAGGTGAAATTTGCAAATTCGCCGGGGCGAAGGAATTCGATGTTCCAGTTTTCGACACAGGAACCGGCAAGGCCGCTCTCGCGGTATGCGCGGGCGTGGAGTTTGATGTTTTGAGCAACTCGGGCTTGAAATTCTTCTTCGTTGGTGGGCTCGGTTCCGCTCATCCATTCCTCGATCGAGGTGGAGTTGATTTGCTTCACGTTGTTGCGAAGGGCTGCGTCGATATTGACCTGAAGCTGTGCGAGGGAGGCGTCTTCATCGGCCGGTTCGTAAGGGTTTGCGCCTCCGACCATCATGACGAGTTGAGGCTCGAGGCCGATGCTGCGAACCTTGGTGAGGAGTTCATCCATGTCTTCTGGAATGGTCGTGCCGAAGGCAGAAATTTGAATGGCATCAACTTTGACGGGGGAGAGTTCGCAAATGTCGCGGGCTCCGGCAAAGACGACCAGTTCACCGGAGGCATCGCGCGGGAGGTGGCCTTCGTCATCGGGGACCAGGGCTTCGAGAAAGCCGAGGTGGGTGCCGAGGATTCCGAGTTCGACGCCTGATTTGTTGGAGATGGTCATGTGGGGGCTACATTTCCAGATCGAGGAGGCGCTGGAAATCTATTTTTCGGGGAGAAAGTGGCTTTTTACCTTCTGGATGAAAGGACGGTGGGGAGCGGAGGTGTCGTCGTGCCACTTTTTGAAATAGCCGGAAAGCGGGAGGTCCTTCTTGGCAGGCGACTTGTTTAATGCCCCGAGAGAATTCCAGTGCCCCGGATTGGTTTCGAAGAGCGGGAGGAGGGCGACGGCCATGGCGCCATTGAGTGGGCGATCGGTGGCGTCCTTGCGGAGGGTGGTTTCGTGCTTTTGGTAAAAGGCGGCGAGGGTCTTGAGGTCGACCTTTTCACGGTTGGCGATGATTTTTTCAGCATAGTCGTGAAGGTGATGGCGGTAGCTGTCGAAATTAGGGTGATCGCGAAGGGTGAGGGAGAGCTTCCGCAGGGCATAGAGGGAAGCGGTCTCGCAGAGGGTCTCTTCGAACCACTTGTTATCGCGGGCATCGGGACGGAAGTTGGCCCGGACGTGGGCGAGTTCGTGGGCGAACTGGTAGATCATCTGGGCCCAGTAGCGCTCGCGCACATCGAGCTTGATGATGACTTCGCCGCGGGCGCTGCGATCAAACAAAGTGATGGGGCCTTCAGGAGAGTTCGTGACGAAAAGAGGGGGTAGGTCACTCTTGGAAAAGGCGGCGATGGTGAGTTCCAGGACCTCTCGGATTTCGGATTCCGGAATGGCGAACCGCTTGGGGTCGATCCTGAGCTGGGCACCCAGGAAGGAGGGTAGAGCGAGAAGGAGGATGAATATGCCCCTCATGATCTACTTTTTTTGATTGGGGAGGCGCTTGCTTTTGAGGCGGGCCTGGATGAGGTCGGGGCATCCACCGCTGGTGCGTAGTTTTTCGCAATTGGCTTCAATTCGAAGGCTCTGTCTCAGCGGGCGATAGCCGAGGCGGCGAGTGACGCAATCGTTGAGAAGATCGAGATGGGAGTCCTCGAATTCGACTACTTTTCCGCAATCGACGCAGACGAGGTGGTTGTGGGTGGGGCGGTCGACGAAGTTGGGGTCGTAGTTTTTTTGGCCATCGCCGAGGTCGATCTCGTGAATGAGATTGGCCTCATCGAGGAGTCCAAGGGTGCGGTAGACGGTGGCACGGGACGCTTTGGAACCCGCAAGACGCAGCCGGTCGAAGAGTTCATCGGGTGTGAAGTGCTCATCCGAGGCAAAAATGACCTCTATGATTTCATCGCGCTGGGCTGTTTGACGCAGTCCCTTTTTGCGGATGAACTCGTCGAGTCGCTCTCGAATGTTCTTATCCATGGTAATACGTCGGATCATACGGATTTCTGACCTTCTGGAAATACCAGAATGAAAGACGGGTAAAATAGTAGGAATTCGAAATTCCCCTAGGGGCCGATTCACTTTACATTCTCCGTCACCATGAATCGTCGTCACTTTAGTCTGCTGACAGGAGCTTCGCTCGCCACCCTTTCCGGAACCCCAGCTTTTGCTGATCACCATGGAAAACATAAGGGAGAAGCCTTTAAGGCGCTCTTTGGGCCGCATCCTGGCCTCCTCTTCGGCGGTAAAGATAAGAAGCTCAGCTATGTCGATCAACTCAAGTTAGCTCACGACCTTGGCTTCCGTGCATGGGAAGATAATGGTCTCAAGGGACAGAAGAACGAAACGATCGAAAAAATCGCCGAGTTCATGAAGGACAAAAAAATGGAACTCGGCGTCTGTGTCATTACAAACGGAGCCGGAGCAATGTTCAACAAGCCCACCGAGGACCAGAAAAAAGCGGTTAAAAATGACCTCGAGCGAGGCATTGAAGTCGCCAAAATCACCGGTCAGACCAACATGACCATGATTCCCGGCGCTCGGGATAAATCCATGACTCGTGAAGAGCAGATCAAGGCGTCCGTCGACTCCATGAAACTCTGCTGCGACTTGGTCGAAGAACACGGCATCATCATGGCTCAAGAGCCCCTTTCCCATAACGTCAAGGGAGGCGAGCCTCTCATCCGTTCTTTTGAGGACGGACACCTTCTCTGTAAGCTTGTGGATCGTAAATCATGCAAGCTTCTTGCCGACTTCTATCACGAAGGGCAGATCGGCAATGGTGACAAGCTCATCGAAAACGCCGAGAAGGTCTGGGACCAGGTCAGCTACGTCCAATACGGAGCCTCACCGGGACGCAAAGAGCCTGGCACCGGAAACCTCGACTACGTCGCCGTCACCAAGTTCCTTCGTAAGAAGAACTTCACCGGCATCATTGGTATGGAGCACGGAGCCAGCAAGAAGGGCCAAGAAGGCCTTGATGCGCTTATTGCTGCTTACCGTAAGATCGACGCGTAAATTTTGGAGTCACTTTCCCTTCTGTTTTGCAGGAGGGAAGCTGGCTTTTTTGTTCCTAGTGAACGCTTTATTTGGGAAGCAAACTATTCAAAGCCCATGAAGGAGAAAATAGGGAGTGAATCCATACCCCGCTCCACGTGGCTGATGATCCTGACTGTTAGCCTAAGAAAATTGAGTAGCAGTCATTGTGAACTTAATGATTTTGGCTAATCCGCTAGCTCCAATAAATTTTACTCATTCTGCGTTGGATCCATGGGTTATCGCAGCGGGAGAAGGTGTTCTTTCTGGTTCGATTAGGTGATTTTATTCACTCCTCTTCGATATCAATATGACGCGGTAGAGGTGGTCTCGGTTAGCTTCGTTTCACTGCGACAACCCGGGCTGAAATACGCGACAGCTTTGTTGTCGGGTGCTAGCCTCCCATTCCCTCAAACCAAGCGTTCAAATGGGATAAGGCATCTTTCTAGAAATGTTCCCGGAGCATTTTAAGGCTCTTGGGGACTGCGGTGAGGGGGTCTTCTTTTCCTTCGAATTCGAGAGAAACGTAGCCCTTGTAGTTTGCCTTTTTCATGATCTTGGCGATGCGGGCGTAGTCAAGGTCGAGGGTGTACCAGCGGCCTCCGCCGTGGTAGGTTTTGGTCTGAAGGAGGACGGTTTTGGCGGCCAACTTCTCGAGACGCGCATAGGGATCTTCGAGAAAATTTCCGGTGTCGAGGGTGACCTGAAGCCAAGGGGAGTTTACCGCTTCAACAACTTTGAGAACGCCTTCGGGGCTGATGCCGAGACCCCAATGGTTTTCGAGACCGAGGACGACGCCGCATTTTTCGGCGTAAGGGACGAGCTGTTTCATGGCGGTGATGACCCATTCGAATCCCTCTTTTTCGGTGTGGCCTTCGAGGACCTCTTCGATTCCACGGTGGGCCATGAGGTCATCGAAGTCCTTTCGGGTTCCCCAGCCACCGGTGTTGATGCGAAGAGTGGGAATACCGAGGGCGTAGGCTTGCTCGATATAGGCGATGGTTTGCTCGACGTTTCTACGTCGGACCCTTTCGACGGGGTCGACGAAGTCCTGATGGGTCGAGAAGCCCATGAGGTCGATTCCGGCAAGGAGCGCGCGTCTTTTGATCTTCTGGAGAGCGGCAGGGGAGAAGTCTTCGAGTTGGACTTGAAGGATTTCGACACCATCGAAGCCGCTGGCGGCGGCGAGATCGATGCATTTGCCGACGTCGCGGTATTCATCCCGCTGGAAGCCCCAGTAGCTGTAAGTTGATACGCCGATAGGGTTTCGTCCTGCCTCGCGACCGAGGGAAAGTCCGGGAGCTAAGGCAGCGAGGGAGGTGAGCGAGGTAAAAGAGCGACGGTTCATTTTTTAGGGAGTTGCGAGGGTGATTTTGACTCTGGCGAATTGTTTGCTCTGGCCAGAGATGGGGGAAAGTGAGCGGACGGTGATCGGAGCCGACCAGAGCGATCCAATGGAAAGGACTGAGAGAAACGGAATGAGATGGCTATTCTTCATGGGAAGGGGAGGTGTAACCATAGTTCTTACGGAATCATCCAACAATCAAAAAAGTCAAAGGGGGTAAATATAAAGCATTTTTGATTGATGTTAAAAGTGATGTTGAGTTAACGTATCAGAACTTTCTCCATAAAGGTTTATCGATCTTC
>Ga0209711_10000103_pt1 | contig 78377 bp, 63 predicted proteins | sample ArcticOcean_MG_C_7_FD_187441 | JGI IMG/M metagenome (GOLD analysis project Ga0209711, IMG submission 187441) | Marine microbial communities from western Arctic Ocean - ArcticOcean_MG_CB11_88 (SPAdes) (version 2) | ecosystem: Environmental > Aquatic > Marine > Oceanic | place: Arctic Ocean... | reverse complement strand
CATTCCTAACAGAAGCGCACGCAAAATCATCACAGCAGCTCCCCCTGCCACCAAACCCTCACTGCTCAAGCGGACTGCCGCCACTGCTGCGCCCTTGGAAAAAACCAAGGCTTCCGACTCTCCCAACCGTCCCAGACTTCGCAAGCTCGAGCCCAGCGATAGACCGACTTCCGATGCCGCTTTTCAGGAAACTCCTCCCGCAGTCATCGCGCTAGCACCCAGCACCAACTGGCCACTCGTTCGGAACTTGATGATCATCGCCCTCCTCGTCCCTGCCCTCATTTTTGCATGGGGAATATATAAGGAGAGGGAGAAAGATCGGGCTGCCATCGATGAAAAAGAACGCATCGAAAAAGAGAACATCGAACGGGAAAAAAAAGTCGCCCGCGAAAATATTCTTCGCGCCGCTGAGGAGAAGAAAATTGCCACAGTAACAGCCAAGAAAAAGCGCAAGGAGGACGCCATCATGGTGGAAGAAACCATCGCCAAGGAGCCCAAACTCACTCCTCTCGAACAACTTGATAAATACAAAGGCTCCCTCGTCGGAGGAGTTCGCGACGTTTTCCCGGAAGGAACTATTGAGCGCGGAGACATCAGCCTCTTCTTCGTCGAGACTCCCATGTCCTGGTCTGCAGCCTCCGAGTTCGCAGAATCACACGGCGGCCACCTCGCAACCCCCGCTCTCACTTCAGACCTCTCTTGGATCGCGGAAAAACAAGGCGACGTCCGCCGCATCTGGCTAGGCGGAGGAGCCTTGGGCTTCACAGACTGGGGCTGGGTCACCGGTGCCGAGTGGAACCACAAAAAACCTTCCACCAGCCTTGGCACCTGCGCCGCGATGACCAACACCGGCATCATCAGCGCCCGCCCGAACGGCGAGAACCTCCCCTTCTTTATTCAATGGGAAAATGATGGCACCAATGAAGGAGCACTCGACGCCCAGCTGAATCGTTTAAAAGGAACATTGGGCGCACCCAGCCCGGCCTGGCCTCCAGGAACGCTCGCATACGACGGTCGTAATTACCTCCTCGTCCAGCGCGCCCTCCCCTGGGATGAAGCCGATCTCATCGCCACCTCCGCCGGCGGACATCTAGCAGTCCCCAGTAACAGCGTAGAGAAAGATTACCTCAGCGAAACTCTCTCGAACTTCCTCACCCTTAATCAATCCGCCTGGCTCGGCGGACGCCTCGTCGAAGGAAACTGGACCTGGATCACCGGAGAAAAATGGGACAAGCCAAGCTGGCGGGAAAGTTCCCCCGATGGCGGAAAAAATGATTCCGCCCTCCGCTTCACCTCCGCCGGAGAAGACTCGGGCTGGGATGATGCACACCCCGATGAATACCTGCGCGTCAACGCCTTCTTCATCGAATGGAGCAATGACGCCAAGAACGTAGAACCTGAAGCCGCGAAAGATGGCAATGGAGCCCTGATCAAGACCAAAATCATGGCCGCCAAGCTCCTCCGCGGCATGGCCGCCACCCACCTTACTCGTCTCAAAGACAATCAAAAAAACATGATATGGTCCATCGATTCCTGGATGCGCGGTCAAAAGAAACCCGTGATCAGGACCCACAGCCCCAATATCGCAACCTTCAAAAATAACCTCCCAGACGACGGCAGCGTTTCCAATGAAATCAAGGGCAGCGCCCTCCCCGGTCCCGTCATTGAAACCATTCAGGATGCCGTCGCACGTCAGGGCCGCTTCGACAACAAGCTTCAGGCCGACATCCTGAACCTCCGAAACAACTACCTCGCCAAACTCCTCGCCGAACAGAACCGCTTCGAAAAATCCAATCTCAAAGTGGAAATCGCAGCTATCGAAAAAGAGATTCAAGACGTCGGTCAGGGATCCGCTCCCTTCCGCGCCTACCTTGGCGTCAGCGACTAAGTTCCCCTTGGTAAGCTACTTCGCCTCTTTCGTGAAAGCACTGGCCACCAGCTTTTTGAAGTCTCCCTTCGCCTTCGACAGATCCGCCTTGGGGCCTGTCACCTTTAGGAAAACATCGCCACTTGCATGAGGAATGATTGCGCCAAGGAGAAGATAACCTTCCTTGGGCGTCTTACGCTCCATGATTCCACCATCTAGAAAGGTGCCCTCCATCATGACAATAGTGACCTCTTGTTTATCATAAGTGAGCTTCTCTGGGGTGACCTTCACCTCGCCCTCAAACTGCTTTTTCCAGCGGATAACGTTCGCTTCGACCCCGCCGCCCTGTCCGGTCCCAAAATGGTAAAATTTGACCATCGGCCCCTTCTCTCCATAGGTGGACGCGCCCTTCAGCATGTGGCTCGGCGTGTCCTGCACCACCCACGGCTTCGGCGGAGAAAAAATGAAATTTCCTGCCGTGATCGTTTCACCGGAGAAGAGTCTACTAGCCGCGAGGAGAAAAAAAAGAAGCGCTTTCATGGGAGCAATTATAGCTCGATTTTTATTTCAGGCCAGTGAAGAAGCGCCCCCAACGCGGCTGATACAAATCAGCCTTATCAAAAGGCATCAACACGTGCATCGCTTCCCCCTCGATTCACTCCCAAGAGACCGTCCCGAAGATGCGCGAATCCTTCGGATTATCGCGGTTGTCTCCCATCATAAAATACTCGCCCTCGCTGGGAGCACCACGCAAGTGACGAAGAGATAAGTTCCACACCAGTTCTGCCACTTCTTTTTGAGATAATACCAATTAGTGTTTCAAAAGAGACGAATGTCGAAGTGATTTCTTGAAAGGGCAAGGTGGGACGAAGGCGCGGGGCAGGTGAAATACCCTAGGGTGCACCACAACTGAGGATCAACGCTGCCATTTCGAGAAAGCGCCCGGCTCTTGATTCTAACGCGCATCGCTATTTCCTAACTATTTAAAAACATCATTCCTCTCTTTTGAAATACGGAGTGGTATAAGTCATCTTCGTACCACAGAACAGGAACACCGATTCTTCCAATCTCGCTATAAAATCACGCGCTCTTTCTCATTACTTGAGACCCTCTTTCTCAACAGCTCCGATACCCTTCACCGTCGCATCATCATTGTCGTTCGCTACCACGCAAACGCCTCTACCCATTTCAAGATCCAGCGTGATGCGCGCGCGCCACATCGTGTTGGTTCCATCGTGGCCCAGTCGGACTGCCTTGCCGTCCCTCTCACGAACGAGCCAGCCCAAGCTGTAATTATTGAGGACCACCATGTGAAGCTTCGCAAAAGTCTCCGGCTTTAAAATCCCCTCTCCCTTTAAATGGGCTTGCCCAAACTTAGCCCAGTCTTCCAAGCTAAAATGCATCCCTCCCGCAGGCGCATAAATCGCAGGATTGTCTCCCTCATAGCCGGTCGGAGTGGCGCTCCGCTTTCCCCCTCTGACGACATGACCCCGAGGCGCCTCCCCCTCAGGTGCGCCAAATCCCACACTCTTCATCCCCAAAGGCCCGAAAACTTCCCTCACGATCGCTTTTTCATACGAAGTATCGAGCAGCTTCTCAATCACCGCCCCAGCAATGACATACCCCGTATTTGAATAAAGATACTTGCTCCCGGGCTCGCTGGCAGGCGCGTCCTTAAGCATCACTTTTACCACCTCAAGGCGCTGCTTCTCAATCCGCTTTGCCCCAAGTTTTCGTCCTTCGTTGAAAAGGTCACGATCCACATTCGCAGGCAACCCCGCCGTGTGACTCAAGAGCTGCTCGATTGTGATCGCGCTCGCATCAAGATGAAAATTTTTACTCTCCTTCGGAAAAATCTCACTAAGAGGGCTGTCCCATTTTGCCAATCCCTTTTCCACCAGACGCGCCATCAACGTAGCCGTCATCGCCTTGCCATCCGAACCAATGTGCCAGAGATCTCCCTTTTCAAGAAGAGCCCTCTTTCCCGCCTCGCGAACCCCGGAGTGCAGTTCGCTAATGATCTTGTCCTGATCGAAAACAATCACCGCCATCCCCGGGGTCCCGTTCTTTTCCACCTGAGCATCCAAAGTCTCCTGCAAATCACCAAAAAGAGGAGCAACAAAAAGGAGCGCGAGTAAGGAAAAATTCACCCTCAAAATTTGAAACAAACACGACCCCTTAGCAAGAAACCCTATCACTCAACATCAACCCCGCCTCAAATAACTCACCACCATTCCGGTCACAAAACCCCCGATATGCGCGCCATAGGCAGTATTAGAACCGCCAAGACCAGTCACGCCCATAAAATCGAGCATCACCCCAAAAATTGCCAAGCCCGCCAATTGTCTGGGGCTCACTGGATGAGCAATCGGCCAAACCTGCGTTTCACCACGTGGTCGCTGCACCGATAACCCAAGATAAGCCCCCTGAAAGCCCATCACGATCCCACTCGCTCCCAGCATCGGGATAGGCGAATAAGGATCGAGTAACGTATGGCCCACGACCGCCCCGATCCCCGTCAACACAAAGATCGCAAACAACCAACGCCAACCGACAATCTCCAAAACAACCGCCCCAAAGATCCAAAACATCAGCATGTTTCCCATGAGGTGATTACCACCGGCGTGCAGAAAATTCGCCCCCATCACCGAAGCCAATTCTGCCACCACCTCACTGGAAAAGTTCCCCTCCAGCGATTGCTTCCAGGCTTGCGTAATCTCCAGCGGAACCGCCATCCACCCGTCCAACCCCACGATCCAATCGTAAAAAGTTGCGATAATCACCACCACCATCAGTAGAACCACCGGGAGTCGTTTTTTTAGTTCAGCTTGCATCTTTTAAGAGTTCGCTTTGCGCCTTCGTCATCCCCTTTATCACCAATTCGTAAGAGCGCTCGATCAATTCCGAAACCAGTGCCACAAACATCTTTCCCGCCACCTTGTAAACCAGGACATCCGGGCCAAACGGCGTCTCTTCCGTCACGACCACATTCGAAAGAGGGGAAGCTTGCGCATAGTCAGCTAGGAAGCTCATGATTTGATTGTAGAACCTTCGAATTTTCCCGCGCAAGCACCGCAGTGACCCAAGCTACCCCACCCATAAGAACTAGGAGCCCAAGCATCCACCCGAGATCAAGTATGCTTACTTTATCTCCCAACAGCGGAAGCACCGCAAGAGCCGATGACACCGCACCAATCCCGAGCCCCCATCGAATGAGCGTCGCTACTTCCTTCATCACGATTGCTTTTCGCCCCGCTTCCGAAATACCAAGCACACGCAAGATTTCAAACTCGCTTCGCCGCTCCACCAGATTCCGAGCCGTCACTACGCCCACGCCCACACTGCCCAAGATCATTCCCAGTCCCCCGAGGACGTGGAAGATCGCTATATAAGTATTCTCAACTTCGTGAAACGCCGCCAAGCGATCCTGAGTCGCGATGACTTGGCCTCCGAGATCCGACGTCACCGTTTGTAGCGCCTCCTTAACACCCTCATCTTCCACTAGGAAAAGTGAATAGCCTCCAGCCGACGGAAATTTTTCTAAAAGATCGTCCTCCCGAATGATGATGCTTCCCTGAAAAATAGAATCCTTCACCACCCCCGCAAGCTTCACCGTGAAGGGCTGCCCAAACTCGTCGTCGTAGCTCAGCGTGTCCCCGACCTTCATCTTGAGAACCCACATCATCGTGGTCTCATCGACAAAAGCCGCCACTTCCTCCCCCTCCCCATCGAGCTCACTCCATGCAGCGTCTGTTTTAAAATGTCCCTCCAGGCGCGCTGGATCGACACCCAAAAGGCGAGGCCGATTCGTCGAATTGAGATTAAAACAGTCAACGCTGTCACCAGCACCCACTCTAAAAGGAACCACCTCATCAGCAGGCAAGCCGAACCAAGCCACTTCGCCTTCGGCATCAGCAGGCCGATTCACCGGGTTGGTCGTTTCCACCCACCAAGCAAAGCCTCCTGCCCCACTGCTGGGTTGCTGCCAATCGCCCCCATCGTTTTTCCGAAACGCGGTCACCGAAAGCACCAGAAAAACTCCCGCCGCCAAAATGCCCACCACCGTGACACTCCGGGAAGATCGTCGACTCAAGTTCACCTTGGCCAAAGCATTCCCGCTCAGCTCCGCAAGCGATGTCGTCCGTGCCATCGCGAGACGGAAAATTCCGAGTCCGAGCAAAAGTAATCCAAATCCCCCAAGGAAGAATGCTCCCTGCGGCCCCACCGTGAAGCCGAGTCCGATCGCTCCAAGAATCATCAAAACTCCCAATCCAAAAAAGACCCAAGTCCAGCGACTCCGATGCCCCGCTTCTTCCTCAGCCCCACTCGCAAGCCGCACACTCGCACTGCGCTTCGATTGACGCCAAAGCGTTAACCAGATCGACAAAAGCGACAGCGCCAGGAAGGTCAGGAAGCCCGTGAAGAAGGTCCCCACTCCCAAGTGAAACGAAAAGCTACTGCCCGCTCCGCCCCAAATCGAACCGATCACTTTCAAAACAACAAGACAGAACCCCACCGCAAGGATTGCGCCCAAAATGTTTCCAAAGAGAATCACGAAAAAAGCCTCACCCATCCGCCAGTTCCTAACCCTCTTCGCTGGAATCCCAAGCGCCGCGATCAGCCCGCTCTCGCTCGTGCGCTGCTGCACATTGAAGTTAAAGAGCATCACCACCAACGCGATCGAGGCCACGATCAGGAAAAAACTCATGCTGATAAAGAGCATCCCAAAATCCACCGGCGACTTCGCCGCACTCTCCGCCTGCGCTTTAAAGTCCAACACGCGCATCCCGGCAATGTTCGGAGAGAGCACGCTCAAGACCGCCGCTTCGATCTCCTCTTTCTTCCCACCCATCACCCGCAATCCGGTGACCGCGCCCCAGCGATTCTTCCACATCGCCTCGCCCGCAGCGTAACTCACAAAGGCCTTCGGCGTCCCTTTATATTTCTCCCAGTAAGTATCGTCTTTATCGCGAATCCGTTTGAGATCGAGCGGCAACCCCGGCGACCAATCACGCGCGCTGTCCACATCCGCCACTCCAGGAAAATCTGGCATCCACCGTCGATCCACCGCCGCACCGGTCATCGGAATGACCGCGCGCACCGTAAAACTCTTCCGTTTTTCCTCCAACTTGCTCCCCGCCTCCACCGTAAAATAATCAAGCGAAACCTCATCACCCACAACGGCACCCAAGTCCTCCGAAAGCCACTCGTTAATGACAATCTCATCCTCATTCAAACCCTTCGGAAGAAAGTCCGCCGCACCGGCACTCACCGCCGTCACCATCGAGTAAGGCGTCTCTCCCACCTCGGTCGCCAGCGTGTTTACAAGATAAGTCACAACCCGCTCAACCGGCAATTCCGCCGCAATCGCTTCTACAATTTGAGGCCCAATGAAAATCCGCGACGACCGCACCGTCACCCCACCCGGAACCTCCTCCACGCTCATTCCGTAATCGGCCAGCGTCATCTCATCGGCCTCAAAATCCCTCTCTTCATTCAGCAATAAGAGATTCGCCTTTTCCGGAAGATCGAGCGCCTTCTGCAAACGGTCCCGCGGAAGAAAAATCGACGACGGAGCCACCTGCGTTCCCTCCAAACTAAAGCGCCCAAACTGCTCATCACGCACCACCCAGGCCACTTTCCCTCGAATTGCCGTCACCGTCTCTCCCTCACCCGATAACGGTGCATCGCGCGAGAGAAGCCCCGGCTTCTGCAGCCGCACCACCACCTGCGATCCCACTTCCAAATCAAGCGCCTTCGCCAGCCGCTCACTCACCGCCACCGCGTCCTCATCAGTCCCCGACATCCCCTTCGTCAGCTCCGGAGCGAACTCCCAGAAATCCCCTTCCACCCCCATCACCTGCACCTGCCCCTCGGCACGAGCGCCCACATTCACCTGCCCCTTGAGATAAAGAATCGCCGCTCCTCCGGCTCGTTCGGAAAGTGAATCACTAAAAAAGCGTTCTCCGCCCGAAAAAATCGTCGCTACTTTCCCCGTCCGTAGTTCCGCCGCCTCGCGCAGACTTCCTTTCACTGAGTCCCCTGCCATGAGCGCCCCCAAAAGAACCATTGCTCCCACCGCCGCCCCCGCGAGCACCCCAAGATAAGCTGCACGATAATGCCGAACCCCTTTCCAAATGAAACTAGCTGCAGTCACGGCAACACCATAAATAAGGATCGCCAACGCGCGATACCGAAGTTCGCCATTAATCCAACTTCCCAGATCCCCAGCGGGGTTCCAAACCCCGAGACCTCTCATTTCCCGAAATCCGCACCCCGGAGGGCTGCCGGACCAAACGCCCCGCCATGCAATCTTAAACAAATCAATGAGTTAAGAGGCTAATTAAAATAACTAAATACCGTTTTGATCCTCCGCCTGCTCGCTGCTTCACTGGCCCTTCTCCTCTTCTTCGGACAAACCGCTACCGAACCATCAGCCACCGCCATCATCCAGATCCTCCGCACCCAGCGCTCCTCTCGATGATCCTCAAGAAGGACGGATAATCACTCCTCTGGCAATCTTCCCGGGTTGTGAAGTCTTCCGAGAAGACTCACCCCCGCAACAAAAGGTCCAAACCAGATCAAGACGACCGACATCCCAATCATCGCCTGCACCACGGGCATCCCCAATCCCACTGCGATGAGGATCCAAGCAAGCACCACAAGCCAACGTTGCTTCTTCTTAAAGCGCCCTTTCGCTTCATCAAAGATGTCGTAGGACGTCTGCTTCGCAATCTCCGCCGAGAGACCCTCTCCTCTCAGGTAAATGATGATTCCCATGTGGCCCTTATGCGCCCTCAGCAACTCGACCGCATGAGCAATCCACTTCTCTCTCAGTTGACGCCCATCTTTACTCATCTTCTTTTTCAATGGTGGACCACCAACCCCAAACATCCCCACATCAACACTCTCACCAAAATCCCAAAACCAAAATTACCGAACTCCAATCTGCGCTAATTAGCGAAATCTGCGGATCACCTCCCCCAAACGAAGTCCCCCTCCCCCAGCCTTGGCTTATTCACATCTTCCGGTAAACTCTCCCCCGTCATGACCGACACAATACGCGTAGGCGCGGGCTGCCTCAACCAGATTCCCCTCGATTGGGCCGGCAACCGCCGCCGCATTTTGGCAGCCATTTCAAAAGCCCGTGAAGCCGACGTCTCCGTCCTCTGCCTCCCCGAGCTCGCCATCACCGGCTACGGCTGTGAAGATCACTTCCTCTCCCACGAAGTCAGCGAGCGCGCCTGGGCCAGCCTTTTAGAAATAGCACCCGAAACCCAAGGCCTCATCGTCGCCGTCGGCCTCCCCGTCTGGGTCAAAAATGCCGTCTACAACGCCGTCGCGCTTCTCGTCGATGGTCAAATAGCAGGTCTCGTCGCAAAACAAAATCTCGCCGGCGATGGCCTTCACTACGAACCCCGTTGGTTCCGCGCCTGGCCTGCAGGCGTGGTAGTCGGCGAAGAATTCGAAGGCGATCTTATCCCTATCGGAGATCCTATTTTTAATATCGATGGCATCCGCATCGCACTGGAAGTCTGCGAGGACGCCTGGGTCGCAAATCGCCCCGGATCACAATTCTCAGGCAGCGGAATCGACATCATTCTCAATCCCAGCGCAAGCCACTTCGCCTTCGGAAAACAAGAAGTGCGCGAGCATTTCGTGATCGAAGGATCGCGCGCCTTCGGTGTCGCTTACGTCTACGCCAACCTCCTCGGCAACGAATCCGGCCGAGCTATTTTCGATGGCGGCGGACTCATCGCCGACCACGGAAAAATCACCGCCGAAGGACGCCGCTTCTCTTTTGAAGAAGTCACCCTTGCCGTGAAATCAGTCGATATCGAACGCAACCGCCTCCACCAAGCCCGCACCGTCAGCCGAAAGGTCGATGTCGAAGGCCGAGCCGAAATCGACCTCTTCTTCGACTGGCCAAGAGTCGAGCGCCGCGATGGCCACGAGTCGGTCGCCCCCATAAGCAAGGAAGAAGAATTCACCCGCGCCATGGCCCTCGCTTACTTCGACTACATGCGCAAAAGCTGGTCAAATGGCTTCGTCGTCTCCCTCAGCGGAGGCGCCGATTCCGCCGCCGTCTCCAGCTTCGCCAAGATCATGCTCGACCTCGCCACCGCCGAGCTCGGTGTCGAAGCAGTCCGTAAGCGCCTGGCCTATCTCGACCTCCCCGAGGACCCAGCCACCTGGATGAAGCAACTCCTCTTCTGCGCCTACCAAGGCACAAAGAATAGCGGGGACGTCACCCGCCAAGCTGCCCAAGCCGTCGCCGAAATGCTCGACTGCGACTATGCCGAGTGGGAAGTCGACCAACTCGTCGAGGGCTACGAACGCACCATCGAGTCCGTCCTCAAACGCCAGCTCAACTGGGAAAAAGACGACCTCACCCGCCAAAACATTCAAGCCCGCGTCCGCGCCCCCGGCATCTGGATGTTCGCCAACCTCCGCAACGGCCTCCTCCTCTCCACCAGCAACCGCTCGGAAGCAGCCGTCGGCTACGCCACCATGGATGGCGACACCGCCGGCGGTGTCAGCCCCATCGCCGGCATCGATAAGGACTACCTCCGCACCTGGCTCCGCTGGATGGAAACCACCGGCCTCCCGGAAACTGGCCCCTACCCTGCGCTCAGTCTTATCAACGAGCAGCAACCCACCGCCGAACTCCGTCCCAAGGCAGACAAGCAAACCGACGAAGGCGACCTCATGCCTTACGGCGTCCTCGACACCATCGAGCGCGCCGCCATCCGCGACAAAAAAGGCCCGCAAGCCGCCCTCGATTTCGCGATGCTTCATCATCCAGACCACTCCAAAAAAGAGATGAAGCAGTGGGTCATCAAATTCTTCAAACTCTGGTGCCGCAACCAATGGAAACGCGAGCGCTACGCCGTCAGCTTCCACGTCGACGACCTCAACCTCGACCCCAAATCCTGGTGCCGCTTCCCCATCCTCTCCTCCGGCTTCGCCGAGGAACTCGCCGAACTGTAGCTCAAAGGGTGTAGGAGGTAGCCTTCAACGCTCAAATCTCACTGGTCCCTGTTCAACCTTCACTCCCCCTTGACGTCCCCACTTTAATAGACATCGAAAACAGAAAGTTCCCCCAAGCATTTCAGTATAAATCTAAACCAATGATCAAAAAACTGCGATTCCCCCTCATCTGGCTCCTCGGGATCGCCACCCTTCCCGCCGCCGAGCCCACCGATGGCGAAAAACTCTTCGCCCTCCACGTCCAGCCCCTCTTCGCTGAAAAATGCATGGCCTGCCACGGTGCCAAAGGCAAAAAAATCAAAGGCGGCTTCGACATGCGCACCCGCGAATCCGTCCTCCTCGGCGGTGACGAATATGACGACGAAGTCCTCACCCTCGGAAAGGGCGGGGAAAGCTACCTCTACCTCCTCACCACCCGCACCATCGAAGACTACGAAATGCCACCCAAGGAAGCCGACAAGCTCTCCGAGAAAGAAAGCTGGACCATCCGCGATTGGATCACCGCCGGAGCCCCCTGGCCTGATGAAAATCGCGTCACCGAAATCCAGCAGCAATATGCCGAGGGCGAACAAGTCTCCACCTCCAAAGCTCTCGACGAATCCTGGCAAAACCGACGCTACGAAACCGAAAAACTCTGGGCCTACCGCCCCCTCAAGCAAACCGCAGTCCCCACCGGAAAAAATCCCATCGATCACTTCGTCGATGCCCAACTCGCCAAGATCGACCTCACTCCTGCCCCAGCCGCCACCGCCCACGAGCTCGCCCGCCGCCTCCACTTTGGCCTCACCGGACTCCCCCCATCCCCAAAGCAAGCCGCCCAATTTGAATCTCAGTTCAGAGCCGACCAGCAAGCCGCCGTCACCTCGCTTGCCGACCAACTTATGGCCTCCCCGCACTACGGCGAGCACTTCGGCCGCCACTGGCTCGACGTCGTCCGCTACGCCGATTCCGCCGGTTTCGCAAACGACTACTCCCGCCCCCACGCCTGGCGCTACCGCGACTACGTTATCAGCAGCTTCAACCAAGATAAATCCTTTCCCACCTTCGTCCGTGAGCAACTTGCCGGAGACGAACTCGCCCCCGGAAACACCGACTCCCTCATCGCCACCGGCTTCCTCCGCATGGGACCTTGGGAGCAAACCGCCATGTCCGTCTTCAAGGAGACCCGCCAGTTCTGGCTCGATGACGTCGTCGACTCCGTCGGCCAAACCTTCCTCGCCCACCCCCTCCAGTGCGCCAAGTGCCACGACCACAAATTCGACCCCATCCCCACCCGCGACTACTACCGCATGATGGCCGTCTTCTCCTCCACCCAGTTCGCCGACCATCAAGTCCCATTTTTAAAAAACGAGAACCTTAGCAAATTCGAAGCCTCCCAAAAAATCGTCACCTCAAAAATTGGTCACTACCAAAGACAAAGCGCCGAGCTCCAGCAAGCGATGGCCTCCCGTAAAAAACAGGAGAACGCCACCGCGCGTGTTGGCGACAACGGCCTCGACCCTGGCGATGAAGCCTCCAATGCGCGCATGGCCAAAAACATCAGGCGCCATACCATCGAGTCCGACCGCACCAAGCCCCGCGCCCACGGCGTCTACACCGGAAAAACCATTCAGCGGCATAGCATCAGCGGCCACATCCCCAAGCCCGCCAAACCCTGGGCAAAAGGCACCCTCGAAAAAGATCACATCCTCACCGGCGGCAGCGCCTACTCACTCGGCGCACCCGTCGTCCCTGGCGCCATCAGCGCAGCCGAATCTCTCGGCCAAATGGCCACCACCGAATTCCCCGCCGCTCAAGGCAACCGCCGCCTCGCCCTCGCCAACTGGATCATCGACCCAAAAAACCCCCTCACCGCCCGCGTCATCGTCAACCGCGTCTGGTCCTGGCACTTTAGTAAAGGCCTCGCCGGAAACCCCAACAACTTCGGTGGCACCGGCGCACTCCCCACCCATCCCGAACTCCTCGACCACCTCGCCCACTGGTTCACCCAGCAAGGCTCCTCCATTAAAAAGCTCAACGCCCTCATCATCTCCTCCGCCGCCTACCAGCGCAGCTCCCGCCACCCCGATACCAAGAGCCAAACACTCGCCGACCCCGGCAATAAGCTCTACGCTACCTTCCTCCCCCGCCGCCTCACCGCCGAGGAAATCCGCGATGCCATGCTCATCGCCAGCGGCGAAATGAACCCCGAAATCGGAGGCCTCCCGGCCAAGCCCGACATCAACTGGGAGGTCGCCACCCAGCCCCTCCAGATCATGGGCGGAACCGCCTCCATCTACGAGCCCGACCCCTTCCCTGCCCAGCGTAACCGCCGTAGCATCTACGCCGAAAAACTCCGCGGCCTCCGCGATCCTTTCTTCGAAACCTTTAACCAACCCGGCACCGATAACTCCTGCGAAAACCGTGAAACTTCCACCGTTGCACCTCAGGCCCTCACCCTCCTCAATGCTCAGGAAATGCAGGACCGCTCCCTCGCCTTCGCCCACCGACTCCTCATAGAAAAAAGCGACGGCACCCAAGTCATTCACCGCGCCTTCCAGCTCGCCCTCGGCCGCCCACCCACCTCCACCGAGACCAGCGCCTTTCTCATCGAATGGAAAAATGCCACCGATAAAGAAGCCCAACAAACCCCTCAACTCAAGAGCTTCCCCACCACCCTCCAGCGCACCATCCGCGCCGAGAAAACTGGAGAACTCTACACCTTCACCGAGCACCTCCCCGTCTTCGAAACCTACCAACCCGACCTCCAACCCGCCGACGCAGATCCCCGCACCCGCGCCCTTTCCCACCTCTGCCTCGTCCTCTTCAACTCAAACGAGTTTTCGTACTTAGATTAAGTCTATGTCCAATCACTTCCACGCAAATCCCACCCGCCGCGAAGCCCTCTACGGACTCGGCGCAGGCCTCGGCTCCGTCGCCCTCTCCTCCATCCTTCAGGGAGCCAGCTCTCGCGTCGTCCACCATCCCGCCCGCGCAAAGCGCTGCATCTTTTTAATGATGGAAGGCGGCCCTTCCCACATCGATACCTTCGATCCCAAGCCCGAACTCACCAAGCGACACCTCCAGCGATTCAAGCGCAGCGGAGAGCGTGAAAGCGCCATGTCCTCCGGCGAACGCTACTTCGTCCAGAGCCCCTTCGACTTCATCAAAGCCGGAAAAAGCGGCGCCGACATCTCTACTGAGTGGACCCACCTCAAGGAAAGAGTCGATGACATCTGCTTCTACCGCGGCGCCCAAGTCGACTCCGTCAACCACCCCACCGCCTGCTACCAACTCAACACCGGAAACCGCTTCGGCGGCGACCCCGGCCTCGGCTCCTGGGTCACCTATGGCCTCGGCACCGAAAACGAAAACCTCCCCGGCTTCGTCGTCCTCCCCCGCACCGCCTACCCCCAAGGCGGCGCTGGTAATTGGTCAAATGGCTTCCTCCCCGCCGACTTCCAAGGCACCCCTCTCCGCCCCACCGGTAGCCCCATCCTTGACCTCAACCGACCCGCCGGAATGAGCGCCCAGCGACAACGCGCAAACCTCGACCTCCTCGCAAAACTCAACCAAGACCACCTTGCCAACCGCCCGGATCGCAGCGACCTCTCCGCCCGCATGGCCTCCTACGAGCTCGCCTACCGCATGCAGATGGAAGTTCCCGACCTCATCGACCTCAAAAGCGAAAAACAAAGCACCCTCGACTCCTACGGCGTCGGAAATCCAGACACCGATGCCTTCGGCCGGAAATGCCTCCTCGCCCGACGCCTCCTCGAAAAAGGCGTCCGCTTCGTCCAAGCCTACGCCGGAAACTGGGACAGCCACGACTACATCGAGCGCGCCCACGGCTCCCTCATCCGCTCCGTCGACAAACCCATCGCCGCCCTCCTCCGAGACCTCAAACAACGCGGCATGCTCAATGACACCCTCGTCGTCTGGTGCGGCGAATTCGGCCGTACTCCAGACAATGGCAAGCGCGATGGCGGAGCCAACTACGGCCGCGACCACAACTCAAATGCCATGACCATGTGGTTCGCCGGCGGCGGCACCAAAGCCGGCCACACCATCGGCGCCACCGATGACATCGGAAACGAAGCGGTCGATTGCGTCCACCACATCCGCGACGTCCACTGCACCCTCCTCCACCTCCTCGGCCTGGATGACAACAAGCTCACCTACTACCACGCCGGCCGCCACAAACAGCTCTCTCAATTCGGCGGCCAAATCATCCCCCAACTGCTCGCCTAAAAACGTGGCCGCGTTCTCCGGTCACGTTGCCAATCACCCCAAGCCTCCAGCCTCCACGAGGCCACTTATAAATCACAAGCCCTGAAAGGGCGATCTAACCACTCGAAAAACCACCCAAATTAGAAGTTTCTTTTCACAAAGATCACCCAAGAAACTCTATCGCCCTCAGCCTCGTAAGAATCTCCACCCCCTTCACCCCATCCCCATGAACACAAAGCGTCTCAATCTCCTCCCGCTCCGCAAGCCGGACCGCCTGCTTCACCGCGAGTTCTAAATCTTCAATCACCGCCCCCTCTTCCCCACGCGGAATCAATTTCCCATCCTCGCCATACCCCCGATCAATAAAGCCCTCACCCCAAACCCGGTGCCCCTTTTCCAAGGCCACCCGCGCCAACGCCCCACCCGGTAAGGTATAAATCAACGTCTCAGGAAGCACTCTCGAAATCCCCTCCACCACCGCCCGGGCGACCTCCTCATCGACCTGGGCCCGATTGTAAAGTGCCCCATGAGGCTTCATGTGATGAAGCGGCGAAATCCTAGCAAGCGCCTCCACCTGCCACGCAATCGAGTCCGCAATCTCATCAGCTGGCAACTCCAAAGGCCGCCGCCCAAATCCCTCCCGATCCTCATAAGAAGGATGCGCCCCAATCGCAGCCCCAAGCGCCCGCGCCCGCTCAACCGCCCGCCGCATCGACTCGACATCCCCCGCATGTCCCCCGCAGGCGATGTTCACTGAGCTAGCAAGAGCGATCAGCTCCGCATCATGCGCTCCGCCTTCTCCAAGGTCGACATTGAGGTCAATCATCATGGCAAAAGAAGTTGAAGTCCGGTTTTGAGAAAAGCCAATTCTCGTTTCCTCAAGCGATCCGCTTCGAGAGCTTCTTTCAAAGTCACTTTTTGAAAACGAATCTGCGTTCCAGGAAGCGCCCGGGTAAATGCAGGAAGATCGGCACTGATAATATGGGCAATGACAGGATAGCCGCCTATCGTTTGGCACTCGGCTGTAAGAACGATGGGCTCGCCACTCGGAGGAACCTGAATCGTCCCGGGCACCACCGGTTGCGAAGTTAACTCCCGCGCTTCCTCTAACATAAGTGAAGGTCCTTCCAAACGAGCCCCCGTCCGATCAAATTGCGCCGACTTTAGAAAACTTCCCGCCGTGAGACTCTCGCGCGAATCCTCATCGAACCACTCTTCCTGCAATCCCAATAAAACGCGTAGCGTGAGCAAACGCTCCTTCGTCGGCTGACCCGGCCAAAGCACCCGCTGCCCCGGGCCGAGAATGGGTTGAGAAACGGCCTTCCCTTGCCCCAAAGAATCCCCGACCCGAAGAACCCGCCCTCCCAAACCAGCTCGCACATCAGTCGACGCACTTCCAAGAATTTCAGGAACATCAAACCCGCCCGCAATCGCGAGATAGCCATAGGAGGAAGTCGGTCGCCCCCTGAATTGCAGGGTCTCTCCCGCCCGATAGCGCTGGGGAGACCCCGCCCCTGGATGATCGATCCCCACAAATGCCATTGTGACATCTCGTAAAAAAGTCACCTCGGGAACCTGCAAACAAAACTCAATCAGCGGCGCGCCGACCTCATTCCCCAGCAAGAGATTCGCGACCATGGCGGACTCCCAATCAGCCGCGCCACCCGATGTCACCCCGAGATGACGAAAGCCCGGGCGCCCCAAATCCTGCACCGTCGTGCCAGTCGCGGAACTAATGATTTCAAGAACAGGGTGACCCGCAGGGATTGAATCATCCTCCGAAAAATTCGCTTCACGAAGCGGACTATCTTCCGCTTCAAAAACGATTTCGTCTCCCGGCTCCAAGGGCGAGTAAGGAAACCTCTCAGCATCAAACAAGGAGAAGCGCGTCGTCCCGAGCGCGTGCCATCCCCCAAAAGAATCGGTCGGATAAATCCCTGCCTGCTCCCCCGCAATCGCCACCGTTCCTGCTGGGATTCGCACCGGAAGATCCCGCCGTGGTACGAAAAGCTCCTTAGGAAGCCCTTCGAGATAAGGAAAGCCCGGAGAAAACCCCATCGCAGCCACCGTGTAGCGGGCCGACTGGTGAAGCGATATCACTTCATCCACGGAAAGTTCCAGCGCATCGGCCAAGGGCTGAATTATTTCACGATCATACTTCACTAGGACGTGATGCGTCCTCGAATTAGCAACACCTTCCTCTATTGAAGGTCCGGTTTCCGCAAGCCACGCCCTGACTACATCATAGTCAGCCGGCGAAAAATAGACCGCCAGATGGTGATACGATGACACCACATCCAAGCACTCCGGAATCGCCTCTTCACGCAATTTCCGCGCGAGCCGCGCCGCCCCTTCTACTTGAGCAAGTAAAGCACCGTCACCAAGGGGAAGCCATGTCATCGTCTGATTGTATACCTCCTTTTCCTACCAGCTAAAGCGGTGGATGAGAGTGTGCTTGTAAGTTTCGCCGGGACGAAGAATACCGTTCGGAAAGTCCGGCTTGTTGGGAGAATCCGGGAAGCACTCAGTCTCAAGACAAAGGGCACCTCGATGAGGATTCACCGTCCCGTTCTTTCCTTTGGAGGTTCCATCGATAAAATTACCGCCGTAAAACTGAACTCCCGCTTGGTCGGTCAGAATTTCCATCGTCCGTCCCGTCTTAGGATCGGTCACTTTCGCTGCCGGGCGAATCCCTTCGCCTTCACGAAGCACCCAACAATGGTCGTAACCGCCAGCAATTTTCAGCGGCTCAAAGTCCGCCTCAACCCCTTCCCCAATTGCGGTGAGCTCCCGGAAATCCATCGGAGTTCCCGCCACGGGCGCTTTTTCCCCAGTGGGAATGAGTCCCTTGTCGGTAGGAAGAAAGTGGTCCGCGAGAATCTGAAGCTCGTGATCGTAGATCGTCGTCTCATGATCAGCCGAGAGGTTCCAGTAGCTGTGGTGAACGAGATTCACGGGCGTCGCTTGGTCCGTAGTGGCCTCCGCCTCCCAGATCAACTCGTTGGAATCGGTCAGCCAGTAGGTCACGGCGACACTGAGATTTCCAGGGTAGCCTTCCTCTCCGTCCTTGGAAAGATAAGTTAGCTTGATGCCAGTCGCGCCCTCTTTTTTAACGGACTCACCTTCCCAAACAACCTTGTCGAATCCCTTCACGCCACCGTGAAGATGACAGGGAATACCGGGTTCGTTATTTTTGGCGAGCTCATACTCTTTCCCATCGAGAGTGAAGCGGCCGTCCCCGATGCGGTTTCCATAGCGGCCCACCGTTGCTCCGAAGTAGGACGCGTTCCCTTCCCAGGAATCAAAATCGGTATCATCGAAACCCACCGTGACATCTCCCGCGTTGCCATCCCTATCCGGCACATAGAGGGAAACTAAGACCGCACCATATTCGGAAATATTGGCCTCCATGCCAAATTCGTTCCGGAGCTTAAAAAGTTTAACGTTTTGTCCGTCGATAGTGGTGCCAAAAGGTTGTTTTTCCACAGAGAATTTATTGGGTTCGGTTTTGCTCGTATCGGAATCTTTACAGCTAGTAAATACCAACAAAAAGAAGAGGAGGAGAGAGAGCAGCACCCAGCTCTTCATGACTAGCAGCGTTTTCGGCGTGACGCGTCAAGAAAGTGAAAGTTTTGTGCATACGATAAATACAGGTGCGTCATCTCCAAAGGAAGGCACGCCTTCCATACAAGTATAACAACTGCTACCCCCTTGGGCTTGGCTCTTCTCCTCCAAGAAAACCAGGTCACATGTTTTCAGGGTGGTGAGATTAGCCTTTCAGTGGCATTTTCCCTGCGTGCGCCTTATTCTAGGACTCCTCATTCTTCTTCTTGCAGCCTGCGAAAAGTCGCCTTCTGAGCCTATTCCGACCAGAATTGAGCTCGAGCGGCCCCTCATGGGCACCTTTTTCCGGGTCGTCACCTACAGCACGGATCGACCAAAAACGCTAAAAACGATCGGTGCAGCCCTCGATAAAGCCGAAAAAATCAGCCAAATCGCGACCGACTACGAAGCCGATTCCGAGCTCAATCAGCTTTGCGACGCCCCGATCAACACCCCGATTTTCATCAGCGACACTCTTTTCGATCTCCTCCAAAAGGCGCTGCAAATCGCAAAAATCACCGAAGGATCCTACGACCCCACTCTCGGAGCCTCCACCCAGCTCTGGCGCCAAGCCCGGATGACGCAACGCCTCCCCGCTCCCCCACTGCTCGAAAAAGCGCGCGCTACCGGCGGATACCAATCTCTCGTCCTCGACTCGGATCAGCAAACCGCGACCCTCACCCGACCCGGCATGCGACTCGACCTCGGCGGAATTGCCAAAGGATATGCCGCAGACGCCATCTTCGATCACCTCGCCGCCGCAGGCCTGACGCAAACGCTCGTGGCAGCCGGAGGCGATCTCCGCCTCGGCGACCCACCTCCAAAAAAGGACGCATGGCAAATCGCCCTCCGCACTTTCAGCTTAAGTCCGACCGGGTCGCTTCCGCTTAAAAACTGCGCCATTTCCACCTCCGGCGACCTCCATCAGCACATCATGATCGGAGGGAAGCGATACGCCCATATCATCGATCCCCAAACCGGCCTCGGCCTCACCGAGCAAAAAGCCGCCTCCGTCATCGCCCCTTCCGCATCGCTCACCGACCCCTTAGCGACCGCAGCCTGCGTCCATCCTGACCCCAAAAATCTCCTCAAACTTTTCCCGGATGCCTCCTTCCGCGTTCTCTCGGAGAACAAAACCATCCGCCCGGTGAAGAACGGAGTTTTTGAGAAAAAATAAGCTAACCCCCCTGCGAAATAGCACAGCACGATCAAAAAAAGGTTCCAACCAAAAATTCCCACGGCCCATTCTCTCCATCTCCACTTGCCCATCTACCACAAAATGCCACCTTTCCCCATGGCCGATCTCACCCACCTCAACGACTCGAACCAACCTCGCATGGTCGACGTCTCCAGCAAGGTAGCCACCGTCCGCACCGCCACCGCCACCTGCCTCGTCTCTCTGGGCTCCGACATCCTTTCCCGCATGGAAAATGGCGAGCTTCAAAACAAAAAAGGCCCCGTCCTCCATACCGCGATCCTGGCCGGCATCATGGGTATTAAGAAAACCTCCGAGATCATTCCTCTCTGCCACCCTCTGCCCCTCGATTCCGCTAAGGTAGAAATCACCTCCCACGACGCTCGCACCCTCCTCGTCACCGCCACCGCCCGTACCACCGGCAAGACCGGCGTCGAAATGGAAGCCCTCACCGGCGCTTCCACCGCCGCCCTCACCCTCTACGACATGTGCAAATCCGCCAACCCCGCCATCGTCATCTCTGAACTCAAACTCCAAACAAAAACCGGCGGAAAATCAGACTATTCCTTATAGGGGAAATCCTAAGTTCAACGTTCAAGGTCACCCCCCTCCGCCCTCGCCACCCTCCACGCCGACTTAGCCGACCCCACCAGGGGAGCCGTCGTCGCCTTTGAGGGCCTCGTCCGCAACCACCACGAAGGCCCCTCCCTGATTTCAGAGAAAAATTGACGCACAGTCACTGCCTGCCGGAAGCGCGCTCTGACTTCAGGATTGATGTTAGCACGCTCTTTCAGTGTTCGAGCTTCAGCAGTCTTCTTCTCCTTAACCTCCTGCGGCAAAGGCCGTTCTGATCCGCAGGAAAACAAATAGTCAACCCGCCCCAACTCCGCTTCTCAAATCTTCCCCATTTCTTGATCGCCCCCCTTCCGCTTCATCCCCTACCTTCTACTCCTCATGAAACTAGTCCTCTTCCTCATCCTCGCCGCCGCTGCCCATGGCCAGGTGATGCCCACTTCCTCCGAAGTCTTTGGAAAAAAGTTTCCCCAACTCGATGGCCGCGCCACCGGTGAGTGGTGGAAACAGGGAGTGCAAGCCGACGGCAAACGAAAGCGCGCCCGCAAGCTCATCGAGCTCAATGTCCCTCGCGAAGACGTTATTGGATTTGCCGTTTACACCGTTGCTCACAAGACCCTCAAGCTCACCGCACAACTCTTTCCCCTCATGCCCGACGAAACCTATGAGGTCCGTCTTGAGATCAAGGACGGCGAGACATGGAAGGAAATTGCGAAGGAGAAAATCCACTACCCCGGCTGGTCCGCGCACTTCCGCATCAAGAACTGGGACCATTCCAAGAACATCCCCTACCGCCTCCGCCACTCCGAAAAAGCGACCTTTGAAGGACTCGTTCGAAAGGACCCAAAAGACAAGGATGTCATCGTCACCGGCAACTTGTCCTGCAATTCCTCCCGTACCACCGGCCCACGTCCCGTCATCTTAAAGAACCTCCTTCATCACAACCCCGACATCCTCTTTTTCGCGGGAGACCAAACCTACGATCACACCCAGCACACCTCGGGATGGCTCGAGTTTGGCATGCAGTTTCGCGACGTCATGCGTGATCGACCAACCATCACCATCCCAGACGACCACGACATCGGCCAAGCCAATCTCTGGGGAGAAGAAGGCATCCAAGCCACCAACTCTGCCGGCCCCAGCGGCGGATATTTCTACCCCGCTAAATACGTAAACATGGTCCAGCGTCAGCAAACCTGGCACCTTCCTGATCCCGTCGACCCCTCGCCCATCAAGCGCGATATCAGCGTCTACTTCACCAGCCTTCTCTGTGGCGGGATCGACTTCGCCATCATCGAAGACCGTAAGTTCAAAACCGGCCCCGAAGGCACCATCCCAAAAATGGGTCCCCGCCCCGATCACATCAACGACCCCAAGTATGATCGCAAGGCTGTCGACGTCGCAGGCCTCAAGCTTCTAGGTGACCGCCAGCTCAAGTTCCTCCACAACTGGTCGCAAGACTGGACCGGAGCGGAAATGAAATCCGTCCTCTCTGCCACCGCCTTTTGCGGAGCAGTCCACATCCACGGGTCTCCCACTAACCGGCTCCTCGCCGACCTCGACTCCAATGCCTGGCCCCAGACCGGCCGTAACAACGCCCTACGCGAAATTCGCCGGGGATGGGCCACTCACCTCTGTGGCGACCAACACCTCGCCGTCTCGGTAAAGCATGGCATCGATTCCTTTGGCGACGGACCCTACGCCTTTACCTCCCCTGCGCTCGTCAACACGATCTACGGCCGCTGGTGGCATCCGGAGGACGAAAAGGCCGGCCCCAATGCCGTCCCTAACTCGCCCCTTCCTTGGACCGGCGACTACCTCGATGGCCTCGGCAACAAGATCACAATGCTTGCCTACGCCAACCCCGAGAATCGCAGTGACGAAACCAAACGCGCGGACGGCTACGGCATCTGCCGTTTCAAAAAATCAACCCGTAAGGTGACCTTCGAGTGCTACAAGCGCTTTAGCGATGCCACCAAAGGCAGCGACGCCCAGTTCCCCGGCTGGCCCATCACCTTCAATGCGCGCGATAACGACGGCCGCAAACCCACCGGTCATCTCGACTACAATGTCGATCTCAAGAATCCCGTCGTGCAGGTCATCAATGAGACCACGAAGGAGATTCTCTACACCGCCCGTCTTCAGGATTCCTCCGGCAAGCTCCCCGTCTACTCAGACGATCCACACACCATTAAGATTGGAAAAGGAAAAGCGCAACGAATCTACAAATCCGGAGTCGCGGCAGGCAAGTAATTAGCTCCATCATGAATATTTACAACGTCCTCGGAGGGCCACTCACCTCCTGCTCCATCGACCCAATGACGGGGTTTTTCCGCGATGGTCTCTGCCGCACTGGCGGAGGCGATCAAGGGATTCATTGTCTCTGTGCCGAGGTCACTGCGGAGTTCCTCGAGTTCAGCGCAGCACGGGGGAATGACCTCAGCACCCCACGGCCCGAGTTTCAATTCCCTGGTCTCAAGCCAGGTGACTCTTGGTGCCTCTGCATCATGCGCTGGAAGGAGGCCTTTGATGCCGGCTGCGCCCCAAAGGTGAACCTGGAGGCGACGAGTGAATCCGCTTTGGAATTCGTCGATCTTGAAGACCTGAAAGCCTCCGCCATTTAGTCCTCAGCTCGTCCATGGCGAGAAAGACGGATGACCTATTGATCGAGGAAAAATTCCGTAACGTCTTGCCCGCTTTGTGATCATGATCATTAATTCCGAGGGAGTGGAAACGACGGATCATGACAAAGTATTCGCACACGTTTTTACTCTCCAGCTTCCCCAAAAAAAGTAAGGCACGAAGCGTCCGATGAGATAGCAGTTGTGGCCGATCACCTTTCCAATGACGTGGTATTTCAGCTCATTCCACCGCGACACCGGAATATCATACTGCCCCATAATCTCGAGCACATGACGCCGATGGCCCCACTCGTCTTCCTCGATCTTCTGCACTCTCGCGATCTCATCCGCATCCCGAAGCGACCCCGCATGACCAACGTAGGCAAAGGACGCCACCCTTTCCGCCGAGTATGCCAAGCGCAGGAATTTCACGAGCTGAGGATGGCCGAGCACCATCGTAATTTTTTGGTTTGCCCCGGCTTTACTACTCGCAACTGGCTTCCATCATCTTGATCCACGGACCCACGAAATGCCCGCTGTCATGGTAAGTCCGGCCCGAGACCAAATTGTCATCAATGACACACGCTTCATCGACATAAATTCCGCCACAGGACTCCAGATCGAAACGACATTTCGGCACCGTCGCCATCCGTCTGCCACGCACGCAGTCGGCGTAAGCCGGGATCTCCACCCCATGGCACACCGAGGCAATCGGCTTTCCTTCGGCGAAAAAATACTTCGTCATCCGCACCAGATCCTCGTCGTAGCGGATGTATTCCGGCGCGCGGCCGCCCGAGAAAAAGATGCCCAAATATTTGCTCTCATCGACCTCTGAAAAAGCGAGATCAGCATCGATCGAATAGCCCTCCCACTCCTTCGTAATGGTCCACCCGGGCTTCACCTCGTGCAGGACCATTTGATAACGCCTCTTCTCCGGAGCAATCACCACCGGACGAATCCCCGCTTCAATCAAGCGATAGTAAGGATAGAGAGTATCCACCGTTTCGGTCGCGTCACCCACTACGATGAGAGCCTCTCCAATCACTTCTTGATCCATCGCTTCGCTGGTCGCTATTTCTTAATCTCGCGGATCTTGATGTTGCGGAAGGAAACAACGTTTCCGTGGTCCTGAAGACAAAGATGACCCTTCGTCGGCTTTCCGAAATTTGGGAACTTGGAAAACTTAGACTTCGCCACCCGCTCATTCCAATCCTTCGATGCTTTGACGTATTCAACATACTTCGTCCCGTTCATCCACTGCACGCATTTCTCCGGAGTGATCAAAACGCGAAGGGTGTTCCATTCTCCGGCCGGCTTGGTCGCATCCACCACCGGCTCCGGCTTGTAGAGTTGATAAAGCCAACCCGCTTTCTGCGGATCGTGTCCTTTCACGTTGTCCTGAATCTGAATCTCGGCACCCGTTTTCCATGGGGTGTTTTCAGTCTCCTGCACATGAAACATCAACCCCGAATTCCCCCCCGGGGTAATATTGTAGTCCACCGTGAACTCGAAGGCTTCATATTGCTTCTTCGTAATTAAATCACCGCCGCCCTTTTTCGTCAGCGTGATCGCACCATCCTTCACGACCCAACGGTCAGAAAGGGACTCTTTTTTATAATTTCGAAAATGCTCCGTCGATTTTCCATCGAAGAGAAGAGCCCAACCAGCCTTCTTTTCGGCGGCGGTCAGCTCGTTGGCTAGGTGATGATCGGCAACAGCGGGAAGGGCAATCAGGAAGGAGATGAACAATGATTTCATTGGGAACACGATGGGAAAAATGGCGGCGTCCTGTCGAGGAGAATAGCGCACTCAAAATTAGAGATGTTTTACATCTTTGCGAATAACTAATAACAATCCTCGCCAAATGCCCATATTTGAGGCACCCTGCCCCTTCGCGTAAGCCGGATGATGACGTTCTTCCTACGCTCAATTGATTAAAGACCATGAAACTGTACCTCGGCAACTTGCCATTTAGCGCCTCTGAGGAGGACATCCGCGAAGCTTTCTCAGCCTACGGAACCATCGAAGACTTATTCATCCCTCTCGACCGTGAGACAAACCGCCCACGCGGATTTGCTTTCATCACGCTCCAGGATGACGACCAAGCCCGCAAAGCCATCGAAGAGATGGACGGTGTCGACCTTCAGGGTCGTAACCTGCGCGTCAACGAAGCCGAAGAACGTCGCCCATCTGGCGGCGGCGGCGGCGGTGGTGGCGGCGGATATCGCGGCGGCGGCGGCGGAGATCGTCGTGGCGGTGGCGGCGGAGATCGTCGTGGCGGTGGCGGTGGCCGTGGTGGTAACGACCGCCGTGGTGGTGGCCGTGATCGTCGCTCCGATAACGGAGGTTGGTAAACTCAACGCCCCAGCAACTTTTATTCAAAAGGCTCGCCGGAAACGGCGGGCCTTTTTTGTGCCCCAGTTCGTGGTGTAGGGAGCATGGCCACGGGTACTTCAGCCGAACTTACTTTATGGAATCAGGACCGTATTGATTTGGCCCGGGTGTTCCACGCATACAACCGCACTCGATAAAGATCCAGAGCGGTCCTATCAGGGGGATCACTCCGACGAGAGTCATCCATCCGCTTCTGCTACAGTCATGCCAGCGCTTCGCATTGATCGCCAAGCTGATCCAAATGAGGGGAACGAATAGGACCATCATCACCAAAAGGTCGATCGTGGAAGGCTCCTGACGTCCATCAATGCCGAACACAGTTCCTAGGATTGCACACCAAACGAAGAGGACGAGAAGCAAGGCCCCCCAATAGACCTTTCGTGGAACACGTCCCGAGAAAGAGAACAGAGTTTCCAAGCCAGGGGGCTTCGTATGAGCGATTCGGATTTCGGGTTTGGTGGGATCAGATCCTGGAGTTTGATAGGGATTATCCATCTCTTATTTTTTAGCAACGAGGCTAAATTCCGTCGATGGTAATTTCTAAAGCCCCAGCGCCTTCTCAATCCGCTTCGCGCTCACCTTCCCAAGATGAGGCACCCTGGGCGCAAAAAGTTGCAGTCGCCACTCTTCCAGCATCCAGCCGATTTCCCAAAGCCGAACCGCCTCCGGGCGCGCATGCCACTCCTCCTGCCAAGCATCCCAAAGCGGTAAAAATTGATCCTGCTTCTCCTCATCGCGAATGAGAGGTTGCTCCTCCAGCCGCGCAATTCGCGCCTCCATTCCGTGAAAGTAACGCTGATACCGCCGCATCCGATCAAAGCCCGCTTTCCAAGAAAACTCCGTCCGCAAGAGCCACGCCCGCTGCTCTTCAAACTGCAGTACCACCTCGCCCAAATTTCGATCACCCCGATGCCGCTCCATCCAATCGCGTACCCGACCATCGGAATCCGCCATACCTTCCACAGCTTCGGTGATTTTCTGCGTTGCTCCGAACCACTCGCCACGACCAGCAGCGGCTTGATCGGTAAAATCATATTCGTTGCGCGGAATCTTTCCGAGCGCTCCCTCTGCCGCGACTCGGATAAAATCATCCACACTCCCATCCGGCAAGAGTGGCAGCATAAAGCGCCCGGCCATCTGCATCGGCAAATTCTTTCGCACATAATTCCCATGCTCCGCGTGCTCTAACAAAAACAAGCGCACCGCACCGGCCCGATGACTCTCGCCCGCTTCCTCCAAATCTAAAAAGGCCCGCATTCCCACCGTCTCCCCCTCATCCACCAGCGCCGGATAAACCCCATCCGCCTCCACCGGCATCTCCCCAAAACTCCATACTTCCCCACCCGTCATCTCCCACTCCTCATTCGCCGCCGCTTCTCTCCGCGCTCGTAATTCCGCTGCCAGCTCTTCCTTAATCAACCGCACATCTTCCCCAAAAGCCATCACCTCGCCCTTCTCATCCCGCACCCGCACCCTCGGTCGCAAGTGATACGGAAGTCTCTCTTCTTCCATCCCCTCGATCGCCCGGCCAGTCTTCTCCCGTAAATACTCTAAGAGCGCCTCCACCATCGATCCCTGCGGCTCCCAGCCACCCCAAAACTCCACAAATCCTTCCACCCGCTCTGCCACCGGCTGACACTCCCGACGCCAATCTTTAGACAAGCTCCGAATCAAAAGTTCCACCCGTTCATACAAATTCCCCCGCACGCCCCAACTCGGAAGAAAATCCGGAAAGCGTATCAAGTTTTCGATCCCCACTTCAAAGGTCATCCCATCATCATCCGATTCCAGATCACTGACATACTGCACCGGCCACTCCCGCCCATCATGCAGCACCACATCCGGGAAAAGACGCGCTTGTTCCGCGATTCCTTCTTCCCAGATGAGATCGCCAAAGCGCACCATGAGCTTCTCCGACTGCGCCGCATCCTTCGTCAGATCCAAAAACTGTTTCGCCGTGTTCACAAAAGCAGGCACCCGCTCAAAAAAGAAGTCGTAAGCCGACACCTCGTTCCACAGATACCCCACCCGCCTCAGCTTACGCTCCGCCGCAAAAATCTCCTCCTTTACCCACCAGAGATTTTCCAGCACCGGATGCTTCCCTCTCATCATCCCATCCACCAGAGCCTCCCGCACAAAAACCTCAAAAGCCGTCTTCGGATTCACCCGTCCAAAGAAAACCCGCCGCCCCTCCACCACGCTCAACCCACTCAGCATGACATCCTCCAAACCATAAACCGCCCCCTGCTGCTCGTTCCAGTAAGGCGAGTAGAACTTACTCCGGCAAAGATGCGGCACTACTTCCTCAACCCACTTCGGATCGATCTCCGCCACCTTCCGCGCCCACAGTCGGCTCGTCTCCACCAGCTCAAATCCGATCACCCACAGCGCCCGCTTCTGCTTAAAAAGTCCCGATCCCGGAAAGACCGCGAACTGCCGATTCGACACCCCGTGATAGGTTCGCTTCTCTTTATCCCAAACCCCAACCTGACGCGGCACCCCGGTCAGAATCGCCTTATGCACCTCCGCATAAACATCACCCGCCTTGGCATCCTCGGCCAGCTCTCCCGCCTCCGCCTTTTTAAAGCTCCGACGAAGCTCCGCATAAACCCCGAGCCATTCCCGCACTCTCCGATAGCTGATAAAATTTCTCTCACACCACTTCCGCAGCTGGTTCGACTTCAGCTTCCCGCCCTCACGAAACTCCCCAATCCCACGCCATAGATTAAGAAACACCCCAAAGTCTGACCGCTCATCCAAAAACTGCGCCTGCCTCTCATCCGCCCGCTCCTCTTTCCCCTGCGGCCGCTCCCGCACATCCATCGCCGAAAGAGCCGAAACAATAATGAGCATCTCCTCAAAGACCCCTCGCTTCTCACTCTCGATCAACATCCGCCCCAACCTCGGATCCAACGGCAACTTCGCCAACCTCCACCCCGTCTCCGTAAGCCCGGCCTCCCCCTTTTTTCCACTTCGGCGTTCAACGTTCTCCCCGCCCGCAACCCCAGCCCGACCTCCGCCATCCGATTTGCGTCCTCCGCTCTCCACCGCCCCAACCTCCTCCAAAGTCTTCCACCCTTCCTGCACCGCCTTCGGTCCCGGAGGGTCTAAAAAAGGAAAATTTCGGACATCACCCAAGCCGAGAGATAACATTCGCAGGATCACGCCCGAAAGCGCACTCCGCCGAATCTCCGGATCGGTAAACTCCGATGCCAGCTCCAGCGTCTCCTCATCGTAAAGCTTCACGCAGATGCCATCGCGCACCCGACCACACCGGCCCCGACGCTGCCGTGCGCTCGCCTTCGAAATCATCTCCACCTGCAGGCTCTGAATCTGCCGCTGCGGATTAAAGCGACTCACCCGCGCCTGCCCGCTATCCACCACACTCACGATCCCCGGAATCGTCAGCGACGTCTCCGCGACATTGGTCGCAAGGAAAATCCGACGTTTCCCGCTTGGCTGAAATACCTTTTCCTGATCCTTCAGTGAAAGCCGCGCAAACACCGGCACCGCGTCCGTGTTGTATAACCCTCGCCCCTGGATCATCTCGGCACACTCCCGGATCTCCCGCTCCCCCGGCAAGAAGACCAGCACGTCCCCATTCGGATCCAAATCCGTGACAAACTCCACTCCGCGCAGCACATGCTCCTTCAGCCGCTCCCCACTCTCCCACTCCGGTAAAAAAATATCCTCCACCGGAAAAGTCCGCCCCTCAACCTCCACCACCGGACAATTCCCAAAGAACTCCGCAAAGCGACCCGCATCCAGCGTCGCCGATGAAATCAGCACCCGCAAATCCCGCCGCTTCTCCACCAGCCGCTTCAAATAACCCAAAAGAAAATCGATATTCAATGACCGCTCATGCGCCTCGTCGATGATGATCGTATTGTATTGTCTCAGCGACCGATCCCCCTGCGTCTCCGCCAGCAGAATTCCGTCCGTCATAAACTTCACCAACGTATCCTTCGTGCACACCTCCGTAAAACGAACCTGCCAGCCCACCTCCTTCCCCACCTCAACCTTCAGCTCCTCGGCCACCCGGCGCGCCACCGATGTCGCCGCCAACCTCCGCGGCTGCGTACACCCAATCCGTCCCTCAGACCCCAGCTCCCTCGCCAACTCAATCGCCATCTTCGGCAACTGCGTCGTCTTCCCGCTCCCCGTCTCACCCACAACCACGACAACCTGTGAAGAACGCATTGCCTCCAGAATTTCCTCCCTCCGCCGCGAAACCGGCAGGTCTGGATACGTAATCTTCAACTCTCTCTCTGTAGCGGCGGTCTATGATTCTCGCAAGCCTTCGCCCTCATCGCCCAAGTCCTTTTCACCCGCAGCAAAATCCCTCCCAGCACCAATGGGATAAAATCAGAGATCGAGAGTGGCGAAGTCATCCACACGCCTCCCTCAGCCAAAGGACTCCCTACAAAGACCCAAGTATTCTACCACTGCGCCAATAATCGACTTTTTCACCTCCGACCTTTCGAACGAAGTTCACGCCAATGCCATCCTCTCGTTGATGGAAGAATTTTCCACCGGGCTCTTAGAAGGTGGCGAAGGGCTCCCTATGTTCACAAAAGATCCCCTCATTCCTGAACTCGATCGCCGTGACAATTGCCACCTCCTGCTAGGGATGGATGACGACGCTCCCGTGGGTGTCACCATTTTCTTCGAGGTCTTCTCGAGCTTCGTCTGCAAGCCCGTTTTAAAAATTCATGACTCGCGATCATATCCTCGTGCACCAGTTTTTGTAAATCAGCGCCTTTCGAAAGCTCACTTGCCTCTTTCGCCGCCAGGGGCGCAGGAAAAAAGGTATCGGCCTGACAGCTGAAGAGAGCAATCGTCAGAAGAATCAAGAATGGCTTCATAATTAAAAAAACGGCCCCCAATCGAATTTTCGCCTGATTCGATCTTCGTGAATCGCGCGGTTCGTCCTATGTTCCCCGCCGTGACCCCATTGGAGACGACCCTTTCCTATCAATTTCAGAACTCTTCCTTGCTGAAGGAGGCGCTCTCCCATCCCAGTCTCTCCTCGGAAATGCGGCCAGCCCCGCCTGATAACCAACGACTTGAGTATCTCGGCGATGCCGTGCTCGAGCTGATCACGACCGACTATCTCTTCAAGCGGTTCTCCGATCTGCCTGAGGGGCCCCTCACGAAACTACGAGCAAGCATCGTTTCGAAACCCAGCTTGGCGACAGTCGCGTTCCGTCTCGGGCTTGGTGAAGCGCTCTTCATGAGTAATGGAGAAGCATCCAGTGGCGGACGGGAACGCCCCTCGAATCTCGCCGATGTTTTAGAAGCAGTGATCGGTGCAATCTATTTGGACAGCGATCTCGAGGTCGCCATGAAAGTGGTCACCTCTGTCCTACAACCTGAATTCGAAGCTCTCGACCCTCAAACGGCCCAAGTCGCAAACAGCAAGGGAAGGCTTCAGGAAATTCTTCAGCAGATCACCTCAGAGGCTCCTTCCTATAAGGTAGTTTCCGAAGAAGGCCCACCCCACGCCCGTATCTTCACTTCAGAAGTCAATTGGGGAGGCAAGGTCCTCGGCAGCGGAGAGGGACCCTCTAAAAAAACCGCCGAAACCGAGGCCGCCACCGCCGCTTTGAATTCAGGTGTCTGGAGGTAGATCTCATCCGCTTCATCCTTCCGCTAATGGATGAAGACAAACTTGCAAGCGCCCGAGAGAAACACCACAAGCAGAATCCCCACTGCAAAAAGAAAGGGCTGCCCGGTTCCCAGTAATCCGAGGGTCGAGACACTTCTTCAAGGTCCCACTGATAGGGGGAAAACGCCGCCTACAGCGCTCTCGAACTCCCGCGGGACAAATTGCTTAGCTTGAAGCCCTCAAAAGCGAAAGGGCTGCCGACCTCGAATTGAACCTTATGAAGGAATCCCTAGCCAAGAAGGAGGCCCCTAAAAAGCGAGCGGAATACCAGAAACTACGCCAACATGAGGAGGCACGAAAAATGCGGCTTATTCCGAATGTGACTCTACCAAACGTTACAAAAATCAATGGATTTAGCTTCCCACTCTCACGGGAGATCGATTCTGAAACAGACTAATCCTACCAGAAAAAGGTAACCGGGATCGCCACGATTCGGCGACGCGCCTTGCCATTGTCTTCGCTTTCTTCGATCGCCACCACGATGCCGTTCTCAAACTCGACCACTGTTTTGGATTTCTCCTCCTTGGTTTGATGAGTGAGCTTACGGTAGACGCCGCCGGTGGTGGGATCGCGGAAATTGGCGTAATGGTTTTCGATTTCGTAGTCGATGTATTCAAGCGTCGATGACTGCCCCTTGGCGGTCCGGCGCACCTTGCTCTTCGTAGGTCTTCCGAGAACCTTGCTCACCTCAAGGGCGGTCATGCCAATCGCGAGTTCCTTACTCGCGATGAGCTCCCGCACGACAATCTGCCGCTCGAAGACCGCCTTAAACTTCTTGGCAAATTCCTTGTCCTTGGCCGTGAGGGCCGCCGGACTCACCCAGCCGCTCACGCCCTCGCCATTCTGACGTTTTCCGCGAATCTGGTAGGCTTTTTCGGTGAAGCCGACGAGTTCGACGCTACTATTCACCTGAAGAGCTCCGCGCTTACGGCCTCCCTTTTTCGAAGAAAAAACCCAGCCCGCCTTGGCCACCTTCAGCTTGATCGGCTTTTCGGAAAATTCCTGCACGTAAACAACATCGGGATCGTCATTGAGACCCTGAGCAGCAGCAGGAAAGGCGCAGAGCAGAAAGAGGGTCGAGAAAAGGAAATATTTCATCGCAGAAATTAGGTTAACCGAGAACGGTTGTCATGAAAGACGATTTCTCGATCTTGGTAAAACGAGCAGTTCCTTTGCTTTATTCAATCGACACTAAAAAATTTCCACTCGCCCCAATTACAATCCCGGCTGAGACTCACCACGTGAACGGACCGATTTCTCAAAAGCTCTTTGCCAAAGCCAAGACCCTCATCCCCGGTGGAGTCAATTCACCCGTGCGGGCCTTCCGAAATGTCGATGGCGACCCCTTTTTCGTCCGTCGTGGCAAAGGTTCTCGAATCGAAGACGTCGATGGCAAGTCATACATCGACTACATCGGCTCTTGGGGCCCCAATATCTTAGGCCATGCTCCCACGATCATCACTAGCGCGATCCATCAAGCCGCCAAGGATGGTGTCTCTTACGGGATTCCGAATATCTACGAGGTGGAAATGGCGCAGCTGATCACTGATTGGGTGCCATCCGTCGAAAAAGTCCGCATGGTCAACTCCGGCACCGAGGCCACGATGTCCGCCATCCGCCTCGCTCGGGGATTCACCGGGCGTGACAAGATCGTAAAATTCGAAGGCTGCTACCACGGCCACGTCGATTCCCTCCTCGTCGCCGCCGGATCCGGCGCTCTCACCTTTGGCGAGCCTGACTCCGCCGGCGTGCCCAAATCCTTCGCCAATGAAACCATCACCCTCCCCTACAACGACCTCGAGCGCTTAGAAGAAATTTTCGAAAATCACGGCCACGAAATCGCCGCCGTCATCGTCGAATCCTACCCCGCCAATGCCGGCCTCGTTTTTCCCCGCAATGGCTATTTGCAAGCAATGCGCAATCTCGCGACCAACCACGGCGCACTCGTCATTTTCGATGAAGTCATGACCGGCTTCCGTCTTGCCAAAGGCGGTGTGCAAGAACTCGAAAACTTCACCCCTGATCTCACCGCCATGGGCAAGGTCATCGGCGGCGGACTTCCCGTAGGAGCCTTCGGCGGACGGGCCGATATTATGGATCAACTCGCGCCCGATGGTCCCGTCTACCAAGCGGGAACCCTCAGCGGAAACCCCCTCGCCATGGTCGCCGGCCTCACCCAACTCAAGGAACTCAATAAGCACGGCGCTTATCAACATCTTGCCAACCTTGGCGATCACTTCGCCACCGGACTCCGCGGCGTCCTTTCTGAAAAAGGGATCCCGCACCGCGTCAACCAGGTCGGCTCGATGTTCTGCCTCTACTTCCTCGATGAAGAAATCATCAACGTCGACACCGTCTCCAAACAAGACTTCACCATTTTCAAGAAACTCTTCTGGGACCTCCTCGAGCAAGGCGTCTACCTCGCCCCCAGCCCCTATGAAACCGGATTCATCTCCATGGCCCACACCCTCGATGATCTCGATGACACTCTAATGCGCATCGAGAAGGCCGTCTCGAGGTGGTAACTCGTCTTTTTAAGACTAAAAAAGATCCCCAACCCCTGCGGTGTTGCGTCGTTTCACGGTGATGTTTGCAGACCGCCCCGAATTCTGTTATCCTCGGAAAATTAAAAGCCAATCCCCATCACCTCTTGACAATTTCCCTACCCAAGAGCGTGGACATGACAAGGAACAGGCCCTCTCCAATGAACTCTAAAAGGGCTTCGACGAGAGGACAAATCACCGATCCATGGGGGAGCCCATATTTCTCTCATTATATCTCATCCTTCCGAGTGAATGCTAGTTCTGCGAGTCTTGGCAAAAAATAAGAACTTCTGATAATATTATTCCGAAATATCGTGAGGTATCTGGTAATTCCGTAGATATTCCAGATCGTTAGTAGCCGGCCTAACTTGAAATAGATTCCGGGACTTCCGAATTTTTTGAGAAACCGCTCTTGGGGTGTTTTCCGTTGAAATTGGGAAGGCCTTATCTTTTACTTCTTCGGCTTGATCCAGGGTTTGGGATCGGGGAGGGTGAGGAGGTGTTTGACGGCGGCTTCTAGCTGTCGGTCTTTTCCGGCTTGGCGATTCTCGGGAGTATTGGCGACTTTGAGGTCGGGCTCGAGTTGGGTGTTTTCAAGGTAATTACCTTGAGTATCAAGAGTGGAAGTCTGCGGGATACCAAAGAGGATTTCTTGATCAATGAGGTGTTCCCACCAGACGGCGGTGCCGGTTCCCGGAACGGGCATACCGACGAGCTTTCCGATGCCAAGCGTCTTGTAGGCGTATGGGAAGATGTGGGCGTCAGAGTAGTTGCCCTCGCCCATGATGACGGCGGAGGGGCGGTCCCAGCGGAAGAAGGGTTCGCCGCCGATCTTCTCCTGCTCGCGGGGGTAGAAGCGGAGGAAGGCTTCGCCGCTGAGGAAGGAGGTGAGGTCTTCGGTGAGCCAACCGCCGCCATTGAAGCGGGTATCGACGATGAGGGCCTTTTTATCGGAGTGGTAGCCGAAGACTTGTGAGAAGAGGTCACGGAAGGAGCCGTCATTCATGCCGCGGATGTGGACGAAGCCGATCTTTCCTTCGGAGAGGCGCTCGGTTTCTTCACGCATCCTTTTGATCCAGCGCTTGTAGAGAAGTTCGCCTTCGGCCCGAAGGCTGATAGGGCGGATGACCTCTTCGCGCTCTTTATCATCGGGCGTCTTGAGGGTGAGAAGGATGCGCTTTCCAGCGAGGCGGTTGAGCCGTTTGGAAATGTTTTCGCCCCCGGCGATGGGCTCTCCGTTCAGTTTTTCGATGATAGTCCCGGCGACAACGGGCTCATCGAGAATGGCGAGCGGACTGCGGTCAATAACTTCGAGGATCTTAATGCCGGGGCCGTTGTGAGCTGAATCAGCGATGATGCCGAGCGAGGCAGTGGAATCGGCAGAACCATACTTGGGATAGTGGCGGGCGCCGGTGTGGGATGCATTGAGTTCGCCGAGGAGCTCGCTGAGCATTTCGACGTAGTCGTAGTTGTTATTGATGGTAGGAAGAAACTTTTCGTACTCCTTACGGTAGAAATCCCAATCGACTCCGTGGAGGTCGGTGCGGTGGAATTTCTCGCGGACCTGACGCCAAACGTGCTCGAACATTTCTTCGCGCTCGGCGGCGCGGTCAATATTCATTTCGCCGGACTTCTGGAGCGGCTTGGCTTTGCCATCCTTGGTGCTAACTTCGTAAAGGCGGCCGGCGGAGATGACGAAGAGTTTTTCGCCATCCTTGCTAATCTCGAGGGCGGAAGGAGCGTCGTTATCTTTCGCGCCACTGATGGTGCCAAGGACTTTGGTCTCATCCTTGTAGAGATGGCGGACCCAGATCTTGTGCTCATCGCGGTCCTTGGCCATGTAGTAAAGCTCGCGGCCGTTGGGCGAGAGAGCCATTCCTTCAAGGTAGGTGGAGTGAATGGTGAGGCGCTCGATGCGGTCGACGCTGCCCTGCGGATCGAGCGGCTTGTTTTCTTCGAAGAGCTTTTCCCAGGCTTCATCATCGATGAGGTCGCGTTCATCCTCGCTCATCTTAAAAAGGCGGTGGGCGCGGTTGGTGAGGAAGCCGGCGTAGACGTCGAGCTCGTAGCCCCAGCTGCCGTGGTTCTTCTTACCGTGGCGGTTTGAGATCCAGAGGATGCCTTCGCCATTCCATGCCCACTGCGGGCTCATGTCATAGTAGCCATTCCGAGTGAGATCGATGAGCTCACCATTGCCATCGGCGGTAATGAGAAAGACATTTTCGGCCCAGCGGTCTTTCTGAAGAGCCATGGTGAGGAGGTTTTTACTATCGGGTGACCACTGGTAGCTGATGTCGCCATCCGAGTAGGAATAGGCGCGTGAGCTGTCGAGGATCTGAATCGATTTGCGGACCTCGACGTCGAGAACCATAAGCTGCTCGCGGTCTTGGAGGTAGGCGATGGAATCTCCATCGGGCGAGTAGAGCGGCTGGAAAGTTTCGTCATCGGTGGTAAGAAGCGGCTTCTCGGTAAGAACGGTGGCGAGGTAGAAGTGCTTCTCTTCCTCACGGGCGATTTCGCTGGTGTAGAGGTTCCAGCTGCCATTTCGCTCGGAGGCGTAGACGAGCTTGCGGCCGTCGGGGTGGAAATCGACGCTGCGTTCCTGCTCGGGGCTATTGGTAATGCGGCGGGTCGTCTTGTGCTCGACGGAGGTGACAAAGATTTCGCCACGGGCGATGAAGGCGATCTCTTTTCCATCGGGCGATGCAGTCATCTCGGTGATGTCTTGGGAGAAGCTAACCATCTCGGAGTTCATCTTTTCCGCGCTGCGGATGGTGACCTCGAGCTTGCGAGGTTTGGCGTCGAGCTTGTTCTGCACGTATAGGGAACCATCAAAGCTATAGGCGAGGCGGCCTTTCTGCGAGCGGGAGAGGAAGCGAACGGGGTGTTTTTCAAAGCTAGTGATTTGCTGGGGCTCGGTGCCTTCCTTTAGGGAGCCTTTCCAAACGTTGGAGGAGCCGCTCATTTCGGAGAGGTAAAGATAGTCTTCTTTTTCGGCCCAAACGGGATTGCGATCTTCCCCGGGGAAATCGGTGAGCTGGCGATGCTGCTTTGATTGGGCGTCATAGATCCAGATGTCGCGGGTCACCGATGACTGATGGTGCTTGCGCCAGTCGTCCTCGTAGCCCTTGCGGTCATGGTAGAGGAAATGCGTTCCCTTTTCGGAGATGTTCAGATATTCGGCAGGTGTGGTGAAAAGCTGGGTGGGCTCGCCGCCTTTCATCGAGACCTGGTAGAGTTCACCGATGCGACGGTTCGGGATATCCATCGAGGCGGCGGCGTCCTGACGAGTGGAAGTGAAAATGATGCCGGAGCCATCAGCCGTGAAAGCCCAGGGGATGTCGTGATTTGAGTGGAAGGTGAGGCGCTCGGCCGGGCCGCCCTGTGCAGGCATGCGGAAGACATCGTTATTTCCATGGCGATCCGAGGCGAAGGCGATCCATTTACCATCGTTTGACCAGACCGGATGAAACTCGCGGGTGACGTGCTGGGTCAGCTGAGTGGCGGTGCCGCCTTTACTGGCGACGGAGTAGAGGTCCGCGCCGTGGGTGAAGACGACGGTGTCGCCATCGGGAGAAATTGCCGGATAGCGGAGCCATTCTGCAGACTCAGCCTGGAGGAGGGTGGATGCGGAGAGAAGTAAGAGCAGGTTACGCATGCTCCTAACTCACAAAAATTCACCCCAGAGGGAACCTCAAAAGGGGAATCTTGCGAGAGGGTTCAATATTTTCGATAGATCCCATCCGGAAGGCGCTCTTTGAAGATGAGCCAATAGATTTCGCAGAGCGCGGCGAGACCGGAGGCAGCTTACTCATCGCCTTCGCTCGCGGCGTCGATGACGAGGGACCAACGGGAGGTGGCGAAGTAGAAGATTCTAGCGGGTGGGTCGTTCTTCATAGGCCATGGCCGCGCTCGATGAGGGCTACATGGCATCTTCCCCGGATCCGGGGATTCGTTACAAGGGATCTTTTTGGTTACTGGAGGGAGCTAGGATGGGAGGGCTCCGAAAAATCACCCGTCAACAATGTCGTATCTTCAGATTGGAAACGATAGTCCTCTATCTCCACGCTCCATTTGGCATTGGAGTGTCCCTTGCCATGGGGCTCATGCACAAAATGAACCTTGATGCGCGTGCCTTTTTGCACGTGCACGGTTTCGCCAAGCGGAAACACCGTCCGTCCCCAATGGGTATCCGGGCAGTCCGGGGCATTGGACAGCTCCACGGTCTTGGCAGACTTCGTTTCAAACCACGCTGCGAGGATATTGATCTCGCCTTCACATGCAGAGATAAACTCAAGCTCAGCTTCAAAAGTCCCACTGGACTGCGCCTCGGTGCAGGTATGGCTATCGACCGTCCACATCAGCTGCGCCTCGCAGGCCAGATCTTGTGCTTTGATGTGATGACAACTGGCTTCGGTGCGTCGCTGTGAGTCATCGCCCAAAACCGTGAGGTCCACGCCGTAGGGCCGGCTATACCAGAATTCGATCTCGTCCTGCAGATACTGGTCGTAGGCCGGAGCCATCCAGGAGGTGGTTGAACCCGGAATCATGATTCCGCCGGGCTTCAGCCAGCGGTCTCGGGCCTGGATCACAATCGGCAGGAGATTTTCATCCACGCCATATCCGCCCAGCCATTCAGAGACGATGACATCAACCTTCTCAGGCAGTTCCAGGGCCTCCATTTCCCCCTGAATCACGGTGATTCGGTCACTCAGGCCATTATCTGCGATGATTTGCTTGGCATGCTGAGCGACAGGCGATCGCTCCACCGCATAGACTTTTTTTGCTCCGGCCTGGGCGGCAAAGATACTCAGAATTCCCGTACCAGCGCCGATGTCCAAGACCACAGAATCAGGTGTCACCACCTCAAACAAGGCATCGCGAAAGGCTTTGCAGCGAACTTCATCTTGCAACATAGCTCCATGATTCGAGAGGTCCCGGTAACTAATTTCAATAGCCATGCATGACTGCTACTGGTCAGAGATTGTTTTTTCAACCCTTTCGTTTGACTGAGGGCAGAGATCGGAATTGGAGGGGGTGAAAGGAATCCTTCATCAAGGCGCTGGACAAAAACGGCAACTCTTTCAAGGGATCCCTCTTGGATTCAAAGTGGAAGTGCGCAAGTCGGTTTGAAAAACAGGAGTTCACGTCGCTTAGAGGCGAGGGAAGTGGCATCTTTACTCTCCGGAGTCCGGCTAATGGTTGAAGTGGTGGCGTTCGTAATTTTGAACGGCCGCAAGGGGACGCTCTGGCAGCAGTGATCAAACACACATTCCGCACCTAACGGGCACTCCGTGAGCCTCTATGAACGAAAGAGATAAAAATCTGCCTTTTTTCGGAAGTCAAAAAACAAGATTTATGGAGACAACTCTACTTCGAAGTGATCTCTTAGATCATAAAAATTTGATAGAGGCATATGAGCCATAACGAGTTACCGCCCCAGTCTAAATCTTTTTTAGAATCGCGATCTTGCGCAACGACAGCAAAACGGCATGCTTGCCAAAATTAGCCACAAATACGCTGAAAATATGAACCAATCTCATCAACAATTCACCCGGCGAAAATTCGTTGGCCTCGGTCTCGCCTCCGTGATCGCACCCTCCGCATCCCGTGCGCAGTCCGCCAATTCCAAACTTAGTATCGGAGTCATCGGATCCGGAGGTCGCGGCGGAGCCAACCTCAACGGGGTCAAAGGCGAACACATCCACACCCTTTGCGACATCAACCGCAACACACTAAAATCAGTTCAGCAGCGTTTTAAGGACGCCAAAACCACCACTGATTGGCGTGAAGTCGTCTCCAATCCTGAGATCGATGCCGTCGTCATCAGCACCGCCGACCACCACCACGCTCTGGCTGCCATCGCTGCAATGCGCGCCGGCAAACACGTCTATTGCGAAAAACCGCTCGCCCATACCGTGCAGGAAGCACGATGGATGCAGGAGGAATATGCCAAGCAAAAAGGAAAAATCGCAACCCAAATGGGCACCCAGATTCACGCCGGAGTCAACTACCGCCGAGCAGTCGAACTCATTCAGGCTGGAGCGATTGGCAAAGTTCAAGAAGCCCACGTCTGGTGCAACCGCAGCATCACCCCCATTAGTAAATCCATCCTTGAAGCCCAACCCGTGCCCGATTTTATCGATTGGGATGTCTGGCTCGGCCCCGCACCCGAGCGCCCCTACAATGAGGGATACTGGAAAGGCGGAAACCTCAATTGGAACCGCCGGTGGGACTTTGGAAACGGTGTTCCTGGTGACATGGGCAGCCACCTCATCGACCTCGCTTGGTGGGCCCTCAAACTCCGTCACCCCACCCGCATTTCGTCACATGGCCCGGACCCCGATCCTATCGCCGCCGCCCCATGGCAGGAGATCATTTGGGAGCATCCCAACGACCTCAAAGTGCACTGGTATCACGGTCCCGAAGGCATGAAGCGTCGCAACGCGATCCTCCAACCCCTCGTCGGTAACGACACCGTCATCAACAAATGGGGTATCGGCGTCGCCTTCATCGGCGAAGAGGGAGTCCTCGTCTGCGACTATGGAAAAAATGTCCTCAGCCCCTCGGCCAAATTCAAGGACAACAAGACTCCGCCCCAAACTATTGCCCCGTCCGCCGGACACTACAACGAATGGCTCAAGGCCTGCCGCGATGGCACCGAATCGCTCTGTAATTTCGACTACTCCGGCTCCCTCATCGAGCACAACCTTCTCGGAAACCTCGCCCACCGCGCCGGAAAATCTCTCGATTGGGATGCAAAAAACTTCCAGATCACGAACGACAAAGCCGCGAACAAGCTGCTCAGCAAAACTTACCGCAAAGGCTGGGAGATCAATTCCTAGGGCCCCACAACCTCCAGAAAAAAGATGCCGGGCATGCGCGGCGTTCTTTTGCTTTTGAAGCTCGTGAACTCCTGCGAGGCCAGTTCCGGAAAACCTCCCATCAGCTCACGCAAGAACACATGCCCGGCAGTAACTTTATGAGAGATCCAGGAAATGATTCCACAGACCTCACTGCCGAGTCTCCCGAAGTTCCACGCATTCGCCGGCCAGGAGAATGACGGGATAAGTGGAAACGATTTCGGGGAGCACGCTCGTCAGCAGCACGTCGAAGATTTCACCAAAGGGTGTGGGTCGCAGGTAACTACTTTCCGGATTCGCGGGATCTAGTTTCGTATGAATGTGATCGCTGCTGGGAAACAGTTGATGATCAAAAAGGTCGAGACGCTGTTTTCGAGTGTGACCAAAGCGGCGGCGCAGGCACCGTGAAACTAGGGGCTGATTTGAATCGAACATGGCTTCGACCATCTAGCTGAGTTTGTCCAGTTCATCCGGAACGCCATACATCCTGAAAACAAATCCTTCCTGCCCCGGCAGCAAACGGACCTGTTGAGCTCCGATGCTCATCATCTTCAAGGCCGGAAGCGCCTTGGTCTTCCCGGCTTCCTCCTCCAAGATCACTTTTTGCGAGGCCAGCTACAAGAGGGACTCCCTCTGCCACGCGTTCCACATCGGGCACCTATTATACCAAGTAGTGTTTCAAAAGAGACGAATGCCGGAGTGATTTCTTGAAAGGGCAAGGCGGGACCTTCTTTTCAGAACGACTTAGAGCAAAATCCTCCAAGGAGGTCGCCAGTAGTTTTTCAATCTCTTCCATTTTTCTGTTATTCACTCGCTGATCGGGTCCTCCTTGAAGAACCGCATAAAATCTCTCTCCCTCAGGAAAGTAAATTCGGTGCTCTCCTGGCAAGCCCACTTCAAGTACTTCCATATTCATCCACGATCCGGGAGATGAATCAGGAGCTTCTCCGCCTTAATAAAGTTCAGAGCGCCAGCTGGCAGACCACAAAAGGAGACACCACAAGCGCCTCAAAGAGTTGATCGCCCTCTTCCCATTGCGAAGCATGAAGTGACTCGATCTTCACGAGATCTCCCGCTTTCAGCCAAGAATCAACGGATTCCTTGTCATCGGACGAAATAGCCACTCCCACGGTTTCAAGCGTCAGCGCCGGATCAACGAAATACAGGGATCCAGTCTCGAAGTGAGGCTTGAGGTAACTCCAGTCGACCTGACCCCGATATTTCGCGAGCTTCTCTTCGGTCGGTCGGGCGTCCTCACCCAACATCCCGTATTTCATCTGTTCTGACTCTTCGCTCATGAGGTAAAGTTGAGCGGAAAAGGCGCGCGCGGCAATCTCTCTATTTCCCTCTTCCTTCTCCTCGTCTTCCTTCTCCTCGTCTTCCTTCTCCTCGTCTTCCTTCTCCTCGTCTTCCTTTACCGGGACGATTGTCGATGACGCCATCGCCATCCCGGTCTTCCCCAAATTCAACGGGCATCTTGAAGTAGACGCCAGCCCGGCGACCAACCTGGACGTGCTCGGAATATCTTTTCTTCGCCGTCGTCTTCGCAAAGGTGGCATTGGCCTCACTCATCGCCTTGGCTATTTCTTGCCGGGACGCGTCCAGAGGGAGTTGCGCCATCACGCTGCCCTTCTGGCCAAAGGGATCCGGATTGATCATGATGATTCCCTTCGTCGACTTCTCTCCTTCGATCACCTTACTCCAAAGCGCAGCATCCTTTTCCAAATCAAAGTGGAAACGGCCGATCATGGCCTTGGACCAAGCTGCTGCCGAAAGGTTCTTCGAGGCCTCTTTGCTCTCGCCTGCCTGGAGCACCAACACGCGCTGATCACCTGAAGCAATATTTAGAGCCATGCGGAAGGTCCCGAAGTTGGGCATCTCCGCAGGAATCTTCGTTTTCTTGACACGATATTTTTCGGAAATTTTATCCAATTCAGAGGACAGATTTCCACGACGTCCAAAGATCTGGCCCGGCCCACGTCCACTGCGGGTCAGGCGTTCTTTCCCATCGGGTGCCAGAATACAAAAAACGGTATTTTCAAAACGTCCTCCAAGATAAGAACGGACAATCTTCTGATTCTCCTCGCTGCCGTATGAGTCGATGCGGACGCAGACAAACTTCCGGGTCGCTGCAATCACTTCCTTATCGCTGAACTCACGGTTCTGCGTAGCCGTGTAACCCGGTCAGAAGACACCTGAAATTCCCCCACATTGGGAAGCAACCGCCATAAAGAGGATCGGCTTGTTCGTGCGCTTCGCTTCCGCGCGGCCTTGGGCAAGTTCGGGATACCAGGCGATTCCAGGGTCACCAAGGGGAAGCGGAGATTCGCCGAGATCACTAGGACGCGGACCCTGGGCAAAGGCCCCGACACTAAGAGCAAAGAGAAGGAAGATTGTCTTCATGGAGGATGGAACTCCCCGAATTTAAAAAAGTTGCACGCTCCAGAAGGCTGCGGTCTTCTGACTATCAGAAATGGCTCGTTAGCATCATGGAAATGGCAAAAACTCTTCGGCTTTTCGGGGAACTGCGAACGATAGTATTCTTCTGGGCTGATGTGATCCTCACTTCCCAAGATAGAGCCAGACGAATTCTGTGCGCTCAGAGGTAAGAAATTCGGAGCGTGACCTGTAAAGCTTGTTATCCTCATTCCTGAACTTGCTCTGATCCTTGGAATCTTCGCTTGGATTCTGCATCTCGGTCCGCATGATCAACATTTTCTCTTCCCACTCTCTCTCAGCTAGGAAAACTTTGCCCATCGATAAGCCCTTGGCCGGGCTGTTGATCGTGGTTGAGTCTCCCATTAAGATATCGATCTTCCCATCGCCATTGACATCGTCGGCCCAAACTCGAGTGGACCCTGCCAGACCCGCCTTCTGATTGGCCCAGATCGGCTCTCTGCTTCCTTATCTGATGAGCGATTTAAATTCCTTCACGGCGGCCATGCCTTTGATCTGCCGCGTAACCGGGAGACTGGACTTTCACCAGGTGATTTCCGGCTATCATCCGGAGCAGAGATTCTATTTTGCAGGCTCGGTCGTGAAGCAGCTGGCCGGAAGGCCCGCGTTATTCACGAGATTGGCTCCCTCGGGGTTTTCAGCCCATGCATAGCGAACTTTCGATGGCTTCTGAATCTTGTCATTCCAGACGATCACTTTGTCCTCCTCCAGCTTGGCTTGCGCCCAATGCCAGACGCCGTCTTCGCCCGCCATCTCGAAGCGCTTTAGTGGCCCGCCATCGCGGCTCTTCAACCCGTCTGCATGCTCAAATGAAATCACCATCTTCGCACCATTTTTCTCCGCTCCGGCGTAAAGCGGCCCGGAAATCACGTGGCCTGTTTTGCCGTAATCCTGGGCCAGTGACCAACGAGCGAGGCGGTCCCCGACGTCCTTCTTATTACGAGGATGGATGTCGTTAGCGGCACCGATGTCATTGATAATGGCCATGCCGGAGTGAGGGATCGACTTGAGCGCGCGGCGCATTTCATCCTGCACAATCACCCAATCGCTCTCGATCCCGGGCTGGGTCGATGGCTGGCGGTAGTTTGCAAGCTGCACGTAATAGAACGCGAGGTCACTTCCCCAGCGAGTGCGCCAGTCCTTGATCATGCAGCCGAGAAGTTCTTCGTAAGCCGTAGCGCTCCCCCTATTAGCATTCGACTCACCCTGATACCAGAGCGCGCCCCGAGCTCCATAGCCAACGATTGGGGCGATCATACCGTTAAAAATAGTGGAGGACATGCTGGGATTCACCGCAGGATCTTCCGGCTTGCGTGGACCTCGGGGCTGGCGTCCCTTTTTATCCTTCTGCCAAGCCTCGAGCTTCTGGCGATACGCTTTCTTTTGCTTTTCGAAGGTGGCATTAGCGGCCTTCGGGTCCCAGGCGGCAACCGCCTTGGCTTTTCTTTCAAGAAGACCCTTCGCTTCAGGAAGCGCCTTCAGAGCCGATTCACTCGTGAAGGCTTCCACGGGCTTTCCTCCCCAGGAGCATTCGATGACACCAACAGGGACGCCCACTTCTTCACGGATTCTCTTTCCAAAGTAGTAACCAACCGCAGTGAAGGAACCGGTCTTGTCAGGCTGGGTGCGCTCCCAGCTTCCAGACCAATCAGTCTGCGGCGTGGCGGTCGCGGCATTGGCCGAGACGAACACCCGGAGGAGAGGATCTTTCGCGTTCGCGATTTCTTCTTTCGCACCGTCGCTGTTAGAAACTCGCCACTCCATGTTCGACTGACCCGATGCGAGCCAGACCTCGCCAATGAGGACATCTTTGACGAGGACATTGTCCTTACCGTTCGTAACCTTGAGCTCCTGTCCCTTGGCATTTGCCTTCAGGCCGGGAAAGGTGACCGACCAGGAACCGTCGGAAGTCGCCTTCGTAGTAAGGTTTTTACCATCGAAGCTCGCCGTGATGGAAGCACCGGCATCCGACCATCCCCAGATCTTTGCGCCCGTCTCCTGCTGAAGAACAGCACCATCAGAGAAAATAACCGGGAGCTTCAGTTTAGCTGAGAGAAGTCCGGGGGATAAGCAAAGGAGAATTGGGAGAAAACGTTTCATCAGATTAAGTGCGAATGTGGGCTATACGGGCAATTCTTTCCAGTCCTTTCGTAGATCGCTTGCACCGATCAAAAAGAGGCGGCACCTTATCGCCCATGAAGATTTTCGCCTGCTTGCTCTCACTCGTATCTCTTGCCGCTGCCGCGCCACACGGAGTCATCCCGAAGCCCATCGCATCAATAGCCCAGGAAGAAACGTTTGCGCTCAGCGCCCAGACCGCCGTGCGCGCCACGCGCAACCTTCGGGCCGAGGCCAACTATCTCCTTGAGGAAATCCAAAAAATCACCGGCTTCCGCCATCGCTTCATGCCCTTAAACTACCGTGGCAAGATCCCTGGTTCCGTCCATCTGGAAAAGAACGTCGCCCTGGAGCCCGGTCACTACACCGTCGAATTCGAACCCCTCCGAGCCGTCATTTCCGGATACGATACCGAAGCGATCTTCCACGGCATCCAGACCTTTCTCCAAATTGCGCCCGCCGAACGGGTCGAAGGATTCTACCCCTTCTCCTGTGTTAAGGTCAGCGACCGCCCCGGCAGCGCTGACCGCGAAGTCCAACTCGACGTCGCCCGCCATATCATTCCCAACGACGAGCTGAAGGACTTCATCAACCTTCTCGCCTTCCACAAGTTCAACAAGCTCAGCCTCCGTCTCAACGACGACCAAGGCTGGCGTCTTGAGTCAAAAAAATACCCCAAGCTCACCACCATCGGATCCGTCCGCACCTCGACTCCTCCCTACGGCGATCGCTTCGGCTCGGATGACGAAGAATACCGCGGCTACTATACTCAAGAACTCATCCGCGAGATCGTGGCCCACGCGAAATCCCGCCACATCGAAATCATCCCCGTCATCTCTCTCCCCGCCCACGTCTCCGCCGCCCTCGCCGCCTACCCTGAATTGGGAAATAGCGACCTCGGGGGCGAAAAACCCACCGTGCGAACCGACTGGGCCGACTCCCCCCACCTCCTCGCACCCAAGCCGGAAACCTTCGCGTTCATCGAGGAGCTCCTCACCGAAATCGCCGCACTTTTCCCCGCTTCCACCATCGCGATCAACGACCACCAACCCTCACTCGACGAGTGGAAAAAATCGCCCACCGCCCAAGCCTATCTGAAAAAAAATGACCTCAAAGATGAAGCCGCGCTCTGGCATCATTTCTTGGCACACGCCAAAACCAGCATTGAAAATCTCGGTCGCACTCCCCGTCTCGAATCGACCCAGAAAATCCTCCGCTTTGATCAATATCAACGCCCCGAAGCAGAAGAACTGGCAGCCGATCAAGACCGTGAAGCCGCAGGAGGCCTCCTCACCCTCGCCGACGTCTACCAAGCAGAGTCCGCAATCGCCGTCTTCCCCAGCTCTTACCTACACGATACTGAAAAGCTTCACTACATGGCCTTCCCCCGCCTCGCCGCCCTCAGCGAAGTCCTCTGGACACCCGCCGAAAATCGCTCTTTCGAGGACTTCAATAACCGCCTTTCCAACCTTCTCGCTCACTACAAAAAACGCAAAGTGGCATTCGGCGAACCCTACGTCTCACCCAACCAAGCCGCCCTCCACGGTACCAAAGTGACCACCACCCTCGGGCACCACCTCCAGCACTGGCCGGAGCTCGCCTTCGATGGCGACAAGAAAACCTTCTTCTGGTCCGACCGCGCCTTGCAAAAAGGCGACCACCTCACCCTCACCTTTCCCCACCCCATCCAAGGAAACATCGAAGTCGCGACCGGCGGCGATGCTTCAGGCGATGGCGCCGCCCTCACCCATGGCGTCCTCGAAGTCTCATCCGATGGCAAAACCTGGAACGCTCTCGGCGAATTCGTTGACGGCTTCGCCACCCTCACCGCCCCCGCCGACACCACCGCCCTGCGCATCCGCGTCACCGGCCCGCAAGAAGAAGCCCTCATCATCCACGAAATCATCCTCTCCAAACCGCTCCTTCCCGCGAAGCTCAGCGAAACCCGTTCCACAAAACTCAACGCTCAGGTCACCGTAGAAATGACCTTCCGTTGTGACTTCACCGACCACCCCGAATTCCGCGAAAAGGTCGCCCAACTCCGACGCCGCTACTTCTCCCTGTGGCCGCGCGCTTGCAATTTCTTGGGCGTCATCGGCCAACCAGGAACCCCGGATACCCTCAGCATTGCCTTTGGAAATGAAACATCGCTCAAAGCTGGCGTCCTCACCTTCGATAGCGAAAAATTCGCCACCCAATCGCTCGAGGAAATTGAAGGCCAGTTCATCTCCTACCTCTGCACCTATCTGCAGAACTACGGGAACGGAGCACCCGACTGGTTCGCCTCTGGCCTCACCACCATCATCCGCCAAACGGAACTCCCAAACTCCGCCTGGGCCAAAGCCCTCCCCCGGGAACCGCGCAAATCAGATGCCACCACCGGAGGTGCCGGATCCGCCGCCTTCCTAAATTGGGTCACCAAGGAGCACACCGCCTTCCCTCTCTCTCAAATCTCCCTCACTTGCCGCACAAAATACGATCCCCGTTACTGGGACATCACCACCCACAAGACGCTCGAAAAACTCGTCGAAGAATATCAGAAATGATATCGCTCCAGGATGTCAAACAAGCCTAATCAAAAACTCGTCGTCGGCTGCGGCACCCTCATCGTCCTCTCCCATAGAAACGCCAGTGACACCAAACTCGATGCCATGAACAAAAAACTCGGACGTATTGAGAAGCGTCTCGAAAGACGTCCGCAGTCCACCAACTCCTTGAGTAGCCAAAATACCCTATGGGTGCTTTAGCCGAAAATTCACAACCCAAGCCTCTCATCCTTTGTGTTCAGATCTCAAATTTCAAATCTCATTCCCCTCTTCCTCACCGGACTCCTCTCCGCACAGGTTCCCGGCGAAGCCAAAAAAGCGAAAGACGCCCGCGTCATCCTCGACGCCTGGCATCAAGAATCGCCCCGCGCCGAAGAACGCACCCTCCACTTCGTCCTCTGGACCCCCAACAACCGCGAACCGCCCCACCAACACGAAGCGCGCCTCGGTCGCATCATGGAGCACCTCCAGAACTTCTACGGAAAAGAAATGGACCGCCTCGGCTTTGGCCCCCGCTCCATCAACCTCCCCCGCGATCCAGACGGCCAAGTCAAGATCCACCTCATCAAAGGCGACCATCCCACAGCCTACTACCAAAAAAGCTCCGGCAGCGACATCCGCAAAGAATGTCTCCCCGTCCTTCGAAAAGCCGGCATCAACGCCCACGCCCCCGCCAGCCACACCTACGACCTTGGTAAAAAATTCACCTCCCTCACCGGCTCCTCCGGAATCGCCGCCGGAAAACGAGGCAGCGTTCAAAATTGAAATCAAAGGCGACGGCAAAACCCTCTGGCGCTCAAAAACTCTCCAAGCCGGTAACCTCGCCCCCTACAAAGTCGATCTCAAAGGAGTCAACAAAATCGAACTCCTCACCCACCCCACCAACGACGGCTCCGCCTCCGACTGGGCGCTCTGGCTAGCCCCCACCCTAGAAAGCAAATAAAACATATGAGGACAGGCGTCTCCCCTCCTCGGCCACCGTAGCCCAAAGGCCGGAAGAGGAAGTCGCCAAAGTTGAACGTTCGATGTTGAACCTTCAATGTTCAACGTTCAAGGTCCCCCCATGCTTCGCGTCAATGGAGAAATCGTCCACCCCGACCTAATTGAGGAAACCTTTTCCCGCATCAAGGCCGCGGCCGAACAGGAAACCCAAGGCTCCTGCTGCGAGCGCGACCCCGAGTTCCGCGAACAAGCCGAAACCGAAGTCGCCGACTCTATCCTCATCGCCCAGGAAGCCGAGAAACGGCACCCCGAAATCCCCGAGGAAGAGGTCAAACCCAAGCTCAAGGAACTCATCGACAAATACCGCGAGCACGGCGCCTCCTGGGAAATGCTCGAAGCCGAGCGCGATAACATGCGCTACGAAATTTCCGCCACCCTCCGCATGGAAAAACTCATCGATGGACTCCTCGGCGAGGACGACCAAGCCACCCCCGAGGAAGTCCAAGCCTTCTACCAAGAACACGAGTCCGACTACCGCATCGCCGCCGAGGCCCGCTGCCTTCACCTCATGAAGCCCGTCGCCGAGCATAAGTCCGTCACCGAACTCTACCAGCGCATGTGCGAAATCCGCAAAGAAGCCCTCGCCGATGACGCCGACTTTACCGAAATCGCGAAACGCGAAACCGAAAAATCAACCAGCGAGATCGACCTCGATTGGATCGACCTCGACCGCCCCACCAACCCCTTCGAGTCCGTCCTCTTCTCCCTGCGCGAAGGCGAGGTCTCCCCCGTCATGACCTACGAGCACGCCTTCCACCTAATCAAGGTCATCGGCGTCAAACCCGGCCACCTCACCGCGCTCGAGGAAATCCGCAAGGAAGTAGAAGACCGCACCCTGGCCCGCAAAAAGCGCCAAGCCCTCCAAACGCTCGCCGACACCCTCCGCCCTGATGCCACCATCGATCAAGTCAGCGAAGAAGAACTGGAAGGAGTCCATTAGACAGAGACCGAAGGTCAGTAATCGGAGGAAAACGGACAGCAAGCTTCCGGATTGAAATCGATCCCGGCTTCCTTAAAGTCATGCACTTCAAGCGCCACGTCATTCCATTCACCACCAAAGACCCCCGTCGATTCTCGGGTTGATGGGTGAATAGCCGTGAGTATCTCGTTATCGAACTCCTCAAATATTTCCTGAAACTCTCTCCAGAAAATTTCGGATTCTCCCTTGAAGCGTTTTAATTTCCTTCTCTAAAAAGGTGATCTCGATAAAGTTCTCCGAAGATCCCAACTGATGAGTACTCCCCGCCGTCACCTTTTCCCGGTCCTGCCGCTCCTTGCTTCTACTTCTACAGGCTCAGGCCAGGATATTCTGCGCTACAAGTTCCAGTATTACGATGAGCAAAACGGCCGTATCGATGTCATCTCACAATACCTCGACTACAAGCACAGCTGGCTCCAGAAAAATGGCACCGACAAGACCACTCTCGGGCTCCGTCTTGCCATCGATAGCCTCAGCGGCGAGACGCCCACCGGAACTTACTATAATAACGAACCAGACAGATGGAGATTTCAAAAAATCGACGATACCCGTTATGTCACCGTAGTTTCATTGGATCACGAAATCGATGACCACACCCTCAGCTTCGAATATGCCCGCAGTGAAGAAAACGACTATCTCTCCAATGCCGTCGCCCTAAAATGGCGTAGTGAACTTTTCGACAAAAATACCACCATCACGGGCGGTATTGCGGTGGCACTCGATAAGGTAAAATGGACTGACTCCACGGAGATCTCGGAAGACCGAAATAAAGACACCATCGATCTCAGCCTCGGCGTCTCCCAGCTACTGGGCACCCAGACCATCCTCGACGTCACTCTTGGCTACGGAAACTCGGATGGCTACCTCGCCGACCCTTATCGGCGAATTTCCAAAGACCAACTTGAATTTGGATTTCTAAACACCAACCATTTCGTCGAAAGCCGCCCCGACAACCAAGACCGCTGGGTCGCCAAGGTTGGTGCGCGCCACTACCTCCCCAATCTCAACGCTGCCCTAGCCGGATCCTACCGCTTCTTCGCCAATAGCGATAGCTTGGTCGGCCACACTTTCGAACTGAAGTGGGTGCAAGAAATCAACGATAAGCTTAGCGTAACTCCCTATGTCCGCTACTATCAACAGAGCAGAGCCGATTTTTACTACCCCTCACTAACTGGAACAAAAATCAACGGAACCGATCTCAACGACGGCACCCCGCCGCACTATTCTTCAGACTACCGCCTCTCTTCGCTCAATGCCTTCACTGCGGGCGTCAAAGCCACCTACGAGTTCTCGGAATCAATGAGCTTCGATATCCAACTCGAGCGCTATGAAATGAATGGCCGTAGCGCCGGAACACCCGACATCTTCTTCCCGAAGGCCAACGTGCTTTCCATCGGGGCCAACTGGACCTTTTAAACGATGACCGCTGAAGAACTCGCCGTCGGATTGTTCAAGCTCCGCTTCGAGGCGCTTGGGACAAACTGTCTCGTGCAGTTCCGCGCGCCATCCATCGAATCCGCAAAAAAATACCGTAGTGAGACGCTCGCCTGGATCCGCGCATTTGAAGAAACCTGGTCACGCTTCCGACCGGATTCCCTTCTCTGCCACATCAATGCCTCCGCCGGAATCAATGCGGTAAAACTGACGCCCCAACAGGACGAAATCATCAAGCTCTGCGAGCACACTTTTCGAACTTCAAAGGGAATCATCGATCCCACTTCCTACCCGCTCACGGAACTCTGGGACAGTGCCGCCCAACGGGACCAAGTTCCCAAAGAAAACGAGATCGCCCGGACCCGCGAATCCATCGGCTGGGATAAGGTCGAGCACTCTCCCGGCTCCGTCTTCCTTCCCGAAAAAGGGATGGCCCTCGAAATTGGCGGATTTGGAAAAGAGTATGCCGTCGACCAACTCATCGCACTCGCCCGCTCCTACCAGATCGAGCACGCCCTCGTCGACCTCGGCCGCGATGTCGCCACCCTGGGCTCCCCCGTCCATGGACCCTACTGGGTCGTGGGAGTGGAGAATGCCCGCGAGCTCGATGCCCCGCTCCATCGTCTCGCCATCACCAATCAAGCCCTCGCCACCTCCGGAAATGGACGTCGTTTCCGCACCATCGGCGGCGAAAAATACGGCCACATCATCGACTCCCGCACCGGCCACCCCGTCAAAAACGAGCTCCTCACCGCCACCTGCCTCGCGAACGACTGCCTCACCGCCGGACTTCTCTCCACTAGTGCATGTATATTGGGGATTGATTCCGGGATGGAGCAAGTAGATCGTAGCTTCAACACTGAGGCTCTTTTTCAAACTGCAACGAACACTCTTTTTTCAAACAACATCCACCTTCAACTCATCTCCCAATGAAACTTCTCCTCGCTCTCACCCCTCTCTTCTTTCTCGTATCCTGCGCCAAGGTTCCCAGTGATCAACGCGGCTATCTCGCCACTAAAGTGATGAAGCCTGACCGCGATCCGCTCGGCGACGCGATGGCCGACCATATGTATTTCTCTCGCGAAGCCTCCCAGGGCGGAAACGGCATCGGCGGCGGCGGGTGCGGATGTAACTAGACTTTTCGAACCGATGAACCTTCGTATTCAAGCGCAACGCGCCACCCATCTTCTCAGTAGCTCGCTCGCCGTGGTGGCGCAGCGACTTCCCTTCATTAAGCATTTCGCTCCGCTGCTTTCCTCGCCAAGCAGTCTTAGGCTTGCGATGCCCTTGACGGTCACCTTTGCAGGAACCGACACCCTCACGGGGCAGACCACGATTGTCGCTCCGCTCAACGGCTTTGATAGCCCCACGGAGACCACTGTCGGCGAAGAATTTCTCTGGGCCTTCAATACCCAAGGAAATCATAGTGCCAGATCTTTCGAAGTCCAAGGACTCCCTCCAGGCGTCACCTATTCCTTCGGGCTTCCAAGCACACCCAGTCAAGGAGGAGTTCTTTCGGGTTCCGTTTCCGTGCCCGGCCCCTTCGAGGTCACAATCGTGGGCTATCGCGACCCTAACTTCGGAAGGCAAAAGACCCCTACCTACACTCTCATTATTAACACCACCCAGGACGAAAACCCCTTCGAAGCTTTCCAAAAAACTTTCTGGATGGGCGATGACCTCGCCAATGAGGCCATCTCAGGTCCCAATGCCGACCCGGACGGCGACGACATCCCGAATCTCCTCGAATTCACCCTCGAACTCGATCCCACCGCCCCACAATCCATCCCCGGCACCTTCGGTGCCGATCCCGATGACGAGACTAAACTCCTCTGGGAAGTTCCTTACATAGGCACCGGTAACATGACCTTTCAAGAAAGTAACTCGCTAGATGGCGATCACTGGACCGACGTCGCCGAGGGCCAAATCGAAGTCCTTCCAAATTCGATCCAACTGCGCGCTACCATGGATGCCTCGAAGAAGTTCTTCCGCTTGAAAGCAACCCTATAGTAGGGTTGCCCGCAGATGAATTTCTCGCTTCCGACCTTTTGGCTCAGCCTCTTTGCCGGACTGACCTTCATCTGGCTGCTCACACGATTGATCCGCCAGAATTTACCTCACCGCTGGCTCCTCGCCGCACTGAGCCTCACCCTCCTCGGACTCGAGAGCGCCTTGACCCTCGCTGTCTTTCTCTCCGTATTCAGCGTCACCTATCTCGCTCTGCGCTGGCTCGCGCGACAGAAAAAATTACCACCGCTCTTCATCGCGCTGGTCGTCGTTCTTCAGTTCCTGCCCCTTCTATTCTTCAAGTACGGAAATTTTCTCACTTCGCAGGTCTTCAGCGAAGCACCGGACCTCTTACGAGATCTCATCATCCCCGTCGGCCTCTCCTTTTATACCTTCCAAATGGTCGGCCTTCTTGTCGACACCGTCAAAGATCACCTCCCCCTTCCCTCCTTTCTGGACTGCCTCAACTTCGCCTCTTTCTTCCCTCAAATTGTCGCGGGTCCTATCGAGAGACGCAGCGACCTCCTTCCGCAAATGGAGCGCTTCCGTTTCCAGCTCGACTGGGATTCCATCGAGCGCGGCGTCCGCTGGGTCATCCTCGGGCTCTTCATGAAGCTCACCCTGGCCGAAAATATCGCAGCGGAGTCAGCAGCCGTCACCATCGATCCCGGAAACCCCTTCCTCGTGTGGCTCGAGTGCCTCTTCTTTTCCTTCCGCATCTACAATGATTTTGCAGGTTACAGTTTCATCGCCTACGGCATCGCCACTGCCCTTGGCGTAAAACTCACCCTCAACTTCCTCAGCCCTTACTGGACCACCAACTTCCGCGACTTCTGGCGCCACTGGCACGTCTCCCTCAGCCAATGGTTCCGCGACTACCTCTACATTCCGCTCGGAGGAAACCGCAGTACCTGGAGGCCTACGCTCATCCTCCTCGTCTTCGCCGCCTCAGGAATCTGGCATGGCGCCGGATGGAACTTCGTCTTTTGGGGCGCCCTCCACGGCCTCCTCGTTCTCCTCCCCCCATGGACAAAATTCCGCATCCCGAAGCTTCTAGCCTGGGGCCTCCACCTTAGCCTCGTCGCCTTCACCTGGCTCTTCTTTTTCGAGCGCGACAGTGCCCTCCTTTTTGAAAAAGTGACCACCCTTCTGAACCCAATGACCTACTCCCCCGAGCATCTCAAGGCCATCATGTCCGCCTTCCCCAACAGGAGTGCCATGTTCGCTTCAGGCGCGATTCTCGCCCTCTGTGCTCTGGCCGTTGGCCTCGAAGGTTTCAGCCTCAAGAAACCCTACGCCCTCCTGACCCACCGCTTCACTTGCCTAGTGATGATCGTCCTCATCTACCTCTTCCAACCCGCCACTTACCATGAGTTCATCTACTTCAACTTCTAAAAAGTGGCTCCTCTTCTACCTCGCTGCTCTGATCCTGACCGCCGGAGTCGGATTGATCTACGCCACCCGCTTCGAACCAGAGACCCAGTTCTGGACCAAGATCTTCCAACAACGCCGTGCTGAAATGGCCCGACGCTCAGACGCCCCTCACGTCCTCTTCACTGGCGACTCCGCCTGCGCCTTCGGAATCGATGCAAAAGTCTTCACCCAAGAAAGCGGAATCCCCTCCTTCAACCTGGGAGGCACTCGCCAAATGGGGATAGAGATCTTCATGGAAGAAACACTCCGCCAGACGAAAAAAGGCGATACCATCGTCCTAATTTGCAACCCTAAACTTCTCGTCAAAGCCGAATCCGCACCTCTTACCAAAGCAGGTGCGCAAATGGCACTCGCGCTTTCGGGAGAATCCGACCTCTCCGAAAAAATCACCGCCTCTCGCCCCGGCTTTAACCATCTCATCACGCACGGAGCCAAGCTGGGTCTCCACCGACCCGCCTTCGCGTATCAGATCGAGAACTACCACCCGGGAGGACTCGTCACCACCGCAGAACGTCCCCAGCAATCAGGACAAAACGACGCCTTTGAAATCTCGCAAAGCGATCTCATCTCAGCCAGTCACTCTCTCACCTACTGGGCCGAGCGCTGCAAAGTAGCCGGAGCTACCCTCGCCTACCTCATACCTCTTGAATTGACCTCTCAAGAAGTTGTCGAAAAAAATCGCGAGTTTAAAGACGCTTTCCGCCTCGAGTTCGCCGCGCAAGTTTCCTCAGTCAAATTTCCAAAATCTCCCCAGCAAGGCTGCTCGTCCGACAGCTCCCTTTTCGCCGACACCCTTTTCCATCTCACGGCAGAGGGTGCTGCCACCTTCACTCGAGAGCTTACCCAAGATGTGGTTCGCACTATCCAAAGTCAGTGAAGCGCGCTAATTCCCCCTAGCATCGAGCTCTCTGAAATGGGCTGAAGGCCCAATTTATACTTAAATACCTTCCCAATTAGTAATTTTCCGCCGCGATTCGTAAGATTCCCCACCGAAATCACATTATAGAATGCAGCAATTTACTCTAGCCACGCAATCGGCCTCCCAAAAGAATCGCTCTCGAAGCTCACCTGTTGCCCCATGTCCGATCCTCTTCTTGATTCTCATCTCCACCTGAACCGACGCCACTTCTTCGGAAAATCAGCCCAAGGCCTCGGCGTCGCCGCTCTTTCCTCACTCTTCGGCGATGACTTGCTTGCTTCCGACACCCCCGCCCTCATCGCTCCTGATGTCGCCCCCAAGGCCAAGCGAATGATCTATTTGTTCCAAAGTGGAGCTCCCTCACAACAGGACCTTTTCGACTACAAACCAAAGCTCATCGATAACTTCGGCAAGGAACTCGGCGACTTCGTCGAATTGAACCAGCGCAAGACTGGCATGAGCGCCGGGCAAAAAAGTTTCCCCATCGCCGGCACGCGCTACAAATTCGAAAAACACGGCCAGTCCGGCACCGAGATCTCCGAACTCCTCCCGCACATCTCAAGCATCGCCGATGACATCTGCCTCATCCGCTCGATGTCCACCGAGGCCATCAACCACGATCCCGCGATCACCTTTTTCCAGACCGGTTCCCAAATTCCCGGACGCCCCAGCATCGGTTCCTGGATGTCCTACGGTCTCGGCTCAAACAACAAAGATCTTCCCGCCTTCGTCGCCATGGTCTCCCGCGGCACCGGACGTCCCAATTGCCAACCGCTCTACGACCGCCTCTGGTCCTCCGGCTTCCTCCCCACCCAACACGCCGGAGTAAAGTTCATGAGCACCGGCGACCCCGTCCTCTATCTCTCGAACCCTAAAGGTCTCAGCGGAAAAGCACGCCGCAAAATGCTCGACCACCTCGCCGAACTCAATGAACAGAAGCTCGACGAATTCGCCGACCCCGAGATCGCCACCCGCATCAAAAGCTACGAGCTCGCTTACCGCATGCAGACCTCGGTCCCCGAACTCACCGACATTTCCGACGAACCGCAGCACATTCTCGATATGTATGGACCCAACGTCCAAACGCGCGGATCCTACGCTTACAACTGCCTCATGGCCCGACGCCTCGCCGAGCGCGACGTCCGCTTCATCCAGCTCTTTCACATGGGCTGGGACCAGCACTTCACGCTGCCGAAACAACTTGGCGGTCAGTGCGAGGACGCCGATCAACCCTCCGCGGCCCTCATCAAAGACCTCAAAATGCGCGGCCTCCTCGACGACACCCTCGTCGTCTGGGGCGGCGAATTCGGAAGAACTTCGTACTGCCAAGGAAAACTTTCCCGCGACAACTACGGCCGCGACCACCACCCTCGTTGTTTCTCGCTCTGGGCAGCAGGCGGCGGCATCAAGCCGGGCGTCACTCACGGCGCGACCGATGACTTTTCCTACAACATCACCGAAAAAAAAGTCCATGTCCACGACCTCCACGCCACCATTCTTCACCAACTCGGAATCGACCACGAAGCCCTGACCTACAAGTTCCAGGGCCGCCAATTCCGCCTCACTGATGTGCACGGCCACATCGTCAAAGACATCCTTTCCTAGGCCATGATCCGACGCACCCTGATCCCTCTGCTCCTTCTTCCTCTCGCTTACGCCGAAGAGAAGGTAAGCTACAATCATGACATCCGACCCATCCTCTCAGAGAACTGTTTCTACTGCCACGGCCCGGACCCCGAAACTCGCGAAGCCGACATGGCCCTCCACGAAGCCGAGTTCGCTTATGCCTTAATCGACGTCGCCCATCCCATCGTCCCCGGCAAGCCCGACGAATCAGAAGTAGTCTACCGCATCTTCGATAAAAGGGATCCCATGCCTCCCGAGGATTCAAAACGCTCACTCACCGAAAAGCAAAAGAACCTCATCAAGCTCTGGATCGAACAAGGTGCGGAATACCAAGAGCACTACGCCTTCGTCCCGCCCATAAAAGCCGCCCCACCCCAAATCTCCGACCCTAAAGCGACACTTCGCAACCCCATTGATCACTTCATTCAAGCTCGACTTGAAAAAGAAAACCTCACTTCCGCGCCCGAAGCTTCTCAGGAAATTCTGGCCCGGCGCGCCACTCTCGCCCTCACCGGACTCCAGCCCACGCCCGTGCAAACGGCCTCCCTTTTAAACGACAAATCTCCCGACGCCTACGAGAACTACGTCGCCCTCCTCCTCGACACCGATGCCTACGCCGAGCGCATGACGCTCCACTGGCTCGATGTCGCCCGCTACGCTGATACCGATGGCTATCAAAACGATAGCCAACGTGAGAACTGGCCATGGCGCGATTGGGTCATCAAGGCCTACCGCGAGAACATGCCCTTCGATCAATTCACGATCGAGCAGCTCGCCGGTGACATGCTTCTCAATGCCACCAAGCACCAACAACTCGCCTCCGCCTTCAACCGAAACCACCGTCAGAATGGCGAAGGAGGAGCTCTCGCCGCCGAGTTCCGCGTCGAAAATATCATCGACCGCGTCGAAACCACCTCCACCGTCTGGCTCGGCCTCACCACTGGCTGCGCCCGGTGTCACGACCACAAATACGACCCCATTTCCCAAAAGGAATTCTTCCAGCTCTATTCCTACTTCAACAATATCGGCGAAAGTGGAACTGGTCAGGGCATCCGCTCCAATCCCCTCCTCACTATCGCCTCTCCCCTCGAAAGAAAACCCGAAACCTTGGCTCAAGATCTCGCCACCATCGACTCTCAACTAGCAAAAGCGAACAAGGAACTCCCCACCCGCTTCGCCGCATGGCTGAAAAAAGCACACGCCCAAGCAAGTGATCCCAGGAACGAATGGTTCGCCGCTAAGCAGATTAAGGAAAGCACTGTGACCCAGAAAAAGGGCTCTCTCTCCGTCACTCCTGAATCCACCTTTCTATACAAAGGAAAGGGAACCACGAACGTCGACTACCACCTCAAGCTAGTCACCGGAAAAAAGACCATCACCAGCATCCGCCTCGTCGCATTGCCCGATCCCTCCTTCAGTGGCCCCCAAAAACTCGCTCCCAGCGTCAACGGAAACTTCGTCCTCACGAGCTTCGAGGTCAACGCTATCCCACAACGCGGCGACAAGCCCCAGCGTCTCAAGTTCTCCAAATCAGCCGCGACCTTTGCTCAAAAAAGCTATCCTCTCGCCCACGCCATCGATACCAACAAATCCACCGGCTGGGCCATTTCCGGAGCCCCGAAAGAAGGAGCGAGCGCGCTCTTTGTCTTCGACAAGCCCATTGAAATGGAAGCCAATGGCCACTTCGAAATCAACCTCCGCCACGCCACCGGCTTCCCCGGTCACAATGTTGGTCGCTTCCAAATCCTCTTCACCACCGCCGAAGATCCAACCCTCGATAACTCCCCTCTCGGGCTCCCCGCCGTCGCCGTCAATCTTCTCAAACGCGACCTCTCCTCCCTCAATGACGAGGAGAAAAAGAAGATCCGAAACGCCTATCGCCCCCTCGACAAGCAACTCGCAGCAGCCATCGCGAAGCGCGAAAAACTCCTCACCGGTTCCACCGATGAAGTCCCCGTCATGGTCATGCGCGAAAACACCGGAAAGCCTTCTCCGGCCTACCTTCTCGACCGCGGCCAATACGACGCCCCCATCGGAGAACCTCTCGATCGTGGCGTTCTCAACGCCCTTCTTCAGGAAGGACAAGAGCATCCCAAGGATCGACTTGAACTAGCAAAGTGGATCGTCTCTCCACGTAACCCCATCACCGCCCGAGTCGTCGTCAACCGCATGTGGCAGCGCATGATGGGCATCGGTCTCGTCAAAACAGCGGAGGACTTCGGCTCCCAAGGCGAGCTTCCCAGCCACCCCGCCCTTCTCGATTGGCTCGCCCTCGAATTCATCGACTCCGGCTGGGACGTAAAGAAATTGTATCAGCTCATCGTCACCAGCCACACTTTCCGCCAGTCGTCCGTGACCAACTCGATCCTCATCGAAAAAGACCCCAAGAACCGCCTGCTCGCCCGCGGCCCTCGCTATCGCATGGATGGCTTTGCCATTCGCGACCTCGCCCTCCACTCCGCCGGACTCCTAAACACCGACATCGGAGGCCGCCCCGTGAAGCCCTACCAGCCTGACGGCCTTTGGCAATCCGTCGCCTCAAATGCCGGAACAAAATACAAACCCTCCACCGGCCGCGATCTCTACCGCAAGTCGATGTATTCCTACTGGAAGCGCGCCGTGAATCCGCCCCGCCAAATCATCTTCGATGGAGCCAGCCGAGAGATCTGCAACGTCATACCCAAGATCACCAACACCCCCTTACAAGCCCTCGCGCTCATGAATGACGTCACCTTCCTGGAAGCCGCACGTCACCTCGCCACCCGCATGCTCAAGGAAGCCCCCGGAGACCCAATCCCCCATGGCTATCGTCTCGCCACGGGCTACGAGCTAAAACCAAAGGTCGCCGCCATCCTCGAAAAAAACCTCGCCTACTTCCTCAAGGATTTCGCCGAGGACGAAAAAGCCGCCGCCGGCTTCCTCAACATCGGAGCCTCCAAACGAGACCAGTCCATCCCCCTCTCCCAGCACGCCGCTTACACCGCAACCGCCCATCTCATCCTCAACCTCGATGAGACAATCACGATCGAGTAAGCCGAAACGTAGCCGAGGTGTGAAGTGACCTTGGGTGCCTCCAGCTTTGGTCCTCCCCTACAAAAAGGAGCAAACATAATGACACGCGCCGTCCTTCACCGAAATGGTAAATCCGGAATTTGCAGCTACTTCAAAACTTTCCCCACTCGGCACCTCATGCGACTCCCCGGTCCCATCGCGCACATACGCACAATCCCCACCGACAATCTCCATCCGCTCCGCCGCTTCCGTCCCGAAATGATACGACCCCGGAAGAATCACCCCCAAGGTCTTCCGTGACCCATCAGCCAAAAGAATCGTGTGCGAAATGACGTTCCCATCAAAATAAATATTCCCCTCTGCAAACGCGGTGACATTTTCAAACTGCATTCCTCTCAAATCGGATCTTATCATCCAAAGCGCAAGATCAATGTCATCGCAGCCCCAGATCACTCGCACGCAGACGCTGGATCAAACTCAAGCGCAGCACCATCAATCCCGCAATCACCGCGCTCACCATCGAGAGCGGGCTCAACACCAAACTCACCCGATAAAGAGTCGCAAATTCCTCGTTCGTTTTAGTGCCGTAGATAAAGAAGACCCTAATCACCGCAGCTACCGAACTCGCGAACCAAAAAAACCAAAAAAGTCCCACCAACTTCCCCATCGTAAGTCCCAGAGGCTTTTGCGAGGCATCACGAATCCACGCCATCGCTTGAAAGGGAATCCAAAACTGAATAATCGGGATGAAGTGGAAGATCCACGCCTCAACCGGTTTATATGATTTCCGCCCGCGGTAAATTGCCGTTGCCCCGTCTTGGCTGTTGATCAGCCACGCATTCTTGCAGACCCGCGAGGTCCAGATGCACCATAAAACAGCCAGAACCAGCATCAGAACTTTTTCACCATGATCTACCAGATCGGAAACACGGGACAACTGAAGGTAAAATGGAGATCCTTGATCATCATTGTGCTGACTAACCTCTTGGAGATCAATCATGGTGATAAATCCGTAGACCACATCAAACAAGACTCCTACCCCTAAAAAAGCCACAATCACCTTACTCAAAACTCCCACCTCACGGTAGCCACCAAAAGGAGACCCCTGGCCCGGATGCCGTGGAAGTGATGGCATAACCTTAACGCGCGGGCTTGGTATTGCATAAGGATTCTCGCTCATCAGTTAATAACAACGACTCTTTAGCGTTTTTGAAATCACAGATCACCAAAAAACGAATCGCCAGCAGCAATTTCACAGGGAAAACTGCCGCCCGCCGTGCGCACCACCGACTTCCACTACGACCTCCCCGATAACCTCATCGCTTCCCGCCCCCTCAGGGACCGGGCCGCCTCCCGCATGATGGTCATCAATCGCAAGAAAGAGACCATCTCCCACCACCACTTTCGCGAGTTCCCCGACCTCCTTCCACCCGACCACCTCCTCGTCCTAAATGACACCCGCGTCATCCCCGCACGCGTCTTTTCAAACGACAGAAAAATCGAGCTTGTCCGCACCGACGCCCTCGACCCATCAAACTGGTGGTGCCTCGTCCGCCCCGGCAAAAAAATGAAGCCGGGCCGCACCATCAAAGTCGGCTCCAGCACCGGCACCGTCATCGAGACGAATGACAAAGGTGAGCGGCTCATCCGCTGGGACAACCCACCCGATCTCGACAAAGTCGGCCAACTCGCCCTCCCCCACTACATGGAGCGCGAGCCCGAGAAAGCCGACCGCGAACGCTACCAAACGGTCTACGCAAAAGAGGATGGTGCCATCGCCGCCCCCACCGCCGGCCTCCACTTCACCCCCGAACTCCTCGCCAGCCTCGACCACGCCTTCCTCACCCTACACGTCGGCGTCGGCACCTTCCGCCCCGTTAAAGCCGAGGACCCACGCGAGCACGACATGCACTCCGAGCGTTACAGCCTCAACGCCGATGCCGCCTCTCGCATGAACTCCGCCCCTAAGATCGCCGCCGTCGGCACCACCGTCACCCGCGTCCTCGAACACCTCGCCCGCGATGGCCAACCCTTCTCCGAGACCTCCGGCGCCACCGACATCTTCATCTACCCGCCATACCAGCTCAAAGCCGTCGACACCCTCCTCACCAACTTCCACCTCCCCTGCAGCACCCTCATGATGCTCGTCTCCGCCTTTGCCTCTCGCGAGCTCATCCTGGAAGCCTACTACCAAGCCGTCGCCGAAAAATACCGCTTTTATTCTTACGGCGACTGTATGCTCATCCTCTAGACCTTCGGTCAGATTACAGTTCTCCGTAAACAGTTTTTAGTTCCTGGAATTTAGGATTTCTTCCTCTCTATCCCATCCCCAGAGGGGATCCAAACGATAGCCCGGGGTTGCAAACCCCGGAACTACGATCAACATCACAAAAGAACCCTGAAAGGATGCCGGACTGAGATCCCTCAAACTCATCCTCCCTCAATCTCTCCATCCCAAGCCATGCCCACCCTAGACGAACTCTTCGACCTGCTCGACGAAGCAGAAGAAAACGACCAACTCGCCAGCGCTCGCTTTCTCTACGAAGCCATCCTCGCGCAAGACGAAAACAACCCCGGCCTCCTCATCCTCCACGCCTCGAACCTCATCGAACTCGGAGACCTTACCGAAGCCGAGCGCATCCTCGAAACCGTCGAAGCCGATGAAGAAACCCTCCCCAGCCTCACCACCCAACGGGGCCACCTCGCCCGCGCCCGCGGTCTTCTCGAAGAAGCCGAAAGATTCTACCGCGACGCCCACAAGCTTGATCCTACCGATGACGAGAACCTCCTCAATGCCGCCGGCATGGCCTTCCAGCGCGGCGAAACCGCCAAGGCAGAATATCTCCTCCGCCAAGTGATCGCAAACGAGAGCGAAGACATCCTCGATGCCTGGTTCACCCTCGGCACCCAGCTCATCGCCCAACAAAGATACGAAGAATCTCGTACTTCCTTCAAAGAAGTCATCAAGATCGAGCCCCAGCACGAACTCGCCCACGAGTGGATCGCCGACCTCAACTTCCGCGAAGTCCTCACCCGGGATTAAAAAACGTAGCAGAGGCTCTCAACCTCTGATCTGCAATCCCAAGAATTCTATTCGATTGGCTCAAATTTGAACCAATAATTTAAGCCATGCTCCTCTCGTTCAGAAGCCGTCATACGTAACGAAGCCCACCGGGATGGAACACTCCACGCTCATCCCTAAAGGGGCGATCTAATCTCCCGTATCCTTCAATCAGAAGCCCCATCTCCGGAAGCGATTCAAACGATAGCGCAAGGTTGCAAACCCCAGGACCTCATCTTCCAAAGATCCCGTACCCCGGAAGGCTGCCAGACCTGATTTTCCAAAATACCCGAGAATCAACTCTAACCCTCCCTCGCTAGCAAGCACGTGTCGTTAAAACTCGTTCACAAATTCACTGCCCAATCCCTGTGAGCACCCATTATAGTAATCTCGTATCTTTAAGGTCGTCCTCCAGTGTTGTTCCCCGAAGGCGATCCATGAATGCGGAGTGCCAAAGAGGCTGAACCGGCTCCGAATCAAGTTCATCATCACGCTCCACGGCTAACGATAAGGCAGCCTCATCAGTTCTCTCGACCGCGAGCTCAAACGGATCTTCTACGCTCTCCCACAATGAGGCTGTCAAGAGTGCTCGCTCACGGACGGAAAGCTTAAGGCCTCGGGAGCTATCTGATCAATATTCACTCTTTAAAGAGCCGCGATACCAACCATCAGAAAAGACGAATCTTTTGAGGTCTTTTATTTCACATTCCCCCCGAAATCGCCATTCCCGCCAGGTGCCCCGTCGTCCAGGCCGCTTGAAAATTAAACCCGCCCGTCACCCCATCGATATCAAGCACCTCGCCCGCGAAGTAGAGAGCAGGAGTGACCTTGCTTTCCATCGTCTTAAGATTCACATCCTTGAGAAGCACTCCACCACAGGTGACGAATTCATCCTTGTTGATACTCTTTCCAAGCACCTGAAATCGAGATCCGATCAGTTGCCTGATCAACGCCTTTTCCTGATCTCGTGTGAGCTTTGCCCAAGTCATCTCATCAATAATTTCAACCGCCTCACAAAGGCTCTGCCAAAGCCGCCGCGTGACTCCATCGATCAAAGATCGCTTGAGCACCTTACGTGATCCGTGGTTCTGCCGCTCATTTTTAAAGATGTCCGTAATCGTCTCTTCCGTCTCGCTCCCGCTCCAATTAATCCGAAGCTCAAACTGGTAATCGACCTCCGCTAAGCTTCGCGCGCCCCAAGCCGAAGCTTTAAGAATGGCGGGCCCGCTCAATCCCCAGTGCGTGATCAAAACAGGCCCAGTGGTCACTTGCTTGCCTGCATACACCGTGGCATTCGGCACCGAGACCCCGGGGAGATCTTTAAGACGGGAATCATTAATCTTAAAGGTGAAGAGCGAGGGCACAGCCGGATCAAGCGCGTGCTGACAGTCCTCCGCAGGGATGCGCGCCTGCTTAGTGCGAATGCCACCCGTCGCCACGAGCACGTTCTTTGCCTGCAGCGTCTCACCCGTCGACGTCACCATTTCAAAATGCCCCGCCTCCGTCTTCACGATCGACTCCACCCCACAGCGCGTCCGCCACTCTACGCCCGCTTCCCGCGCCGCCTTCGTCAGGCAATCAATGATCGTCTTCGAGTCATCCGTCACTGGAAACATCCGCCCATCACCCTCGACCTTCAGCTCCACCCCACGCGACTCAAACCACTCCACCGTGTCACTCACCTGAAAGCGATGAAACGGCCCAATGAGCGACTTCTTTCCTCTTGGATAATTCTCCACCAACTCCCGGGGCTCAAAACAATGATGCGTCACATTGCACCGTCCCCCTCCCGAGATCCGCACCTTCGTGAGCACCTCCGCTCCCTTTTCCAAAATCAACACCTCCGGCACCCCCATCTCCCCGGCCGTGATCGCCCCGTAGAACCCCGCCGCTCCTCCACCAATCACTACCAATTCATGCACACGCTGATACCACCAGAAAACAGAGCTCTTGGGGAGGATTTCCCGATCCAATTCATCCTTCCCACACTTCCTTTATTTGCTAAACCACTGCTTCATCCATACCTTCTTTTTCCTACTCGCTGCACCTTTCTACCCTCGCCGCTGGTTGCGCCACCCTTTTCTGCCATGGATCAGCCCAGGCTGTGATCGAGTCCTACTTCTTCTTGGTCACCGAGCCCTCTTATGAAGAAACTTCCACTTCCTTGCACTGCTGAAACGGGTCCACTTACCAGAACTCCCATAAAAACCTCCTCCAGCGCACCGCCGACGAATTTATCACCCCGATCATCACCAGAGTCCGGGTGGAACAGCGTGCTAAATCTCTCCCCTTCCGCCCTTTCTTTCGATGGATTTTCGCATGACCGACAGTGATACAGCGTCAGCTAGTCCCACCACGACGCTCCTTTTATGAAAATCCTCCCCCTTCTTGCCTCACTCGCTCTAGCATTGATAGCTCATGCCAACACCGTCTACCAAGACGAGTTCACCGGCACCTCCATCCCCGCAGCCTGGAACAACATTGCAAACGCCCCAGTCGCCCTCGATGACCCAAACAACCAACTCGACTACGACCACACAGCTAGCACGATCCGCCGGTTTCTGAATTTTAACGGTCTCCTCACCGGGCAAAGCGGCTACCTCAAGGCCTCCATCTCAAACTTCACCGGAGCCTCCTCCATCTGGTTCGGCTTCGTCGGCACCAACTCCGCCAACAATGCGAATTACGCCCAGACCCTCATTACCGGAAACGGCACCTACGAGCTCTTCATCAATAAACACCGCCGCCACACAACCCTTCGACAACAACAGCGGCTGGACCGGAACCCTCGCCGCAGGAGCCGGAGTCTATTCAACAACTGGCACCACCGCCGAGGGCCTTATCAACAAAACCCCCTGCTCCGCCCTTGCCGTGAAACCTGCCGACTTCCACTTCTCACTCCACTAATCCTCGCAACAGCCAGCCATCGCTTACTCCCTTAGAGCTTCAATACCTCCCCTTCGTTCAAGTCGACTCGCTCCGGTCGCCCTTTGTGCATGTAGACCACTTTGCTGTGATCCAACCCCAGTAAATCCAGCACCGTGGCATGCAGGTCATGCACGTGCAGTCTGTCCTCGGTCGCATGCAACCCCAGCTCATCCGTTGCCCCAATCGTTTGTCCGCCCTTCACCCCACCACCCGCCATCCACATCGTAAATCCGGTCGGATTGTGATCCCGACCATCGCCCTTCTCACTCATCGGCGTCCGCCCAAATTCTCCGCCCCAAATAACAAGCGTCTCATCCAGCAAACCCCGCTGTTTTAAATCCTGAATCAATCCTACAATCGGCTGATCCACATTCCCGCAAAGGCGACTATGATTCTTCTCCATCCCGCTGTGGCTGTCCCACTTGCTCCCCGCCCCGTGATACAACTGCACAAAACGCACCCCGCGCTCCACCAGCCGCCGCGCCATGAGACACTGCCGCCCGAAGACCCGCGTGTGATCCTCATCCAAGCCATACATCGACTTCATCCCCTCTGACTCGCTCTCCAAATCAATCGCCTCCGGCGCCTCCGCCTGCATCCGATACGCCAATTCGTAACTCTGAATCCGCGCCTCCAGTTCCGTATTCGATTGCCGCCCGCGCAAGTGCCCCTGATTCAATTGGTCCAGAAATGCCAGCTTCCCACTCTGCCGCTCCCCCGTAATCCCCTTCGGTAAATTTAAGTTCGCCACCGGCTCGGTTCCCGACTCAAAAAGCGTCCCCTGATAACTCGCCGGCATAAACCCCGAGCCCCAACACCGCGTCCCGTTTACCACCATCGCGTTGCTGTCCTTGATCACCACGAAGGCCGGTAAGTTCTCACTCACCGATCCCATCCCGTAGTTCACCCACGCCCCGAGCGACGGCCGACCACCGAACACCGATCCCGTATTCATTTGCGCCACCCCACCCGCATGATTGATCCCATCCGAAACACACGACCGGATCACGCACAAATCATCCGCAATCGCCGAATGCTTCGGTAGCCAATCCGAAATCCACAATCCGCTTTCGCCGTGCTGCTTCCACTCCCGCTTCGATCCTAGCAAAGGCGATCCCGCTTCCCCCATCGCCGTCACGGGTCGCTCAAAGCTCTCCGGCAGCGGCTTTCCCGCCAACTTATTGAGCAGCGGCTTCGGATCAAAAAGATCCAAATGACTCGGCCCACCCTCCATGAACAAAAAGATGACATTCTTCGCCTTCCCAAAATGATGCGGAATCTTATCAACTACGGGATTTTTAGTCCCAAGGTCGGCGCCATACAACCTCTGCCCCGTCAGCGCCGAAAGAACCACGCCACCAAAGCCCGCACCCGCATTCATCAGGAAATCACGACGCGATTGAGGCAGAACAATTCGGTGACAGCTCATCGTAAATCAGTGGAGGTAAAGGAATTCGTTCGAACTCAGGAGCGCGTGACAAAAATCTGCAAATGCTTCGCGCGTTGGAGATTTCTTTTTGGGAGCCTTATTGCCACCCAACCAACGGATTTCAGAGGGCGGTTTCGTGATATCGGAAACGACGAGATCAACCAACGGATCATCTACCTTCATTAGATCGCCTTCGCCCAGCACTTCAGGAATCACAGTCAGACGCGCCACCGTGCCATGCCATAAATGCGCCTCGCCATTGCGCCCTCCCACCAAAATATTCTCACCTTTGCTGCGAATCACTCCGGAGATATGATGACTGACTTCAACCCTCTGCATCTGCGCCCCCGGCATCGAGAGATCCTTCAGATAAAAGGTCACCTTCCCTTCGCCATTCGGCTGGGGATCCACCGTCACCGCCATGAAGACAGGAATATTCAAGGGCACCTGCAATCCCGATGCCACTACCTCGTATTCCAAATCCCCATCAGGATTATGGCCCACTAATTGCATGATGAAGTTTCGCGGGCTATACCGACTTTTCGCGCTGGTCACCCCCATCGCCCAACCAGAACTTTCTTGATTTCCATTCCACTGCGATACCAGGGTATTGACCCTCGCATCAGCATGAATACCTTCCAATCGGGCCACCGCACTCACCGTGAAATGATCATCTTTCAACTCCACCCCGGGCAACTCGAGTCGCTCCTTGCCACTTCCCGGCTTCAGCGAAATCGCTCCTTTGGCACCTTGGGGTAGAAACGGCTCCGCACCCTTGAATAAATCACCCAAGGCAATCAACCCACTCATTTTCGGTATCGTTTCCTTCTCCAAAACTTCTCCGGTCAACGTCTTCTGCATCGCGAGAAAATCCACTGCAGCTTTCACTTCCACGTCACTCGCCTCGCGTCCCCAAGCAGTTCGATAGGCCTTTGCGACATCCTCAGCGCTGGGATTCTCCTTCCCTCCCAAAATCCGACCCGCCATCGCTCGCGCTCGCGCCAAGGGCCACTCGCTGTTTGCCAGCAACAACGACTGCGTCGCCGTCGTGGTATTCAACCGCTCCGGCTCCGAAGAAAACCCTGATGGACTATCAAAGCATTGCAAAATCCGATCCGGCGTATTGCGCATCTTCTTCACATAAATCGATCTCACCGGCACCGCACTCGTCTGCGCCGCTCCACCATCGCGATGCCGCAACTCACCCGACACCGCCAGCATTGCATCCCGAATCTGCTCCGCACTCAATCGCTTCGGCGAAAATCGCCACAACCACTTGTTCTCCGGATCAATCACCTCATGCACGTTGCTCGGCTCAAACCGCGCCGTCTGACGATACGCCGCACTCGTCATTATCAGTCTGTGCATCTGCTTCATCTTCCAACCGCCCTTCACAAATTCACCCGCCAACCAATCGAGTAACTCTGGATGCGACGGCTCCTCGCCCAACATCCCAAAGTCATTCGGCGACGCCGCGATCCCCTTTCCAAAATGATGCTGCCAAATCCGGTTCACCATCACACGCGCCGTCGTAGGATGATCCCCCCGCACTAGCCATTCTGCCAGCGCCGACCGACGTCCCGATGTCCCCTCTCTCACCTCAATCTCAGGGACCTCACCGCCCAACAACTCCAAAAACCCGGGAGACACTTCCTCCTCCTTCATCCTCACCACCGCCCCCTCTCGCCCCGTATCCGTGCTCACAAATGCCCTGGGCAGGTCCTCCGGCTTCAAGTTCTCAAAAAATGCCATCTCCTCCTTCAGCGCCCCATAGCGCTGCAGTTCTGCGCTCCCCTTTTTTAGAATCTTCTCTGCGGTCGCCAGGGTCCTCACTTCTCTCTCCGCCTGTCGCTCCACCAGAAACGAAATCTGTCGCTCGTAAGCCGATTTTTCCTCCCACGGCTTCCGAAACATCACCTGCACCTCAGGCGGAAAAGTCTTCACCCGAAACTCATACGTTTTCCGCGCACCCGCCTCCAGCAACGACTTCATCTCGTCCCGAATCCCTTCCGTCGTCTCGTCCCATGTTCTACTATCTTTCTCGTACTTGGAAATCTCCTCTTCCGTCGCATGATACCGGTCATCCGGCCAATAGACCGATGATAGAAATGCCTGCAGCGCAAAATAGTCCTTCTGCAAAATCGGATCAAACTTGTGATCGTGACACTGCGCGCACCCCACTCCCATTCCCATAAAAACTTCCCCTGTCACATTCGTGATCTCATTGATCATGATCTCCCGCTGCATCTCCGCATTCCGCTGGTTCCACTCGTAAACCCCGTTTCGCAAAAATCCCGTCGCCGCCACCCGCATCGGATCACCCGGCGCGATCTCATCGCCCGCCAACTGCTCCCGCACAAACTCATCGTAGGGTTTGTCCTCGTTGAAGGCCCGAATGACATAGTCTCGATAGCGAAAGGCACTCGACCGAAAATCATCCGCCCGATACCCGTCGCTATCCGCATAGCGCACCACATCAAGCCAATGCTGTCCCCACCGCTCTCCATAGCGCGGACTCGCCAATAATTCCTCAACCAAACCCGTCACCGCCGTATCCTCATCTTCGTCCCAGGCCACGACAAACTTCCGCACCGCTTCCACCGTCGGAGGCAACCCATGCAGGTCAAAGTATGCCCGCCGCACAAACTCGACCGCCGAAGCCCCCGGTGCCATTTTCAACCCAACTTCCTCCAACTTCCGCTCCACAAAATAATCCACCGGATGCCCCACACCCTCCGGCACCACCACCGTCTTCACCGGCTGCACCGCCCACCACGCCTTTTGCTCATCTGTAAATTCATGCCCTCCCGCCGCCATCACAACGACAAAACCCAACCAACATTTCAGTAGTCTCTTCACGAACGCCGCATCCGACCACGAATTTCCCCTCTTGGATATCCCAAAAACGTCACTACTTGCAATTCTTTCCCCTTTCTTCCGCTCCTCAACCCAAACCTCTCAAAATTCGTGTTTAAATCTCAAATCTCATCTTTCCTCCTTCTCTTCACCTCCGCCTTCGCCCAACCCCACGCCATTGAAGGCCTCACCGAACCTTTTTCCATCGTCTTCGACAAAGACAATACCCTCTACGGCGTCGAGTACGAGAATGGCAACCGCGTCTTCCGCCTCAAAGACGACCAACTGACCTTCATCGCCGGCTCCAAATCCCCCGGCGGCAAGAAGCTGGGCGACGTCGCCGCAGGCGATGGCGGTCCCGCTACCAAAGGCCGCTTCAATGGCATGCACGACCTCACCCTCCACCCCGATGGCCGCCTTTTCATCGCCGACACCTTCAATCGCCGCATCCGCGTCATCGACCTCAACACCGGAAAACTCTCCACCCTCGGCGACGGTAAGCTCACCTTCAAAGAGCCCTACACCGTCGACCTCAGCCCCGATCACCAAAACCTCCTCGTTGCCGACCTCCGACAATTCAAAATCCTCGAGATCAACCTCTCCTCCCTCAAAGTCACCACCCGCGCCGGCAACGGAAAAAAGGGAATCCCCAAAGACGGCAGCCCCGCTCTCAAATCTCCCCTCATCGGACCCCGCGCAGCCATCTACGGCCCCGATGACTGCATCTACCTTGCCAGCCGCGAAGGCCACGCCCTCCGTCACGTCGACAAGTCCGGAAAGATCCACACCCTCATCAACACCTCCGGCAAAAAGGGCTTCTCCGGTGATGACGGACCCGGCAACGCCGCCCGCCTCAACGGCCCAAAACACCTCGCCCTCGATCCAAGCGGAAACATCGTCATCAGCGACGACAACAACCACGCCATCCGCCTCTACAAACCGACAGAGAAAACGATCCACCTCCTCACCGGCACCCCTCCCCGATCAGGTAAAGAACCCAACAAACTCAACCGCCCCCACGGCGCCCGCTACGACCAAAAAGGAAACCTCTGGATCGCCGACTCTTTTAATCACCGGCTGATCATCCTCCCCACTACTCAGCCGTAGCCTTCGGCGTCGTAGGAAACCCCAACTATTCACAAAGATCCGAGAACAATTCCCCGGTTGAGAATTCCTTTCCGTGTTTTACGATGAGATCAGCATGAACGTTCCCCAAATCTCCACGGCAATGCTAGCCACATCGCTCGTCGTCAACGCGGGTCCCCGAGTGGCCAATACGAGCATCACCCTTCCCGACACGCCTCCCGCATCGGTGATCGAAGTGGAGAATGCCTTTCCGGGCCTTTCTTTTTCCCAACCGCTCTCCCTCCGCAGCCCTCGGGGCGACAGTCAGCGACTCTTCATTTGTGAAAAAACCAGCGACCTTGAACTCATCCCGAAAGTCACAGCGGCTTCTCCGACAAAGTCGCTTTTTCTCAATCTTGATCAGATCGTGAACGCCCGCAATGGAGAAGAGTCTCACACCAACAGCGAGTCCGGACTCTTGAGTGTCGCCTTCCATCCCTACTACGCGACCAACGGACACTTCTTCACGGTTTACAATGTCCGCACCGGAGGCACCGACTACCAGCGACTTTCCCGCTGGTATTATCCCGATATTTCCGACACCTCGTTATACAACAGACAGATGATCAAGTTTATACCATATTTGGAAAATATCTAAAAATGGAACTGCCTAAGCGAAACATTCCAGCAACCCGCCAAGTATTCTTCCCTTCAACACCCTTCTGGTAAGTATCGAAAACGGCCCCACCCACTACGTCTGGTCCGTCCTCCTCTGCCCACCCGAAGCGATGAATAGGAAATAATTTCGCTCTCCCCATCGTCAATATTCCACACGAATCCCATCCTGATACCCATGAAGCTCCTCCCTTGCCTCTTCCTTCTCCTCACCGGCCTTCTTGGCGCGGAATCTCCGCCCACCTTCCGTTTCCAAGTTGAAACCCTCCATACCGGAATCCCACAGCCGATGCATCTCGAAATTGGTCCGGATGGAAACATCTACTTCATCGAAATCGCCGGAGTGTTGAGACGATATGAACCCTCCACAAAAACCGTCACCACCCTCGGCAAGCTCGAGGTGACAAACGAACAGGAAAACGGTCTCATCGGCATGGCTCTCGATCCCAATTTTTCGAAGAACAAGCACATCTTTCTCTACCACTCGCCGCGCGATTTCGAAGGGCAGCACCTGAGCCGCTTCACCATCGTCGATGGCCAACTCGACCTCGCCTCGAAAAAAACCGTTCTCACCGTTTCCGAGCAGCGCAAGGAATGCTGCCACCACGGCGGAACCGTGCGCTTCGGTCCCGACGGACTCATCTACCTTTCCACCGGCGACAACACCAGCCCCTTCGCTTCCGACGGCTTCACCCCCATCGACGAGCGGGAAGGACGTTTCCCTTTCGACGCCCAAAAGTCTTCCGCCAACACCAACGATCTCCGTGGGAAAATCCTCCGCCTCAAGATCAATCCGGACGCAAGTTATAGCATCCCGGAAGGCAACCTTTTTGCGCCCGGAACCGAAAAAACGCGGCCGGAAATCTACGCCATGGGTTTTCGCAACCCCTGGCGTTTCACCCTAGACCCCAAGACTGGCTGGGTCTACGTCGGCGATGTCGGCCCGGACTCCGGCCGCGATGACGAAAAGCGCGGCCCGCGCGGTCATGACATCCTCTATCAGATCCGCGAGGCTGGAAACTTCGGCTGGCCCTACGTACGCGCAAAGCAGGCCTACCAAGACTTCGACTTCGCCAAAAACACCTCCGGGCCCACCTTCGATCCCACCGGCCCGAGCAACAAAAGCCCCAACAATACCGGCCTCGGAAAACTCCCCCCGGTTCGCGACCCCCTCGTCTACTATCCACACGCACACTCAAAAGACTTTCCCGAGCTCGGCTCCGGTGGACGCACCTCCTGCGGCGGCCCCGTTTTCCACTTCAAGCCCGAATTCAAAACCTCTGGCGGCTTTCCCGAATATTTTGACAAGGCCGTCCTCCACTTCGATTGGCAACGTCCCTTCCTCGTCTGGGTTCGGCTCAAAGAAGACGGCTCGTTTGAAAAAATGGAGCCCTTCAGCTCCGCTCTCGACATCAGCCAAGGCATTCAAAAAACCAGCGAACCACTGAAGCTTCGCCGCCCAGCCGACATGACTTTCGGCCCGGATGGTGCCCTCTACATCCTCGACTACGGCGAGACCTGGGGCGTGAACAAGGACGCCCGTATCCTCCGTATCTCCTACCGCTGGGGCGATCTTCCTCCCGTCGCGCGCGCCTCAGCCCTCCCCCTTGCCGGTCCCGCTCCTCTCACCGTCACCCTCTCCGCCAGAGAATCCTTTTCTCCCGAAAAAATGGACCTCACCTTTCAATGGCACCTCATGCCCAATGAAACCCTCCTCGGTATAGGTGCCAACCTCGAAACGACCTTCACCAACCACGGCGATCACCTCGTCCGCCTCACCGCCACTGACTCCGCCGGCCGCGCCACCTCCACCACCCTTCCGGTCATTGTCGGAAACACCCCACCGGACATCTCCGCCCTCCACCCCACCGCCCACTCGCTCTTCCAACCCGGCCAAAAAATTGCTTATGAGTTCCAGGTCAAAGACAGTGAAGACGGCAACTCCGACTCCGCTTCAGCCCGCACTCTCGTCACCGCCAACTGGATCGGCCGCGATGGAAAAAATGTCGCCTCCCACCCTGGACTCGGCCTCATGACAAAATCCGATTGCTTCAACTGCCACGCCATTGATAGCAAACTCGTCGGCCCCTCCTTCATGGAAATCGCAGAACTCTATCGCGGCAACAAACCCGCGAAACTCACCGCTACCGAGCGCGTCATCAAAGGCTCCGCCGGGGTCTGGGGAGAAATCCCCATGCTCCCGCATCCTCAGCACACCATGGACGAAGCCCACCTCATGGTCTCCTGGATTTTCGCGCTCGATCCCAAGAAGCCCTCCACCTCCCTCACCCGCGGGCTCACCGGAAAAATCACCGTTCCAGACGACCCGCAGATCGGCTCTCTCATACTGGAAGCAACAGTCACCGATCTCGGCAATTCTCCCGCTTCTCCGCTCACCTCGACCACCTCTCTCACTCTCCTTCATCACCGGATCGAAGCCGAAAGCGCCACACTCGGAAAAGGAGTGACCCTCGCCGCACAGCGCGAAGCGTCAAACGACACCTCCGTCAACCGCATCGAACCCGGACGCATCATCTCCTTCCCCGCCCTCGACCTCCGCAAATCTACGAAGGTGACCGTCCGGGCTGCCTCAGACTTTGATCCCGGTGCCACCATCGAATTCCGTTCCGGTTCCCCTACCGGCCCTATCCTCGCCACCGTCAAGGTTCCTAAAACCGGAGGAAAAAATAAGTATCAAGAGCAAACTGCAGACCTGACTCCACCTGCCAAAAGTAGCTCAATCCACCTCGTCTTCCAAAGCCCCATAAAAGGTCGCCTCATGTTCCTCGACTGGATCGAATTCAAATAGAAATCACCCCTCCATTATCGAGAAGGAGCGCAAGGCGGTGTGACTTGGCGATTACGCGGCTTTCGCAGAAGTAAAGGCCGACATGCTCGACATCCCTAAGACTTCGACCGACCTCAAGGCAAGCCGCTAGGAATTCTTCAGGGTGTTGATGTAACTGGGGGTTTTCCCATAATAAACCCAAGGTTAAGCCCGCTTTGTCGATTCCCTCTCCGACGCCCGAAAAATGAAAATCGTCTCCCTACTTTTCCCGATTCTTTGGAGTAGCCTTACCACTCTTAGCTTCGCTGCACCCATCGAAACCATTTGGCTCACCCACGCGACCAACCTACCCGACAAGATCGTGGTGAACTGGCAAACCGATGCGCCGAGAAATTCCGCGGTCGAGTTTGGAAACAGTCGGGAGCTCGGAAAAACGATGCAATCTGCCGAAATGACTACTCTTCACCATGTCGAGATTCCCTTGGCACTGCGAGGACAACCTTACTACTACCGGGTCCGCAGCGGCGACGATGTCTCGGAGATTTTCAGCTTCAAAGGAACTCCAAAAGGAACGCCAAAAGGAACGCCAGGCGACGAACTGCGAATCGTCATCGTCGGTGACTAGGGTGGCGGAGGTAAAGACGTCAGCGCCATCGTCGCCGACGATATTCATCTCTTGATCACCACTGGAGACAACGTCGCGAATCTCCACGGCAAAGAAAAGCAAGGAACCAAAGCCTACCGAGCATTAATTGACGACAACAGGGCCCTTTTCTGCACCACACCATTCATGCCCGTTCTCGGAAATCACGATCGGGAGCTTACCCCACGCGGACCCAAGCCGCTCGCTCATGCCGTTTACGATATCGAAGCGAGCGCTTATCGAGAGTTCTTTGCCTTACCCGGTGACGAGTGGAAATGGTTCTTCGACCTTCCGGAATTCGACCTACGCTTTATCGCGCTCGATCTGAACCATCTCACCGACTTCGGAACCACCTGGCAGACCTGCCACGCGTGGCAACCGGACTCCGCACAATTTAAGTGGTATTCCAAAACGATGGCGTCCACTACGAGCGCATTCGTGTTCACTCTCATGAACGAAAAGCAGACCACGGTAAACGATCTCACCAAAGGGGCGTGGGACGAACACTTCCGCCGCGGTAGCGCTTTGATCACCGGCTTCGGATATTTCGCAGATCGTGCTGAACTGACGGGAGAGCTTCCCTATTTCAACACATGTCTGAAAGGCGATGGAGATCTCTACCTTGATCCAAATTCCCAATTTCATTCGCAGGGAGGCAACTACCTACTCCTAACCGTGAAGGCAGGAGCGCCGACCATGACGGTGCAATTCAAAAATCTACGTGGCGAGGTTCTCGATACGACGAATATTTCCAAACGAATCAACACAAAGAGACATGATTAGCTCATCAATTCCGCTACCGCTCCAATACCTTCAACTGGAATCCCCCTTCTACGGCGAAGCAACTACGCATCTCCTCACCCGAGGGAATCTATCAGATCGATTTCGGAACCATTTCCGTAAAAGAGCGCGTCGTCATCAAAATGGATCTCGCGGGAATCACTCCCAAATCTGGCCAGCCTCCTCAGCGCCCTCGCCGAGTCAGGAAAATCCGTGCAGTGATTGATCACAAAGTCTCCTACCGCCAACGGTGCCGCCGAAACACACCCAAGAATCAGGGCGGGAAAAAGGATGGTAGAGCGATTGATAAAAGACACTCCAGATCGAACGCAAAACTACTTTAAGCTCACACAAACCAACTTGCCGCCATTCGAACGAGCAAAAAGCCGGCCGTCTGAGAACGCCGGCGGCGACCAGCAAAGCTTCGGTAAAATCTTGTGGCGACCCGTGATGGAAAACTGATTGTCGCTCTCTTTTCCAAAGATGAGCTCACCTGTTTCCGAAAGAATGATGAGCTTGTCGCCTGACATCAGTGCAGAACCCCGGGAACCTGGAACCGACACCGCCCACTTCAGTTTTCCCGTCTTCATCTCCATACGGTAGACTTCCGCCTTCATTCCCTTGTCTCCGAAGACCCCAATAATATCGCCCTCTTTCGGCAGCGCATTTTGAAAAATCATGCGCCGGTCGCGATCGCGGTGCAGCTCCTTGGGCTCGTCTCCTGATAGATCAAGCACGATGTTGCCCATGCCATAGCCAGAGGAGAGGTGGAGCATGTTGTTTTGAAAGACTGGATTGGAGGCATTGACGTCGTAGGGCGTCCTCCAAGTGTAATCAAAAAGAACGACACCCTTCGCCGCGAGATCATAAGCCACAAGCTTACGACCATGAAAAACGAAGGCTGTTTTCTTCCCCCGATAGTCCGCGATCACCGGTGCGGAATAACCGGCCTTGGCCGGATCCTCCGACTGCCAGCGCAGCTCTCCTGATTTCTTATCGAGAGCGACGAGCGCGCCACTTTTGGGACAAGGAAGACAGAGCAGCAGATCTTCGAAAACCGTGGGTGAGGCCGAGTAACCCCACATCGGAGCCTTTCCCTTAAAGTCCTTTTTGAAACTCTTCGTCCACTCGATCTTTCCCGACTTCAAATCGTAACATGCCAAGCGACCGCTTTTGGACAAACCGTAAACACGACCTTCATGGATCAGAGGCGTAGCACCCGGACCCCCGGTGTAAAACTTTGGATCCAATTTTTCCTCGTAAGTATCCTTCCACTTCACCTTCCCCGTGGCTGCATCGAAGCACCAAACGGTATCCTTGTTATCCGAGTTTCCCACCGTCACCGCGAGACCACCCGCTACTGAGATCGACGAACAACCTTTTCCAATATCAGCCGTCCAGAGCGTCTTGGGTGCTTCATCGTTCCAATCGATATGCAGTTCTTCCGCAACGGCCCCATTTCCGTCGGGACCTAAAAAACCAGGCCAATCCTCAGCATAAGAAATAACAGGGAGAGCGAACAAGATGGTCAAAAACACTTTCATCGATTTGTATCCATAACCCCTTCCTACCAACTTGCAAGAGGACGCTTCCGAGAGTCCCTCTTATTCTAAGATCATCGCCTTCATCTCTCTACGTCGCTCTCCTTGAATTTGGGAAATCGGGGAAGAAGAGGGCAAAAAGCGATCATCTTTTAGCGCAGCTTGCTTATTTTTAATCTCTTTAGTAAGAACATCAAATGCTTCGTTGCGCCTTGATCACGATCGTCTCTGCTTTGATCTCCTCCTGCTCGCTCATCACCACTCCGGTGAAGATCATCGGTAAGGCCGCCACCACTACCATCGGACTCACCGGAAAAGCCGCAGGCGCTGGAATGAGCGTCCTCACCCCCGGCAATGATGACTAAGTCACGGAAGAATAGCCGAAAGGGAATCGTATCAAGGCGTAACCATGCGCTTTCTGATTTTCCTCAGCCTTGCTCTCACTGCTTCGCTCTCCGCAAAGAAACCCAATTTCCTCTTCATCATCGTCGATGACCAATCGCCTTTTGATCTCAAGGTTTACCATCCCAAGTCGGCTATAGAAACGCCC
>Ga0209711_10000099_pt1 | contig 79344 bp, 83 predicted proteins | sample ArcticOcean_MG_C_7_FD_187441 | JGI IMG/M metagenome (GOLD analysis project Ga0209711, IMG submission 187441) | Marine microbial communities from western Arctic Ocean - ArcticOcean_MG_CB11_88 (SPAdes) (version 2) | ecosystem: Environmental > Aquatic > Marine > Oceanic | place: Arctic Ocean... | reverse complement strand
GGCCACTGCCAAGCCGCCTCCAAATAGACCGACGCGATGTCCCAAAGAGTATCCCCTGTCTTAACAACATAACGTTCCGGCGCATCTGCTTTCATATCCATCGCATGAAGCGAGGCAATCGGCCCAACCATTGCGAGGCAAAAAATGAGCAATGTAGCGCCAGAGACCGTGCGGGCTTTGAACATATGCGATTTCCTTTTGCGATTCGCGGTACAATTTACAGTATCTGCGACGCGTGCTGATTAATTGGGGCTTTTAATATCATAACGTGCAATCAAACCGCTCGACATTAGAAATACCAACAAAATAACATTGATCGTTCTATGACAACACCGCTTTTAACGATATTGGAATTCCCAGATGTACGGCTTCGAACCAAGGCTGCGACCATCGACACCGTGACCGGCGCCACAGCGGCACTGGCCGACCAGATGCTCGCGACCATGTATGATGCGCCGGGCATCGGCTTGGCCGCAACGCAAGTAAACGTCCATCAAAGACTGATTGTTTGCGACGTCTCGGAAGACAAACAATCACCGCTGGTTTTCATCAACCCAAGGTTAATAAAAGGTGAGGGCAGCATCGAAACCCAAGAGGGCTGTTTGTCGGTCCCAGGATTCTATGAAAGCGTCTTTCGACACGAGAAAATTTTAGTTGAAGCCCTCGATCGAGACGGCGCGGTTTTTCAACTCGAGGCTGACGACTTGTTAGCCGTTTGTATTCAGCACGAGATGGATCATCTAGAAGGCAAACTCTTTGTCGACTACCTGTCACCCGCTAAACGGCAATTACTCAGGAAAAAGCTCTTGAAGCAACAAAAGCTGCAACGGCAATGATCCGCATCCTTTTTGCTGGCACGCCAGCTTTCGCGGTCGAGCACCTTCGAGCCATGGTCGAACACCCAGGCACTGAGGTCGTGGGCGTTGTGACCCAACCCGATCGGCCCGGCAAGCGCGGCAAAACCCTCATCGCATCGCCCGTCAAACAATACGCGCTTGCGCATCAACTCACAGTGTTGCAACCACCGCGCCTTCGGGCCAAACACTTGCAGGGGATCGCTTTTGATCTATTGGTCACCGTCGCATACGGTCAGATTCTCAAACCAGAGGTTTTGGCTTTACCCCGCATTGGCCCGATTAATGTTCACGCATCCTTGCTACCACGTTGGCGCGGCGCCGCACCGGTGCAGCGCGCCATTCTCGCCGGCGATCAAACTTCCGGCGTGACCATCATGAAGATGGCCGAAGGTTTAGATACCGGCCCCATCATCAGCATCCGGCCTTGCACCATTGACCCGGATGAAACCAGCGGCTCTTTATTCGAAAAACTCGCTGGCGTAGGCTGTGAGGCCCTCGTTACCGCAATCGAGACGATTACCAAAACGGGCCTAGTTGCCGACCCCCAACCGGAAGCGGGCATCTGTTATGCCGATAAAATCCTGAAAACCGAAGCGAAAATCGACTGGTCGATGAGCAGTGAGCGAATCTGCCGCCAAATCAGGGCATTCGTTCCCGAACCGGTTGCCTTTACAACCCAAGGTGGGACCCGATTTCGATGTTACGGCGCCAAGGTCGCGGCAAGCTCCTTAAACGCGCTAGAAACGACAACCGCGCCGGGCACCATTCTCGAAAAATCGAAGGCGGGCATCCGGGTCCAATGCGGGGTTGGCCAACTTTATATCACCCAACTGCAAGCACCGACCGGTAAAGGCACCATTGTCCAAGGCTCTGACCTAAAAAATCTGCAAACGACCTTACTCGACCCTGGCGAGCGTTTCGAATAAATGAGAGACTTTTTAAATGAGGTGACCGCACTCTCACGAACACTCGTTCACGGGCATGCTTACAATGGCCAAGAACTCGACCCTCTGGGACGGTTTTTAGTTCAAACGACCTTACGCCACTATTTCTGGCTAGACTGCGTCGTGCAAACGATATTGGATAAACCCCTTCAAAAAAAACACCGAGACCTCAAGCTTTTGCTGATCCTTGGCGTGAGCGCCACTGAATTTCTCAATCAACCGGTCTATACCAGCGTCAATGCCGCCGTGGAAACCACCAAGAGACTGAAAAAACCCTGGGCCAAGGGTCTGGTCAACGCAACCCTTAGAACCTTCCAAAGAACGAAGCCGGCAGTAATGGCCAAGATTCGCAGCGAGGTGGCCCTGACAAACCACCCGCAGTGGATGCTCGAGCGCATCCAAGCAGACTGGCCAAGCCAAAAAGCCAACATCATTGCCGCAAACAATGATCCCGCGCCGATGATTTTAAGGGTCAATGCCCGCAAGCATAGCCGAGACGCGTATCAACGCCTTTTGACCACCGATGATCTCGCGGCCAAACCCTGCCCATTGAGCGCGGACGGACTGATCCTTGAACAAGCCGTCGCGGTGAGTGATTTGCCCGGTTTTGATCAAGGCTGGGTGAGCGTCCAAGATTCTGGCGCTCAAATGGCCGCTCAATTGCTGCAACCCAAACCGTTTGAACGGGTTTTAGATGCTTGTAGTGCGCCCGGGAGCAAGAGCTGCCATTTATTAGAGCTCGAACCAACCCTTGATCTGGTTTCGGTTGATATCGACCCAGACCGCCTCACCCGAGTTTCCGAAAACTTTACGCGTTTGGGCGCGTCCGGTGATATTCGGTGTTTAGATCTGACGCAACCTCAGCCAGCGCTCGGCACCTTTGATCAAATTCTCTTAGACACCCCTTGTTCTGCCAGCGGGGTCATTCGTCGACACCCCGATATTAAACTGCTGCGGCGGCCTGAGGATCTAGCCGCGCTCATCGAGACCCAAAGGCAATTGCTCACGCAGTGCTTCTCGCTACTTCGTCCTGGTGGAAGCCTACTGTACGTCACGTGCTCAATCTTTAGCGATGAAAACGAAGAGAATATTGCGTGGTTTTTGACCCATCACAATCAGGTTGAAACCCTGGCATTGCCTGCTGTTGGCGTTCCAAGATCAATCGGCGTACAGTTGCTGCCAACGAAGGATGCGCACGATGGCTTTTATTACGCGCGCATCAGAAAAATGAGTCCCGGATTATGAAAATTATCATCTTGGGCGCAGGGCAGGTCGGCGCGAGCTTAGCTCAAAACCTGGTCAAAGAAGCCAGCGATATCACCATTGTCGATACGGATCCCGAAAAGCTTCGGGAACTTCAGGATCGATACGATATTCAAACCATCTGTGGTCAAGCCTCCCATCCGCCTGTACTCAAGCAGGCCGGTGCTGAGGATGCCGACATGCTGATCGCCGTCACAAACTCTGATGAAATCAACATGGTCGCGTGCCAAGTCGCTTACACCGCATTTCATACGCCGACCAAAATTGCGCGAATTCGCAGTCGCGCTTATCTCACCGGCGGCGGTATTTTTCGAGACGACGCCATGCCCGTGGATCACATCGTCAATCCAGAAGAAATTATTACCCACGATATTAAACGCCTCATCGACAACCCCGGCGCACTGCAGGTCATGGACTTTGCCAGCGGTCAGGTGAAATTGGTGGGTCTGCGAATCGAGGCGGACAGTCCGCTGGTGAATCAAGCGTTAAAGACCATTCGCACGCTGCTGCCCCAAGCCGATACCCGGGTTGCTGCCATCTTTCGAGGCGACCGGCCAATTGTTCCAGAGGGCGAAACCGTTATTGCGGCGAACGACGAGGTCTTTTTCATTGCTGCTGCCGAAAACATTCAAGTCATCATGAATGAGCTTCGGCAACATGAGCGGCCTAATCGGCGCATTATTATCGCTGGTGGCGGCCATATTGGCGAAAACTTAGCGGTACAGCTAGAGAGTCGATATGGCGTTCGAATCATCGAACAAAATCGCAACCGCTGCTTTGCGCTATCAGAATCCCTCGAGCGTAGCATCGTGCTGCACGGTAACGCCTCTGACCGAGAACTGTTGCTTGAGGAAAATATCGAAGATACCGACGTCTTCTGCGCCATTACCAATGACGATGAGGCGAATATCATGTCGTCGATGTTGGCCAAAAGCCTGGGTGCGCGAAAGGTCTTAACGTTGATTAACAACCCCGCTTATGTCGACCTTATTGAAGGCCAGGACATCGACATCGCAATCTCGCCACAGTTAGCGACCCTCGGCGCTATTTTGACCCACGTTCGGCGCGGTGATGTGGTCCGGGTGCACCCCTTGCGTCGAGGGGCCGCTGAAGCCATTGAAGCCATTGCCCACGGCGACCGACAAACCTCTAAAGTGATCGGCAGAACCCTCGGCGAGTTAAAACTACCGCACGGAACCAGTGTCGGCGCCTTGGTTCGAGGTGATCGGGTCATCATTGCCCATGACAACGTCATGGTAGAAGCCGATGATCATTTTATCCTCTTCCTCGTGGATAAAAGCCGCCTGAAAGAGGTCGAAGCGCTCTTCCAGGCCCCTGTGAGCTTTTTTTAATCATGCGACTGGGCATTACCTTTCGAATTGTCGGCGGGCTGCTCATGTTTTTCAGCGCCACGATGCTACCACCGCTGTTCGTATCGGTCTTTTATCAAGATGGCGCCCATCCAATATTCATCAAGGCCGCGGCGGTGATTTTTGCCAGCGGATTTAGTCTGTGGTTGGCGTTTAGACGGTTCACCGAGGCCCTTCGCACCAAAGATGGCTTCTTAGTGACCGTTTTATGTTACCTGACCCTCGGCTGCTTCAGCGCGCTGCCCTTTACCGATTCACCCAATACGGCCTTATCGTTAGTCGATGCTTTGTTCGAATCTTTCTCGGGGCTCACCACCACGGGCGCAACGGTCATTTCGGGTTTGGAGTCACTGCCCCAGTCTCTTTTGTACTATCGACAACAATTACAATGGCTGGGGGGTATGGGCATCATTGTTTTGGCCGTCGCCGTTCTACCGATGCTGGGCATTGGGGGCATGCAGCTCTATCGAACGGAAACCCCAGGGCCTGTAAAAGATAGCAAACTCACCCCGCGGATCAAGCAGACCGCCATCGCCCTATGGTCAATTTATTTGTCTTTAACCATCGCCTGTTGTTTGGGGTATTGGATTGCGGGCATGAGTTTTTTCCAAGCGCTCTGCCACAGTTTTTCGACCGTTGCGATCGGTGGGTTTTCAACCTTCGACGCCAGCTTAGGCCACTTTGATTCGCCAGCAATTGAAGTCGTTGCCATCGTCTTCATGCTGTTGTCATCGCTAAACTTCGCATTGCACTTTTTTTGCTACCGCGATCGATCGTTACGGTCCTACTGGCGAGATGAAGAGGTTCGAAGTTTTTTTATCTTCATTGTCATAGCGATTCTAATCGCCACCTTAATCCTTGCAGAGTCAAGAGATGATGGCTTACAGAGCTTTAGATTGGCCGCTTTTCATGTTGTTTCAATGCTCACAACCACGGGGTTTGTCACCGAAAACTTCGCGCAGTGGCCCAACATCGTGCCTTTCCTGCTCATCTTAGGCGCTTTCGTTGGCGCCTGTGCTGGCTCGACTGGCGGCGGGTTAAAAGTGATTCGGGTACTGTTACTGTATAAACAGGGCTTACGGGAAATTCATCGACTCATACATCCGAATGCTATTTTTCCAATTAAAATCAGTCATCGAGTCATGACGGATAATGTTATGGAGGCCGTCTGGGGCTTCTGCTCAATTTACGTCTTCGTGTTTGTGTTACTCCTACTCGTCATATTGGGCACGGGCGCCGACTTCTTGACCGCGTTTTCGTCAGTGGCCGCGGCATTGAATAACTTAGGGCCTGGGCTTGGCAGTGTTGCTGAAAACTATGCCAGCCTGACGGATCCAGCAAAGCTCGCCCTGGTTGCTGGCATGGTCCTCGGCCGATTAGAGATTTTCACGATCTTAGTGCTGTTCACCGGCATGTATTGGCGGAAGTAACCCTTGAACGAAAAAACTCAGCGTTGGAACAACACCTACTCTGCCGTTTTGGACTATCCTGCGCCCAACCGTGAGCTCCATCGATACCGAGCGTTGCTGCCGAAACAGGGCTTGGCATTGGATGTTGCCTGCGGATTGGGCGCAGACGCACTGTATCTTGCCGATCAAGGCTTCGACGTCATTGCCTGGGATGGGTCCGTTATTGCGATCGATCGCTTGCAGGCAGAGGCCAAGGTCCGTGCAATCGACCTTGATGCCGCTTGTCTTGAAATCACCCCAAAGGCGTTTACAGCCGAACGATTTGACCTCATTTATGTGCACCGGTACCTCGACCGGGAGATCATGCCAGCAATGATCCAAGGTCTAAAACCCGGCGGGGTGTTGTTTTATCAGACCTTCCTTCAAGGCGCGGACACGTCCGCCAGCCCCGCGGCGGGCCCAACCAATAATGCCTATCGTCTGGCACCCAATGAACTACTGACCCATTGCAGCGCGCTCACGATCAAGCTGTTCATCGAGGGTTTCGCAATAGATGCCGCAACCCAAGGCCTTCAGCCCGCAGCAATGTCCCTCATCATTGCGGCAAAACCGAACCCCTCATAAACCCTTGTAGGGGTCCCGCAATCCGTCGGGTTGCTTTTTAAAGCGCTTATATTCCCACTGATACTGCGTGGGATACTTGCGGACCAGATCCTCGATCGCCGCATTTAACGCCGTCAAAGCCAGAATCTCATCATCCTGGGCAAGATCTGGGACCGATTGATAGTGAACGTCAAACAGACCCCGCTCGTTTCGGATCAGCGCGACCAGGATGGGGGTTGCGCCTGATTTAATCGCCAAACGATGCGCCAAACGATCGGTAAATGCCGGCTGATCAAAGAATGGAACGAACAACCCGGTCTCGGGCACCTGGTCTGGCAGCACCAGGACGGCGCCCCCTTCTTTAAGGGTTTTAAACAGTCGCGCTACCCCTCGAGGGGTGGTGGGCACCATTTGATTACCGTAGCGCATTCGAACGCGCTCAATAATTCGCGCCATTGCCTTTTGTTTTGGGGGCTTAAACAGCGCTGTCAGCTGACCGACGGTTTCTGAGTAGAACGCATTATAGAGTTCCCAGTTACCGATATGGGGGACCAACAGGAGAACCCCTTGGTCGCTGGCCAATGCGGTCAACAGGTAGTTTTCGCCGTATTGTCTGTCGATCCAGGTTAGCAAGTGTTTGCTATTTTTTGACCAAACCGCCGGGGTTTCCAAGGCAGTCTGGCAGGTCGCAATCAGGCTGTCTTGAATCAAACGATGATTAGCGCGGGGGTCAGCTTCAGGCAAACATCGCGCAAGATTAATCGCCGTAATGCGGCGACTCTTCGAGCGACTATAAAACAACAATATGCCGAAGAGGCTTCCCAGCGTTTGCAGCAAACGCCGTGGCAGTAATCCGATCATCCGTATTAGCGTGTACACTAAAGCAACCCATCCCGTAACGGCCGAAGCCTGAGTTTACAACACCGGACCCAACAATCCTCGCAATCCGGCCCAAGCAGCTGCCTTGGTCACCGTTCCGGTTTAGCCCAATTACTGCCTATCCAGCGGCGCGGACAAAAGGCGCTTCACGCCCATACCTGCCTCACCCATCGATCACACACTCAGCGCCCCAGTAATTGGAAACATCGGTTGCCCCACACCAGAGAAGCAGACTGTCAGCGCAGACTTCGGGTATAATTTCGTTTTTCCTTAGTCATCGAAGACCATGCCCAAAGTTGATACCTTCCAAGACCTGATTCTTACCCTGCAGCAATTCTGGGCGGCCAAAGGTTGCGTGCTGATGCAACCTTACGACATGGAAGTCGGTGCGGGGACCTTTCATCCAGCCACTTTTTTAAGGGCCATCGGACCAGAGCGCTGGTCTGCGGCATATGTGCAACCCTGCCGGCGACCCACCGATGGTCGGTATGGCGAAAACCCGAATCGCTATCAGTACTATTATCAGTTCCAAGTGGTCATGAAGCCAAATCCAGAAAATTTTCAAGAGTTGTATCTTGAGTCTTTGGTCCATCTTGGCATAGACCCCGCTGTTCATGATATTCGATTCGTTGAGGACAATTGGGAGTCACCCACCCTGGGCGCCTGGGGCCTCGGGTGGGAAGTGTGGATGGATGGTATGGAAATCACCCAATTTACCTATTTCCAACAGGTTGCCGGATTGGAGTGCTTTCCTGTGATGGGCGAGATCACTTACGGCTTGGAGCGATTATCGCTTTATCTGCAAGGTGTTGAGGACTTTCAACAGTTGGTTTGGTCCGATAATGGCCAGGGACACCCCGTCAGCTACGCCGATATTTTTCATCAATACGAAGTTGAGATGTCCGCTTTTAATTTTGATCTTGCGGATATTGATGGTCTGTTTCAACAATTTGACTATTTTGAAGCGGAAGCTAACCGGTTTTTGGTTGCTGGCTTGCCGCTGCCAGCCTATGAATACGTAATGAAAGCCTCCCATTGTTTCAACCTGTTAGATGCTCGGTCTGCGATCTCAGTAACAGAGCGGCAACGGTTTATTTTAAGCGTTCGTACCTTGGCACGGGGCGTTGGCGCGGCTTACTTTGAAACCCGACGCGCAGCAGGATTTCCGCTCGCATCGGACTCGGATCGCGCCTTTGTGATGAAAGGACTGATCAATGCATAAGGAAACATTACTGCTCGAAATTGGCACCGAGGAACTGCCCCCCAAAAGTCTCATGGCCCTCAAAAACGCCTTTGCCGAGAATATTACAAAGGCCTTGGATGATCGGCAGTTCAGCCATGGCGCGGTCACCGCGTTCGCAACACCTCGTCGACTGGCTGTGTGCCTTGCGTTGTGTGATGCCATTCAACCTGAGCAATTGATCCAGCGAAAAGGGCCCAAGCTGAGCGCCGCGTACGACAACGATGGCCAGCCCACCAAAGCGTTAAGCGGATTTATGAAATCCTGCGGCATCTCAGATCCAGGCTTACTCGAGCAGGAGGAAACGGCTAAAGGCGCCTGGGTTGTTTATCGATCTACCCAGGCAGGGGCCTCGCTGACCTCCGAAATTCAGGCCATTGTCAATGACGCCACCGCAACCTTGCCGATCGCCAAGCGAATGCGCTGGCAAAGTCACCGCACGGAGTTTGTACGGCCGGTTCGTTGGCTTCTTGCACTCTATGGCAACGCGGTCATCGATTGCCAGTTCCATGGCAAAGCAGCCAGCGCCACCACCTATGGTCATCGCGCTATGCATCGCGGCCCAATTACCCTGAGCCATGCCGATCACTATGAGGCGAGCCTTGAGGCTGGGTTCGTAATTGCGAGCTTTGAGACGCGGCAAGCGTTGATCAATGATCAACTGAATGCAGCCGCCCTAGCCAAGGCGGGCATCGCCTCCGATGATCCGGCACTACTCGAAGAAGTCACGGCATTGACAGAATGGCCGCAAGTTTTGAGCGGCGATTTTGACCCGGGGTTCTTAGCGGTGCCAGAGGAGGCGCTGATTTCTGCCATGCGAGAGCACCAGCGCTATTTTCATTTGCGAGACGAGGGTGGCAAGCTTCAGCCCAGCTTCCTGACCGTTGCGAATTTGGAAAGCCTGCAACCGCATCAAGTGGTTGCCGGCAATGAGCGCGTCATTCGACCTAGGCTCGCGGATGCACAATTTTTTTATAAAAAGGACCTTCAAAAACCCCTCGATACCGCGCTTGAACAACTCAACCAGGTGGTGTTTCAAAATGAACTGGGATCCTTTGGTGATAAAGCGCGTCGGATCAGCGCCTTAGCAGGCTTCATCGCGAACAGCCTGGGTGAAAACCAAGCCGAGGCGGCACGCGCCGGCCTACTGGCCAAAACAGATCTTATTTCTCTTATGGTCGGCGAGTTTCCGGAATTACAAGGCATCATGGGCAGCTACTATGCCAAAGCCCAAGGAGAATCGCCTTCGGTCGCTGAGAGCATTGAAGCGCATTACCTGCCCAGATTTTCAGGCGACACCCTACCCAAAACCATGATTGCCTGTGCAGTTGCGATGGCTGATCGCATCGATACCATCGTGGGCCTATTTGGCATTGGCCAGCCGCCGACAGGAAGCAAAGATCCCTTCGCGTTACGACGACAGTCGCTTGCAGTGGTTCGAATCTGTATCGAAGTACCGATCGATCTAAACCTTGCCGGCTTGATTCAGGAATCCGCACGACTCCATGCTGGCGCATTCTCAACCGCGCCGGTTATGGACTATATCCTGGATAGATTCGAAAATTTATTAACGGAGCGTGGCGCTAAATGGGACAGTATACGGGCGATCCGGGCGAAATCCGGCGGCATTAATAACTTATTCAGAGCGTCTCAAGAAATCACCAGTCTGGACAGTTTTCGGGAAACCGAAGCGAGTACTTTGGTGATCAAAGCGCAAAAACGCGTGCAAAACATCCTCGAAAAATCCGGCGCCGCTACGGCTGGCGACATTAATCCAGGCCACTTCAACGTCGCCGTTGAGGCACAACTCAGTAACTGCATTGCGTCAATCCAGGCCGTAAAATCCGAGCCCATTGACGCAAGGCTCGCAGAAGTGGCAAACAGTGCGGAAACCATTGAATCCTATTTCGAGGAGGTCATGGTGATGGATGATAATCTCACTATCCGTGAAAACCGCCTGAACACACTGAGACAGTTGAGCCAAGCGTTAACAGCTATTGCAGCGTTTAATCTTTTGCAATAACCAACCGCGGTGCCGTTAACCCATCGCGGTCAGTTAAGCCCTGCGGCCTTCATTAGACATCAAGGTTTGCAACGGCCATCGCATTGGCCTCAATAAATTCACGGCGCGGTTCCACCTGGTCACCCATCAAGGTATTGAAGATCTGATCTGCTGAGATTGCGTCTTCGATAGTCACCCTGAGCATCGTTCGGAAATTGGGGTCCATCGTGGTTTCCCAAAGCTGGTCTGCGTTCATTTCACCGAGGCCTTTAAAGCGTTGGCGAGATTGTCCGCGAGTTGCCTCCTTCTGAAGCCAATCCAAGGCCTGGCTCAATCGATCGATTTCCTGTGAACGCTCACCTTTACGAACCAAACTGCCGGCTGGTACCAAAACTTTCATGCGCTCGCCAAAAAGCGCTAGGTCACGGTAGTCTGCCGAGGCGAAGAAATCATGGGTGAAATGATAGGTGCGTTTAAAACCATGGCTAATCACATTAACCACTGGATAGAAGATCCCGCGCTCTGAATCTTCTAACAAATCCGTTTCATACTGGGTCTGCGCATTTTGAAGGCGACTCAATTCGCTCGCCAAAACAACCGTATAAGCCCGCACCGCGGCTTCGATTTTCAAGTCCGCCACATCAAGCCGATCTACATACTGCATGCTGCCCAGCACTGCCAACGGATAGAGTCGTTCTAGGCGGCGCATTTTTTCTTCGACCGCAAAATATTCGTGGGCCAATGCGCTAAAATCTTCTGATGCCATCGAGGTATCGCCCGATCCGGGCGCTAAACTGGCATCATCGAGCGCCAGTTCCAACACAAATTGATTCAGCTCCGCATCATCCTTGATATAGCGCTCCTGCCGACCGCGCTTAACCTTATAAAGGGGCGGCTGAGCAATCAAAACATGCCCACGTTCAATTAACTCGGGCATATGCCTGAAAAAGAACGTCAACAGTAGCGTTTTAATATGGGCACCATCGACGTCGGCATCAGTCATTATGATAATTTTATGGTAGCGAAGCTTATCGGGGTCAAATTCCTGCCGACCAATGCCACAACCCAACGCCGTGATAATATTACCCACCTCCGCTGAGGATAACATTTTATCGAATCGGGCTTTTTCAACATTCAAGATCTTACCCTTCAATGGCAAGATCGCTTGATATTTCCGATCTCGCCCCTGTTTGGCCGATCCGCCAGCGGAATCACCCTCCACGAAGAAAATTTCAGACTTAGCGGGATCTTTTTCCTGACAATCGGTCAGCTTGCCCGGTAATCCTGCAATATCGAGCGCACCTTTGCGGCGGGTCATTTCTCGAGCCTTTCGGGCCGCCTCTCGGGCTCTTGCTGCATCAATCATCTTTTGAACAATTGATTTAGCCTCTTGGGGGTTTTCGAGTAGGAAATCAGTAAAAGCCTGGCTCATTTCCTGCTCAACAGCGGTTTTAACTTCGGAGGAGACCAATTTCTCTTTGGTTTGGGATGAGAATTTTGGATCCGGAACTTTAACCGAAATAATCGCAGTGAGGCCTTCTCGGGCATCATCACCAGTGGTATTGACTTGCGCCTTTTTACCCAACCCCTCCTTCTCAATATAAGTGTTCAAGGAGCGCGTTAACGCCGCCCGAAAGCCCTGTAAATGCGTGCCACCATCCGTCTGGGGAATATTGTTGGTATAAGCGAGGAGGGTTTCTTGATAGGAATCATTCCACTGCAGCGCGACCTCAACGCCAATACCATCTTCCCGCTCGACTTTAAAATGAAATATTTGACTGAGAACCGTTTTGTTATGATTCAAATAATCAACAAAGGATCGAACGCCGCCTTCATACTTGAACGCTTCTGTGCGTCCTGAGCGCTCATCGGTTAACTGAATTGCGACGCCCGAGTTTAAAAACGAGAGCTCGCGGAGTCGTTTCGCTAAAATGTCATAGTGAAATTCGATATTCGAAAACGTGCCTTCAGACGGTCTAAAGCGGCATCGCGTGCCAGTGCGCTCCGTTTTGCCGACCACTTTTAACGGCGTTTCAGGCTCACCATGGTGATAAACCTGTTCCCAAACCTCACCACCGCGCCAAATTGTTAGGGTTAGCTCTGAGGACAGCGCATTCACGACCGAGACCCCAACACCATGCAAGCCACCGGAGACCTTATAACTGCTTTCATCGAATTTACCGCCAGCATGGAGGACGGTCATAATGACTTCCGCAGCGGATTTACCTTCGCCTTCATGATAATCCGTTGGAATACCGCGACCATCATCAGAAACGGTTACCGATTGGTCTGGGTGAATAATGACGTCAATACTCGAACAGTGCCCTTCTAACGCCTCATCGATGGAGTTATCCACCAATTCCTGGACCATATGATGCAAACCAGTCCCATCATCCGTATCACCAATATACATCCCAGGTCGCTTGCGAACTGCTTCAAGGCCTTTCAAAACCTTAATACTGCTAGAATCGTAAGTCCGTTCGTCACTCATAGTGGTCCCCTCCAGTGTCGCGAATTATACCCTGTTTCACGTGAAACAGCCGCTTTAATTTCTTTCCCCAAAACTGCTTTAACGCTGCTGGGTCTGTACAGGTTGTGAAAATTTGCAGGTCGTTTTCCGTCAAACAGCTTGAGATCAACCGACCATGCTCGGCATCTATTTCGGCAACCGGATCATCGACCAGCAAAATCGTTTTCTGCTGTACGGCGTCCGGAAGACAACTCAGTTGCGCCAGGCTAAGCGCCCAGGCCAACATTTTAGCTTCACCGCGACTATAATGCTCGATCACGGAACGGCCACCCACCGACAACCGCAAATCGGACCGATGTAGGCCTTTTTGCGAAAACCCTCTCCTTAAGTCTGTCGCAAGGTCCTCTTGCAGCGCCGTCTCGAGCGACATCCCGGCGGGCCAGCCTCTGCGGTATTCCAGGGTCAAACCATCAAACCGTCCAAGCAACGCCGTGAACCGAAAAAACTCAAGGCGAAGCTGCTGGTAATAGGTTTCACGGTAACCATCAATCGCCTCGCTGTGCCGGGCCAAAACCCGGGTCCATTCACTTAGCGCCTCATTCGACTGACCCAGCTTCAACAACTGATTTCGCTGGTGCAGCGCTCGCGCACAGGTCCGCCACGCCTCGGAGAACTGAGGTTTCACGTGAAACAATCCCCAGTTTAGGAAACGTCGGCGCCGCTCCGGTTCACCCAACACCAATTGAATGGTATTCGGATCAAACACCATCGTGGGCAAAACCGCGGCTAAGGCACTACTGCGCACGATTGGTTCTTGATTGAGGCGTAATTGCTGGCGCTTACTCCGCCCACGCTGAACCGCTAACTGATCGCCACCGGTCGTTCTACCCCGAACCAGCGCAAACTCCGAGTCGTCTCCAATCACAGACGCGGCCTGCTGAGACCGGAAAGACCTAAAATGCCCCAAAAAGTAGATGGCCTCGAGCAGACTCGTTTTGCCGCTGCCATTGTCTCCATAAAACCCGTTAACACCCGCACTCGGCGCCATTTTTGCCTGCTGTATGTTCCTAAAACTGAGAACTTCCAGCTGGCTTAGACTCATAGCTTCATCGGCATGATCACGTAGAGGGCATTTTCCACATCAGGATCTTCAATCAAGGCACTACTATTACCATCAAAGACGGTAATTTTAACCGTTTCCCCACGGATCACATTTAACACGTCCAACAAATAGCCGACGTTAAACCCGATTTCCAGGGGACTGCCCGTGTAATCAACCGGTAGCGTCTCTTCCGCATCTTCTTGCTCTGGATTATTGGTACTGAGCGTAATCAGGCCCTCACTAAAATTAACGCGGATGCCTCGAAACTTCTCATTCGATAAAATGGCGGTTCGATTCAACGCCCGCCGCAAATCTTGTTTATTCGCTATAATCTGCTTATCGCCATTTCTTGGGATCACACGCTCATAATCAGGAAAGCGGCCATCGACCAATTTTGTCGTAAGTTGGTATGGACCGGTCGACAATCGCAAATGATTCGCCCCGAAAGCCAGCGACACTTCGTCTTCACAATCATTGAGCAAGCGCTGCAACTCTATGACCCCTTTACGAGGCACAATCACTTGAGACGCAGGCTCGTCCGTTCTCTCACCCATCTGATGATAGTTCGACGCCAGTCGATGGCCATCGGTTGCGACACATCGAATCGCGCCAAACCCTTGCTCAACCAACATCCCATTTAAAAAATAACGAACGTCCTGCTGCGCCATTGCAAAGGCCGTCAGGTCGAGCAGTTGTTTCATGACATCGGCTTGGATTAATACCTGAGAATCAGCACTGGACGTTTCAACCGCCGGAAAGTCGCTTGCAGGCAGGGTCGATAGGTTCGATCGGAAGCGCCCAGACCGGATTTCCAGTCGGTCCTCTTTCAGTGTAATGTCAATTTCCGCGTTGTCCGGCAGCTCTCGGCAAATATCAACAAATTTCCTTGCAGGAACCGTCACCTCCCCCTCTAAATCAACCGAGGCATTAAGCTGTCCGACCATTTCAACCTCAAGATCGGTTCCCGTCATCGAAAGCCGCGAGCCTTCAACCCGCAACAAAATATTCGACAAAATAGGTAGGGTCTGACGACGCTCAACCACCCCAGCAACCTGCTGAAGCGGCCGCAATAACGTTTCTCGACTGATTGAAAACTTCATAGCTCAAGCCTTAATTTAAGGGGCTAAAATTTAAGTGATATTGCATACCTTCTACAGGTTGGCTTCTAGTTTGTTAGTACTTACTATTATTTAACGCTATATTACCATTGGGCTAATCACAAATTTTGCTTGATCTTCTTCTAGATCGGTAATCAAGCATGGGTTCGTTTGACCTGAGAGCGCGACTTGCACGACATCACTGCCCACCGCATTCAAAGCCTCGATCAAGAAATGAACATTGAACCCAATCTCTAAACCCTCACCCTCGTAGATTACGGCCAACGTTTCTTCGGCCTGCTCTTGGAGTGGATTATTGGTAAATAAGGATAAACGACCCGGGGCGAGTGATAGTTTGACGTTCTTATACACCTCGTTCGACATCACAGCCGTACGGATCAACGCTTCTCGAAAAGCCTGTCGGTCACAGGAAAAATGTTTATCTGATTCGGTTGGGATGGCTTTCTCGTAATCTGGATATTCACCATCAATCAATTTAGAAATAAACCGGCACCCGGTCATTTCAACCAGTAGACAATTCTCAGTGAAAGAAAGCGTCACCTCGGTATCAACCTCATCCAGCAACTTGACCAACTCCAAAACACCTTTTCGAGGCACAATCGGTCGGCCCTGCAAAACACCCTCATGCTCAACCTGCTTGGTAACCACCGCAAGCCTTTGGCCATTGGTTGCGACCAACCGCATTGCGCCTTGCCCCAATTCAAACAGCATGCCGTTGAAAAAATAACGAACGTCTTGCTGCGCCATGGCAAACACCGTCTTGGCCAACATTTGCCGAAAGGTCTGGGTTTCTATCCGGAACGATTGTATTGCTTGGCCTTGACCATCGATCGTTGGAAAGTCTTCGGCGGGCAGGGTTGAAAACTGCGACTCGAAGGCGCCGCTACTGAGTACCACATACTGATCTGACCGCTTAAACACTAATCGCGCGTCAACCGGCAAGTGCTTACAGATCTCTAAAAGCTTTCTACCCGGCAGCGCGCAGCTCCCTTCCGCTTCAACCGCAACACTTCCACCTTCGACGCCAATCCGAGCCTGCAGTTCCACTTCCTGATCCGTCGCCGTTAAGGTAATGCCATGTTGATTCACCACCACGAGGACATGCGACAAAATCGGGAGCGTTTGACGTTTTTCAAGCACGCTCACGACTTTTGATAACGGCTCTAACAGATCTAATCGATTTAAGGAGAATTCCATGACACTACTCTTAATTTGACAACAAGATGCTGACACCATCCTGTTTTATTATTGTCTAAGGACGACCTGCTCGCCCCTCATGTGCCCTCAAGCTTAACGCTCACGGCGGATTAGAGTGAGTTTACCATTGATCTCAACCCTTGCAGAACCCACTTTAATCCCACACTGAATCCATCTCATGCCAAAATCGCGCCCAGCATCGCTGGCCCTTAACTGGTCAGAATTCGACGAAGATTTCGATAATCGTCTTTGATTTCAGGGTTCATTTCCCTAAGTTCTTCGACTTTTCGGCAAGCGTGTAACACCGTTGTGTGGTCTCGACCGCCAAATGCATCACCAATCTCAGGCAAACTGTGGTTGGTCAACTCTTTAGCAAGCGCCATCGCGACCTGGCGTGGCCTTGCTAAGGATCGATTCCGCTTTTTAGAAAGCAGATCGCTCATCCGAAGCTTGTAATAATCCGCCACTGTTTTTTGGATATTATCGATACCCACTTGCCGCGCCTGGATTGCAATCAAATCTCTCAGCGCAGATTTAACTTGATCAATCGATATCGGGCGCCCAGCAAATCGCGCATTGGCAATCACCCGTCTTAACGCGCCTTCAAGCTCTCGTACGTTCGAGCGCACCCGTTCGGCAATAAAAAATGCCGCATCAGAGGGGATATACACCGCCTCACGCTCTGCTTTCTTCAATAAAATCGCCACTCGCGTTTCAAGCTCAGGCGGTTCAACTGCCGCTGTCATCCCCCAAACAAACCGACTTTCCAAGCGTTCTTCAAGACCTTGAATTTCTTTTGGATAACGATCGCAGGTTAATACAATTTGACGGCCATCTTCCTGCAACCGATTGAAAACATGAAAGAATTCTTCTTGGCTTTTAGATCCCTTGGCTAGAAATTGAATATCATCCATCAGCAATACATCAACAGACCGATAATATTGCGTGAACTCTGACATTGACCCGTGCTCTATCGCCCGCACCATATCTTCCATGAAGCGCTGGGAGTACATATAAGCGACTTTCAGTTCAGGATGCCGGTCTGCAATCGCGTTGCCAACGGCGTGCATTAAATGGGTTTTGCCAAGACCAACCCCACCGTACAGCAGCAGCGGGTTATACGATGATCCACCCACATTTTCTGAGACCTGAATCGCAGCTGCCCGGGCCATCTCGTTAGAACGCCCACCCACAAAGGAATCAAACGTAAAAGATTTATTCAGTTGAAGCAGTGGGTAAAAGGTTTCTCGTTCCGAAAAACTGTTCTGCCGAGATGATTTTGACTGACTGGATCGCGGTTCAGAACGGTTTTCACCACGCTGGCTACCAATTTTGAGGGCCACCGACTGCATACCGGACTCAAGTAACACCGCTTTGATGCGCACCAAAAATTGCCGCTCTACCGTATCCAGAATATACTTGTTCGGCGCATACACCACGCCATCGTCCGTCGTACCGACGAGTTGCAGCGGCTTAATCCAGGTGTTGTATTGCTGAGCCGTGAGCTCAGTTTCAAGGAGAGATAAACATTTTTGCCAAATCGAAGACACCACAACACAATTACTCTTATCAACGGTCGCGATAGGACTCAACCCACGAGTCCCGACTCAGGTTCATCGGTAAATTCAACAATTGGACGGGCCTTGTCATCCAAAATATTTTACCGTAAACCAGAAACCGATACTAACCCTAAACAAAGCAGGATAACCAGAGGCAAGGCCCTTATTTCTATTAAAAAACTGATATTAATTCAACGGTTTATTGCAAAACCTGTGGATAACTTGTGGGTAGCCTGTCAATCAATGCCAGATCCGCAATGCGCCACACCCACCGTGTGGATAACCTACCCTTTAATAGGGTCTCTGCGCACAAGCTATGCAGACATCGCGCACAGGTTATCCACCTGGTCATGCTTAAGCTAAACCCCTGTTATATCTTCAAAAAACCCACCTATCCACAGAAATATCCGCCTTAATAAAAACAACAATAATAAATTATATATATAACTAAAACTTTATATTAGAGCCTTCAACACAAACCCTGCATTGGGCTGCTATCTGTACAAACGCGTTGACTGGATGGACGAGAGTCTTTAGAATCGCGCGTCCAAAGTCATGTGGGATTAAAACAATGAAGCGTACCTTTCAACCGAGCGTTATCAAGAGAAAGCGCACCCACGGATTTAGAGCACGAATGGCAACAAAAAATGGTCGTCTGGTTCTGAAGCGTCGTCGTGCAAAAGGCCGAAAAGTACTGTCTGCTTAACTTGAGGCGTCGTTAATACCGCATCAAGAGCTGACTAACCGATGGCAAGTCCTACGAACTGTCTTTCTGCCCACCATCGCATGCAAAACAGCGCGGAATTCGACGCGGTGTTTAAAACACCTAGCCAAAAAGTGCATAGCAGCAGTTTCTTACTGCTGTCAAAAACCATAACCGATACCCCAAGCAAACTTGGCCTCGTCGTTGGTAAGAAGAATATCCCGAAAGCAGTGGGTCGAAACCGATTTAAAAGAATTGTCAGAGAATCCTTCCGGCACTATAAGACTCAAAATATTCAATTTGTTGTGTTGGCAAAAAAACCGCCGAAGACGGAAACCAAAGCATCACTACGCCGTGCAATCGATGACGCGTTTTCTAAAATCTTAGCCACGCCGGGTCAGGATGATCATTAAGCTTATTTCATACATGATTAAAGCTTATCAATATATTTTGAGTCCGTTGATCGGGCCCCGTTGCCGCTTTGCACCAACGTGTTCGCAATACGCTCTAGAAAGCTTTCAAAAGCATGGGCTCGTACGAGGATTAACGTTGAGTTTAAAGCGAATGGGTAAATGTCACCCCTTTCATCCGGGCGGCGTCGATGAAGTACCAGAGATTAGCGAGAGGCTTGGGTAATGGATTATCAGCGAATATTGATTTTTATGGGGCTTGCCGTAACGGGTTACCTGTTGATGCTGGCCTGGCAGGAAGATTACGGCCAACAAGCAACCCGCAATACCGTCGAATCAAGCACGACCCAAAACGTTGAGGCCTTTCCATCAGAGCCTGCCGTTGGCGGCAGCGGTTCTTCTTCTCAAGCACTACCTTCTGATACCTTTATCCCAAATGTTGACGCCGCGCCAAGTGCCGCACCGATCGCGTCGATCGCCAATATTGTGCACGTTCAAACCGATGTCTTCAGCATTGACATTGACTTACTGGGCGGCGATATCGTTTCTTTGGCCCTACCAAAATATCCCGCGGCACTGGTTGACCCAGATCAGCCGTTAAAACTAATCGATTCAGGTAATCAGTATGTTTCGCAAAGCGGCTTAATTGGACCCAATGGTACGGATAAGAACGGTGCTCGACCGGTTTACGAGGCGCGTTTTAAAACCTTCGAGCTCAAAGCCGGTCAATCTGAGCTCCAAGTTGTCCTCACACCGAAGAACCCCGACCAGAATGGCGTGCGAATCGACAAAATATTCACCTTTAAGCCGCAAGATTACTTAATTGATGTGCGCTACGAAATCGCCAACGGCTCAAACAACCCAGTGAACATGGCCTTTTTTGGCCAAATTAAACGCGATGGCAGACCGCCTTTGTTTCAAGTCGATAATGCGATGGGATTGAAGCCCTATCTCGGTATTGCAACCCGCACACAAGAAGACCTGTATGACAAAATTGACCTATCAGACTTAGAAGATGGGGCTTACCAGCAAGATTTTACAGGCGGCTACATTGCGTTTCTCCAGCACTATTTTTTAAGCGCCTGGGTGCCGGCGCAATCCGACTCGGTCCGATACTACGCGCGTGCTTTAGAGGTTACGGATGAGCCAGAGCAAAACGTTTACACCCTGGGATTCACGTCAGGCGTTTTAACGGTCGCTCAAGGCGGCCGTGGACAACTAGGCGGATCCTTTTACGCAGGTCCGAAAAATCAAACGACACTGGCTGAAATTGCTAAAGGCCTAGATTTAACCGTTGATTACGGTTTTCTTTGGTTTATTGCACAACCCTTATTTTCGGCCCTGACCTGGATTCATTCTTTGGTGAACAATTGGGGTTTTGCGATTATTTTACTGACCGTTTGCGTGAAAACCTTGCTGTATCCACTTTCCGCTGCAAGTTTTAAGTCGATGGCAAAAATGCGGAAACTGCAACCGGAAATGGTCCGGCTAAAAGAACGCTATGGCGAAGATAAGCAAAAATTCAGTCAAGCGATGATGGAGCTTTATAAAAAAGAAGGCGCCAATCCACTGGGTGGCTGCTTGCCAATCTTGCTTCAAATGCCGGTGTTTTTAGCACTTTATTGGACCCTCATGGAGAGCGTTGAGTTGCGCCATGCCCCCTTTATCCTTTGGATCGATGATTTATCGGTGATGGATCCGTTCTTCGTGTTGCCGATTTTGATGGGTATCTCAATGTACTTAACCCAAAGGATGCAACCGGAGCCACCGGATCCTGTTCAGGCGAAGGTTTTTAAGTTTATGCCAATTATTTTCACTTTTTTCTTTCTCTGGTTCCCCTCGGGCTTGGTTTTGTATTGGCTGATCAACAACATTATATCCGTGTTGCAGCAACTTTATGTGACGCGCCAACTTGAAAACGCACCCCGATCCTAACCCGCTAAATGCCCCCGACACGATTGTTGCCGAAGCAACGCCAGCCGGTCGCGCCGGTGTGTCGGTGGTGCGACTCTCTGGCGCGGCAGCGCTAACCATCGCCCAGGGCGTGGCCGGGGCGATCGACAAACCAAGACACGCTTATTTTCGATCCTTTAAAACGCGCGGTGCGGCCGTTTTTGATCAGGGGTTGGTACTGTATTTCAAGACCCCAAACTCTTTTACCGGCGAAGACGTGGTCGAATTTCATGGCCATGGTGGCCCGATTGTGGTGAGCACACTGATCCAAACCTGCGTTGACTTCGGCGCCAGAATGGCCAGGCCGGGTGAGTTTAGCGAGCGGGCTTTTATCAACGAGAAAATGGATTTAGTGCAACTCGAAGGGGTTGCTGACCTGATTGCTAGCGCATCGGAGCAAGCTGCAAAGAGCGCCTTGGGATCTTTGACCGGTGTCTTTTCAAATGCGGTTAACGCGCTGGTTGCTGCGGTGGTTGAGCTTCGAATCTACATCGAAGCCTCGATTGATTTTCCGGAAGAAGAGATTGATTTTCTAGCTGAGCCGTTTGTGCTTGAACGAACAAATCGGATTGAAGACCAATTGTCTCAGATTTTAAAACAGGCCGAACAGGGTCGAAGGTTACAGTCCGGGTTTTCGATTGCGCTTGTGGGGTCTCCGAACGCGGGTAAGTCGAGTGTCTTGAACCGATTTTCGGGTCAAGACAGCGCCATTGTGACGGAGATACCCGGGACCACGCGGGATGTGATCCGTGAGCAATTATTACTGGATGGTTACCCGATTCAAATTGCCGATACAGCCGGTCTTCGGCAGGCCACCGATGCCATCGAGCAAGAGGGGATTTATCGCGCTCGTCAAACCGCGGCGACAGCGGACCTGTGCTTGTGGGTCGTTGATGTGACGGCGCTCAACTTGACGCACTCGAGCCCAAACCGCGCGGATATCGAGAAGAAAATAACCGCAGCGCAGACAACGGTGTTTGAAGATGCTTTGGCGCCAGAAGTCCAACTCATTGTTTTGAATAAAATGGATTTGTTGCCAGAACCGACCCAGCGCCAGGTTTTCAGTTTGTTCGAGGCGGATCATAACGTGATTCCCGTTTCAGCAAAAACAGGCCTAGGCTGGCATCATCTAACGGCGGGCATCAAGCGTCAGATCGGCGTCAGCGACGACTCTGAATCTTTGTTTTCGGCCAGAACACGCCACATTGTTGCGTTAACAGAGGCCGAGCAACACCTGGCTCAGGCAAAAAAGAGTTTGTTGGCGGGCTTACCGGGGGAGCTTATGGCCGAAGATCTTAAATTGGCCCAGATGGCCCTTGGCGAACTGACCGGACAAGTGACCAGCGATGATTTGCTCGGAAAAATTTTTGGTAGTTTTTGCATCGGCAAGTAATTAAAACCCCGGCGGCTTGGGATCTGAGTCAAAGCATCCTAACATTGTCCCCCTCGGCGGCACTTGCGGGCCGTGAGGGCAAAAAAATCAAAGGCTTTTCTGGCGCTGTGGTGCGAACATTGACAAGTCCTTGTTCGGGCAATCAAAAGCAAGTGTCAGGGTAAAGCCTTAGTGGGTCCCGGGACAGCACCTGATGCGACTCGGGCTTTTAGACAAATCAAATGGGCCGTGCTGAACAACGGGCCGGTTCGAACAAAGAACTGCGACGGGTTTGAAGAACCATTAAATCGAGGGGTTTGAATTGCAAGAGACGTTTGATGTGATTGTTGTGGGTGGGGGTCACGCTGGCAGCGAAGCGGCTTTGGCGGCGGCTCGCATGGGCGCGCAAACGTTGTTGGTGACGCAGAATATCGAGACGTTGGGCCAAATGTCCTGCAATCCAGCGATCGGCGGAATCGGTAAAAGCCATTTGGTGAGAGAAATAGATGCCTTGGGTGGGGTTATGGCCGAAGCCGCAGATGCGGCAGGGATTCATTTTAGAGTGTTGAATGCGCGCAAAGGCCCGGCCGTTCGCGCGACAAGAGCCCAAACGGATCGGCAGCTGTATAAGCAATTTATTCGATCACGATTGGAAAACCAGCCAGGGCTCAGGATTTTTCAACAATCTGTTGATGATTTGATTGTTGAAGGCGATCGGGTGGTTGGCGTGGTGACGCAAATGCAACAGCGTTTTCTGGCCCGCTCGGTCATTCTGACCGTTGGCACCTTTTTGGGCGGCATTATTCATGTTGGCTTAAATCAGCAGAGTGGCGGGCGTGCAGGGGATTCAGCCTCAAATCGGTTAGCCGATCGATTGCGCGAGCTACCCTTTGCCGTGGGTCGATTAAAAACCGGAACGCCACCGAGGGTTGATGCGCGCAGCGTTGATTTTAGTACGCTCACACCGCAACCTGGGGACCTGCCCACGCCAAAAATGTCATTTTGGTCAAATGAGGGTGACCATCCGGAGCAGGTGCCGTGTTATATCACGCATACGACCGAGCGAACCCATGACATTATCCGCGCCGGATTAGATCGCTCGCCTTTGTATTCTGGCGTGATTGACGGGATTGGGCCGCGATATTGTCCATCCATTGAAGACAAGATCGTTCGATTTGCGGATAAAACGTCTCATCAAATCTTCATTGAACCCGAGGGGCTCAATACCCACGAGCTCTATCCAAACGGTATCTCCACCAGCCTGCCCTATGATGTTCAAGTTGCACTACTGCAAAGCATTCCCGGGTTTGAGTCGGCGCACATCACCCGGCCTGGCTATGCCATTGAATATGATTATTTTGAGCCCAAAGAACTTAAATCGTCGTTGGAAACCAAGCATTTAAACGGACTATTTTTTGCGGGCCAAATTAATGGCACAACCGGCTATGAAGAAGCCGGTGCCCAGGGGATCTTGGCAGGAATCAACGCGGTCTTGCAGTCCCGAGGCCAGCCCGCCTGGTCTCCTGCCCGGTCTGAGGCGTATATCGGCGTGTTGGTTGATGACCTGATTACGCTTGGGACCCTAGAGCCTTACCGAATGTTTACCAGCCGGGCCGAATATCGGCTTATCCTTCGCCAAGATAATGCCGATCAACGGTTGTGCGCAATCGGCCGAAAATTTGGGTTGCTGTCGGATGGTCAATGGCAAGCATTCGAACAAAAGCAGGAAGCGATCGAGGTGCTGAAAAGCCAGATGAAATCGGCTTTGGTATTTCCGGGCAATGGCGCTGTTGATGCTGTTTTGAACGAGCCGATGCACAAGGAATATCGTTTATCAGAACTCATTAAGCGGCCAGAAGTGAATCTCCCTGATTTGTTGTCAGCGGCCGCGTGCCCGCTGCCTGAATTAGAGGTCATTGAACAAGTTGAAATCGAGTTCAAATACCAAGGTTATATTGACCGGCAAACGCAAGAAATCTCAAGATTGAAAGCGCAGCAGGGCTTGGCCATCCCTTTGGATTTAGATTATTCGACAATTTCCGGTCTTTCGAATGAGGTCAGACAAAAATTGGCGCAGGTAAAGCCTGAGAACCTTGGACAGGCGGGCCGAATCTCGGGTGTAACCCCAGCCGCAGTTTCATTGCTCTTGGTTCATTTAAAACGCAAGGGCGGCTTAGCCAAGCGCGCAGCCACCATTTGAGCTTAGAAACCGAACTTGCGGATGGGCTCCAAGCCTTTGCCGCCGAGCAATGTCAGACGCCAGCAGGTTTACCGGTCGATGTGTTGGCGCTCGAAAATGCTTTTTTAAGCTATTTCCGGCTGCTTCAGCAGTGGAACAAGGCGTTTAACTTAACGGCAATACGCGATGATCGAGGTCAGGTCATCCGCCACCTGCTGGATTCGCTCGTTATTTTGCCGTTCGTTTCGGGGGCTCGCATTATGGATGTCGGCACGGGTGCCGGGTTGCCGGGGATTCCGTTGGCTATCTGTTTGCCGAATCATGACTTTGTTTTGGTTGATTCCAATAGTAAAAAAACTCGGTTTCTAACCCAGGTCAAAGTGGCGCTGGATCTTACCAACCTGAAGGTGGTTCATGACCGGGTCGAAGCCATCCCGCCGGGGGGGGTTGATCAAGTGCTTTGCCGAGCGTTTAAGCCGCTTGACACACTGGTGCCGGCAATAAAACACTTGCTGAATGAAGATGGCGTTATACTCGCCATGCTCGGTAAGTCGCCAGAAGCTGACGTGATGCATCGACTGGCTCAGCAAGCAACCATTAGGCTGTGGCCGTTGTTTGTCCCGGGGCTGAATGAGGATCGATTTTTGATCGAGATCCGACCCAGCAAGGGTGAGTCCGAGTGAATAACCGAGTCAATCGATCAAGGAGCCACAGTTGAAAGTATTTGCAGTGGTCAACCAAAAAGGCGGGGTGGGAAAAACCACCACCTCGGTAAATTTGGCGGCGTGCTTAGCGGCAATGCGGCGCCGGGTTTTGCTCATCGATTTAGATGCCCAAGGGAATGCCACAATGGGTTGCGGGGTCGATAAAGCTGCGTTGGTCGAATCAGTTTATGACGTTCTGGTCTTAGATCAGGGTCTGCAGAACGTTATGGTGGATGGGGCTGGCGGCTTAAGGGTCGTTGGCGCGAATGCGGACCTGACCGGGGCGGAAATTGATCTGCTCGATCTCGAAGACCGAGAGTATCGTTTAAAATCGGCTTTAAGCCGAGTCAGCGACCAATTTGATTATGTTGTCATTGATTGTCCGCCGGCGCTGAATTTACTCACTATTAATGCGCTGGCCGCGGCTACGAGCCTGATTATTCCAATGCAATGCGAGTATTATGCGCTGGAAGGGCTTTCTGCGCTGGTCGAAACCATAAAGCGCGTGGTGGCGCATCTCAATCCAAATTTACAGATTGAAGGGATTGTCAGGACGATGTTTGATCCTCGGAACAGCCTGACGAAAGATGTTTCTGAGCAATTACAGCGGCACTTTGGTGAAAAACTGTATCGAACTGTGATTCCGAGAAACGTGCGCTTGGCCGAGGCACCGAGCCATGGATTACCGATCGTTGCCTATGATCCGACATCTTCTGGGGCCAAGGCCTATCTCGCGCTTGCAGGTGAGCTGGTTCGACGAGAACTGGACGCAATAACAGCAATCGATCGCGGGATCACCGATCCAATGATCGAAACCGATTAATCAGTATCAGGACGTTCACAAGCCGAACGTTCTTGGGAGCAACAGCATGGCAGGTAAGAAGAGAGGGTTAGGACGAGGATTGGATGCATTGCTTGGTCCAACGCCTGGGCCTGGGCAAATCGACGCGCCATTGAGCTCTTCGAGCATTGATGATGCGCAGCCCGGTCAGGAAGCAATGCGGCTCATTCCGGTAGAATGGATCCAGCCGGGTCGGTATCAACCGAGGCGGCAATTTGATGCAACCAAGCTTGAAGAGTTAGCGGCGTCTATTCGTACCCACGGGGTGATGCAGCCGATTCTGGTTCGAAAGCTTGAGGCGCAGCGCTTTGAATTGATTGCGGGCGAGCGGCGTTGGCGCGCAAGCCAGCTTGCAGGCCTTGATCAGGTGCCCTGTTTGATTAAATCCGTCGAGCCGAAAAACCAGCTGGCACTGGCCTTGATTGAGAATATTCAGCGTGAAAACCTCAATCCTCTTGAAGAAGCGTTGGCGTTAAGCCGCCTGGTTGAAGAGTTTTCACTGACCCATCAGGAAGTTGGCGAGGCAGTGGGTAAAAGTCGAGCGGCTGTCAGTAATGCCATACGGCTATCGAAGTTGGGCGGCGTTGCTGCTGAGCTGCTGTCGGGCGGACAGTTGGAAATGGGCCACGCGAGAGCATTGCTTACCCTTGAGCCAGAAGCCCAAGGCCAGGCTGCCCGGCACATTGTGGCCAAGCAGCTCACCGTCAGGCAGACCGAAAACCTGGTAAAACGGCTACTTTCACCAACACCCGACGCGGTCATCGTCCGAAAAGACGCAGATGTGGCGCGCTTGGAGCACCGATTGTCTGACTATTTTGGGCAAGCCGTGAAACTCAAAAAGAAAGGGGCGCGCAAAGGTCAATTGATTATCGACTACAATTCCTTTGATGAGCTCGAAGGGGTCTTAACCCGAGCGGGTTTTTCTCAGCAGGACCGTAATTGACGAATACCGGTAAAAACGCAATTTCTTCAAGGATAAAGTTGAAGGCCGACCTTAATCTCTCTATACTCTGCTCGCCGAAAACTGAGGCGGTCGGTGGGTCATGCGGCACCAAAAGCATGACGATGGGTTGCTGTGTTTAAGTGGCAAGCCTTGGCCAAATCGGCCTTAGCGATGCATTTGGTTCTGCTATCGGCTATGGTTTTGGTGGCTGTGATCACCCAGTGGCGTCCGGTTTGGGCTGGTGTTGCGGGCATAGTGCTCGCGGGTTCGGCCGCAACCGCTCAAGGCATGGTGTTAAACGCCCGGGGGTTTGGCGCGCTCTGGTGGTCGCAGGTTGTAAAGTGGGTGTTGCTTGGATTGGGCGTGATTGCCTTAGTGAAAATCTGGCCTGAGCTGCCGTTACCAGGATTTTTGGTTGGCGTGGTCATGAGCCAATTGATTTGGGCTCGAATTGGATTAACGCGAGCCCAGGGTCTTAGAGCCAGCAAATAGGGTCTTAGAGCCGGCAAATAGGGTGTTGAAATGCAGCGCCGAACACGATTAGAAGGTCAGGGAATCGACGTTTAAAGAATTTAGGGCCCAATGGGCATCGGTCCAAACGCAGCATCACAGATTCACGTGACCGGTAAAGCCCGACGGGTTGTCAATGCTTCGAGCACTGAACGCCTTGAGCATGATACAGAGGCGCCAAGAGCAGGTTTGACGGTGAAACCGCTAGTGGCTAAAGAACGAATTAAGGGTTAGGGACGCAATGTCAAGCAACGCGCCAACATCACAAGAGTATATTCAGCACCATTTGACCAATTTGACCTATGGTCAATTGCCAGATGGTTCGTGGGCAATCGCACACAGCCCCGAAGAAATTAAACAAATGGGCTTTTATGCCATTAATCTCGACACCATGATTTGGTCCGTTGGGTTGGGCTTTGTTTTCCTCGCGTTATTTATCACAGCCGCGCGCCAGGCAACCGCTGGCGTGCCCGGAACGCTGCAAAATCTCTGCGAAATGACCGTTGATTTCGTTGAAACCAACATTGCACAGGTCTTTGGCAATCGTCCCAATGCATTGATCGGACCCTTGTCGCTGACGATCTTAGTTTGGGTATTTCTGATGAATATGATGGACCTGATTCCGGTCGATTTTATTCCTCATGCCGCAGCGCTCGCCGGTGTGCCCTACTTTAAGGTCGTTGCAACGACCGACCCCAATGCCACCCTTGGCATGTCCATCGGGGTGTTTATTTTAGTGCTGTATTATAATTTCAAAATCAAAGGGGCCAAAAAATTTGGCGCTAGCCTCGTGACCCATCCCATCCCCCATTGGTCGATGTATTGGTTTAACTTGATTCTCGAAACCGTCGACATGATCGCCAAGCCCCTGTCCCATGGTCTACGATTGTTCGGCAATTTATATGCTGGGGAAATGATTTTTATCCTAATTGCGCTGCTGCCGTTTTACGCGCAGTGGGCTTTATCGCTACCCTGGGCGATCTTTCATATTCTAATTATAGGATTACAGGCATTCGTTTTCATGATCTTGACCATCGTCTATCTGACGCAAGCTCATGATACGGGTGAACACTAAACGAACGGTTTAAAGTAAATGAGGAGCTAACAATGAACGAAGCACAGGCGCTTATTTTTATAGCGGGCGGTATTTTAATGGGTTTGGCTGCAATCGGCAGTGGTGTGGGTATCGGCATGTTGGGTGGTAAGTATTTGGAAGGCGTTGCGCGTCAGCCAGAACTGCAACCCATGTTGTTAACCCAACTCTTTATCGTGTTGGCACTGGTTGATGCGGTACCGATTATCGGCGTTGGTATTTCGCTTTATATGATTTTTGCACTTTAGATCCTATCCGAAGAACTGATCATCGAAGAGGTGACGCTTGAATATTAATCTTACTATGTTGGGTCAGCTCATTGCCTTTGTGATGTTTGTGGTTTTTTGCATGCGCTACGTTTGGCCTCCGCTCACGGAAATGATGCGAACCCGCCAGAAATTGATCGCGGATGGCTTAGAAAATGCTTCGAAAGCCGAGCAACAGCTTCTGCAAGCCAATGAGTCGGCTGCCAATGAGCTTGAAGCCGCGAAGCGCGAAGCGGGTGAATTGATTACCCAGGCGCGAGGACGGGCGAATCAGATCATTGATGAAGCCAAAGATCAGGCGAAAGAAGAAGCCAAGCGAATCATCGATGGGGCTCAGGAATCGATTGATCAAGAGATCAGTCGGGCCCGTGAAGCGCTACGGGCTCGTGTGAGCGACTTGGCCGTTGAAGGCGCCGAGAAAATCTTGTCGCAGTCGATCGATCGGGCGGCGCATGAGGCGATGTTAACGAAGCTCTCACAAGCGCTTTAGGAGACCCAATGGCTGAAGCAGAATTAGCAACGGTCGCTAGGCCCTATGCACGCGCCGCTTTTTCAACGGCGCTTGACGAAACCGATGGTTTGGCGAGCTGGTCCAAAATGTTAGCGCTGTTGAGCGCTGCCGTGGTTGAGCCGGCCGTTGAGCGAATGCTCGATAATCCCGCTCATTCCGGGTTGGCGACAGCGCAATGGCTCACGGATTTAATGGGCGATGACCTGTCAGTGTCTGGGTCGAACTTTGTCAAAGTATTGGCAGATTTCGATCGGTTATCGCTGATTGCAACCATTGCCCAACAATATGAAGTGCTGAAAGCAAATCATGAAAAAACGGTTGAGGTCGCCATTGTCAGTGCCTATGAGTTGTCTGATGACGAACAAGCAACACTCAAAGAAGCGTTAAATCGCCGATTGCAAAGAACCGTTGAATTAGAAACTGAAACTGACAGCTCACTGCTGGGTGGTGTTGTAATCCGAACCGAAGATACTGTCATTGATGACTCGGTCCGCGGAAAACTGCAAAAACTGGCTGGAACGCTACAGTAAACTAGAACTCTTGAGGTGCGAAACATGCAACAACTGAATCCTTCAGAAATTAGCGACATTATAAAACAGAGAATTGCACGGCTCGATGTGACCTCTGAAGCCCGAAACGAAGGCACGATCGTTAGTGTGTCTGATGGGATCGTTCGAATTCACGGCTTAGCGGATGTCCAAAATGGGGAAATGATCGAATTTCCGGGCAACTTGTTTGGGTTCGCACTGAACCTAGAACGCGACTCAGTGGGCGCGGTTGTTTTGGGCGACTACAAAGTGCTTAAGGAAGGCCAAACAGCACGCTGTACGGGCCGAATCCTTGAGGTGCCAACGGGGCCGGAATTGCTCGGTCGGGTTGTTGACGCGCTCGGTAACCCAATCGATGGTAAGGGTCCGATTAACACCAAGCAAACTGCGCCCGTTGAAAAGGTTGCGCCGGGCGTGATTGCTCGTCAGCACGTTGATCAGCCCGTTCAGACCGGACTGAAATGTATCGACTCGATGATTCCTGTGGGTCGGGGTCAGCGCGAACTCATTATTGGTGATCGGCAGACCGGTAAAACGGCTATTGCCATTGATGCCATCATTAACCAGCAAAAGTCTGGCATTAAGTGCGTTTATGTGGCCATTGGCCAGAAGGTCTCGTCCATTGCCAATGTCGTGCGGACGTTAGAAGAGCACGGCGCGATGGAAAACACCATTGTGGTGGCGGCGGGAGCATCGGATCCTGCAACCATGCAGTACATCGCGCCCTACTCAGGTTGCACGATGGGCGAATACTTCCGAGACATCGGGGAAGATGCGCTCATCATTTATGATGATTTAACCAAGCAAGCCTGGGCCTATCGCCAAATTTCTTTGCTGCTTCGTCGTCCGCCGGGTCGAGAAGCGTATCCTGGTGATGTCTTCTACTTGCACTCGCGATTGCTAGAGCGTGCGGCGCGGGTCAATGCCGATTACGTTGAACAAGCCACCGGTGGCGCAGTAAAAGGTAAAACAGGGTCTTTAACGGCGCTGCCGATCATTGAAACCCAAGCGGGTGACGTTTCGGCATTCGTGCCAACCAACGTGATCTCGATTACCGATGGTCAGATCTTTTTGGAAAGTGACAAGTTTAATTCGGGCGAACGGCCTGCGATGAACCCAGGTATTTCGGTTTCCCGTGTTGGCGGTGACGCCCAGATGAAGTTCATGTCGAAGATTTCTGGCGGGATTAAGCTTGCGCTGGCGCAATATCGGGAATTGGCCGCGTTTTCCCAGTTTGCATCCGATTTAGATGAAGCGACTCGTCGGCAGCTGGAACACGGTGAGCGAATTAACGAGTTGATGAAGCAAAAGCAATACGCCCCGATGACCGTATCAGAAATGGGTGTGGTGTTGTTTGCGGCGAACGAACGATTTTTACAAGACGTGGCCGTCGATAAAGTCCTAGATTTCGAAGCGGCGTTGCTGAGCTATATGCACGCAGAGCACGGCGACTTTATGGCGCAAGTCGATCGCGAAGGCGCCTATACCGATGAGGTCGTTGCGACCATGCGGTCAGCAATTGAAACGTTTAAGAAGACTCAAACCTACTGATCGTCCTCGATCAGCGAAGCAGAGAACGCTATGGCGAATGCAAAAGAGCTCAGAAAACAAATTGGCAGTGTTAAAAACACGCAGAAGATTACGCGCGCGATGCAAATGGTTGCCGCCAGTAAAATGCGGAAAGCCCAAGAGCGCATGGCGAGAGGGCGTCCTTACTCCGATCAGATTCGATCGGTGATCAGCCATATGGCGAACGCCGCCAGTGAGTATCCGCATCAGTTCATGCGCGAGCGGGCGGTCTCAAGGGTGGGTTACATTGTTGTGACCACGGACAAAGGCCTTTGCGGTGGTTTGAACGTGAACCTTTTGAAAGCCACGATTGCGCATATGAAGCAGTGGGCTGAACAAGGCGTGGAAGCGGACCTGTGTTTGATTGGTAACAAAGGGATCCAGTTTTTTAGAACTTATGGCGGCCGAGTGTTGGCCGCGAGCCAACATTTAAGCGAAACCCCAGCGGTTGATGATTTGATTGGTAGCATTAAGGTGATGTTGGACGCCTTCGAAGATGGCAAGGTCGATAAGATCTTTCTGTCGAACAACGTGTTTGTGAATACCATGGTGCAACAGCCAACGGTGTCGCAATTGGTGCCGCTGGATCCAACTGAAGACGTAAGCCTTCAGCACCGTTGGGATTACCTGTATGAACCGGACGCACGTGAGTTGATTGATGGTTTGTTAAAGCGTTATTTGGAAGCGCAGGTTTATCAGGCAGTGGTCGAAAACGTGGCCTGCGAGCAAGCGGCAAAAATGGTGGCAATGAAAAGCGCTACCGATAATGCAGGCGATCTAATTGATGAACTCGAGCTGATTATGAACAATGCGCGACAGTCAGCAATTACGCAGGAAATTTCAGAAATTGTAAGTGGCGCTGCCGCAGTTTAAGACAGCCCCGCAGGAAAAAAAGAGAGGATAGATCATGGGTAGTGGACGAATTGTTCAAGTCATTGGTGCGGTAATCGATGTGGAGTTCCCAAGGGAAGACGTGCCGGGTGTGTACGATGCCCTGATTGTTCCGAGCAGTAATCTGACCCTCGAGGTTCAGCAGCAGTTGGGTGATGGCGTGGTTCGAACCATTGCGATGGGTAGCTCAGAGGGCATTAGCCGAGGGCTTGAAGTGACCAATACCAACGAGCCCATTATGGTGCCGGTTGGCCAAGAAACCCTGGGTCGAATCATGGATGTCTTGGGGAACCCGATTGATGAAAAGGGTCCGATTGGCGAGCAGCAGCGGATGGCAATTCACCGAGACCCGCCCACCTATGAAGAACAAGCCGGTGGCCGCGATCTTCTAGAAACCGGCGTTAAGGTTATTGACCTAATTTGCCCCTTTGCAAAGGGCGGTAAGGTTGGCCTCTTCGGTGGTGCCGGCGTTGGTAAGACCGTCACCATGCTCGAGCTGATTAATAACATCGCGAAAGAACACAGTGGGCTTTCCGTTTTTGCAGGCGTTGGCGAGCGAACCCGAGAAGGGAACGATTTCTATCATGAAATGGGCGATGCGGGCGTTTTGGATAAGATTTCCATGGTCTTTGGCCAGATGAATGAGCCCCCCGGAAACCGGCTAAGGGTTGCCTTGTCTGGCCTCACCATGGCTGAGAAATTCCGGGATGACGGCAAAGACGTTTTATTCTTTGTCGACAACATCTATCGTTATACCTTAGCGGGAACCGAAGTGTCTGCACTGCTGGGCCGAATGCCATCGGCGGTGGGTTATCAGCCAACGCTTGCTGAAGAAATGGGCGTCTTGCAGGAGCGGATTACGACGACGAAATCCGGTTCGATTACCTCAATCCAGGCCGTTTATGTGCCAGCGGATGATTTGACTGATCCCTCTCCAGCAACCACCTTTGCGCATTTGGATTCAACCGTGACCTTGTCCCGTGATATTGCATCCCTTGGGATTTATCCTGCGGTTGATCCGCTGGATTCAACCTCCAGGCAGCTTGACCCATTGGTCGTTGGGCAAGAGCATTATGACGTGGCGCAAGGCGTACAAAGCGTCTTGCAGAAATACAAAGAGCTGAAAGACATCATTGCGATTCTGGGTATGGATGAGCTCTCAGAAGAAGACAAGTTGACGGTTTATCGCGCGCGAAAGATTAGCCAATTTTTCTCTCAGCCCATGCACGTCGCCGAGGTCTTTACCGGCACGCCTGGCGTTTACGTGCCTTTGTCAGACACGATCCGCAGCTTCAAAGGGATCTTGGAAGGCGATTACGATGATTTGCCGGAGTCTGCTTTCAGCATGGTTGGTAGTATTGAGCAAGCCATCGAGAAAGCAAAAACACTCTAAGCCGGTAACGGGATTAGAAAGGATAAGATATGGCCACCTCCGTACATTGCAGTATTGTTAGCGCAGAGCAGGAAATTTTCTCCGGTCTGGTTGAGATGGTTGTGGCGACCGGCACCATGGGCGAGTTGGGGATCCTGCCAGGTCACGCGCCCTTGTTGAGCGGCATCAAACCCGGCCCGATTAGATTGGTACTTGAAGGTGGCGTAGATGAAATCTTCTTCGCATCCGGCGGCTTTATTGAAGTGCAGCCAACCTCGATTACGGTTTTAGCCGATACCGCTATCCGAGCAGATAACATTGATGAAGCGGCCGCTGCTGAAGCCGAGGGCAAGGCTCAAGCAGAACTCAAGGATCAACGCTCAGAGGTGGATTTTGCCCGGGTGACGGCGGACCTTCAGGAGCAAGCGGCGATGCTGCGAACCGTTCGCAAAATGCGAGAACAGAAAAATAGAATCTGATCCTAGCAAATCCCAAAGGGCGAAATGAAAACCACGCTGAATTCACCCGCGCCAACATTTAATTAAAACACGCAATTTAGAGCCCAGACAGCAGTGGTTCAGGGGGTGCGTGCGCGGTAAACTCTCATGATGAATCCTCCACTCGAAATTTGTGTCTTGGCTGCGGGTAAAGGCACCCGTATGAAGACGATGATCCCGAAAATGCTGCAGCCGATCGCGGGCACGCCGATGATCGCCCACGTGGTCTCAACGGCGCGGGCGTTGAAGTCGGTGAAAACCCATCTCATCGTCTCTGAAGATCACGCCGCCCTGAAAGCTGCGATCGAAGATCAGGGCGATCTCAATTGGGTGGTCCAAAAAGAACAGCTCGGCACGGGTCACGCCGTGCAACAGGCGGCACCCTTTTTTATGGCGGATTCCGCGGTTCTGGTGCTTTTGGGGGATGTGCCGCTTCTGCAGCCAGAAACCCTGCAGGCTTTGCTGGAGGATCCTGCGGATGTTGCCGTGCTTACGGTTCATCTACCGAATCCAGCAGGCTATGGTCGAATTCAGCGTGATGCTGCGGGCTGCGTCATCGGCATTGTCGAGGACAAGGACACAAGCCCCGCGGAGCGCGCCATTACTGAGATCAATTCCGGCATCTTTAAGATCGGCCAAGGCTTGTTGCCAGACCTGTTAGCGCAATTGACCAACCACAATGAGCAAGGTGAGTACTACCTGACCGATATCGTCTCGATTGCCGTGGCAAGGGGCTTAAACGTGGCGTCCATTACGACCGACCAGGTCGAAGCCGTCAGCGGCGTGAATGACCTGGTTCAGCTCGCCGCAGCGGAACGGTTTTTTCAACGCCGGCAAGCGCAGCAATTAATGCGCGCGGGCGTTCGGATGCTCGATCCGGCTCGAGTCGATATTCGAGGCGCTGTGACCTTTGGCCGTGACGTGGTGCTGGATGTGAATACCGTCCTTGAAGGCCCGTGCCATTTTGGTGATGGGGTTGTCGTTGAAGCCGGGAGTGTTATTAAAAACAGCGAGGTTGGGGACAACTGTCTGATTAAATCCCATTCATCGCTAGAGGGTGCAAGCCTTGCCCAAGATTGCCAGGTTGGGCCCTATGCGCGGTTGCGGCCGGGCGCGGTTTTGGGTGCTGGCGTCGCCATTGGTAATTTTGTGGAAGTAAAGCAAACCACGATGGGGCCAGGCAGCAAGGCCAGTCATCTAAGTTATTTGGGCGACGCCACCATCGGCTCCCGGGTCAACATCGGCGCGGGCACCATCACCTGTAATTACGATGGGGTGAATAAATGGCAGACCATTTTAGAAGATGAGGTGTTTGTCGGCTCGAACACGGCCTTAGTGGCGCCGATCACGGTCGGGCGCGGCGCGACGATCGGCGCTGGGTCGACCATCACGGGCGCGATTCCGGATGCCGCGCTCGGCGTGGCTCGGGGTCGCCAGCGCAATATTGAAGACTGGCCGCGTCCAGAAAAAATGCTTGATGCGCCGGGTCTGGTGAAAAAAGTAAAACAACCTAAGGCTGGAGACTAAACGATGTGTGGGATTGTGGGCGCAGCTGCCGAACGTAATGTTGTGGGCATCTTGTTAGAAGGGCTGCAGCGACTGGAATACCGAGGTTACGATTCCGCCGGGCTGACGGTGATGAATGCCGATCAACACATTAAGCGTTATCGGGCGGTTGGCAAAGTTCAGGCGCTGAAAGACACTTGCCATGCGGCGGCGCCTGTCGGGACCATTGGGATTGCGCATACTCGGTGGGCAACCCACGGCAAGCCCACTCAAAACAACGCCCATCCGCACTTGTCTTGCGAGGCGGTATCTTTAGTGCATAACGGGATCATCGAAAACCACGAGGCGCTTCGTCAGGAACTCACCGAACAGGGTTATCATTTCGAGTCTGAAACCGATACCGAAGTGATGGCGCATTTGATTCATCATTTGGTTGCGGCTTGTGGTGATTTTCGGCAAGGGGTCAGCCAGGCGTTGACTCGCTTAGAGGGTGCCTATGCCATCGCGGTTCAGCATCGTGACTTTCCAGATCGACTCATTGGTGCCCGTCAGGGTAGTCCACTGGTGGTGGGTCTCGGGATTGGTGAGAATTTTATTGCCTCGGATCCTCAGGCTTTGCGCCCGGTCACCGATCGGTTCATTTATTTAGAAGAGGGCGAGCTGGTTGAATTGACCCGAAGCGAGGTGTCGATCTTCGGCGGTCGTGAAACGTCGGTCGCGAGTCGGGCGGTGACGCTGGATTCGCGCGATGATGCGGCCGACAAAGGGACTTTCCGGCATTTTATGCTCAAGGAAATTTACGAGCAGCCCAAAGCCATCCGCAATACGCTCCAAGGTCGCATTGGGAAAACGACTATTTTAAGTCAAGCCTTCGGCGTTGAAGCGGGCTTATTATTTGAACAAGCTGAATCGGTTCAGATCGTTGCATGTGGGACCAGCTATTACAGTGGTTTGGTGGCGAGATACTGGGTTGAGGCCTTAACTGGGCTGACCTGTCAGGTCGAGATCGCAAGCGAATGGCGATACCGAACTGTCGCGGTTGCGCCGAACACGTTATTTATGACCCTGTCTCAATCGGGTGAGACGGCAGACACCTTAGCAGCCTTGCGGCAATCAAAATCCCTCGGGTATTTAGGCAGCCTTTGTATTTGCAATGTGCCCAATAGTTCGCTGGTCCGGGAGTCGGATCTAAGCCTCATGACCGAAGCGGGCACGGAAATCGGGGTGGCGTCCACGAAAGCGTTTACCACGCAACTTGCGGATCTGTTGATGTTCGCGATGGCGCTCGGAAAATACCATGGTTTAACACCCGAACTCGAAAGCGAGCTCGTTCAGGCGCTGCATGACCTGCCAATGCGACTGGAAGAGACGCTAGAAATTAATGAACAGGTCAAGGCTTGGGCGGAACAATTCATCGACAAAGACCACGCCTTGTTTTTGGGTCGGGGCCTGCATTACCCCATTGCAATGGAAGGGGCTTTAAAGCTCAAAGAGATTTCCTATATCCACGCGGAAGGGTATCCGGCGGGTGAACTCAAGCACGGGCCTTTAGCGTTGGTAGACGAGCAGATGCCGGTGGTTTGTGTGGCGCCAACCGATGAGCTGCTGGAAAAAGTGAAGTCCAATTTGCAAGAAGTTGCCGCCCGTGGCGGCGCGCTGTACGTCTTTACCGATCATCAAGCCGATTTTTCGGATTTTAGTGATACCCAAGTGATTATTTTGCCGCCCCTGCATCCGATGGTTGCGCCAATCGCCTTTGTTTTGCCGTTGCAATTGCTCGCCTACCATGTGGCAGTGCTTCGGGGCACGGATGTTGATCAGCCCAGGAATCTCGCGAAGTCGGTGACGGTGGAGTAGATTTGGATGTACCATTTTTTGAAGAATAAAGATGAAATTTAATATATCGCTAAAAACACTTGTATTGATTCAAGGGGTTCTCATTATAGGGACAGTAGCAATAAAGATATTTTATGAGTGGGTTGGAGTGGAGCATATCCTTCCTCTTTATTCAGTTCTATGGATTGCAACTTGGTTAGAAGTTTCTAAAAATACAAAATAAGGAAACAGGTACAACGAATTCAACTCGGTGACGGTGGAGTAGGTCTTATCCGGGAACAAATTCTGATTGTTCTTGTAAAGATTGTGATGCGTTAACAATTTCTTTTTGAGCGCTTGATAATCTGCCTCGCCAAGGTCTCTTATCGCAAAGATGAAGACAATGAGCCGAACCATCTAAATCCTGGCGTTGCAGGGCTCTATCTTTGTTAGACCCCAGAACTAACCGATATACAAAGGGTACGATTATGGAAGGTCTGGCGGCAGCCGCATTTTGTTTTGGTCTTATGGGCGTTGTTGCGTTCGTTCGCTTAGAAAAACTGATTAAAACGCTGAAAGAAAAAGGGATCCTTGATCAAGACTACAAGGATGAGTAATGAACGCGCTGCAACGATTGGCTGGCACCGCCTGCTAGCGCTTTCAAGCGGCAACGCTTAGCGCTGGATTACGGGTCTGTGTGGACGAATCAAGTCAGCTGCCGGAGCGCTGCGAGCAATACGCCCTAACTTGTGCTGAGCTCGGTTTGCTCGATCACCGTGGTCTTAATGATATCTTCAAAGGTCCCATCGGGTTTGGTCACCACCAGTCGGTCAGATGATGGATGATTTAATTGGGGATCTATGCGCCCGACAACCTCCAAGCGTTCACCCGTTTGCCAGTGTTTGAAAATGACTTTGTGCATCACTCGGATAGCCTCGGATAGCGAATTTTGAAAGGGGTTTAAGGAACGCGAGTGTACCGGATGCGCGATGGCGTGGGTACTGTTCTGGGTATCCTTTTGCCCAACCTCATGAAAAAGGGTTGGTTTCGGTGTTAAAACGTCGCAGTGATGACTGCAGGCGGTTCGAGGCAATCAACGGCCTTGCCCTAGATGGTTGCCGGGCCTTGGTGGGTTAGACGATTTCGATGATCCGTCTGGTCATTAATCCAGCTTCCATCAGTCCATCACATACGTGAAGCGATCGGCTTCCACGAGAATGGCTTCCCGATCGAGTGTCTCGGGCACAACGAAGTGACCCTGTCGTCCACAAAAACCGGTTGGTTGGATAAACTCTTCGACTAAGTGGTATTTCGGTCGATTGGTGTAATCATCGAACAAGATGGTGCAACCTGGCTTTGCTTTGGCGAGGCTATACAGGAAGCAGGCCACTCGAAATCGGCCGTCAACCAGAACAAGGTCAGGATCTGCGCCCCTTGACCAGACTGATTGGACATAGTCTTTGAACTGAAGGCGCCGATCGAAGTTGTTGGGTCTGCCTGCCCAACCGATTGGGCCAAGATCGACCCAGGTGACATCAAACCGGTCTGATGCTTTGGCCTCAGCGCGTACGTGATTGATCCAATGCTCGGAGGTATCGACTGCCAGCACCCGCGCCGTTGTATTCTGCAACACCCAGATACTGGATTTACCCACACCATATTCGGCATAGACCTGGGCATCTTTCATCACAGATTTGAAAATCTGATCATCACCATCAAACAGGAAATTCTTATTTCGCTTGCGTAACGACAGCGTCCACTTATTCACAAAGTTCACAGGCAATCTTCTTAACGGGCAGAACGCAAGAATATCACTAAGCGGGGATATCAAGGCAATTGCAACGTCATAATCCGCGCGGGTCCAGAACGAAATGTTACACTTGGAACTTGCAAGCCCTTTCGTTTCAAAGCCGGTTTGTGATGGTGCAAATGGCACGCCAATCCAGGAATGGACCCTTTTATGGATGTTACTGAAATACTTGAGTCGTTGAATCCTGAGCAACGCGCGGCTGTCACCGCGCCGCAAGGCAGCGCGCTCGTCTTAGCGGGCGCTGGCAGCGGTAAAACCCGAGTGCTCACCCAACGCATCGCGTGGCTTGCACAAACTCAAGGGTTGTCGCCTTTTGGCATTTTAGCCGTGACCTTTACCAACAAAGCGGCGGCGGAAATGCGTTCTCGAATTGAAGAACACCTCGGCATGCCGCTGCGGGGCATGTGGGTTGGCACCTTTCATAGTCTGGCACACCGATTTTTAAGAGCCCATTGGATGGATGCCGGCTTGGATCAAAATTTTCAAATCATCGACGCTGATGATCAGCTGCGTTTGGTTAAGCGGATCCTTTCGAGCCTGTCGATTGATGATAAAAAATGGCCGGCGAAACAAGCGGTATGGTGGATTAATGCCCAGAAGGATGAAGGCCTTCGACCGCAGCATATTCAAGATGAGGGTGATTTGTATATCCGGACTCATCTATCGATTTATCGAGCTTATGAGGAGGCCTGCGACCGCGGCGGTATGGTCGACTTTGCTGAGCTCTTGCTTAGGATGCACGAGACCTTGCTGGCGCAGCCAGCGCTGCTCAATCATTATCGGGATCGGTTTAAAGCGATTTTGGTCGATGAGTTTCAAGATACCAATGCCATTCAGTATGCTTGGTTGCGGATACTCACTGGGGATGCCGATAAGCTCATGGTTGTTGGGGATGATGACCAATCGATCTATGGTTGGCGGGGCGCAAAAATCGAGAACATTCAACGTTTTCAGTTGGATTACCCAAAGGCTGTCAGTTATCGCCTTGAACAGAATTATCGCTCAACCGGCACCATTTTGGATGCGGCCAACGCCTTGATTGAGCACAATACCGATCGTTTGGGCAAAGCGCTTTGGACGGATTTGGGTCAGGGTGATCCATTGTCCCTGTATGCGGCTTACAACGAAATCGATGAGGCGCGTTACATCGTTGAGCGCATCAAGAACTTTTTTGCCGAGGGCAATGCCTACCGCGACTGCGCCATCCTTTATCGTTCTAACGCGCAATCCCGGGTTTTGGAAGAAGCGATGTTGCGCAGTCAATTGCCCTACCGAATTTATGGCGGCCAACGATTTTTTGAACGGGCAGAAATCCGATCCGCCTTGGCGTATCTTAAATTACTCAGTCAGCGCCATAGTGATGCCGCTTTCGAGCGGGTAGTGAACCTGCCGCCCCGAGGCATCGGTGATAAATCGATTCAGATTATTCGCGATGCAGCGCGGTCATCAAACCAATCGCTTTGGACGGCGGCTTTGAAGCTTACAACCGAGGGCGGACTAACACCCCGGGCGAGCAGCGCCGTCAGCGGTTTTCTGAGTCTGATTGATGATCTAGACGTTGCAACGGAAAACCTCGACTTAGCTCATCTGATTGAAGAGGTTATCGATGCATCCGGCCTGAAGGCCTTTTATGAAAAAGAAGGCGGAGAGAAAGGTCAGGCCAGGCTTGAAAACTTAGAGGAACTGGTGACTGCCGGCCAAACGTTTGACCCGGATGATGTGCCGCTATTTGACGACGCGGTGCAACCCGATATGACCTTGTTGGATGAGTTTCTAAGCCAGGCGGCGTTAGAGGCTGGCGCCGGGCAAGGTGATCCAAACCAAGACAGTATCCAGATGATGACCATGCACAGCGCCAAAGGCTTGGAGTTCCCGCTCGTGTTTTTGGCCGGTCTTGAAGAAGGTCTGTTTCCCCATCAAATGTCCATGGATGAGCCGGGCCGCATGGCAGAAGAACGACGGCTTTGCTATGTTGGGGTTACGCGCGCCATGAAAAAGCTTTACCTAACCTATGCCGAGTCTCGGCGCCTTAATGGTACAGATCGCTACAACCGGGTCAGCCGGTTTGTGCAGGAAATACCGGCAACGCTCATCGAAGAGGTGCGCTCGCACGAGGCGATCGTTCGGCCTGCCTATCAAACCAGCCATCAGGTTAAACGGGTTGCGAGCGACGTCTCGGGCACTGAATTTCAACTCGGCCAAAAGGTGGGCCATGCGAAGTTCGGCGAGGGCGTGATCTTGAATTATGAAGGCCATGGCCAGCAGGCCCGAGTGCAGGTTAAATTTGAGGCCGTTGGAACCAAGTGGCTGATGTTGTCGTTCGCTAAATTACAACCCATTTAAGTGAGATCGTTCATGAAATTTCTATCGGTGAGTGTCGTTATATGCACCCTGTTTTTGGCAAGTTGTGGGCCAACCACTTCTGCGCCCGAAGAAGGGGCCTCGGTTGATCTGAATAAAATTTATCGGTGGCGGATGGTGACCACCTGGCCGAAAAACTTTCCGGGGATGGGCATGGCGCCTGAAAAAATCGCCGAAAGGGTTCGGGTCATGAGCAGGGGCCGCCTGGATATCACAGTATATGGTGCTGGGGAGGTTGTACCGGCGCTCGAAACCTTTGAAGCGGTGTCCCAGGGGACGGTGCAGATGGGCCACGGCGCGTCGTATTACTGGCGGGGCAGTGTCCCGGCGGCACAATTTTTTACGGCAGTTCCCTTTGGACTGTCAGCCCAAGAGATGAACGGTTGGCTCTTGCATGGCGGCGGCATGGCTTTGTGGGAAGAGCTTTATGCGCGTTTCAATTTGGTCCCGATTTCTGGTGGGAACACCGGAACTCAGATGGCGGGTTGGTTTAATAAAGAAATTAATCGTCTCAGTGATCTTCAAGGGGTCAAGATGCGGATCCCAGGGTTGGGCGGCGAAGTCTTTGAAGCGGCTGGCGGTACGGCCGTGAATATTCCTGCCGGCGAGATCTTCACCAGCCTGCAAACCGGCGTTATTGATGCGGCAGAATGGGTTGGCCCCTTTAACGATCTGGTCCTCGGCTTTCATCAGGTCGCGAAATACTACTATTACCCCGGCTGGCAAGAGCCCGGGCCAAACCTTGAGCTCATCATCAATCAGCAAGCCTTCAATACGCTGCCAAAAGATTTACAAGCCATGCTGCGCAATGCCGCACTTGCGGTGAACAATGATGTGTTATCTGAATATACCGCGCGGAATAACCAGGCGTTGAAAGAACTGGTTGAGGTGCACAAGGTTCAGGTGCGACGTCTACCCGATGATGTCTTGGCCGCGCTTAAAGTGATCTCGGACGAGAAGGTCCAGGCGCTCGTCGGCGATGATCCGCTGAATCAACGCATCTTTGAGTCTTACCAGGCTTATCGCCGCAGTGTGATGGATTATAACGAACTGTCTGAGCGCGCGTTTCACAATACCCGGGCCAAGCTTGAAGGTTACGCGCCGTAAAGCTTTCCTGGCAGCCAGGTTGCAAGCCACGGCTGCCACGCGAGGGTCAGCAGCAAGATGATCTGAATCACGATAAAGGGGACGACCCCCCGATAGATGTCGGCGGTTTTGACGGTATCTTTGGCAACCCCTCGCAGATAAAACAGGGCGAAGCCAAATGGCGGTGTTAAGAAAGAGGTTTGCAGATTAATCGCAATCATAATGCCCAACCAAATGGGGTCGACGCCCATGGCCATCAAAATCGGGCCCACAATGGGGACCACGACAAACGTAATCTCGATAAAGTCCAAGATAAACCCGAGTAGAAAAATCACCGCCATCACGATGATCAAGGCTCCGGTCACGCCGCCCGGCATCTGATCAAACAGGTGCGCCACCACTTCATCGCCGCCAAACCCGCGAAACACGAGTGAAAACATCGACGCGCCGATAAGGATAAAGAACACCATGGCGGTGGTTTCAGTGGTTGAGACGAGGCCAGACTTTAACTCAGCAAAGCTCAGGCTGCGGCGTACCAATGCTAGAACGAAGGCCCCTAACGCCCCGATCCCGGCGGCTTCGGTTGGGGTTGCGGCGCCAAAAAGAATCGAACCTAAAACAAGGCCGATGAGGGACAGGGGTGGCAAGGCGCTCATCAGAAGTTGCCGCAGTGGCACCTTGGGCAGATTCGCTGCTGGCGCCAGCGACGGCCTCACGATGGCGATGGTGAGCATGAGTAAGCAATACAATCCTACTAAGACAAAGCCAGGCAGAATCGCGCCTGCAAACAGGTCACCGACCGAAATGGATTTAGGGTTGAAAATACCCAGACTCAATTGGGCCTGTTGGTAACCGCTGCTAATGACATCACCCAGAAGCACCAAGGCGATCGATGGCGGGATAATCTGGCCAAGGGTCCCGGTGGCGCACACGGTCCCGGTTGCAAGCGCCGGATGATAGCCAGCACGTAACATCGTGGGCAATGCCATGAGGCCCATGGTGACCACGGTTGCGCCAACAATCCCAGTGCTGGCCGCCATCATCATCCCGACTAAGCAGACCGCCAACCCAAGCCCGCCTGGCATCCGGCCAAAGGCACGGGTCATCCCGTCGAGTAAGTCTTCTGCGATTCGGGAGCGCTCGAGGATCACGCCCATTAGCACGAACAAGGGCACCGCAATCAGCGTTTGGTTGGTCATAATACCGTAGAGGCGGTTGGGCATGGCATAGAGAAACGCCAAATCGAAATGTCCGGCAAGGATGCCAAAGCCTGCTGCGATGAGGGCGGTACCGGCCAGGGTCAATGCCACCGGATAGCCGAGAAGCAGGAATCCGAAAACGGCCAGAAACATCAGCAGGGCGGCGTAGTCCATATTATCGCCTCAGCGCTCGAATGGCCTTTGAGCCTTGGGATAAGCCTTGAAGGAACAATAAGACCGCCATGACCGGGATGAACGTTTTTAAAACAAAGACCCCGGGCAATCCACCGGGCGCGCCGGAGGATTCTAAAACCGACCAAGAAAACGCGACATAGGGCAAACTCGTGATGAACAAAAACAGACTCACGGGTAGCAGGAAGAAAATCCAGCCCAGCACTTCAACCCAATGGCGTTGCCGTTCGGTCAGGTTTCGATTGACGACATCAACCCGAACATGGCCATTCATTTTAAGGGTATAGCCGATGCTCAACATGATCAGGCTGCCATGCAAGTAGACAATCGTTTCCTGTAGTGGAATCGATCCTAGATTGAGGAAATAGCGCATGACGACCACCAGAGCGGTGATGAGCATCATCAAGAAGATGAACCAGGAAACAAAACGGCCAATGGTGCCCGATAATTGATCGATCATAGTTTCGATCTTTTCCATCAGAGCATTGCCTCGCACTCAATTAAAACGGCCAGGAACAAGATGCCCCCAACCCATTGATTGTTCTTAAAGGCGGCAAAGCTGCCCTCGCGGCTTTGATCCCGGATCAGAAACTGCTGATAACATAATAAGCCAGCGATGACGGCCAGCATGCCTTGATACACCGCGCTGAAGTCTAAGTGGCTACCCACTCGCCAGAGCAGTAACACGAAAAGAGCCTGTAATACCCCAATGATGAATCGATCAAGATCGCCAAATAAAATCGCCGTTGATTTCACACCAATGACGAGATCTTCGGCTCGGTCTACCATCGCGTACTCGGTGTCATACGCGACGACCCAAACCAAGTTGGCTAGGAACAAAAGACCGGCGGCCTCGCTGAGTGAACCTGTCACCGCGGTGAATGCCATCGGAATCCCCATCGAGAAGGCGAGCCCTAGAACCAATTGCGGGAGGTTGGTCACGCGTTTCATAAAAGGATACGCACCGGCAAAGCATGCCCCGACGGCGGCGAGCGCAATGGTCGCCGCATTGGTGGTTAAAACGAGCAGGGCCGCCAGACTCAGCAGTAAGCTCATCCACACGAGCGCCGCACGAACTGTGATGAGCCCCGTGGCCAAGGGGCGATCTTTGGTTCTTTCAACAAAGAGATCAAATTTCCGATCCGCAATATCGTTGATGACGCAGCCAGCGGAACGGGTTAAAAAGGTACCAAGCACAAAGACCAGCAATAAATGCCAACCTGGCCAGCCATCCGCGGCAATCCAAAGTGCGGCAAGGGTCGGCCAGAGGAGTAGGAGCGTGCCAACCGGCTTATCCAGCCGCGCGACAGCGAGCAGGGCTTTGAATCGGGGATCGGACAAATAGTGCGTGTTTAAGGTCATGCGAGAATATGCAGGTCTCGGTTCAAATGCGTTAGTATACCCAGCTGAGGAAATTGAGGGCGTACAATTTTACCCCCCGCCTCAAACCTTTTTAATTAATTGAGAAGATCGGTGATATGAAGAAGTGGCAATGTATTGTGTGTGGGTTTATCTACGACGAAGCGGAAGGTTTTGAAGAGGAAGGGATCGCGCCTGGGACGGCTTGGGACGATATTCCCGAAGACTGGGTTTGTCCGGAATGCGGCGTGGGTAAAGCGGATTTTGAGATGATTGAGATCGATTAACCAAGATGAACTGAGGATGGGCTATGGATCGAAGTAAGCTAACGCGAAATATTCTGATCGCAATGGTTGCAGGATTCTTGATTGGGTCGATGACCCACTTCATGGCCTTGGATTCTGACAGTTTCATTGAAACCTATCTGGTCAGTGGTCTTTTCTACATTGGCGGACAGGTGTTTATCGCCAGTTTGAAATTACTGGTCGTGCCCTTGGTTTTCGTCTCCTTAGTGTGTGGCGCGGGTAATCTCGCGGGGCATCGAAACATGGGGGCCATCGGGTTAAAGACCGTTGGGTTGTATCTCATGACAACCGCGCTTGCCATTGTGCTTGCCCTCGGGGTTGCCAATGTGCTCAACCCGGGTCTTGGGGTTAACCTCGCCGAAGCAACAACCTTTGCGGCCAAGGACAGCCCGTCTTTGATCCAAGTGATCATTAATATCTTCCCGAGTAATCCGGTCAAGGCGTTAGCCGACGGCAATATGCTGCAGATTATTGTCTTTGCCATTTTGTTGGGCATTGCGATGACTCGAGCCGGTAACCATGGCGAGCTGATCCGGGCCTCAATGACCCGCTGGAACGAAGTCATTATGCAGCTCGTGCTGATGCTCATGCAGGTGGCACCAATTGGTGTTTTCTGCCTGATGATTACGTTGTTTGCCAAATTAGGCTACAGCGCGATCAACGATTTAATCACCTACTTCTTCTGCGTTTTATTGGTGTTAGGGCTGCATTTTTTGGTGACCTTTTCGCTGCTCATCCGATTTCTCGTTGGGGTCAATCCACTGACTTTTTACAAACGTCTGCTGCCCGTTATGGCCTTTGCCTTTAGTACCTCATCGAGCGGCGCAACGCTGCCGGTGACCCTAGAGGCGGTCGAAACCCGTTTGGGTGTCAGCAAAAGCATCAGCAGTTTTGTTGTGCCGTTGGGGGCGACCATCAATATGGATGGCACCGCGATCATGCAAGGGGTTGCCACGGTCTTCATTGCCCAGGCTTATAATATTGATATTGGCTTGGGCGGTTATCTTATGGTCATTTTAACCGCAACCATGGCGTCGATTGGTACAGCGGGTGTTCCCGGCGTGGGTTTGATTACGCTTGCCTTAGTGCTGTCGCAAGTGGGCCTGCCCGTTGAGGGCATTGCCCTGATCATTGGGGTTGACCGACTGCTTGATATGTCTCGAACGGTTGTGAATGTGGTGGGTGACGCAACGATCGCGAGCATCGTCGCCCGTTCGGAAGGCGATTTTGACGACACTGTTTTTGCGCAAGAGACCCCCAAAGCGCCGGTTGCAAGTAACGCGTCTTAGGCCTGTTGGTAACGCTCAACAACCCCGATCCAGCGTTTCATCAAAGCCTGAGTGGTAGCCTCTGAACTTTGGGCGATTCGATTTGCCAGGAGGTTGGCTGTCGGCAGTAAGTCCCCATCTCGGCCAAGGTCGGCAATCTTAAATACAATCTCACCGGATTGCCGCTCGCCAAGAATGTCCCCTGGGCCCCGAATGGCGAGATCCTGCTCTGCGATATAAAAGCCATCTTGCGAATCCCGAAGCACAGCAAGGCGTTGCTTGCTTAAAGGCCCCAATGGCGGTTGATAAAGCAGCAAGCAATAACTCTGCTGTTCGCCGCGGCCAACCCGGCCTCGGAGCTGGTGCAATTGGGTCAGCCCCAGGCGCTCTGAATTTTCGATCACCATGAAGTTGGCGTTGGGCACATCGACGCCCACTTCGATGACGGTGGTGGCGACCAAGATCTGAATCTCGCCCGCTTTGAATCGCGCCATGATCGCGGATTTCTCAGGGTTCGACATTCTCCCATGAATCAGCGCGATGTGAATGGACGGCAGCGCAGCGCTCAGCTCAGCTAAGACGGCCTCTGCCGCTTGGGCATTGAGTACCTCAGAGGCTTCGATCAGGGTGCAGACCCAATAGGCCTGGGCGCCCATTTGGCAGGCGGCTTCAAGGCGGGTCATCACGGCCTCGCGTTTGGCGTTGGCCAGCACACTGGTTTGCACGGGTGATCGTCCGGGGGGCAGCTCATCGATTACCGAACAATCCATACTCGCATAGAGCGTCATGGTGAGGGTTCTGGGTATTGGCGTTGCCGTCATGATCAGCTGATGAGGGGTTGTTTGGTTGTTGCGACCCTTATCTCGAAGGGCCATCCGTTGGTTAACCCCGAAACGATGTTGCTCATCGATAATGATCAAGCCGAGGCGCTCGAACAACACGCCCTCTTGAAACAGCGCATGGGTTCCGATGAGCAATCGAATAGACCCGGATTCCAAATCCGCCAAGTGCTGCTTTTTAAGGCTTGCCTTCATGCTGCCGGTCAAGAGAACGGGCGCGAATCCCAGAGGCACAAGCCAGTCTGAAAAAGATCGGTTATGTTGTTCTGCCAAAATCTCGGTTGGCGCCATTAAGGCCACTTGATGACCGGCGGCGAGCGCAACCAGTGCCGCCATGGCGGCAACCACCGTCTTGCCAGAACCGACATCGCCCTGAACCAGGCGCAGCATTGGGGTTGCTTTGCCCAGGTCTTGGTTTATTTCTTCGATCACTCGATGCTGGGCTTGGGTTAACTGAAATCCTAGGCGTTCGTTCAACGCAGTGACGAGCGCTGGGTCGGCAACGAGTGCTGGCGCTTGACGCTGACTCAGCTGGCTTTTGAGCTTCACCAAGCCCAATTGATGGGCCGTGAGCTCTTCCAGGGCCAACGCCCGTTGGTGGGGGTCGAGTCCGGTCATTAAGCGCGGCACATCAGCGTCCTGGGGCGGCGCGTGCACGTACTTTAGGCAATCCATTAAATCGGGATAGTCTGGGTTTGGCAGTAAGCTAGGAAGTCCTAGGGCAAGATCCGGGCGCTTTAATCCTTGCTGAATTATTTTTCGCAGAAGGTTTTGCGAAACCCCCTCGGTAATGGGATACACCGGCGTGAGCGTTTTCGCCAGCGGTTCTTCTAAAGCATTGGTATATTGGGGATGGTAGAACTCAAGCCCGGTCGCGCCGCGGCGGGGCACGCCATAGCAACGAATTCGACGATGGTGTTCCAGGCTCTTTTGCTGGGCTTTGGAGAAATGAAAGAAACGAATCGCGATTTGTCCGGTTTCATCCCGTAACGTCACAATTAGACTGCGCCGCCTGCCAAATTGTATCTGGGTGTGCACCACATCCCCTTCGATCACGGCGCCATGGTCGGGCGCCAAATAAACAATGGGCGTGACCCGGGTTCGGTCTTCGTATCGGTGCGGCAAATGCAGCATCAAGTCTTGTAGCGTGTAGAGGTTCAGGCGACTGAGCTTCTGGCTTTGTGCGGGGCCGATGCCTTTGAGCTCCCCAATACTGATCTGCCCCAAGGCATCAGCCATTCGAGCAGGCCATAATGGCGTCAATCTCGATGGCAGCCCCTTTGGGTAAGGCGGCAACGCCGACCGTCGCACGAGCAGGAAACGGCTCGGTCAGGGTTTCGCTAAGCAGGGTGTTAACGATTTCGAAGTCCGCGAGATCTGTAAGGTAAAGGGTTAATTTGAGGAACTGGCTTGGCCCATCCGCCGCGGCCTTGCCGATACTTGCGAGGTTGGTGAGGATCTGCCGGGTTTGTGATGCGATATCCTCACCAACGAGCAGGCCCGTGGTAGGGTCGAGGCCCAATTGGCCGCTGATAAAAACAAGATCGCCCAAGCGCATGCCTTGAGAATAAGGACCAATTGCGGCCGGTGCCTGATCGGTGTGCACGCTTTGAAGGGGTTTCGTTGCCATCAACTTCGAACGCGAACGATTTTATTAATGTTGTGAAGGTGCCGAACTTTGCGAATGACCCGAGCAAGGTGCACGCGATCTTTGACGTTGATGACGAGGTTCACCGTCGCCAGACGCGCATCGCGCTCTAAAATACTGATTCGGTCAATATTGGCCTGACTGCTGGTGATGGTTGAGGCTAAAACCGCGATCAGCCCTTTTTCGTGCTCAAGTTCCACCCGAAGCTCCACGGCAAATTCTTGATCGAGATGGTCTTCCCAGCGCACCGACATGATCTCTTCGTTTTTGTCGCGCAGTTCGCTCATGTTTTTGCAGGATTCCAAATGAATCACGATGCCGCGACCGGCACTGATATGACCAATGATGGGGTCACCGGGAATCGGACGACAGCATCGGGCATAGGTCACCACCAACCCTTCGGTGCCTTTAATGGATAAAGGGCCAATGTCGTGGGTTTGCAGCTCGGTTAAATCCAATTGATTTTCGAGCAGTCGGCGCGCAACCACGCTCGCCATTTGGTTGCCGAGTCCGACTTCGGCCAGCAGATCATCTAAATGGCTGAGCTTGGCTTTGGCTAAAACCTGTTTGATATTGTCCGGCGGCACAAGGTTCATTCTTGAATTGAGGTTGCTGAGTGCCCGGTCAATCAGGCGCCTTCCTAAGACAATCGACTCGTTTAACTGTTGCATTTTTAGGGCGCCACGAATGCCGCTTCTGGCTTTCCCGGTGACCACAAAACTGAGCCAGGCTGGGTTGGGTAAGGCGCCTGACGCTCTGATAATTTCGACGGTCTGGCCGCTTTCAAGCGCGGTGCTGAGGGGCGCTAGACGTCGATCAATTCGGCAAGCAACGCAAGAACTGCCGATGTCTGTGTGTACGGCATAAGCGAAGTCAATCGGGGTTGACCCCTGCGGCAGCTCGTAAATCTCGCCCAAAGGACTGAAAATATAGACCTCATCTGGGAACAGGTCGATTTTAACGTTTTCGATAAACTCCAAAGAGTTGCCCGCGCTTTGCTGGAGTTCAAGCAGGCCTTGCATCCATTCGCGCGCGCGCTTGTGCCCGGTTGATGCCGAGTCATCTTGGCTCTTATAAAGCCAATGGCCTGCAATGCCTTGGTTGGCGAATCGTTCCATCTCTTCGGTTCGAATCTGAATTTCGATTGGTAAGCCGTGCATTCCGAACAAGGTGGTGTGCAAGGATTGGTAACCATTTGCCTTGGGGATCGCGATGTAGTCTTTAAACCGACCCGCGACGGGTTTATACAAATTGTGAACCGCCCCCAGCGTTCGGTAACAGGTATCAACATCTTTCACGATGATTCGGAACGCATAGACGTCCATGATTTCTGTAAACGACTTTCGCTTTGCCCGCATTTTGTCGTAGATGCTGTAAAGGTGTTTTTGACGACCAATCACCCGCGCCCCCAGTTCATCCTGAGCAAGGCAGTGTTCGATTGATTTCAAAATTTTACCCACCACTTCTTTTCGATTTCCGCGGGCCCGACGAACGGCTTTTTCGATCATGCTGGATCGCAGCGGGTAGAGCGCTCGAAAGCCAAGTTCTTCAAATTCGATGCGGATGGTATTCATGCCCAAGCGTAGGGCGATGGGCGCATAAATCTCGAGGGTTTCTTTGGCGATGCGGCGACGTCGTTCCGGATCGAGATAGCCGAGGGTTCGCATGTTGTGCAGGCGGTCTGCAAGCTTAACCAAGATCACCCGGATGTCCTTGGCCATCGCCAGGGTCATTTTTTGGAAATTTTCAGCCTGGGCTTCCGCTCTTGATTGGAACATGCTGCTGAGTTTGCTGACACCATCGACTAATTCAGCGACCTGCTCGTCAAACTCTGCGCCGAGTTGATCCTTGGCAACGCCAGTGTCTTCAAGCACATCATGCAATAAAGCTGCCATCAGACACTGATGGTCCATGCGCATTTCGGACAAAATAGTCGCAACGGCAAGGGGGTGGTTGATATAGGCTTCACCAGATTTTCGCACTTGGCCGGTGTGGGCCACTTCAGCAAAGTTGTAGGCGCGGACCACTTGATCGATCTGATTTGGCGCTAAATAGTCTGCCAATTGGCTTGCGAAGGTATCGATGGTTTGCATCAACAGACTATACCAACGATTGCCCAAAATAGGATGCAAGCGTTCGTATTACTTGAGAAAAAATACTGGTGGGCCTGGATCAGCCCCCAGTTGCAGGCGGCATTAGAATTCTGGGGTTGGGTCTTTTTCGAAGGTTTCAGCTAAAAGATCCATGCTCATGGGCTCGAACTCTTCTCGAGGCTTTTGCAGCAATATCTCAGGTCCGACCAAGCCCTCAGCAATCTCACGTAAGGCAATGACCGTGGGCTTATCGTTCTCAATAGGAACCAAAGGGTCTTTGCCTTCGGTTGCAATTTGTCGAGCTCGTTTGCTTGCGACCATGACAAGCTCGAAACGGTTGTCTACGTTTTCTAAACAGTCTTCAACAGTGACTCGAGCCATGGTGTTCTCCTTGATGGGCATGCCTTGGCGCGGGATTATGACGCGCAACGACAACTTGGGCCGCGCAGTTTATCGCCAAAGCTGCAAGCAGGCAAGTAGCCGCGTCGCGGGGCTTTAGGCCGTGAGCGTCTTGATCAGTTCAGCGTGCAAGGTGGCTTGGGTCTTTATTTCGTAAGGCGTTGAGTCTTCAAAGACAATGGCGCTGAGTTGGCTGAGCGCAACCTGAAAATCGTCATTAACAATGAGGTAATCGAAGGTGTGATATTGCGCGATTTCATCACGAGCCCCTTTAAAGCGTTGCTCGACGGTTTTGAGATCATCTTGGCCGCGACCCAATAAACGGGTTTTCAGCGTTTCAAGGGTTGGCGGTAGGATGAATATGAGGTTGGCTTCGGGTAATTTTGCTTTAACCTGCTGGGCGCCTTGCCAATCAATTTCAAGAATGAGCTGTTTGCCCGTACTGATGATTCGTTCCACCTCCTCGGTGCTGGTGCCGTAAAGGTTGCCAAAGACCGCGGCATGTTCAACAAAGAGCCCTTGCTTTATGAGGTCTGCAAAGCGCGCGCGATCCACAAAAAAGTAATTAATACCATCTTGCTCGTTGGGCCGTTGCGCCCGTGTGGTGTGAGAGATGCTGACTGCGGCGCTGGGGCTTGCCGCCAGGAGGGCGCTGACCAGGCTTGTTTTACCGGTGCCGGATGCGGCCGCGATTACAAAAACCTGGCCCCGGATGATATTCGGTTTGGTTGTCATAGCCGCCAGTGACTTATACGCGATTGGTTAGAGGCCGAGATACTAAAAGAAGGGACTCGGTCTTGCAAACGAAACCAAACTTGGCAAGACGCCTGGTTATTCAAGATTTTGGATTTGCTCACGCATTTGCTCAATGGCGACCTTCATGTCGACCGCGCCAAAGGTGGACTCAACCGCGATGGCCTTCGAAGACAGGGTGTTGGCTTCTCGATTGAGCTCCTGCATCAAAAAGTCCAGACGCCGCCCGACGGGCCCGCCTTCTTCAAGGCAACGCTGAACTTCGTTTATATGGGCATCAATTCGTTCGATTTCCTCATCAACATCGGCTTTGCTGGTGAGTAATACGATTTCTTGATGAATCCTTTCTGAATCAGCGGCGAGGTCTAAGGCTTCGACGCGCATTGTTAGCCGAGCTTGGGCCCGCTTGATGATTTCGGGTGTGCCCTGCTTGAGTCCATTCAGCGTTTGGGATAACTGGGTTAGCTTTTCTAAAATGGCAATCTTGGTGGCATCGCCCTCGCGTCCGCGGGTTTGGCAAAAGCGATCGAGGGCGGTGTTAAAATGCATCAAGATGTCGTCGTCATCACTTTGAGGCACTTCGCTCGACAGGACGCCTGGCCACTTCAACAGGTCAAGACCATTGATGTCGAAAGCGCGTTGGCTGCTAGTCTCTACGGTTTTAATTGCGCTTAAAAGGCTTTGGATTAACGTTTGATCGAGATTGAATCCTGCTTGGACGGCCGTTGTTCGTCTGAGCGTGCAGTCGATCTTGCCTCGAGTGAGATGGGCTTTGGCGCAGGCTTTGAGCGCAACCTCGAGGTGGCGACAGTCCTCCGGTAATCTGAAATTGAGCTCAAGGTAGCGGTGGTTTACCGACCGAAGTTCCCAAGACAGGTTGTCGAATTCGGATAGGTCAAAGCCCGTCATGCTGTGGATCATCGGGTTGCATTCTCGCTTATAGGATTCAAGCCAGTATAATGGATTTTCCTCTCTCGCTTTTCGGATATTTATGGCTCCATTTATAAGAACGCTTAACCGACAACTGGATGCGCTGCGGCCGGTTTCAATTGTTAGGCAATACAATAAGCATGCGGAAGGCTCGGTTTTAGTCTCCTTCGGCGACACCCAAGTCATCTGTACCGCCTCTTTGGAGTCGGGTGTGCCGCCTTTTCTTCGCGGCAAGGGCCAAGGTTGGATCACCGCTGAGTACGGTATGCTGCCTCGGTCTACCCATGAACGGATGGGCCGAGAAGCCGCCCGCGGCAAGCAGTCTGGGCGAACCCAAGAGATCCAACGCTTGATTGGCCGGTCCTTAAGGGCCGCGGTTAACCTTGAAACCATGGGTGAGTACACGATTAAAGTGGATTGCGATGTGATCCAGGCCGATGGCGGAACCCGTACCGCCTCGATCACGGGCGCTTGTGTGGCGGTGTTTGATGCCCTGGATCAGTTGCCGAAAAGCAGCGTGATCGAGAAAACCCATGTTGCCTCGGTCTCAGTGGGGGTGGTTGCCGGGCAGCCGATGTTGGACCTGGAATATGTTGAAGATGCCAATGCAGACACGGATATGAATGTGGTCATGACGGAGGCGGGTGCTTTTATTGAAATTCAAGGGACCGCTGAGGCCGCGCCCTTTGATCGATCAGAGCTGAACGCGCTGCTAGATCTTGCCTCGGGCGGCATTGCGCAATTGGTTGAACTGCAAAAAGCAGCTCGCTCAGGAGGCTAGCCTTGAGCGCAACAGATCAAAGTTCTTTCATTGAATTTGCGTTGGCCCAGGGCGTCTTAAAGTTCGGTGCCTTTGAATTGAAATCAGGACGAACCAGTCCTTATTTTTTTAACGCAGGGCGCTTCCGTGATGGCGCAGCGCTGTCTCGATTGGGCGCTTATTACGCTGAGAAGTTGATCGCCGAGCAGATCGAAATGGATGTTCTGTTTGGCCCGCCATACAAAGGGATACCGCTGGTTTCGGCCACGGCCATTGCGTTGGCCCGGGATTATGGCCAAACGATGCCTTATGCTTATGCCCGCAAAGAAGTCAAAGATCATGGCGAAGGCGGCTCGCTGGTGGGTGCGGATCTTTCTCATCGCGTGGTCATCGTTGATGATGTGATTACCGCGGGAACCGCGATTCGGGAATCGATTGAACTCATTACCGATGCCGGCGGGCAGGTGGCGGGCGTGATCGTTGCCATTGATCGTCAGGAACGGGGTCAGCAAGGCACCCAAAGCGCGATTCAGGAAGTGCAGGCGCAGTTCAATATCCCGGTTTACAGCCTGGTGTGTTTCGATGAAATTATTGCGTATGTTCGTGATTCTGGGATCGACGTCGATTTAGCAGGAATGCTGGCCTATCGCGCGCGTTACGGCGCCGCCTGATCGCTAACGGTTGACGGCTCGTTGAGGGCTTGGCTAATCAGGGTTAGCTGTTCAGTTAACCGGTGGGTTGGCAAAAGCTTAAAATCGCTTCTGATAAATTGCAGGACTCGACCTTCGATTAAGCTCGCCAATAGGTGCGCGGCACTCGATGGACTGAGCCGAGTCGCGGCATTCGGCGCAAGGTCTGCCGCCCGGAAAACCTGTCGTAATTGGGTTTCGATGCGATCAAAAAACTGTGATGCCCGTTGCCTGAGCCTCGGGACTTCTCCTGCCAATGGATCGCCCGCTAAGAGCCGGGTAATGCCCGGGTTTCGCTCACAAAACGTCAGGATGAGGGTGGTGATTTGTTGGCTGCGCGCATCGCTGTTGTGCGTGCTGCTTAGAATTAAGGTAATACGCTCGAAGATGGTTTCTTCAGCAAAAGTGATCAAGGCCTCAAACATTCTGGCTTTGCTGGGGAAGTGCCGATACAGGGCGGCCTCAGAAACGCCAACGGCGGCCGCAAGCTTGGCGGTGGTTAACCGGGCGCCGGGCTGGGATTCCAGCATTTGCGCAAGGCAGGTCAAGATTTCTTCGCGGCGGTTGGGCTTTTTGATAGCAGGCACTGTGCTCACGGGTTGGACTCAATCTTTGTCCCGACGCCTTCGTTGGTGAGGACTTCAAGCAAGACCGCATGGGCCACCCGGCCGTCAATGATGTGCGCACTGGTGACCCCGTTTGCAACCGCGTCGAGTGCACATTGAATTTTTGGCAACATACCGCCCGAGATGGTGCCTTCGTCGATCAAGCTCTTAACTTCCCCAGCGGTCAAGGTGCTCAAAAGCGTACCAGACGCATCTTGGATGCCTTCGATGTTGGTTAGCAGGATCAGTTTTTCAGCGCCGAGGGCTGAGGCGATGGCGCCGGCCACCAGATCCGCGTTGATATTGAAGGATTCACCGTCTGGGCCAGTGCCAATCGGTGCGATGACCGGAATGAGATTGCTGTTAGTGGCAATATCCAGGACCTCTCGGTTGATCTGAGTCACCTCACCAACATGTCCAATATCGATAATCTCAGGGGTGCTCAGCGCTTCCGTCATCTTCTCAACCACCATTTTTTTGGCTTCGATGAGCGAGGCATCTTTACCGGTCAAACCAATGGCCCGTCCACCGTTGCGATTAATCAGTGACACGATCTCTTTATTGACCTGGCCACCAAGGACCATTTCGACAATATCCATGGTGGCGCTGTCGGTCACCCGCATGCCATCGACAAAATGCGATTGGATCCCCAGTTGCGCGAGCAGATCGCCAATTTGAGGACCCCCGCCATGCACCACAATGGGGTTGAGGCCGACCAGCTTCATCAGCACGATATCTTTAGCGAAGCTCTGTTTGAGGGTTTGCTCGGTCATCGCGTGACCGCCATATTTGATGACAATGGTCCGTCCGGCAAAGGATTGAATATAAGGCAATGCCTCAGTTAATACTTTGGCTACATTGAGCGCTTCGTCGCGAGTCACAGTCATAATAGGTTCTCTAACAGTTTACACAAGCCAATGGATCAGCTTCGACCGGTTGATCCGAAGCCTTTGTCACCGCGGTCGCTGGCAACAAATTCGTCCACCCAGACAAAATCAGCCTGTAGCACCGGCACGATCACCAGTTGCGCGATTCGGTCAAAAGGCTGTATTTCAAACGCGGCCTCGCTTCGGTTCCAGCAAGAAATCATGAGCTCGCCTTGGTAATCCGAATCAATCAGCCCGACGAGATTCCCCAGCACGATGCCGTGTTTATGACCCAACCCGGAGCGCGGTAGGATCATCGCGGCATAATTGGGGTCCGAGAGATAGATGGCAAGGCCGGTTGGCAAAAGGTTCGTCGCGCCGGGCTGCAAGGTGATCGGCTGATCGATGCAGACTCGAAGGTCCAAGCCCGCAGAGCCGACGGTTTCGTAATCGGGTGATTGCGCCGTGTCTCGGCAGCGCTTAATTTGAACCTTCATAACGCCTCGCTTAATCGCAGTGCAATGAGCTCAACAAGGTGCTCTGAGAGGGCGCGCTTTGACATCATTGGCAGATCGACCGCACGATCTTGAAAGTAAACCGTGATCGCGTTCACATCGCTATTAAAGCCGATGTCGGTATTGGCAACATTATTCGCAACAATCATGTCGAGATTCTTGTCGATGAGCTTTTTACGGGCATAGGCTTCGACATGTTCGGTCTCAGCCGCAAACCCGATGGTAAACGGTTTATCAGTCCGCATTGCGACCTCGGCGATGACATCAGGATTTTCGACGAGCTCGAGCGTCAGGGTTCGATGGCCATTTTGATCCTTTTTGATCTTATGCTGCTGAACCAGCTTGGGTCGATAGTCCGCCACCGCAGCAACGCCGATAAAAACATCGGTCAAAGCGATCCGTGCCTGGACGGCCTCGTGCATGTCTTGCGCTGAGATCACCTTGATCAATTCGACTCGATCGGGCACCGGTAAGTGCGTGGGTCCTGAAATCAAGATGACCTGGGCGCCGGCATCCGCGGCGGCGGCGGCTAGGGCGTAGCCCTGCTTACCAGAGCTGTGATTGCTGATATAACGCACGGGATCGATGGCTTCTCGGGTCGGGCCAGCGGTTATCATCACCGTTTTCCCTTGCATGCGGCCCGTGTTGAACAGCTCACTGACCCTGAAAACCAGTTGATCGACATCCATGAGACGGCCAGCACCGGTTTCGCCGCAAGCCTGAATGCCGTCGTCTGGACCGAGGATATGCACGCCGCGCTGAAGCAGTGTTGCGCTATTGGTCTGGGTCGCAGGCTTAGACCACATGGCCTGATTCATCGCTGGCGCCACGGCGACTGGGCATTGCGCTGCGAGGCATACGGTCGTTAACAGGTCATCGCCCTGACCGCTCGCAAAGCGCGCGATGAAGTTAGCACTAGCTGGCGCAATGAGAATAAGGTCCGCCCAGCGCGCCAGTTCGATATGGCCCATAACCGATTCTGTATCCGGATTCAGCAGATCGAGGTGGACCGGATGGGTCGAAAGCGCTTGCATGGTTAACGGCGTGATAAATTCGGTGGCCGAACGGGTCATGATCACCCTGACATCACAGCCTTGATCTTGTAGCCGTCGAGTGAGTTCTGCCGCCTTATAGGCTGCAATTCCACCGGTGATCCCAAGCAGGATGCGTCGGTTTTTTAAACTAATGAGTGGATTGTTCATCATCATAGCGGCCGAATGTCACCGCATCCCGTTGAAAAAAGGGATAATACCCGCTTTGCATGCGGATCGCACGATTGGGGTTGATTGCAATCTTGCCTTGCTGGCCAATGCGACCGCTGGCCTTAATCTAGCCCTAGCGATGCGCCGTCACGGGCCAGGCGGATAAGCCTTTGTTGGCCAACAAGATTGAATAATCTTAAGGGTTCTGGTATAAAGTCGCGCTCTGAGGTCTAAGAGCGTCCACGTTTTTCCTAAAAGGAGAGACAAAGGCGGTTTAAGCGGGCTGGAGAGCGGTAAAGGGTGGTGAATTTTGGGTCCTAAGCCCAAAAGTCTTGCCCACGAATCAAAGTAGGGCGCTTGAAATTGAGCGCTCGGAAAAGGATAGAAACATGTCTAGAGTCTGCCAAGTAACTGGGAAGCGCCCGATGACCGGGAATAACGTCTCTCACGCGAACAATAGGAATCGTCGTCGATTCTTACCGAATATCCACGATCATCGTTTTTGGCTGGAAAGCGAGAAGCGATTCGTGAAACTCAGAGTGTCTGTAAAAGGGATGCGGATTATTGATAAGCTGGGTCTTGAGAAAGTGCTGGCTGATTTGAGAAGCCGAGGAGAACGCGTCTAACGCGATGATTGAGCGTTTTGGGCTCGATCGGTAATATCCATCGTCGGCCAGAGAGATGGTTGAGAAGAAAGGAGCAGATAATGAGAGACAAAATTAAGTTGGTATCCTCCGCGGGCACCGGACACTTTTATACCACCAGCAAAAATAAAAAGACCATGCCGGATAAAATGGAAATCAAGAAATTTGATCCAGTGGTTCGCCAGCATGTGATCTACAAAGAAGCCAAAATTAAATAAGCTTCTGAAAACTGGAAAAGGGCGATTAAATCGCCCTTTTTTTTACCGGTCATTTAAGGCATCCCCGCCTCGACTGAGTTGCAGATGCCCCGCCTCAAGTTTTTCAAGCGTCCAGCCGGATTTTACCCAAACGCAAGTATGGTCAGCGGTCACAATCATTGGGCCGGCGTAAGGGTGGCCCGAGATGAGATCTTGCCAGGGTTGCTGGCGGGTTGCCTCGGGGCTCGTTTGAAGCGGATCGGATGAATTTGTGGGCGTTACGGCAGGCGGCAAAGGCGTTTTTAAACGCTGAATGCCGGCAACTCTGACCCGTAAGGCCACTAACTCGAGGTTGGCTTCGAGTTGATGGCCATATCGATGTTGGTGTTGCGCCACAAAGTCTGTAAAGGCGGCCGGAAGGTCGTCTTGATAGGGCACGCTCAGGGTTTGAGTTTGACCTTGATATCGAAGTTCAAAAAATCGATGAACGGTTGTGTTATCCACGCCTTCATCTGCGAGCGCGGTTCTTGCTTGCCGTAACATTTGATCGAAGCGATTGCGGATGTCTTGGGAATCACAGTCTTGCTCGATCAGATTAACGGCGCGGGTGAGTTCTCGGCCCGGTGTTGCCGCGAGCATACCGAGGGCTGAAAAGACGCCCGCATCTGCGGGGACCAACGTTTGATTCATCCCCAATCGTTCCGCTAACTCACACAGATGTAATCCGCCAGCACCACCGAAACAGCAGAGCATAAAGGCCTTTGGATCAAACCCTTTTTGAATTGAGATCAGCCTTAGGGCCTCTGCCATGGTTTCATTAGCGAGGGTCACGATGCCCTGGGCCGTTTCGATCGGCGATAAATTCAGCGACGCCCCGAGTTTTGCAATGGCCTGATGGGCCTGTTCAGAATCTAACCATAGGCCCCCCGCTAAGGGCTGATTCACCGGTAATCGCCCCAGCACGACGTTGGCATCTGTGACGGTGGCCATAATGCCGCCGAGGTTATAGCAAGCGGGCCCGGGTCGCGCGCCGGCGGAGCGGGGACCGACTTTTAGCAACCCGCCGGCATCGATTTCAGCGATGCTGCCGCCGCCCGCGCCAATGGTTTGGATGTCAATTGCAGGGATTGCAATTGGCAAGCCATTGAGTTGCATGTTTTTTGCGATCGATATCTCGCGATGAATCAAGGACACATCGGTCGAGGTCCCACCCATGTCAAAGGTCATCAGTTGCTTTGGTGCTAACAGCGCGCGCGCACCGATTAAGCCGCCTGCGGGGCCTGATAGCAGTAAGCGCACGGCTTGACCCGCGGCTTGGTCCGCTGCAAGGGTTAAACCCGATGATTGCATTACCGTTAGGCGACTGGGTGCGATTTTTCCTTGGAGTCGATCCAGGTAGCGTGCAATGATCGGCCCAAGTGCGGCATTTAGATAAGTCGCGACGCCGCGTTCGTACTCGCCCATTTCAGGCAAAATCTCTGATGACAAGCTGATAAAGAATCGATGCCCGAATCGGGCTTTCAGGATCTGCTCCTCGGTGTCGTTGACAAAGGAGAACAAAAGATTGATCGCCAGCGCTTCGGGCGGATCGTCTTCCAAGGCAGCCTCAAGGTCGTTGATCGCCTCAGGCTGCAGCGCTGTGATCAGTTCGCCAGCAGCATTGCGCCGGACCGCCAGTTCAAAGATTGCTTTTTGATCCACTGTAAGCGTTTTTTTCGTTGCGGCAAGATTATAAAGATCCGCGCGGTTTTGCCGACCAATCGATAGTAGATCGCCCAAGCCTTGGTTACACAGGTAAGCGGTTTTTGCACCGCGACCCTCAAGGGCGGCATTGGTTGCGACCGTTGTGCCATGAATGATGGTTAATTGACCAGAGGTGCAGAGCGCATCCAGTCCCAAGGCCGTGAGGCCTTCAAAAATAGCCTGCTCTGGTTGATCCGGCGTTGAGAGCCGTTTGTGGGTAATCAGTTGGCCGTTGTGTAGGTAGGCAAAATCGGTGAAGGTCCCGCCGGTGTCGATCCCCAGTAAATGTTCACTCATGAGCTGTGCGATAATCCTTGAAAGACAAAATGTAGCAGAAACCCTTGAGTGTCACACGCGCTCGAGCTGATACCGAGCTAACGGATACCCGGGCCTATGCCAGAGCTACCAGAAGTTGAAACCACCCGTGCCGGCATCGCGCCTCATCTTGAAGGGGCCGTGATCCAGACGGTTATCGTTCGTGAGCCCAGACTGCGCTGGCCCGTGTCGCCTGAATTGGCGCAAATGGCGACGGGGCAGCGAGTGCGGGCCGTTGAGCGCCGCGCTAAATACCTTTTGATCCGATTGGATAACGGATATCTGATGCTCCACCTCGGTATGTCGGGTAGCTTACGGATTCTGCCCGCGCCAACGCCCCCTCAGAAACACGACCATGTTGATTTGATTTTGGATTCTGGCGTGTTGCTGCGCTACCGCGACCCGAGACGATTTGGTTCGATGTTTTGGTTAAATGATTTAAATCATCGGCTGTTGAAGGATCTTGGGCCGGAACCGTTAGGCCCAGAATTTAGTGGCTTAACCCTGCATGAGGCGGCCCGGGGTAAAACGAGAAATATCAAAACCCTGATCATGGATGCCAAGGTGGTGGTCGGGGTGGGTAATATTTATGCCAATGAAGCGTTGTATCTGTCAGGGATCAAGCCGACGGCTGTATCGGGGCGAATTTCTAAGATCCGTTTTGAGCGTTTGGCTCAAGCCATTCAGGTCGTTTTAACCAAAGCGATCCAAGCCGGTGGCACCAGTCTTCGAGATTTCTTGAAAGAAGATGGCACCCCGGGCTACTTTCGTCATGAGCTCAAAGTCTATGGCCGTGAGGGCGAATCTTGCGTGGGTTGTGGCGGCGCCTTGAAATCGCTGCGCATCACCGGCCGGGCAACGGTCTATTGCCCGAGCTGTCAACGTTAACCAATGCGGCCTTCTGCGATGGCATCCGCCACGGCGGGATGAACAAAACTGCTGACGTCGCCGCCGTAAGAGGCGATTTGACGGACCAAGGTTGAGGAAATGTAGGAGTACGCTTCTGAGGGCGCTAAAAATATCGTTTCCATACCCGGCGCTAGGACGCGATTCATATTGAGCATCTGAAACTCGTACTCGAAATCGGTTACCGTTCGAATGCCTTTTAAAATAACGCCTGCACCCACCTCTTTGGCAAAATCAACCGTCAAGGTATTAAAACCGCGCACTTCAACATTGCTCAGATGCGCAAGCGCTTTCTCGGCGAGCGCAACTCGAAGCTCCAGAACGCTGGGATCTTTTTGGGGACTGGTTGCGATGCCCAGCACGACGCGATCAAAAAGAATTGATGCCCGTTGCACCAAATCGGCATGGCCATTGTGAATGGGGTTAAAGGTACCTGGGTAAAGAACCGTGCTCATAGCGCATCTCCTGTATCAGACGGAAATAATACCGCACCCCGAGGCGGGATTAAATCAGTGATCCTTGATTGAGGAGCGCATAATGAACCTGCCCTGCCTGCTTTTGCCGGTAGAGTGTGAGCCCTTGATGCGCCACTTCAGCAATCACCTCGGCGGAGGGGGCCTCTAAATAGAGAAAGCCATCCGGGGTCAGAAACTCATTTTTGAGTAACATGGGGACAATATCCAAATATCGGGCGGTGTCGAAAGGCGGGTCAAGAAAGATAAGATGATAGGGTTGCACGGGTTTGGTTTGAATTAGCTTGAAGGCATCTTGCTGATGAACACGGCATTGCGTTGAATTGATCTGGAAGTCATTGAAAATTGTGCGAAAGTGTTGGGTTAGCGCCTTTGATGAATCAACAACTGTACTGGATGCGGCGCCTCGAGATAGCGCTTCAAGACTTAAAATGCCGCTCCCGGCAAACAATTCGAGACTCCGGCGACCACCGACTTTACCTTGCAGCCAGTTAAACACCGTTTCTCGAACCCGATCGGGTGTGGGCCGCAACCCGGGCCTTGGGGTAAATGAAACTTTGCGGCCGCGCCAATTACCACCGATAATTCGAAGGGTTGAAGTTTGAGAAGGGTTCGGCAAACGGCTAGACCATAAGTGAGTCAATGAATGATGGACAATGTTGCAGATCAGGCCACCCAAGGCAAGCCGGGATTGTTGGCGCGCCTGAAGCAGGGACTGGCTAAAACCCGACGGGGCTTCTCTGAACAAGTGGCTGCGTTGTTTTTGGGTGCGAAAGTCATTGATCAAGCCTTGCTTGATTCGATTGAAACCTTGTTGATTACCTCCGACTTTGGCGTCACGGTCACCCGGGGTGTGATTGATCGATTAACCCAGCAGGTGGCGCGGAAAGATCTAGCCGATGCATTGGCTTTGAAAAATGCGCTCCGAGACCATTTGCTGGCTTTACTCACGGGCACGGCGTCCGAGTTGACGCTTGCGGGGCCGGGCACCCAGGTGATCCTGATGGTGGGGGTCAATGGTGCGGGCAAGACGACGACCGCGGGTAAGTTAGCGCACTACTTTAAGCAACAAAATCGTTCGGTGCTGCTGGCCGCAGGGGACACGTTTCGAGCGGCGGCGGTTGAACAGCTCAAGACCTGGGGTGAGCGGAACGGGGTCGATGTGATTGCCCAGCATACCGGCGCCGACAGTGCATCGGTGATCTTTGACGCGCTGGCCGCGGCCAAATCCAGGCAGTTCGATGTGTTGATTGCCGACACCGCCGGCCGTTTGCAAAATAAAAAGAATTTAATGCAAGAACTTGAAAAAATTGTCCGCGTGATCCGGCGACAAGATGAAACGGCGCCGCACAGCGTACTCTTGGTGATCGACGCCACCACCGGGCAAAATGCCATTGCCCAGGCCCGAGCTTTTATGAGTGATGTCGCGGTATCGGGTTTGGTTTTGACCAAGCTGGATGGCACGGCCAAAGGGGGCGTTGTGTTCGCGCTGACCGAAGCCTTGGGTCTGCCGATTCACTTTGTCGGTGTGGGTGAGGGGTTAGATGACTTGAAACCGTTTGATGCGGAACTGTTTGTTGACGCGATTTTACAAGAGACAGATTGATGTTGGTTTTTGATCACGTCTCCAAGCGCTACCCGAATGGTTTTGAAGCGCTGTCGGATGTTTCTTTTTCAGTTGAGGCGGGTGAGTTTGTCTTTTTGACGGGACCCTCCGGCGCCGGAAAATCGACTTTGCTGAAGCTGATCAACGGGGTTGAGCGCAGCTCGAGGGGGCAGGTTCACGTTGCCGGGCAAAATATCAGCCGGCTCCCCACCCGTAAAATACCCGACCTAAGACAGGGCATAGGTGTGGTCTTTCAAAACCATCAGTTGCTGTTTGATCGGCGGGTCTACGACAATGTGGCCTTGCCTTTATTGATTGCTGGCATGAAGCCTGCGGATATTAGTCGGCGGGTTCGCGCCGCGCTGTCCAAAGTTGGGTTAACAGGCCGAGAAGGTGATTGGCCCGAGACCCTATCCGGTGGTGAGCAGCAACGGGTTGGGATCGCGCGTGCCGTGGTGCATCGGCCGCCGATGTTGCTGGCGGATGAGCCAACCGGCAACTTAGATCCAGATCTGAGTCGTGAAATCATGTCCTTATTCTTGCAGTTTAGTCAGTTGGGGGTCACCGTCTTGATTGCGACCCATGACCTGGAACTGGTTGAGGCAATGCCCGCCCGGCGCTTGCAGCTCCAAGGCGGTCGGGTCATCGAGCCATGAAGGAATCCGCCGCCGGGTCCGGCGCCCAAATCACCCCGATCAATCGCTCGGATCGATTCAAAGCCTGGTCGCGGCACCATCGGCAGCTGTTTCGAAGTACCCTCACCACGTTGCTTGCTCAGCCCGGGGCATTGCTCATCACCTGGCTCGTGATTGGTATTGCCTTGTCCTTACCGATTCTATTGAGCTTGGCCTTGCGAGCATTATCCGAGGCAGACACTCGGCAGGTCATTCAGCCGGCAATGAGCGTCTATCTCTCGGTACCCAGCGACAGTGAGACCGCTCAGGGTCTGCTGCAAAGGCTCCGCGCATCAAAGGCGGTCCGGGACGTTCGGCTCATCACAGAACAAGCGGCGCTTTTGGAGTTCTCGAGTCTTTCTGGGTTTGGGGATGTTCTGAACGCCTTTTCCGAAAACCCGCTACCTGGGATTATTGAAGTCGTGCCCAGGGAGCGAGATGGGGCCGGTATCAAACTCCTGGCGCAGCAAATTCAAGGACAAGCGGGGGTTGACCAAGTGAACTTCGATGCCGCGTGGCTTGAGCGATTAAGCGCGATCTTGGGTATTTTGGCGCGGGTTCTCTACGCTTTGGGGGGGCTCTTTTCAGGCGCTGTGATTTTGATTATTGGCAACACGCTGAGGTTAACCATCGAAAATCAGCGCGCCGAGATTGAAATCACGAAGCTCTTTGGCGGATCAGACAGCTTTGTTCAGCGGCCGTTTATCTATCGCGGCTTCTGGTTGGGGTTTGGCGGTGCGCTGCTGGCCTGGATGATCGTTCAACTGAGCCTTTTGTATCTTTCAGGGCCGGTGGAGCGTCTCGCTCAGTCTTACCGCAGTAATTTTGCCCTAGAGGCGCTGGGTTTCGGGGAATCGATGGCCCTTTTCGCACTGGGTGCGTTGCTTGGGATCTTAGGCTCTTGGGTCTCGGTCTGGCGATATTTGAAGCAAATTCAACCAAAATAAGCCGGTCACCGTATCATTGTCACCAGATGGGCGCGGATGTTAGACTGTGCGGCCCCGAAATCAAGGGTTTAAATCGACTATGAGCGCTTATCCAATACCAATCAATATCGCCTCCCCTGGCGCTAATCTAGAGGCTTACGTGCGCGCCGTAAACTCGATTAGTGTGCTCTCGGTTGAAGAAGAACGTGAGCTTGCCGAACGGTTGCATGGTTTTGGCGATGTCGAGGCAGCCCGGCAATTGGTTTTGGCAAATTTACGATTTGTGATTTATATCGCCCGAAGTTATTCCGGTTACGGCTTGTCTGAGGCCGATTTAATCCAAGAGGGTAACGTTGGCCTGATGAAAGCGGTGAAGCGCTTCAATCCAGAATTTCAGGTGCGATTGGTTTCCTTCGCGGTGCACTGGATCAAAGCAGAGATTCATGAATTTATTCTTAGAAATTGGCGGATCGTGCGGGTTGCCACGACCAAGGCTCAGCGGAAGTTGTTCTTTAACTTGCGGAGCCAGAAAAACCGTTTAGGTTGGTTAAGGCACCAAGAAGTTCAGGATATTGCCGCGGCGTTGGGCGTCAAACCTGAAACCGTTTTGCAAATGGAAGGCCGACTGAGTGCTCAGGATCCATCCTTCGAATTGCCCGAGGGAGACGATGAAGATGCCTTTATTGCCTCACCTTCACAGTTTTTGGCGCAACCCGATTCTGACCCTGCAAATATCGTTGAGCACCGTGATACCCACTCGGATGAGACGGGACAATTGCGTCAGGGCTTAGCGCAATTAGATGAGCGTGCCCGAGACATTCTCACCAAGCGCTGGTTGATTGAACCGAAGGTCACGCTCCAGGAATTGGCGGTCTACTATGGCATATCTGCCGAACGGGTTCGCCAGCTTGAACAAGCGGCGTTGAAAAAACTCCGACTTAATATTCAGATTCAGTAAATCATGATGGTCAATGCCTTGATGACGTTTGCCGCCTTGAGTGCCGCCGCGTCTGTTGCCTTGGGCGCCTTTGGCGCGCATGCCTTAAAAGGGCGGCTATCCCTTGTCAATCAAGCAACCTTTGAAACTGCGGTGCACTATCAAATGACCCATAGTCTTGGGTTATTACTGGTTGGGGTCTTGATGTTGGTACTCGGCGTGAAGGCCCCTTGGTTGACCGCAGCGTGGAGCTTTGCACTGGGGATTTGCCTGTTTTCTGGCAGCTTGTATGGTCTGGCGCTGCTTGGCTGGCGCTGGTTAGGCCCGATCACGCCGGTGGGTGGGGCTTTGTTGATATTAGGTTGGTTGGCATTGGCTTATGGCTTGCTGAAAGCCGCGACAAACGACCCGGTTTAGAGCACTGAATCCTGGTGACAACCCCGACCGAGCCCAAACGATCCTCAATCCGAAGTTTTGTCATCCGCCAGGGCCGATTGTCGAAAGGACAACGGCGCGGTCTTGAAGAGATCTACCCGCAATTTGAACTCAAGCAAGCGCTGCTTGGGACGCCGCAGTTGGCTTACCCACAAGCCCAACCGTTAACGCTTGAAGTCGGGTTTGGCATGGGAGATTCCTTGGCAGAAATGGCCGCCAACGCGCCAGAACGAAATTTCCTCGGGCTTGAGGTGCATGGTCCGGGGGTCGGTCACTTGATGATCCAAGCGGCGAGCTTGGGGCTCAATAATCTGCGGGTGCTCAATCTTGACGTTTGGTCCGTACTGCCGAGTTTGCCTGCCGCCAGTTTGGCGTGTTTACAGATATTTTTCCCCGACCCTTGGCACAAGAAAAGACATCACAAAAGACGCCTGATCACGGCCCTGTTTTTAGACGCTGCCGCTGAGAAGCTACAAACTGGTGGCATTCTGCATATTGCAACGGATTGGCAACCCTATGCCGAAGAAATTAAAGCCTGCCTTGAAAGTCATCCGAGTTTTAGTTTGAGTGCCGCGCCAGCGCGTGTTGAAACCAAGTATGAACGGCGCGGGCAGCGCTTGGGCCATGTTGTGACAGACCTTGCGGCGCGGGCGCGCTGAGGGGCTTAGGCGAGCAGCAATAGACTATCTAAGAATTCAAGGCCTGCCGCGGTGGGGGTGACCCGATCAGCGCTCGCGCTTATGAGCCCTTGTTGCGTGCCCTGTTGGATAAACCCGTCAAGCGCGGTTGCGGAAAGGCCAGTGGTCCGCTCGAAATCAGTCAAAGCAAAGCCATCGACCAAGCGGCAGGCATTCATCAGGAACTCTATGGGGCGTTCTTTGTTGGGAACCTGGGTAATCCGACGGTTGGGTGTCTTTAAATAGTCCTTGGGCACCCGGGTTTTTTGGGTTCTTTGAATTTCAAGCGTGGCGCTCTGGTGGCTGAGTTTTCCGTGGCCGCCAGCGCCGATGCCCAAGTAATCACCAAACCGCCAGTACGTTAAGTTGTGTCTCGATTGCAAGGCGTCGCCTCGTGCAAAGGCCGATATTTCGTAACGCGCAAAGCCCTGATCCCGCAGCCACTGCAAACCTTGATCCGTGATGGCCTGCAGGAAGGATTCAACGGGCAAATCAGGCTTTGTGCTGTAAAACACCGTGTTGGGTTCGATGGTGAGCTGATACCAAGACAGGTGTTCCGGGGCAAACTGGGCGGCGCGATCGAGATCTGCCAGCGCAGACTCAGGCGTTTGCCCGGGTAAGCCATGCATTAAATCAAGGTTAATGTTGGAAAAGCCCGCGCGCCGCGCCGATTGTATTGCGGCGCTTGCATCGATACGGGTGTGGGTTCGGCCTAACCGCTGCAAGGCAGAATCTGAAAAACTCTGTACGCCGATGCTGAGCCGGTTAATGCCGGCGGCCCGATACCCCACAAACTTGGCTTGGTCGCTCGAGCCAGGGTTGGCCTCGAGGGTGCATTCTGTTGTGGCCGTAATCGGCAGTCGTTTATCGATTTCGGTTAACAGAAACCCTAAGCCGTGAGGCGATAATAGGCTTGGGGTGCCGCCGCCGAAAAACACGCTGGTGAGTTCGGCTTGAATGCCAAACGTTGCGATGTCGTGATCCAAGTCGAGGAGTAATTGATTGAGATAACGCGCCTGCAGTACCGGATCCAGTTGGTGCGATACGGGTAGGGCGTGGGCGTTAAAATCACAATAAGGACATTTTTTCTCACACCAAGGAATGTGGATATACAACCCGAAGCCGGGTTGGGTCACGCTGGGAATCGCTTTGAAAGATGCGATAACAGTTGCCGAAGCGCGATGCCGCGGTGACTCAGTCGGTTTTTTTGCTTTTGACTGAGCTCTGCGGCGCTCTGATTCTGCTTAGCAACGAAAAACAGAGGGTCATATCCGAAACCCTGGCGGCCTCGAGGTTGCTCAAGAATCTCCCCATGCCAACGGCCTTGCGCGATTACGGGATCCGGGTCATCCGCATGTAACAAAAAAACGATCGTCGCATGAAAAAAAGCAGCCCGATCGGTTTGGCCTTTTAAGGCGCGCAGCAGTTGCTGAACGTTATCGTGATCGCTTGCCGCGGGGCCTGCATACCGAGCCGAATAGATCCCCGGCGCGCCATGCAGGGCCGCAACCACCAGACCTGAGTCATCGGCTAATGCCGGCAGGCCGGTTTCTTGGGCGGCATGGCGGGCCTTGATGAGCGCGTTTTCAATGAAGCTTTGTCCGGTTTCTGGCACGGCGTCCACCCCAAATTCTTGTTGACTCGCAAAGCGGCCAGGGGCCTTTAATAGCGATTGAAACTCTTCGATCTTGTGGGCATTGCCACTCGCAATGACGACCTTTGGGCCGAGTCGCTCAATAATATTGTCGGTTGAACTCGATGACATAGGGCGGATGATCCTTAGAAAATTCGATTTCGAGGGTAAACCGTAACCAATCCTTCTCTTGATTGACCACTTCGGCAAGATAGTAGATCGCGGTTTGCTCCTTGACCTCAAAGAAGGTCAAGGGCTGTGACTGGTTTAAGATGTTCAGGACCTGCCCAGTGACTACCGCCGGCACGGGCTTGCCGGTTCGGCGCACCGATAGATTCAGCAGTAACCGATTTTCTGCTCGGGTTAGCCCGTGCAGGCTGGCGGTGTCTGCCGGAACCAACAGCGACGGAAAGGCCGTGTAGTGAATCTCAAATTCGCCAACTTGGACCTTTTGCTCGGCAACCGCTGGGCCACTCAGCCATAAACTCAAGCTCAGCAGTAAGCCAAGGCGTGCCATGGCCTTGCTAAAACCCAAAAACGAGCCCACGGGGCATATTTAACAAGGCGGCAAGGGGCCTTACGAGCAGATTGTTCTCTAATAAGCTCAACCCAATAAAGATGACGATAATGGAAAAATCTAACCCACCTAACGCTGGAATGACGCGCCTGACCGGTGCGCAGATGGGTTCGGTGATTTCTCGGACGAGCTCGAGCGCCGGATTTGCCGAGTAGGGCGCAAGCCAACTGGCAATGACCAGGATTAATAGTGCGAAAAAATACAGGTTCAGCACACTGGCAATAATGGCAACCACGGACCAAAGTAAATAGACCGGCATGAAAGGGGTCCCGGTGGCCAGTAGCATCGTCAAGACGATGCCGAGCGTCTGACAGACCCAGGCTGCCATCAGGTTGGCCAAATCAATGCGTCCAATGACGGGTAACACGGCTCGAAAAGGCGAAATGAGGGGGTTGGTGGCCTTCACAAGACCTTGGGCAATTGGGTTGTAATAATTGGCGCGGCTGATCTGCATTAAAAACCGCAAATTGAGTGCTAAGACGATCAGACCACAGAGGGTCTGAACGACAAAGATCCCGCCATCAGATAAGTAATTCACAGTAGATCTCCAGTTTTTCGGGGTTTAATGGGCAGATAAGGCTTCAGATCGCGCTTTCGCCGCGGTGCAGGCAGCAGCCACCAGCGCCGTAAAATCGGCACTCGTTAGCAGGTCACACGCTGCTTCCGTGGTGCCGCCTGGCGAGGTGACGTGTCGTCTTAACGCATTCGGTGAATGCGCTGAGTCCGCCGCCATATTTGCAGCCCCCAATGCCGTTTGAACTACCAAGGTGCGGGCAACCGACGGCGCGATACCAAAAGACTCTGCTGCCGAGATCATCGCTTCCATCAGATAAAAAAAGTAAGCCGGCCCACTGCCAGAGATGGCGGTGACAGCGTCAAGATCTGATTCTTGATCAAACCAGGCGGTGAGACCCACGCTGTTGAATAAACTTTCAACCGCTGTACAGGTGGCCGCGTCAACCGCTGGATTTGAAAATAAGCCCATCATGCCCGTTTTGACTAGGGCGGGGGTGTTCGGCATACAGCGAATCACCCGATCGGTACCCGACCACCGAGAGATTTGCTCGGTCGTCACCCCAGCGGCGACGCTGACCAGGGTTTGCTGCTGAAGCTCGGTCCGTAATTCTTGGCAAACGGTTTCAACCCAATTGGGTTTCACGCAAATCATGACAATATCCGCATCTCTGATTGCGGATTGGTTATCCGCTTGCCAGGTGAGGCCCATTTTTGTGGCGAGCGCACCTTGCTCGGAACTGGGATCCGCGACGGTAATTCGGTGGCTCGGATAACCCGCCTCAAGCAGTCCGCCGTAGATGGCCAAAGCAATATTACCACCGCCGATAAACGTTAAATGTTGTTCCATCAGTCATCCTCTTGGGGTTGTCGGGCGCCGAAGATCGCGGTGCCCACTCGGACCCAAGTTGCGCCACAGGCAATTGCGGTCTCCAGATCATCACTCATGCCCATACTCAAATCTTGAAAGTGCGGCAGACTAAATTGGTCGGCTAATTGTGCTCGAATGACGGCCAGTTGGGTAAAAAATGTTTGACGTTCTGAAAGGTCGAAGGTCGCTGGGGGCATCGCCATCAGGCCAAGTAGCTGAAGATTTTGGCAGTCTTTAACCGCGGCAACAAGGCGGGGTAAATCCTGTGGACTCACGCCGTTTTTTGAGCTTTCATTAACCAAGTTCACTTGAATGAAGGCTTTAAGGGGCGCGCGATCTTTGGGTCGTCCATCGTTCAGGCGCCGCGCGATTTTCTCAGAGGCCAAGCCGTGAACGACATCGAAATGAGCGGCGATATCGCGGGTTTTATTGGACTGAATCTGACCGATAAAATGCCAGGTGGCCTCGGGCAGCTGCGCGATCTTTGGCAGCGCATCTTGCAGGTAATTTTCGCCAAAGTCGCGTTGGCCTGCGTTCAATGCCGCCGCCACTGCCGCCACGGGCTTGGTTTTCGACACGGCCAGCAAATGAACTGCCTCGGGCGCCCGGTGATGGCGCAAACACGCTTGGTGAATTTGGGCCTTAACGGCGGTTAAATTTTCGGGAATCACGGGCTGGACGTCGTTTCGAGATGGCGTAGCCTATTGTCGCATACTAAGATGCAGGAACAAGTCGGGGCATGGGCCCGGCCGCCAAAGCATGGAAAATCGGCTCAGATAGATCACAAGGACTTTTTATGGATATTACCGAACTCCTGGCGTTTAGCCATAAACAGGGTGCATCCGACCTGCATCTGTCTTCTGGGCTACCGCCGATGATTCGGGTGGATGGCGATATTCGTCGAATTAATGTGCCAGCACTTGATGCGAAAGAAGTCTATGGCCTCATCTACGAGATTATGAACGACAAGCAGCGTAAAGAATTCGAAGAGTTCCTAGAGTGTGATTTCTCGTTTGAAATTCCGGGGCTCGCGCGTTTCAGGGTGAATGCCTACAACCAGAATCGAGGTGCTGCGGGGGTATTTAGAACCATTCCTTCGAAAGTGTTAACCATGGAAGATTTGGGGATGGGCGAAATCTTTCGTCAAATTGCTCAGAGTACTCGTGGGCTGATTACGGTGACCGGCCCGACCGGATCCGGCAAGAGTACCACCCTTGCGGCGATGATGGATTATGTGAATGCCAACAAGTATGAACATATTTTAACCATTGAAGATCCGATTGAATTTGTTCATGAAAGTAAAAAAAGTTTGGTGAATCAGCGCGAGGTACACCGCGATACCCTGGGCTTTAATGCGGCGTTGCGGTCGGCCTTGCGTGAGGATCCGGATATTATCCTGGTCGGGGAAATGCGTGATATGGAAACGATCCGGCTTGCACTGGAAGCCGCTGAAACCGGCCACGTTGTGTTTGGCACGCTGCACACCTCGTCGGCTGCGAAAACCATTGATCGAATCATCGATGTTTTTCCAGCGGCAGAGAAATCCATGGTGCGGTCCATGCTATCGGAATCACTCCAAGCGGTCATCTCGCAAAACTTGCTGAAAAAGGTTGGGGGTGGCCGGGTTGCGGCACATGAAATTATGATGTGTACGCCGGCGATTCGAAACCTGATTCGCGAAGATAAAGTCGCTCAGATGTATTCAGCCATTCAAACCGGCGGCCAACTGGGCATGCAAACCTTGGATCAATGCCTAAAAGACCTGCTTAAAAAGGGCTTGATTACCAAAGAAGCGGCTCAGGCTAAGGCAAAAACCCCGGACGATTTTCGATAACGGGGGTGCGTTACGCGTCGGCGGCTAATCGGTTTGCTTGGCTTGGCTAAACCAGGTCTCGAGTATGAGTGCTGCCGAAAGATCATCCACCCGCCCATCGGTTCTGAAGCCTTTGGCTTCAATGCTACTGAGGCGCTCGTCCACCATTTGATGGGGTCGATTAAACCGACCGGTCAACCGTCGCGCAAATTTTTCTGCTAGGCGGGACAGCTCGCTAGGCTCATCGTTCATATGCAGGGGTAGGCCAACCACAAACAAACTAGGCTCCCAGGTGGTCACTAGATGAGCAACCGTTGGCCAGTTGGGTTGACCCTGCTTTGCCTTCAGAATGGTTAAAGGGCTTGCGGTTTGCGTGACCCATTGGCCGACCGCCACGCCAATATGATGGGTCCCGAAGTCGAACGCCAGGATCGGGGCCTCGTTCATTGCGGCAGGCCCTGGCTTTGCCCGAGCAGGGTCGGATCAAAGCCAAGCTGTTGTTTTACGAACGCGTAGCGCTCGGGTATCGGCGCTTGCAGCAGCGCAACCGGGTTGGCATTGGTCACGAGCCAATCATCGGCTTGAATCTCAGATTCTAACTGTTTCGGCGACCACCCCGCGTAACCCAGGACCGCTAGCACTTGCTGACAAGGGTCTTCGGCCGCGCGATTGGCCGCACTGATATCTTCAGCAATGCGCATCGGTGGGGGGGGTTCATCGGCCCCTACAATTAAAAAAAACAGATGATCGATCTGTACGGGCCCCCCCAGCAAGACGGCGGAGCCTTGGAGCGGCTCCGGCGCATCGTGCATAAGGTCCGACAATCTCGCTTCAGCCGGCCGGTTCAAAACGAAGCCGAAGCTGCCTTCATTATTGTTTTCAAGGATGAAGATGACGGTCTCTGCGAAAAAGCCGCCGAGCATCCGGGGGGATGCTAAGAGAATGCTGTGGGTGATGGCTTGCTCTGTCATGGCTGCACGTTAACGGATCGGGCATTTTTACGGAACTGCCAAGTTCGTACGATCTCTAATACATCGGTGGTTTTTAGGAGCGCGTCAGAAAAAGGTGGAAAGGGCTCTGCCAATCGGATGATATTTTGTGCGGCCTGATCCAGAATGGGCTCGCCGCTGCTCTGCAGTACTCGAACGTCTTGTAATGTGCCGTTGGCATTGATGGCCACCAGAATTCTGAGATTGCCATAGATGCCCGCACGTCTTGCCGCCTCAGGGTAGTTCAGGTTGCCGATCGCCTCGATCTTGCGTTGCCAGGAGCGCAGATAGAATGCTTCCGGGCTTGCCGCAGCATTGACCTGGGTGAGTCGCCGAACCCGACTGGGTTCAATGGATGCTAGAGCATCAAAATCCTGGGAACGCCGGAACTGCGATAGGTCTGTCTTGAGCGCTTGGGGGCTTGATTGCGTATTCCTTGGTAAGGCGCTGATCGGTTCTATCGCATTGCGTTCAGCTTGCGCTGGGTTCGGATCATTCGCTGCAGGCCCTGATAGCGCCGTTAGAGCCGCTCGTTCTTCCGGCTTGGGGGTTCTGGGTTTGCCTTGCTGATTTTGCTCGGATAAATAATCAAACTGCTCTGGCCGAGGGGTGCTGGGCGCAAGGGTTAGCGTCACGTCCAGCACGCGACTAGGGGTCTTGGACTGCTCCTGTGAGAAAGAGACGCCTAAAATCAGCATCCCGTGTAAGACGACGGCCAGAAAGAGCGCAAAGCCCATTTTGTCCGAGTCTAGGGCGCTCAGGGTCCGCATCGGCCTTAAGGCAGCCTCGAGGTGAGATGGTCAAGATAATCGCCCGCGATATCGAGTCCTTCGCTGGCATCGAGTTCTCGAATACAGGTGGGGCAGGTTACATTGATCTCTGTGAGGTAATCACCGATGACGTCGATCCCAACAAAAACGAGGCCTTTAGCCCGGAGCACGGGCCCCACCTGATCGCAGATCCATCGGTCTCGGTCGGTGAGCGGACGCGCCACACCACTGCCGCCGGCGGCGAGGTTGCCTCGCGTTTCACCCGCCGATGGGATTCTTGCAAGGCCAAAGGGTACCGGCTCGCCGTTGATGAGTAGGATTCGAGTATCGCCTTCGCGAATTTCAGGGATGTAGCGCTGGGCCATGATTTTCTGCTGACCGAGCTGGGTCAGGGTTTCAATAATGACATTGCGGTTGGTGTCGCCGGCACGGATTCTAAAAATGGATGCGCCGCCCATGCCATCCAAGGGCTTTAAAATCACGTCGCCGTGTTCTTCCTGGAAGCTGCGCAGTTGACCGGGGTCGGAGGTTACAATCAGGTCAGGAATGCAGTCGGGAAACTGCAGGGCAAATAATTTTTCATTGCAATCCCGAATGCTCCCAGGATGGTTAAAGACCGGGACCCCAGCGCGTTCTGCAAATTCCAATAGATAGGTGGCGTAGATGTAATCCATATTGAACGGTGGATCTTTGCGCATCAGGAGGAGATCGAAAGCTTCCGGGCCACTTTCATGCTCGCTCACTACATCATAGTAGTGTGCTGGGTCATCTTGAACGGTAATGGTTTGATACCGGGCTCGAAACTTGTTTTTGCTGAGCGATAGATCAGGCAGTGTCATCACCGAAATGCGCCATCCCCTGCGGGCCGCGGCGAGCATCATCGCGAAAGTACTGTCTTTTTTAGGGTTGATCGTGTCGATGGGGTCCATCACGATCCCGATATGTAAGCTCAAGGGTGTCTCCGGTGATCAGGCTGACGCATTGTAACCCGTTCTCGCGGCTCGACACACGAACCTGGCTTAGCCTCCGCTCGATTGTCGCGCTGCCCGCTCAATCGTTCGACAAGCCTAGGCTGATTTCGCTCAAACCCGAAATGGGTCCTTTTTCGATGGTTTGGCCCGGCATGATTTCCAAGGTGAAGTCCTCACTGTCGACCAGGGCCTTTGGCACGTGGGACAGCAGTATTTTTTTAACTTGGTCGGTGTCGCTCGTCAGAGCAAAACGGTTGGTCACGTGGGTAAAGCCGTTTCGTTGATCGAAAATCGAAACCGTGAGCTTGTCAACGGCTAACAATTCGCCACTGCGTTCGTAGAGGTTTTGCTTGGCTTTAAAGTCTGCTTCATTGACCCAGAGGCACATGGTGAGCTCTGAGACCTCGAAACTGTGTTTACTTTGCATCATGAACTGCCAGAGTTTGAACAACTCAAATTCCACCAGCCGGGTTTGAGTCTGGCCGCCGGTACCGGTCAGCTTGCAGCGGATCAGTTTTTGATTTTCATGTAGCGCCATGACAATAATCTCTGGGTGGTTGCCGCAGTTTAAACCAAGAATTGAGTTAGGTCATAATCTTGCGCGGGTAGCGATATATCGTGTTTGGCAATCAGGCGCTAAAGGCGTTCATCCAAGTCGCTAAAAATTTTGGCATTGAGCCGAACGTTTTGGCAATGACAGCACGAACCTGATCGAAAGCGTGCGCTCAGTTGAGGCGTCAGGCGGGCTTCGAGCTGTTTGGTGGTGCGATGGCCTTAGGCTTGCCACTCGGCAAACTCCCCGAAGCGGGTTTGCAGATGCGCCAGTAGCGCTGCGGGCGCGGTCTCGGCTCTCAAAATTCTCGACCCCAGCGTATAGGGAATAAATCCGTTCGCTCTCGCGAAGGTCACTTCTGGATCGCTAAAGCCGCCTTCTGGGCCGATCGCAAGCGCGATGCGCTGAGGCGGCGTTGCGAGTGCGGGTTGTGCTTCTGAGGCGCCTACATGGGCCAAAAGCCGAAGATCAAAAGCACTATTTTGAGCCGCTGAGACCGCATCGGCAAAGGCGGTTAATGGGGCGAGCTCAGGAAGCTGTGTCCGGCCGCACTGCTCACTCGATTGCTCGATCACGGCGCGCCACGCATTCCAGCGCCCTTTGAGTTGTGCGCGTTTTTCGCTCAAATGTTGGGTCTGAATCGGAATGATTTTGCTCACCCCCAGCTCGGTTGCACGCTGCAGGGCATTGATCATGGCGTCGCGTTTGAGGATGCCTTGCAACAAGCAGGTGTACAGCGGCGCTTCACGATCGACGGGATTGAATGTCAAGGCGGTGAAACATGTTTCTTGTTTGGTGATGGTATCAATCTGAGCGGCATATTCGCCGCCTTGGCCATTAAACAAGATCACAGCATCAGCGGGCTTGAGTCGTAAGACGTTACGGAGATGATGGTGCTTTGCGCCATCGAGCTTGACGGTTGCCTGGACCGCGATTGCGGTGTCAATAAACACACGAGGGACATGCATATCAGAATCCTAGATTGTCTAGAATCCTCGCACTGGGTTTTGATTGATTCAAGGTATAAAAGTGCAAGGCCGGGGCGCCGCCCTGAATCAGCTGCTCGCAGAGCCGGGTCACGACATCCGCGCCAAAGTCTTTGATCGCGTCATCCTCCTCAAAATCTTCCAATCGCTTGACCAACCAACGGGGTAGGTCCGCCCCGCAGATGTGGGAGAAGCGTTGTAGGCCGGTCAAATTCGTGATGGGCATGATGCCGGGCACGATTGGAATCGTAATTTGCGCTTTCGTGCATTCCTCTAAAAACTGGAAGTAGGCTGCGGCGCTGTAGAAGTATTGGGTGATAGCGCCGTTGGCGCCAGCATCAACCTTTTCTTTGAAAAAAGTGATCTCGCTGGTCACGGACTTTGACTCGGGGTGAATCTCAGGATAGGCCGCCACGTCAATATGGAACCAGTCGCCGGTTTTCTCCCGAATAAATCGTACCAGCTCAGCCGCATGAATAATTTTAGGGGTTCCGAGCCCTGACTGCCGGTCGCCGCGTAGGGCAACGATTCGGCGGATGCCCGCCGTTTGATAGGCGGTTAAAAGGTCTTCGATCGTCTCCGAGTTATCGCCGCCAAAGGACAAGTGGGGCGCCGCAACCACGCCATCATCGTTGAGGGCTAAAACGGTTTGTTTGGTGCCGTCTCGGGTTGAGCCGCCGGCGCCATAGGTGACGCTGACAAACTCATGCTCAAATCGTTTGAGACGATCATGGGCGCGCCGCAGGCTGCTGGCAGCGGCCTGGGTTTTTGGCGCTGAAAACTCAAAGCTAATGGGTCGTGTGGACATGCTTGCTGACTAGACCTCGCTGGCGAGGGCTTCGGCGCGATCGGTTCGCTCCCACGTGAAGGTGTCTTCGGTTCGCCCAAAATGGCCGTAACTGGCGGTGGGCAGAAAAATGGGCCGTTTTAGATCAAGCATCTCAATCAAACCCTTGGGGCGCAGGTCAAAGTGCTTGCGAACGAGGCCCTCGATTTTCTCATCGGAGCGTTTCCCGGTGCCAAACGTATTGACGCTGATGGAGGTCGGTTCCGCGACGCCAATGGCGTAAGACACCTGAATCTCGCAACGATCGGCAAGGCCTGCTGCGACAATGTTTTTAGCAACGTACCGGCCGGCATAAGCTGCGCTACGATCCACTTTTGATGGATCCTTGCCCGAAAAGGCGCCGCCGCCATGCCTGGCCATGCCACCATAGGTGTCGACAATGATCTTTCTGCCGGTAAGTCCGCAGTCGCCAACCGGGCCGCCAATCACGAAGTTACCGGTGGGGTTAATAAAATATTTGGTGTCGTTTGATAGCCAGTTGGCGGGCAACACGGGCTTGATGATTTCCTCCATGACGGCTTCTTGGAGGTCCTTCAAACTGATGTCAGGGTCATGCTGGGTGGATAACACCACGGCTTCAATACCTTGCGCGTGACCATTTTGATCGTATCGAAAGGTCACTTGGCTCTTTGCATCAGGACGCAAGAATTTGAGTTGGCCACTTTTTCGAACCTCGGCTTGCTTTTTAACCAGCAGGTGCGCGTAGGTGATTG
>Ga0209711_10000097_pt1 | contig 79662 bp, 65 predicted proteins | sample ArcticOcean_MG_C_7_FD_187441 | JGI IMG/M metagenome (GOLD analysis project Ga0209711, IMG submission 187441) | Marine microbial communities from western Arctic Ocean - ArcticOcean_MG_CB11_88 (SPAdes) (version 2) | ecosystem: Environmental > Aquatic > Marine > Oceanic | place: Arctic Ocean... | reverse complement strand
CACCTACGTCGCAAGCGATGGGTATATCGCCATCATTTGCATTCGGGAGGGGCATTTCAAAAAGCTTTGCCAGGCGATGGACCGACCTGAGCTCGCAGAGGATCCCCGGTTTCATAATTTTGAAGCGCGGTGTCAAAACGTGATGGCACTCGATGCGGAAATTACGCGCTGGAGCGCGACCAAAACCCGTCAAACACTGTTGGCCTTAACCCAAGCGCACGGCGTAATTTGTGCACCGGTGAATCAGTTGGCAGAAGTCGTGCAAGACCCTCATATGACCGCCCGTGGTAGCCTGCATCAGCGTCGCCATGACAGTCTGGGCATGATTGCTCAAATGCAGACCCCATTGCGGCTTTCAGGCGATACGCCACCGCCGCTCACCAGCCCGCCAGGACTCGGGGCGGACTCGAGCGCGGTATTACACGACTTGCTAGGCCTTTCCCAAGCCGATATTAAAGCCTTGGTTGAACAAGGCGCCATCGCGATTTAACGTTTTGGCCCCACAGAACACAAAGGCGTCTTGGCACGAGCGGGCCTCGCGCCAAGCCAATTAATCGGGCAGACCCAAAACCCGCTTCGCAATAATGTTCATCTGAACTTCATTGGTGCCACCATAAATGGTGACGGCGCGGTCGCGCAGCCAACCTCGCGTCGCATCCAGCTCGTCTTGGTCAAAGCCCTCGCCTTCCCAACCCACACCGGCCAAACCGCGTAATTCCGATTTCAAAGCAGAGCCTTCTTTGGCGATGGTTGACCCGACGAGTTTAAAGATCGAGGTCGTGGCACCCGGGGCCCGACCCGTTTTGGCTTCTGCCATGACGCGCTGAACCGTCAGCTGCATCGATTTTTCGAGCATGACCTGTTTGGTGATCTTTTCTCGCGCTTCAAGATCGGTGATACGACCCCCGCTTTCACCGAGATATTGCATGCCAATCTGTGCATAAGGATTGAGCGTCTTAACGGACTTTTTCCGTCTTGGCGCTGGCGCCGCTGATCGCTCGTACTGCAGCAATCGCTTACCCACCGTCCAACCTTTATTAAGTTCGCCGATCAAATTCGAGCGCAGCGCAATCGCGTTATCGAAGAAGGTCTCACAAAATGGCGACGATCCAGAGATCAGCGGAATCGGCTTCACGGTGACCCCGGCCTGGTGCATGTCTAACAGAACGAAACTAATCCCATCGTGCTTCGACGCGTTGGGGTCGGTTCGAACCAGCGCAAACATCCAATCGGCATGATCCGCCCCGGACGTCCAAATCTTCTGACCATTGATAATAAAATGATCGCCTTCCATAACGGCTTTGGTTTGCAAACTCGCAAGGTCTGACCCAGATCCGGGTTCGCTGTAGCCCTGACACCAATGCACTTCACCGGAGGCAATCTTCGGCAAATGTTGCTGCTTTTGTTCCTCGGAACCAAACTCCATCAAAGTTGGCCCAATCATCGCAAGCCCCATACCGGTCTCAGGCGGCAAGGCTTTTATCGCGGCCATCTCCTCCTGGAAAACTCGATACTCCTCGGCCGTCATTTCGGCGCCGCCATAAGCCTTCGGCCACAAAGGCGCGGTCCAACCCCTTGCGGAGCAAGCATCCCGCCAAGCCCGGGCGTCATCGGTATCGTAAATTTCAAAGGCATCTTCAAAGTGAACCGGTCGATCGCGCATGCTCACGGGACAATTGGCACCAAGCCAGGCTTTGGTTTCTGCTCTAAACGCTTCTATGGTCATAACACTTCCTTTCGTAAAATCCCTGTTAATTTAAATCCCTGATCTGCGCCCAGTTCCCGGCGCCTCGTTAACTTTTCAGGTTTAGCCTTTTTTATCCCCTGTTTCTTTTATTTATCCCCTGTTTCTTTTAGGCCCGACGCCTTTAAGCGCGGCTTCTTTCACACGCTATTTATTTCACACGCTGCTTTTATTGATACGCTGCGCCCGATAACCGTCTCTTTCTTCAATTAATCGTCTCTTTCTTCGAGAGCCTTGTGCCAGGTCGTTGCACCTGCGCGTTGCCCAGCGTTTGCTAACCCTTTTTTACCACACTGGCCACGAACCGCCTACTTTGCGCCGCTTGAAACCCGCGCTTTGCGCGCTGATATCACCGAAATTTTGCAGCGCTATTGACTTCGGTTTACGTCAACGCGCAGGCTTTCGATCAGCGCGGCCCACCAAAACCGATATTGACTGCATCTTGGTGCCCATTACCCAAATCCCCGATCGCCAGGCCGCACCATTACTAGGCCTTAGCTTTGATCAACAGTCGCCGCCGGACGGGCCGTAACGGCCTCAGCGGCGCAACGTTTGCCTGCCTAAGCTCGGCGCCAATACCTGGCCTTTGGCTTCAAAGTACCGAACCAGCACATCGGACACCAAGGCCTCCGAAACCGCAACAATATGGTCCGTCAACAGATGGTAGCCCTCGCCACCCGTGGCGGTAAAACTTCCGGTAGCCAAGGTATATTCGCCGGCATCAATAACGGGCAAGCCATTGATTTGCAACGACACAAGCCGCTGCCCCTCTGGCTTGGCAAGATCAGCCGTTAGGGTCATACCGGAATACTGCGGCAGTCCGTACTCCCGCCAAAGGCCTTTTTCGACGATGGCTTTCAGCAAGACCCCGGTCAGCTTTATTGTCGTGACTCGGTCAAGGAATGGAAATACGTTCCGAATTTGCTCAACGGTTACCGGACCCGAGGCCAAATCCGCCCGCAAAGCGCCGGGTGTGATCATGCCAACATCTGTTTTAGCGCTCGCTCTCAGGGCATCGGCCACCAGATTTCCAACAACCGATTCCCGATAGTACTTTCGCGGGGCGTGGCCCTGCAAAACACCCGCCACCCTCGAAAGTTCGGGATGTCGCGCTCGGGCCGCTTGAATTAACCCTGCAACCGCTGCGTCATCCGGCAATCGGTCCGCATTGACGGGCACTAAATCAGACGACACCAGGGTTAACGGTTGACCGGCTTGATACAACAAATTTAAGACGCCCAAATGCATGCCTTGCCCAAAGGTTTCGACAATCAGCGTCTGGGTTTCAGGGTGCCGAACCGGTGTCCGCAAACCATGGTCAGTATGACCGGCCACAATCAAATCAATGCCCTTGACCGCACCGGCTAGCGCGTATTCTGCCTCAAACCCACGCTGTACCTCTGGATCCGCTTCCTTATCGGTCTGCATCGGCGCCGTTCGCCCTTGATGGGTGAGCAGCACCACGATGTCCGCTTCCGCACGCAATCTGGGCACCCACTGCGCCGCAACCGTTTCTGGCGCGACCACCGTTAAGCCTCGTCGATGACTTGGCATCATGGTATTTAAAAAAGCGTCGACCCCCATGAGCCCGAGCACTGCGACCTTAAGACTGCCTACGTTTAAAATGGCATAGGCCCGACTAAACGGGATGTCCGTGCCTTCATAAAAAATGTTGGCATTGAGCAACGGAAAACGAGCCCGCTGACTGACAAAGGCCAATGTCTGCCAACCATATTCAAACTCATGGTTACCCAGATTCACCGCGTCATAACCCATCACGCTGTACAAATCAAAAACCAATCGACCTTCTGTTGCTTTTGACAGTGACCCGGTAAAGAGGTCCCCGGCATCCAAAAGCAACGTTTTGGGCTGGCGCTGACGATAGGTGTTAATCAAGCTAGCCAGTTTGGGTAGACCCCCAATGTGCGTCATGTCCGAACGCCAAGTCGCTGGTAACGGCTCATAGACACTCTCAATGTCATTGGTATAGAGGATTTGAAAGGCTTGTGGGTCGCTGGCCTGGGCCGGCATCACAAGGCAAAACAACAGCGCGGCCGCCCATTGCAGCCGTCTATGGCCCCGGGGCGCCTGAGGCGGTGTTGCGCCCGCTTGTAAGACCGACGACCTCATCAAACAATACTCGGCCAAAAATAGATCAAGCTGAGCCTTAGTCGCGGCATTGATCGCCGCATTCGTCGAGACGGATATCGCTGCACATCCCGTATTTGGCCCCACCTACTCAAATTGAAAGCCTCGATACCCCTTCGCAACGACCGCGTCACAAGCGACTCGATAGGCGCCAACACCTGCAGCATAAGGCATAAAGATCCTGGGCTTACCGGGCACATTTGCCCCCAAATACCAAGAGCCACCTTGGGGAAACAAGGTGGCCTCGGCAACCATCTGAACATGGTCCATCCATTGGTTTTGAGCGGCTTCCTCTGCCTTGATGATCTGCTGGTTCTCATCCCACATTTTGGTTAAACAGGCGATAATCCAATCGACATGCTGCTCGATCGACACCAGCATGTTTGAAAGTACCGAAGGACTGCCAGGACCGGTCACCATAAACAGGTTCGGGAACCCGGCACTCATTAACCCTAGGTAGGTTCTTGGCCCTTCGAGCCAGGCGTCCTGCAGCGCTAAACCGCCTTCACCGGTAATGGCCATATTCCTCAGAGCACCGGTCATCGCATCGAACCCGGTGGCGATAACGAGCGTGTCGAGCTCAACATGCTCGGAATCGAGGTCAACACCCGTCGGCGTAATTTGCAGCAAGGGTGTTTTACGCAGATTGACCAATCGCACGTGATCTTGGTTATAGGTCTCGTAGTAATTAATATCGACACAGATCCGCCGAGTGCCAATCGGATGGGTGGTTGGGCTCAGATCCTCGGCGGTTGCCGGGTCGTCCACCAGGGCACTGATTTTGTCATGGACAAATTGCTGCACGAACCGATTGGCCTCAAGGTTCATCAGCGTATCGCCGATCACCGCCATAAACCGCGCGCCGCCCCGAGCCCAGGCCGCCTCAAGCACAGCCTCGGCCGCCTCGGCCGGCAAATCACTAAATAGGACCGGATCAATTGCGCCTTGCCTTGGCAGAATATCAAGATCACCAAATCCAGAACCATTGCCCACACGATGATTCGCCCGATGCGCTGGGTAGTGCTGCTTAAATTGCGCAACCCAATCAGGGTCCAGCGCATAGTTATTGGCGGGCACACTAAAGTTAGGCGTGCGTTGAAAAACTGTTAACTGCGCGGCAGACGCGGCAATAACCGGGATGGCCTGAATGCCAGAAGAGCCTGTTCCAATGATTCCGACACGTTCCGATTCAAAACTGACCGGTTCATGAGGCCATTGACTGGCTTGATAAAAATGACCTTGAAAGGTATCCAGGCCCGGAATATCTGGCCGTTGTGGTACCGACAGACAGCCCGTTGCCATCACGCAAAAATCTGCCGTCAAGCGATCACCGCGTTTGGTTTCAATTTGCCAATGTTTTTCAGTTTCCTGCCAATTTGCCGAAACAACTTGGGTATTAAATTCGATCAGAGGCCTTAGTTTGAAGTGATCGGCGACATGCCGCGCATAGGACAAAATTTCGGGCTGCTGCGCATAGCGTTCGGTCCAGTCCCAGGTTTGCTCCAGTTCGCTTGAAAAAGAAAAAGAATACGCCAAGCTTTCGGCATCACACCGCGCACCGGGGTAACGATTCCAGTACCAAGTACCGCCGACATCAGAGCCCTGCTCGAGAACCCGTATTGTGCGTCCTTGGGCCGTTAATTTATGGGCTAAATAAAGGCCCGCAAAGCCAGCACCAACGACGAGCACCTCAAAATGTTGTTTCGACATTCACCCCCCAAATCACGAAGCACAAAAATTCACGGCAACAACCGGCGCCAGATTCATGGACCCACCGACGGGCGTTTTAACCCGGCAGTGAAACTTGACGTTCTGCACCCATCAGCCTTTGCCCGCTCGCTTTAGACCGGCCCCTGCGCATTTGCTTAAAGTCCCTCTACTGACGGCCGATCCATCATCGGCTTTCGCTGTCTTAGGCATTTTTAATTAGACCGCCTTGTTCTTCTGGCCTTAATCCGAGTTTGTTTTCAGTTTTCCGAACAGAACTTCTCAGTCAATACGTTGCACAAGCCCGCCCGTCAATAGATTAAACCCTACCATCAAAGTATCGATCTAGCACTCCGGGCGTTTTCTAAACGCACCATCAGGGTCTTAAGTCGTTTGCGACTGGGTTAGCGGCAAAGATTAACTTAACAACCCAAGTTAGATCCTTTAGGCTTTCCACACACTCTGCTCTCATTAAGCCAATGGATTTCAGACTCGACCTCTTCGAATCAATCTTCAAGCGCGCGCAACGGATCAATTTCGACTATGCGCCGCCCGTGCTGGATAGCGTTTTAATACTGACCTCAGAGCTAGCTGAGGCGGCGCCTGCAACCCTCATCGAGCGCTCTCTTGGCGTTCTGAACAGGCCCATGCCGCCAATTGTTGCTAGGCGGTCTTTAAGCAATGATGCCGATGAACTGAGTATTGGCAATCTGGTGTTAGATCTTTCACCTGACCTAATCGTGCTTCAACGCCATTTATTGCAGGGTGATCATACTTGGAACCGGGGCTTTGGCGGACTGGTCCAATCACTTATTCAGCATCATTCAATCCCCATCTTGGTGCTTCCCAATCATTTGACTGAACCCAACGAATCGACTGGTTTCACGACCGTTGCGGCCGTCGTCGATCAGCCGCTCAACAATAATGACCTCGTCAATTGGGCCAGTACCTTTTGCAACAGCCCTGGCGCTCTTTACCTGCACCATATCGAAGCGGAAGATCAGTTTGAGCGCACGATGACCGCCATCGAGCGCATACCCGAACTCAACAGCCAGGTCGCCCGAACAACGCTCAAGCGCGAGCTCATGCAGGAAGCAGATCGTTTTCTGCAGCATTGCCAATTGACCCTTCAACAGTACCGACCCGACTTGTCGGTGCAATACTCAGTCGACATGACGCGGGTGCAACATGGCTACCTAAGTTGGTTAGAGCAAACTAAACCAGACCTGATCGTGCTGGATACGCTGGACGCGACCCGGGCTTTGAATCGAGGTATCGCCGGGGCGCTATCGCTGCAATTCACCGACCTACCTTTTTTGCTGCTTTAGCATGACCCAAGGATCCTTCAGCATGCGCATAAACAAGCCGCCTCGCAGCATTCCTCCTTGGATTGCCTTATTGAGCTTGTTACCCCTGACCTTGACGGCTAATCCAGCCCTCGCCAGCGCCCAAGCACACTCGGTCGATCCAGCAATCACCTGGCTTTTTACCGGCATTCTGCTCGCAATGGTTGGCTGTCTTGCCTTTGAAGAAAAACTGCATGCCAAAAAGTCCCTCATTACTGGGCTCTTTGCCCTGCTGAGCTTGCTGCTCGCGACCGCCCTGGACCTTCTGCCCTTTGGCCCGGTGATCAACGTGTTTAATGAGTCACTCCATCTGCCCGTGTACATTCCCGGGATCGACTGGGAGGTCATTGCTATTATTGTGGGCGCGAGCTTGTTCGTTGATGTCACCTCGAAGAGCGGCCTGTTCTCTTATCTTGCCATCCGGTTAACGAAAGCATCAAAGGGCGACCCGCGCAAACTATTAATCTACTACGGCTGTATGACCGTGTTATTTTCAGCGCTTTTAAACAACGTGACCGCAATGATCATCATTGGCTCGCTGACCGGGGTGAGCCTTGCCAAGCTCAATCAATCTAAACTGCTGCTCGGATTTTTGCTCACCGAAGGCTTGCTGACCAATATCGGCGGATTGCTGACGCTCATCAGTTCCGTGCCGAACATTATTTTAGGCAACATCGCTGGCATCACCTTTCTTGATTTCTTCCTCTTTGCGGCCCCCTTTGTGCTCATCTCAACCTGGGCCACGCTGTTGTTGGCGGCCCGGGTCTTTCGCATCGAGTCGCTAACCGACCCGGAAGACCTAAGCCGGGCCGAAGCACTCGTTGCCGGGTTTGACGAGTCTGAAGGCATTCCCAGTCCCGCTTTTTTCAAGGTCAGCATCGTGCTGTTCGCGTTGTTGGTCCTGACGTTCTCATTGCAATCGGTGCTGCCGCTATTGAAAGAATTGGGAATGGGGTTTGTTGCCCTATTGTTCGCCTTCATTGCCTTGATTCGGTTTCGGCATGATGTCGATGAGTTCTATCGAGGGATCGATTGGGATCTGATTTTCTTTTTTATGACTCTTTTTATGGTCATCAATGTGATGGAACATGCCCAAGTGCTGGCGCTGATCGGAACCGGCATGGTTTACCTTTTAGACCTGGGGGCAACCGCAAGCAGCCTGGCCTTACTTTGGTCGTCGGCCATTGCCAGCTCTGTGACCGACAACATTCCGTTGGCAGCCATGCTGGGCAAGATCTTGGCCGGCATGGGCCTGCCCACCGATAGCTTGCTTTGGTGGAGCGTGATTTTTGGCGCGAATCTTGGCGGCAATATCACCCCGATTGGTTCTGCCTCAACGGTCGTTGCGGTCACCCTAATGCACAAGGCGAATATCAAACTGAGCTTCAGTGGGTTTGTCACCAAAGCTTTTATTTTTGCCGTGCTACAACTGCTTTTAGCGTCGCTTTACCTTTTTGTCATTGCTTGGATATAAAGATCAGGTTGTGGGCGCGCCGCGCTCGGGCCCTGGCAGCCTGCCGAAGCTATCCGTCACTGGCCTGTGTTTCTACGCTCTATCAATTTGGCGGCCCCACGTATCCTGCAGCTTGAATACAGCCCGATTTTAGTCTTAACTGCCAGCAATCTCTTAGAGCCTTGTTCGCCATGAATTGGTTATTTGGCCGCTATTCCGTTGTCTTCTACGCAACCCTTGCAACCCTTGCCGGTGCGGCTTGGCTCATCATCGATGGCCCGTTTAATCCCTGGCTAATCGGCAGCTTGGCCCTGTCGAGCCTGCTCATGCTCTTGGGCATTGAAGACTATTTTCAAAAAGGCAGCGCGGTCCGGGCGAACTTCCCCGTTTTAGGCCGGCTGCGATACTTTTTTGAAAGCATTCGGCCTGAACTGCGACAATATTTCTGGGAAGACGATGATGCCGAGCTGCCTTACTCTCGAAACCAACGCGCCATGGTCTACCAACGCGCCAAATCCGAATTTTCAATTCGAGCGTTCGGCTCGATCGGAGCCATGTACCAGGAAGATTTCAGCTGGTTGAATCACTCGCTCGCGCCCCTACACATCGAGGCCGAGGATTTTCGAACCTGGGTCGGCATTGGTGATCATCGCTATGCCATCTCTTTACTGAATATTTCCGGCACGTCTTTTGGCGCCCTATCACCACCGGCCATTGAAGCGCTGAATCTGGGCGCCGCGCAAGGTCAGTTCGCGCACAATACCGGTGAGGGCTCTGTCTCGCCCTACCACATCAAAGGCGGCGGCGATTTAATCTTGCAGGTTTCTACCGGCTATTTCGGGTTTCGCGATGCAAACGGCCGCCTGGATCGATTGCTTTTTGAACAAAAGGCAACGCAAGCTCAGGTTAAAATGATTGAGATCAAACTCAGCCAAGGCGCCAAACCTGGCCATGGCGGCTTGTTGCCGGCGGCCAAGGTCACCACTGAAATAGCCCAAACCCGGGGCATTGACGTGGGCGTCGACTGCGCCTCACCCGCAAGCCATGCAGAATTCAAAACCCCGCAAGAACTGCTTCGTTTTGCCGAAGAACTCCGGGTCATCAGTGGCGGCAAGCCCGTTGGCATTAAGCTCTGCATTGGCCATCCCTGGGAATTTATCGCCATCGTCAAAAGCATGACCGAGGGCGAGCCCTTACTCGATTTTATATCGGTTGATGGCGCCGAAGGCGGCACCGGCGCCGCACCGACGGAATTTAGCGATCGTCTTGGCAGCCCTTTAACCGATGCGCTGGTTTTCGTCGACAATACCCTTCGCGGCGCAGGCCTTCGATCCAGGATCAAAATTGCGGCCTCAGGGAAGATGGTCAGCGCCTTCGATATTGTGAAACATTGCGCGCTCGGCGCAGATTGGGTCAACATGGCGCGGCCGTTTATGTTCGCATTAGGCTGTATCCAAGCGCGCAATTGCGCATCGGGCCTCTGTCCAACCGGCATCGCAACCATGGATCCAACGCGTTATCGCGTTCTTGATATCAAGCTGAAAGCATCGCGGGTTCGTAACTTTCACCAAAACACCTTAAAGGCGGTCGGCGAACTGATCGGCGCCGCCGGCATTGCCCATCCGGTCGATTTGAATCGACGCCATATCGTCCGGCGCTTGTCCGGCAGTGAAATTCTACTGGCGGATCAAATCTACCCCAAGGTCTTGGACAATCAATTGTTTACCAATGAGCCCATTGCAGACCCACGTCTTGCGGTGTACTGGTCACGGGTCAGCGGGCGAAGCTTTGCGGCAGACGACCTGCCGCCCGCATCAATCCGTTAACAGGCGAGCCCACGCGCGTCCCCGAGCCATCCATCCGGCTTGTTTTACGTTGCCAGCGCTTCAAGGCACTGCCAATCCAAACGTCCCATATTGCCGCCGGGGTCGACCGGTTGCAGGCAAACATGGTCTGCACCCGCATCTTGATGGGCTTTGATTCGATTTTGGATATCTGCAACACTGCCCCAGGCGAACGTGGTATCGATAAACCGGTCTGTCAGATCGTTGATATCGGCTTCCGTTAGCCCCATTCGCAACCAGTTATTGCGATAGTTCGGCAACCCTTGATAAATCTTGGCATTGGCCCGTGCAGCAGCGCGTGCCTTGTCTGGGTCAGATTCAAGAATCACTTTCTGCTCGACACACAACAAGGGGCCCTCACCCATTACATCGCGCGCCATCCGAGTGTGTTCGGGTGAGCTGAAATAGGGATGGGCACCGGCGGCATGACTCGCCGCCAGCTCCAACATCTTCGGACCCAGAGCCGCAATCACGGTCAACGGGCTGTCTGCCGGCGGGCGACCACTGTAGGGCGAGATTTTCATTTTTTCTAAATACTCCCGCATGGTTGCAACTGGCGGCTTATATTCCAAGCCCCGAACGCCTTCGACCAAGGGTTTGTGCGAGACCCCAATGCCGAGTAAAAACCGCCCCTCAGATTGCTCAGCAAGCGTGTTTTGGGCCGCGAGGGTAACGCCCGGCTCACGGTGATAGATATTCATAATGCCGGTCGCCAGGTTGAGCCGCGTGGTTTGGCTCAGCAGCCAAGCAGCCGTGGCAACTGGACTGCGGCCAACGGTTTCCGGAATCCAGAGGGTACCGTACCCTAATTGCTCAATTTTACGAGCTGCTTCCGAGGCTTCCGCTGACGAAAACCCATCTTGAAAATACCAAACGCCCACTGCCCCTAAGTCCATAGCCCTACCTTCCTTAATCCGTTTATTTGAACCTGTTTGCTTAATGCCATCTGTTTGAATAAAGCCCAGCCAACCTACCACAGCCCAACCGGCATAGAAACCAGCGCCATGCGCTGCGCGCCTAAGACCGAGTTGGCCGGATCACTGAGAAGGGGTCGCCGCAATGGATGATCTATGGGAATCCTGGGCGCGAACGGCCCTGCCGGCGCTGAGCCTGACGTTACCGCTTAAGGGGCTTGTAGCCGATTTCACCGCCGCTTTTTTTGGGTGGCGCCGTCTTTTTCTGGCTCCGACGGGCTTTGGTTTTCTTACTGCCAGCGGCCTTACCGGATTTTTTCACCTTGACCGGCCCGCGATAACTGGCTTGGAGTCCCGGCACCTTCCGATGCTCAAAACGAAGTTTGAGATAGCGCTCAATACTCGACATTTGGTTCCATTCGTTGGAACTCACCAAGGTAATCGCCTTACCCACCTGCCCGGCGCGACCGGTGCGCCCAATCCGGTGAACATGATCATCGCCAGACTGGGCAACATTAAAATTGATCACCAACGTGACGCCCCCGATATCGAGACCTCGAGCTGCGACATCGGTTGCGACCAGTATTCCGAATTGACCACTGCGAAAGCGATTCATCACTTGCTTGCGATCACTCTGGGACAGCTCTCCATGAATGTAGTCCGCCCGGAGTTTATGTGCCTTTAGGGCTATCCCTAATTCTTGGCATTGCTTGCGCGTGTTACAAAAAACCATCGTACGCGGCGCCTGTTCTTTCGCCAGCAGCGCAATCACCAGCTTTTCTTTGTGTTTCACATCATCCGCGAGCACCACCTGTTGCGTAATACTGTCATGACCTTGGCGATGTTCATCGATGGTGATCGACTCAGGATCCCGTAACATCCGGGTAATCCCAGGCATGCCTTTGTGGGAGAGCGTCGCTGAAAACAATAATGTTTGGCGCTGCGTTCGACAGGCGCGCGCAATGGTTTCCATATCGATCGCAAAGCCCATGTCTAACATTCGGTCGGCTTCGTCCAGCACAAGCACTTCAAGGTCCCGAAAGTCAGGCGTGCCTTTTTCGATGTGTTCTACCAGCCGCCCAGGGGTTGCGATGATCACTTCTGGGTTTTTGCGCAGGGTCGCCGCCTGATGGTTAAACGCCTCGCCGCCCATAATCAGGCCGCACTTAACCTGCGTGTAGCGCGCCATCGCATCAAACGTTCTGCGGGTTTGTAGGGCGAGCTCTCTTGTCGGCAGCAAAATCAGCACCCGGGTACCGGATTTCGGCGCATCACGGTCCAACATCAAATTTAGCGTTGGCAGCAGAAAAGCAGCGGTCTTACCGCTTCCGGTCTTCGAGCAGACAATTAAGTCTCGTCCAGTCAACGCGGCAGGGATTGCTTGGGCCTGAACTGCGGTGGGCTCGGTAAAGCCCTGCTCGTCTGCTGCGCGAAGGAGTTGGGGGTGCAATGGGAGGTCGCTGATCACGGCGCTATGATAGCTCGCGCCGACCGGTAATTCTTCTCTTTATTGTTGGTTTAGGGTTTGGGCTGACAATAACTGACCCCGGGTTGCCGGAAGTGACCGCCGGACCCCTGGTGCAAGGCAATGCAGACCGGGTCTAGGTCGGCCAAGGCCGCGGTTTAAAACAGTCGCAAACCCAGCGCGCTAAACTGCGCGACGTCCACTTGACTTGGCGCCGCGTAATAGCCCCCGACGCCTTGCGCTTGCGGCAGCCTTTTGACCGTCTTCCCCCTCGCCAGCTGCTCAATAATGACCGCCAGTCTCGGCACTGCAACCCGATACAAGGCGAGTAACTGGCTGAAGTAATCCGCATTGAGATCGAGCGGCAGCGTCTGACGCTCAATCACTGGCCCAGTATCAATGCCATCATCGACGATGTGATGAAGCGTGTATCCATAATCAGACCGCTGGTGCAGCATTGACCAAAAGGTCGCCATCACCCCTCGATAATCTGGCAATAACCCAGAATGCAGATTGATCACACCCAGACTCGGCACTTTGATCGCCGGCGGTTGTAAGATCGATCCAAACCGAATCGAGACCATTAAATCGGGCTGGAAAGACTGCATCTGCTCAAAGCCTAAACCCTGATTCACACCGACCACTTGCGTAACGGGCACCCCCAATTGCTGAGACATCGCGCGTTGTATTGCCGGCCAGTCAGCACCCTGCAGCAAGCTCAATTGATCTTGCAGTAGGCCTTGCTCGTGCCTTGCCAGCGCAGCCAGGGCAATGGGCACAGCGCGAGGCGCGCCAACCTGAGCCGTTTGCAACACAAGGACCGTTTGACGCGGGATTAACGGCAATAATTGTTGGAGCGCGTAGTAGCTCGCAAAATCTCGATTACAGAGCAGCAATAGCCGCATTAGCGACTACGCGATCGAATTGATTGTGGCCCTGGCTTGGTTTTCATTTACAACGCTTTTCGCCTCGTGTCAGAATCAGTTGATGAAACCCTTCGACCAACATTGTTCTCCGAGCTGGGCTCGGGTTTGGATTGTTACCCTCCTCGCCGCGACCCAACCCCTTTATGCCGCAGAATCCCTAATCGCCGCCCGGAACTATCACGAGATCTCAGAGACCTTGGTATCTTCCGGACAAATCAGTCCGTCCCATATTGAAGCCCTACCCGATGAGCAGATCGAACTGGTGGTTAATCTAACCCTTGAAGACACCGACCTCAATGCCCGAGAAGGATTTGAGATCACGGCATTGGGTATTGATTACATTCATATCCCGGTTGACTGGTCTGCGCCCAGCGAGGCCAACTTGCAGCTCTTTATGCACATCATGGCCGCTGCCGGCGATCGGAAAGTGTTGGTGCATTGCTTTGCCAACTACCGGGCTTCTGCGTTCATCTACCTCTATCGGACGCTGAAACAAGACGTTGCACCCGAGATCGCGCGCAAGGACCTGGATGCCGTCTGGCCGAAAGCGGCCTGGCAACAATATCCGCAATGGCAAGCTTTCATAGCAGAGCGAGCACCTTGAAACAGAGCCTTAACAAAAAGAGCATTTAAAAAAACGGCGCGCTTCGCGAACCCTTACTTAACCCTCAAACCCACTTTTAGAAGGATCATTATGAGCACTACGGCCCAAATATTTCATTTAAAGCAAACCCCAAAGGGCTTGCCCGCTGCCGACGACTTTGAACTTCGGGCTATTCAATTACCCGAGCCTGGTGACAACCAGGTTTTGGTCGAAAATCTCTACATGTCGGTCGACCCCTATATGCGAGGCCGCATGCGCTTCATGGCGCCCGGCTCAAAACTCTTTGGCGCAGCCGTCGGACGGGTGCTGATCTCCAACAGTCCGGCGGTTGCCGTCGGCGCTTTTGTGCTGAACCCGCACAGCTGGCACAGCCACTTTGTTGATGACGCGAGCGTCGTGAGTCAACTCGACCCGGAACTGGCGCCCCTACCGAGTTATTTAGGGGTCATGGGGATGCCTGGGCTCACCGCCTGGGGCGGCTTGCTCATTACGGGTGCGTATCAGGACGGCGAAACCCTTTTCGTTTCAGCAGCCTCCGGCGCGGTCGGTAGTCTTGTGGGTCAAATTGCCAAGATCAAAGGTGGCCGGGTGATTGGCAGCGCGGGTAGCGATGAAAAAGTTCAAACGCTGATTAATGACTTTGGGTTTGACCATGCCTTTAACTATCGAACGGATGATCCGTTGACCGAACTCAAGAAGGGCGCGCCTGAGGGCATTGATGTTTATTTTGAAAACGTTGGCGGCCCGCAGTTAGAAGCGGCATTAACCCATATGCGGCCCCATGGCCGAATTCCGATTTGCGGCATGATCGCCCACTACAATGACCACGGCGAAGCAACGCCTGGACCCAGAAACCTCACCGAGATGATCTATAAGTTCATTACGCTCAAGGGCTTTGTGGTCTCGGCCTTTGAGGCACAACGCGCAGAATTTCAGCAGCAGATGGCGGGCTGGATTAAGGCGGGCGACGTGCGTTATGAAGAAACCATTTTTGAAGGCTTGGCGTCAGCGCCCGAGGCCTTTATTGGACTCTTCTCCGGTGAAAATAAAGGCAAAATGCTGGTGCACTTAGCCGATTAAAGATTGCCAAGATAGAACGTGTGGTTTGAACCAAACCCAAGGTTTGGTTCAGGCCGTTTTTCTTCCGTGTGAATCGGTTTTTTTGCAATAGACCCGCCAACGGGTATGGGGGCGAGGATCGTTGTAACACTCAACTTCATTTAAAAGGGAATGCGCATGTCACGATCCAACCGAATGCAAATGGCGGCACAAAAGTACATTGATCGGCAGCAGTTTGCGGGCATCGAATGGCAGGTGAACGTCGCTGGAGAGCCCTTAGCCCACGGACGCGTCGGTGCGGCCAACGCCGATCAAACAATGGCGATCCCCGATGATGCAATCTATCGGATTTACTCCATGACCAAACCCATCGTATCGGTCATGGCACTGATGCTCATTGAAGCGGGCCGGCTTCGGCTCTACGACTTCCTACCCCAATTTAACCGAGCTTTTGCCATGATGAAGGTGCTGAGTCCCGACGGCACGTTAGCGCCCGCTCATCGAATGATCACGGTCGAGGACCTGTTGACCCACCGCGCAGGCTTCACTTATGAATTTATTACTGGCTGTCATATCGCACCGGGCTATGATGCGATCGCATTGTCAGAAGATGGCACCGTGTCACTCGATGAGATGATGGCTAAACTGGCAACCCAGCCTTTGGCCTTTCAACCCGGGAGCCAGTTTCGATACAGCGTCGCAACCGATGTGCTTGCGCATGTGATTGAAAAAGCCACCGGTGAACGTTTGGATGACCTGCTCGAAGCGCATCTCTTTACCCCCTTAAAGATGAACGATACTGGGTTTCGCCTCGCCCAGGAAAGTCAGGACCGATTAATGCCCATGTTTGGAGTAGACAACATTCGGGCGTTGTCGCCGCTCAATCCTCCATCGGCGCAAACCTTGACCGCAATTGATGTAGAAAGCATGTACCCCTCGTCGGATTCAAATTTTATTCGCGGCGGTCACGGCTTATTTTCGACCACCTCGGATTATCTAAAATTTTCGACCATGCTGTTGGACGGGAAAACACCCGATGGGGACGTTCTGCTGTCGCGCACCATGCTCAAGATGATGCAAGCCAATCGAATCCCTGCCAACCAACTGCCTTTAAAGATCGGGATCGGCGCGCTGCCGGGCTATGGCTGGGGTCTGAGCGGTCGCGTGATGATGGATACCGGTCACGCGATGTCCTTAACCAATAACGGCGAGTTTGGATGGGCGGGTGCCGCGGCGACTTATTTCTGGGTAGATCCATCAGAAGCAATGGTTGGTGTCATCATGACCCAATACCTCGGATCGATTTTGCCCCTATCGGACGAACTTCGCACCGCCGCCTATCAAATGTTAGATTAAGCGCGAGCGCACCAATTTGATCATTGCCAATTGTGGGAGAACATGATGGAAACAGCACCAGAGGGTTACCAAGTTTCAGCCGTCGAGGACTGGGTACGCGCCGAAGTGCCCGAACTACAGCCGCCATTTCGCTGGACTCGACTTGAGGGCGGCCACTCCAACCTGACGTATCAAATTGAAGATGCCCAAGGGCAATTTGCCGTGATTCGGCGACCCCCTCAAGGCGAGCTGCTGCCGAAAGCGCATGATATGAGCCGGGAATGGGCGCTGATCGAGGCTCTATCGAAAACCAACGTGCCGGTCCCAAAACCTTTTGGGTTCTGTGAAGACCCGAGCGTCACCGGCGCCTGGTTTTACATCATGGGCATGGTGGATGGCAAACCCTTGTACAACAGCGAGGACACGCTTGCGCTGGTCCCTGAGAACAAACGTGAAACCCTCGCCTTTTCTTTTTTTGATGCGCTAGCCGATCTACATCAAGTGGATCCTGACGCGGTTGGCCTGGGCGAGCTGGGTAAGAGAGACTCCTACGTCGGGCGCCAGGTGAAGACTTGGTATCGCTCCTGGACCTCCTCAGTCAGCGGCGCAAATTTCGATGACGACCGCGCACACAGCCTAAAAACCTATTTCCTGGAGCACCTACCGGACCAGGGCCCAATCCGAGTCGTTCATGGGGACTACGGTCTGCATAATTGTCTTTTTGGATCAGACTGCACGGTCGCCGCTGTGGTCGATTGGGAGATATCAACCCTGGGTGACCCTTTAGCCGACCTGGCTTACGCTTTAAATGCCTGGCCAGATCCGAGCGATCAGCGCCCATTTTCGCCGGAAGCGGCAACCAGCCTGCCAGGATTTCCAGCCCGAACCGCGCTGGCTTCGCGCTACGCGCACCGGACCGGACGCGACTTATCGAACCTGCCCTACTACATTGCGTTTAATCGTTGGAAATCGGCCTGTATCGTGCACGGCGTCTATGCGCGGTATATGGAAGGCAAAAAGAGCACCGAGGGCATTGATCTAGACCTACTCAAATCCCGCATCGATTTATCGCTAGAACTTGCGGACGAGGCGATTCAGAAAGCGTAACCCAGCTCTTCGAGGCACGCTATGCGTTAAAATTCATCCAGGCGCGCGACCCTCTGGCACAGGGCACCAGCGATATGAGACGCCGCTCGGCTTGGCGAGCAGTTCATCACCCGTGGTAAGGGTTGTGACCTGATTTTAACTGCTTCAGTAATCGAGACAGTTGCCAGCCCAATCTGAGACGTGCCCACCAAGAGCCTGAGCCAAAAACCTCCAGCATATTGGCGGGTAAAACACTTCGGTACGGCTTAATTTCATAACGCTTACGGATATCATCGATCGAATGTGCCCACTCGGCCTCCCATTCAATATCCATCATCGCGGGGGCTTGCCGCCCGTGCTGCCACGCTTCCATCATTAACTGCAACAGCAGCGGAAACGAACGAGGCATACCGACATGCGCCTTCATCAAAACCACCGCAAGGAACATTGCGGAATAGTTGTGACCAAATTGGGCTAACTGAAAAGCGGAGATTGCGATTTCGTGCGAACCACTGGTGCTGTAGCCTGCGGCCAAGTGCCACACATCATGCATTTGCAAGATCCGTACATTAAGGTAGCGCAGCGCGGGGGGCAGTTCAGAGAGCTGAATCGCATCCCGATCCAGGACCTCAAGGTCATACCCGTTATCAACCACCATCTGATAGAGCGTATGACCCAAACTGTTTTTAGGGGCAGCGCCCAATACCCTTAAATCGGTATGGCCCGGTACCGGGCGTGTCATAGCAGCGCTGGCGCCGGGGTGCTGCACCGCTGCCGCTTCACTCAACGCCCGCATCGAACTGTGAACCGCACCACCAAGACCTGCAACGGCGGCGGTGATGCTGCTCGCATCAAAGTTTTTTTCATCGATTACCGACCAAAAGGCCTGCCAAAATGCGGGCTCTAATGGCGCTCTCGGTAAGTGCTCAGCCTCATCTAAAGTCGAGACGGTTAACCCCTTTTCATTCCCAAGCCATGCCTCGGCCACGGCATCAAATATCGGGCTAATGGCCTGTGGACAAGCGAACGCGCTCCAACACACAGCGGCCAATATCTGTTCACGGCCGGCGGCATCTTCCTGGCGGACTTTCGCAACCGCCTGGACAATCCCCTCAAAATCCGGCACCCCGACCGTGCACTCAAAAGCTTGGCGATTTTGCATCATCTTGCCCCCTCTACTTCTCGCATCTATTAAGCCATGGCTGTCCACCTTCTGCCAAGACGCTTAACCATGCCCTATAAAATCCTAGCAAGCGGTATAAGCAAGGATGTTTTCGCATACCCTTTATTCTCCGCCAGCCGTTAATCCCATAGGTCAGTCCTCATCACAAAGCCCAGCCGCGAATCGCCTCAACCGGACCCTCATGACACGCCAATCCTTTCATCTATGCCGACCGCAACCGGGACGCGAGTATTGATATGATCTTGAATCATTCACCCGCCGTTGCGCCTAATCGGGCGCTTGGGGCCTTCAAGACATCCTGCAAGCGATGAACGCGCCCTTTAATTCAGAGCGCGTTCATCGCAAACCTATAACGACGGGCGCGTCACGGGTTCAGAGACGCGCGTGCGTTGCCCGGACTATGACAAGACATTTTCATACAGAATCACGCCCCAAACCAAGACAAACAAGAGTAGCGCCATCAAAACCGCTGCAGAACCAACATCCTTTGCCCGTCCCGAGAGCTCGTTCCGCTCTAAACCGATGCGATCAACAACCAGTTCGATCCCCGTATTCAGGAGTTCGACCATTAAAACAACCAACATCACGCCCAAAAGCAAAATCAGCTCTAGTGCGTCCTTCGCAACCCAGAATGCAGCTGGCCCCAAAAAAGCAATCGCCAGCACTTCGCAACGGAAAGCCTCCTCAGAGTTAAACGCAGCCCTTAACCCCCTTATTGAGTGCATCGTCGTTTGGATACCCCGGCGATACAGCAGACCTAACAACCCTTTCTCTGACATGCGACCCACCGTCTTAAAATATGAAATTTACCTCACCTTTAAGGCAGGCAGTGTTTTTGGCAGCGCGGCCAACAGCAAACAATTGATGGCACATCTTCGCATAACCCAGCCTTTTGCCATGACGCTCATCTCAAAACAGCCCTTAGTCTTGCCCAGGGTCGCCCGTCAATTGCGGCCAAGCCAAGCCCAATCAACACCATGCCAATAACGTATCGTCCGTGAAGCTGCTCACCCAGAATCAGCCAGCCCAAAAACGTTGCGGTGACCGGAACGAGAAAGGTCACTAGAGCCACGTTCGTTGCACCGGACGAAGACAGTATCCGAAAGTATAGAAGGTAGCCTAGGGCCGTGCAAAAAACGCCCAGGCAGACGACCGCCAGCCAAGTTTCAAGGCTTGGATTGGCAAGCTGATCTGGGCGCTCAGTGAGATAGCTCAGCGGCAACAGAATAATTGTGGCCGCTGTGACTTGACCGACCGCCGTACTGAAAGGGCTAACCCCGAGCGCTTTAAAGCGTCGACCAAAGACTGATGCGCAGCCATAGGAGATCGCGGCGCCCATAATGGCGAGTTGCGCAAGCGTTGTCAGGCTCATATTCAGGCCGAGTTCGGCCAACGCGTCGGCACCGATGAGCACCGCGACGCCGAATAGGCCCATCACAACGCCGATGACTTTCTGCGCCGTAATATATTCATCCACTAAAAAACCACCGGCAATCAGCACCGTAAACAGCGGTGTACTGGCATTAATAATGGCAGCGAGACCTGCCCCGATGTGGTTTTGACCCCAAACGATGAGGGAAAATGGGATCGCGTTATTGAGCAGTCCGAGCATCAAAAAAGCGCGCCAGAGCTTAAAGGATTTAGGCACGTCATAGCCCTTGATAAGCAAAACAGCCCAAAGGACGATCGCCGCAATACCAACCCGCAGCGTCACGATTGTTAAGGGCGGCAGCTCGCCAACGATCACGCCGATCAGAAAAAAAGAGCCGCCCCAGAGAAAAGACAATAGAAGCAGCATTGCCCAGTCTTTGGCATCCATCCTTTGGTTTATCAATGTCTTGTCTCCCATTTCAATGTTGGACGATGCAGCTGATCGATAGGCGAGGCCAAACCCACGCCGCACGCCGCCACCTTATCGGGGTTAGGCCCAAGTACTCGCCCCTTTTTCATCCGTAATCGGTTTACTATTCGCCCTGCTGACGATGACGACTCAAAAAGAAATCGAGCGTCAACGGCCAAGCATCAGCTTCACGATATTCATGGCCCATCTCCAAACGGCAATCGAGTGCCCGCACGTTTTGTCGTTCTCCAGGACAATAGGCCCGGCAATCAAATGGCGCAGGCGCATCGACTGGCGCCGCTACCGCGCCAACTCGACACCCGGATGCTGTAGACCAAGCGCGTATCGTCGCACTCGCGGACTCATAGAAATACCGATCGGTTTGATTGCTCGTAGTGGTGACGTCAAAATCATCCCAGGCACCGGGCGGATCGGTTTTATCTTTTGTTCCCGTGATTAAGAGCGCTGGCGGCAGGGGTCCGGCATTCGCCGGTGCCAAATACGATTCATGCGGCAACCCAATCCAAGACGCGATCGCCGCCAACTTATTGCCTAACCGAGGTTCCCGAGCGACATCCCAGACCAAGTTACCGCCGTTCGATCCCCCCATTAAGTACATCCGATCTGGATCGATACACTGTTCGGCTTCAAGCCGGGTCAATAAGGCCACTAAAAAATCAAAATCGGTATGAGGTTGCGTCTGACAGTGGGTCCAGGCGCAGGTCGTTATCGAAGCACTTGCCGCTTTACATGACGGGTATCGGTAATCCGGGGTGAGCCCAGGATCACAAATTGGCATCCCCGTCTCGGTCACGCCGGTTCCCGAGCCACTGAACGTCCACGAGTTATTGCTAAAGTCAGGCGCCCCACTGCCAAGCCCCCGCGGCGCCACCAAAACCACGCCTCGCGCGTTGGCCTTTTGGACAAGGACCGCCTGATCCAGAAAACTGTCCTCGCTCCCACCCCAACCATGCAACAAGAACACCACTGGATTGTGGGCTGTTGCTGAGTAGTTGGCCGGATAAACGATGCGAAAATAACGCTCGGTTGACCCCATTTGATGCGCCTGTAGACCATCCGTAAACTCAGGCCTATCACAACTTGCGTCGCTTAGCAGCGGCGCCAATAAAAATCCGACCATGGCAATCCCTAGCCAATGTCGCGACGAAGACAGGTTTAAAAAATTCGGCACATTTAATCCCATTAGGTTCGCGCTTCAAGCTGCAGCGTAACGATAGAACAGAAAGTTAGAAGGCCCGGTATGACGGTCGCATTTTATCCATAGGCGATCATACGTTAAATCGAAGACCTGGTAACGTCATCAGTCGCCCTGGCGATTTGGATATCCCTAGCAACGCAACAGCGCCCCGACACCGGGTAAACCCTCACCTCTACGGTTGGGTTCCTTCAGTCGATCGACGTTTCGCACTCGTTTAAAATTCCGTCAGACACATCGTCTAACGAATAAAACGTCAATATCGTTCCCGCTCTTTTGAAAATTCCTTGCCCCGAGGCCTTTCAGAGGCCCCCTGTTTCATTCGGCCCGATGCCTAAACCCTGAAAAGGTCCTCGATTAAAAACCTAAGAATTAAACGGTACGTTGACCCTTAACAACACTCTTCCAAGGCACCTTGGTCCTGCTTCTGAAAAAACACTCCTCACGCCGCCGTGACCTGACTCTCCGATCGCCGTCGCGTTACCGGACACCCCAAAAATTCTTCCTTTGAAAGTCTGCGCATAACCGGTTCTGTCGACAAAGCAGCGTTGCGTCTCGCCATGACCAATCGCGTAAATTCCACGATTTCCTGAAATTAAGTTGGTTGATTGCATGGTGATGCAACAACCCGTTGCGTACTTAACTTTAATGAAACAAAAGTTATGCCGCACAGGCCACCGCCAAATCAACGAAGGCTATAGGTTTTTAACCCGTTGCATTCATCTAAACAGAGAACAAGGCGGAATGAATTTGACTCTATCGCTAATATAAAGCGCTAGCCGTTCAATGCTGGCAGGCCATCCATCGGGGTTAGCCGTCTGCCTCCGGTCGCTCCGAAAAAGCGCGCTTTGTCACAAAGGGCCTGATTCTTCTCACGCCTTAAAGTTGAGCGTAGTCTACGCGGCAAAATATGCGACACTGGCCAAGGCCTATAGCCGCGTCTTTGAGTACATTGAGGTGGAACTTATGAATGCCGACCGAAAACGTGAACTGGTTTCGATGATGGCGTTGGACCAGCGGACACTCTCTGAACTAGCTCATCGGGGAGAGATCGGTCCCCATCAGCCCTATCATCCGGTGTTGCGCGAAATACACGAAAGCAATGCCAGGGCCCTGGCCGAGATTATCGAAGAGATTGGCTGGCCCACTATCTCAAAGGTCGGAGCACAAGGCGCTGAAGCCGCCTGGAACATTGTACAACACTCAGTCTCTGATACTGGATTCATGTCCGATTGTGCCGAGCTCCTGGAGGTCGCAGTTTCGAGTCAGGACGCTGAAGGTTGGCAGCTCGCATTCCTCAAGGATCGGCTGCAGACGATGTCGGGGGAAGAGCAAGTCTATGGAACTCAGTTCGACCAGGATGCCGAGGGTTGGCCGACGCCATTTCCAATCCGGGATCCGGACGGCGTCAACGAAAGGAGGCTGGCGCTGGGGCTGAACTCCATCGAGGAAAGGACCGCCGAGCTGCGTTTACGGGAAACGGCAAGACAGGCGGCAGTGTCACGAGCCAATGAAGAAGAAGGAGGAGGAGGATGGCCTGATGCAGATTTGTAAATTTTTCATACTGGGACTTATGCTATAGGATCAGTCCAGAGGGTAACGCTTGGGTCTGACGCCCCGTGTTGTCACAAACAGGACAAGATTACCCAGAAAATTTTGATCAACAATCCAGGAGCATAAAATGAACACTATATTGCTTAAAACAATTCTTCTCGTCGCCTGCGCGGGCCTTGCGAGTGCTGTGAACGCCGCAGAATCAAACGTAATCAATCTGTGGGAATGCAGCGTTAACGACGGCATGTCCATGACGGACGTCGAAGCTGCAAACAGCAAATGGGTAAAATTTGCCAATGCGACGGTTAAAGGTGGCAATATCCAAAGCTACATCATGAAACCCCTGGTCGGCCAATCAGAAACCTTCAAATATGCCGACACTTACCCCAGTCTCAGCGCGTGGGCTACCATGAGCGAAATCGATAATGAGGCAATAAACGCGATTGAAAAGGAACTCAACGAGGCCGCAACCTGCAGCGCGAACACCCTGCACCGCTCAACGCCGAGCTGATAACCTTCAGCAAAAGCTTCTTGTTAAAAGGCTGCCCGCAAATGGCGCGCTCGTTGTGCCAGCAGCCTGGCCAATGTTTGCGCCAGTGATGGCAACGCCCTGGGACTCAGGATTCTAACAGGCCATTTCGAGCCGTCGTCTCGGCATCGAACCCGATCGGATGCCCGCTGATTTCATGAAAACCTGACCTCACAGCGTCAGCCTTGGCTGAACCCGGACAGGGCATGGCGCTAACGCCCACTGGCCCGTTCACTGGACTCATCCCACCCACCATCAGCCCCTTAAACGCTGTAGTAGGTTGGCGATGGCCGAGAAACCGGCACCTCGATCGCGGCGCCGAAAGCATCCCATCCCTGTTTAACCCCGGTGCAATCATTAAGCGGTCGCTCACCTGAAATTTGCCAAGCCATCAATATACGCTCGGCACCTCGCGAGAACTCCAACAAGTAGCAATCAGCAGCCGTCTCATGCTTTTTGACAAAAATTGCATCCCCCAAAAGGTGGAGGAAAAACTTCAGCGCTTTAAAGGCGGGCCGCGGCTCAAAATCGTTCTGATCATCAACCAAACCGTAACCGCGCGCGGACAGGCGCCACCAGTAAACCTCTTGGACATGACCGGAACAAACTGTCAGCGCTAAGAACCGAAGCATGAAATTTGCATAATCTAGCTCGGTCTCACCCAGCTTCTCCCGACGCCAGTCCGCTTTCTCGTAAGTCCCTGTAATGGGTGAAAAGAGGCCCGCGCCCTGAATCGGCCAATTTACCTCGGAGATAATAACGTTACTCTCGACTCGATTCGACCAATCTGCAATCGCCTTTAAAAGCGCTGATTTCTCTAAAGTCGAGAATCCACCCTGTTTGTTTTCTGGCGCGCCCCGGCGATCCACATAAAGCAGATGCGAGAGTCCGTTCAACCGCAAACCTTTGGGTAAATCCGCTAACGCTGATAAAACCGCTAAATATTCAAAATCAATACAGGCTGGGCCGACAAAACGAACATTGGGATACTCCTCCTGCAGCTCAAGTACTGGGCGCATCAAATCCTTAAAATCGCGACGGGTCCATATGCCCCATTTGGAACGATTTTTCGCATGGGTTACCTCAACCTGGCTTACCTTATCGCCAACCGCGCCGACCACGGTCCTAAGGAACGATCGCCATGAAACAGGATTCAAGACAGCCTGCCGATCCTGGAGGACCGCCACCATTACGGGAATGTTTTCAAGATGCAATCTTTCAATCAAAGCAATCCCAGCGTGCCAATCTTCTGGCGTCTCGTGATGACAAAATCGCACCAGAACCGGCGGGTTGCCCAAGGCCTTGAGCAACGCCCATTCTTGCTCGATATAGTCACTCTGAGGGTGCAGGGCAATGCCAAAACGATTCTTCAAGACAACGGGTTTTGAATAGCTCGCCGCCACCAAACGACGATATCGCAGGTACAGCGACGGAACGGCAATGATGCCTCTCAACAAGGTTAAAAAGATATCGCCCATATTGCGGTGCCGACGTTTTTCTGCTCTATCGAGCACGACCGTTGGTTGAGCCGTTTTTTCATCCCACAACCATAGATCCTTTTCTGAGGGGTAGGGAGAGGCTGGCACCTTCTGCCTCAGACGCCTCAAGAACCGAATAGGATGACGCCAGCGACTTCTTCGACGATGTCCCCAAAACCGTCGGCGCGCTTTTTCCTCAAGAGACGCTAGGGCCTCTGGTAAGTTCTGATGATTGTTATAAATCATCTTGAATATCTCAAGATACCCCCCTGGCAGGGCAATCCTCGCGAGATCATGCGCCCGCTCGCGATTCCCTAACGGCGCTGAAGGATACTGACTACGATTTAAATCAATAAATAACGGGGCCAACCATTCACCCGCGGGCGACTTTGGCAGGAGAATGTTTTGGTTTCCCAAGTCACCATGCATAAATCCCGCCTCATGCAGCTTGCGTAGCGCAGGCGCGACCTTGTACAGCAGGTCCATCATCCCGGCGTTGTTATGCTCTTCTTCATAGACATGTATCAATGCGTCTCTAAAACAAGGTGCCGCCACATGGACACACAGATAATAACTTTCGACCAAGCGTCCACCATCCCAGCGGTCCAGCCATGCAATCGGCTCCGCTGTGCCCAGTTCCTTCTGATATAAAAACTCACCGGCATTATAGGAACGCGCCGCTTTTGACTCATTGCGATGATCAAACCAATCTTTAAAAAAGGACTGGCGGCCAAAAACCTTAATCGCAACGCCTACCGCTTGACCACCAATCACAAGATCAGTCTTCAGAACCTGATCGCGCCCATCAGAAAGCGGAAGCACCTGACCCGCATCAAGCCATTGCGGCACAGAAGACAACTGACCCATCAATTCAGACGGATCAAAGCGGCTCGAAATTTTGCCGACATATCGGCCAAACGTCGTGGTCATGACGATTTACTGAGGCTGTTTGAAGCGTTCACTACTTGATCCCATTTGTTCTACCGCTTTGGCCATGCTGAGTAGTTTGTGGTCTTGGTACATCGGTCCAACAAGTTGTATGCCGAAGGGTAAACCATTGCTGTCTAAACCGGCGGGTAATGAAACCACAGGATGGCCCGTGACCGTAAGTGCTGAGGTTAGATGAAGCCACGCCATATAGTTCTCAACGGGCCTGCCGTCAATCTGCTTTGGGTAGGCTAACGTCCAGGGAAAGGGTTGAACTGACACACCGGGGGTGATTAATAGATCATAATCTTGAAATAACGTTTGGCACTTACGAATTAACAGCAACTGACGATGTCTCGCTTTGGCGATCGCCGTCATGCTGGTCTTTTCTGCGGCGCGGTAGGTCGCCATGACATTGGGATTAAAGTCTTCCGGCCAGGTTCCAGCTTGTTCAAAGTATTGCGTCACGAAAACGTCCTGACGCAGATGCCAATCAACATCCGGGGCATCGGTTAAATCAATATCATGCCAGTCGCAGCGTTTAAACCAGGCTGCCATCGCGTTAACCCTTGATCTAAATAACCCTCGCGTTTCGTTGGAAACCAGTAACCCACCAAGATCGGCCGTGACCGCAACCTTGAGCGATGAAGGGTCTATGTCGTCAAGTTTGGCAAAACGACTCGCATCGAGCGGAAATGCCATGGGGTCCCTCTCCCCACCATGGGTTCGATCCGCGATCACTGACAACATTAACCCTGCATCGGTTACATTCCTTGCCAAGGGCCCCTGCAAACTATAGTGCGTAGAGGGCGTCCTCCTTTCTTCATTCGGCACGGTTCCCGGGGTGCAACGAACCCCCACAACGCCACAGAAACTGGCTGGAATCCGTAAGCTGCCGCCGTGATCTGATCCGGTCGCGAGGGTCACCATTTTAGACGCAACGGCGACGGCGGAGCCGCCACTGCTACCGCCACAGGTGAGTTCTGGATTATAAGGGTTGCCGGTCGCGCCGAAAACGGGGTTGACCGTGTTCGCACCAATACTGTATTCGGGAATGTTGGTTTTTCCGATAATAATGGCGCCGGCATGACGAAGTCTTGCAACAATCCCGGCATCCTCAAGTGGCACATCATTAAGGTGTAGCGCGCTACCCAGGGTCGTGCGAAGGCCCTTGGTTCGCTGGTTATCCTTTATCAAGATCGGTAAGCCCGCAAGCGGCGGCATCGGCTCACCCCTTGCCAGCCTTTGTTCGATGACCTCGGCTTGGTCTCTAGCGCTTTGACTTGCAAGGGTGATCACGGCATTCAACGTTGGATTCAGTTTTTCAATCTGGCGGAACGTGGCATCGAGCACATCGAGCGGTTTAAGTTGCCGCGCTCGAATCGCCTTGAGAACTTCCGTTGCGGTCAGATCCATCACAGCGATGACTTACTCCTTTAACGATGAAATTAACATAGTCGCTTGACCTAGGGAAATTTCAGGTCGTAAGCTCGACGGATGAATCGATCAATTGTTGTCACAGGTGGGGCGTCGGGCATTGGGGCGGCGATTGTCTCGAGACTCATCGACCAAGGTGCATCCGTGATTAGCATTGACCTGTTGCCCCCAAAGCACACGCAAGCAAAGTTTGAAGCTTGCGATCTCAGTTCGGAGCAGGCGATCAATCAATTGGCGGGGGTCTTACCAGACCGGCTAGCGGGATTGATTTGTGTTGCAGGGGTCGGGCCAGAGGCTGCATCGCCCGAGCAGATTATGCGGATTAACTTTCTGGGACTCAGGTATCTGGTGTTGCAGCTCATGGATCGACTGCAGACGTCCGCTGGGATCGTAACGGTCGCGTCGAGCGCTGGTCGCGATTGGGCGGAGAACCAAACAGCGGTTGCGGGTGTGCTTGGTACAGAGGACTTCAAGTCGGGTCTTCTCTGGCTGGCGCAGAATCCTGGGGATTGGCGCGCCAACGCCTATAAATTTTCTAAACAGTGTGCCGCAGCGTTCACCTATCCTGCCGCCGTCAAAGCGAAGGCCCACGGCACGCGCATTAATTGCATTAACCCCGGCATTACCGAAACACCGTTGTCAGCAAGCTTCAGACGAATGCTCGGCGCGGCGCAGTATGATGACATCGTTCGGCAAAGTGGCCGAACCGGTCAGCCCGAAGACATTGCTGGGCTTGCGGTGTTTTTGGCAGGCGCTGATGCCGCTTGGATCAATGGCGTTGAAATAACAGTCGATGGCGGTTATCACGCCCGTAAAATAGCGATCTAAGCGCCAACCGTCGCGAGCGACACCGCCTTGTTCAGTGACGGATATCCCCGCTCGGGCCGCGTTCGCCATGCACGAGGCGGTCCAGTGCCTTTTGAGGGTGCCGGCCATCAACATAACCCATGAACGGCGGATGAATACTGTAACCAATCAATTCTCGTAATCGCGTAGAAAAACCAGCGGCAAGCGCCGGTGGTGTCCCAAGCATCATATTTTCAAGCGGTCTGACCCAGCCAGGACTATATTGAGGCGTCAAAATCAGTCGCTTATCCTGAGAATGATTCGCGCCGCCTCGGTGAAACAAAGTCCCTTTGGCCAGCATTAAAGCGCCAGCGCGCAAGCAGATTGTGCGGGACCCCTGGGTATTCGGCCCTTCCATGGGCCCCGGTCTTGATTTATTTGGCTGAGCGGTTGCCATCATTTTAAGGCCACTGGCGGTCGAGTCGTCCCACCGATGACTTCCTGGGATGACCTGGGTCGCACCATTTTCTTCGGTGGTATCGTCGATCGCCCAAAAGGCACTCAATTGAAACGGTTGTCGGGGCCGAGCCATGCGGCAGTGATCATCGTCGGCGTGCCAAGGCTGAACCGTTTCTCCTGGGTGTAGCTCGATGGCAAGGAACGCGGAAAGTATCGTACTTCGACCAAATTCGGCTTCGGCAAATGCCAGTGCTAATGGGTGCGTTGCGAGTGCTTGAAAAACATCGCCTTTGGTCAGAAGCGCGTATTCTCGAAAAGAACGATAGCCTTCGAAATTGTTTCTCCCAAAACGCTGCGGGTCAAAATAAGGTTTTAGCGCGGTATGAACCCGATTTAAGGTGTCTGGGCTAAGGACATTGTCGAAGATGACGTAGCCGTCTTGGTTAAAGGCCTGCCATTTGTCATCAAACGAGCTATCTCTGAAAAAAGGCTCGATTTCAGCTAAACGCTCAGGCGTCGGATAGCGCTGATCAATATTAAACATAGGCTCGCCGTGAATTGGCCACGATAACGAGTAAGTTAAACGAAAATGTTTGTTCGCAACAGCGGTAGATGCTTGGCCGAATCAGGGGCCCGCGTGCGGGTGGATTCGCTTAGGATCGGGTTACGAGCCAGCCGTTAAGCACTGACGCGGGTAATCGCTTTTGCGGGCTGCCTGAATCACGGGCATCGCCCGCCTCGGCTAGCGCGTTGAACGGATCATCGCTGCCGGCTCTGCAAGGTCGATCCATGACGGCGCTTTGCCTTCTATGAACCGACCGTCCTAAGCGAGTCGAGGGATCACGCGGCCAATGATGCCCTTGTCGTCCTGTTTCCAGATGCTGGCGGGCCGCTCCGTTGAGACGATGACAACAAAGCCCTTTGCGCGACCGTGTCTAGCCCCCGTCCTGAGGCCTAGAGTGCGGGCTTTTTCTCTGCTAGTGTTCAGCCAAAGACCAATCACACGGTTGGGTCTAGTGCAACGCAAAACTGGAGATCCCTGAATGTCCTATTTGAGCTTATCCGTTCTGATGGCCGTGCTTATTTTAAGCGCCGCCTGCTCACAAGATGCTCCTGACGTCGCGCGGTCGCAAAGCGTAACTGAAGCCGATGAGCGCTCCGCCTTGGCCGAGGCCTCGGGCCTCTATCAACCCAGCGTTGCGACCGAGTTATTAGATTGCCAATCCAGCGCTGACATGACCGTGCACTGTGGTTACCAGAATCCAGAAGATTTGGTTGCGCTGCCGGGCAATGCGTTTCTTATCGTCAGTGAAATGGGCGAATTTTTAACCGATGCGCCCGGCAGACTTTCACTGCTGAACCTGGTTTCTGGCAAAAGAGAAACACTCAACATTGCCTGGTCAGCCACTGCTGCCAAGCGGGGCGATGTTGCTTGCCCGGCGCCCGACGTCGCGGCCTTCAGCCCCCACGGGATAGACCTCATCACCCTCAACGAGGGGCCGTTACAACTTTTGGTTGTGAATCACGGTGGCCGAGAATCCATTGAATTTTTTGAACCGATAGAAAGCAATGGCATCTGGTCTCTTGCTTGGCAGGGTTGTGCCCTGCCACCGGGCGATCCCTTCATCAATGATGTCGCAGGCTTAGACGATGGTGGTTTCTTAATCACCCACATGTGGGATAAAACAACCGCTTTCGATGAGGTGGCGCGTAAATTGTTTGCCGGAGAATCAACCGGCTGGGTTTACGAGTGGCACCCAGCGCAAGGCTTTACAAAAGTGCCTGGCTCAGACGACTTAATGCCCAACGGGATCGCGGTGAGTCATGACAATACCAAAATGTTTGTGAACATCTATTTCGGCGACAAAACCATAAAAATTGATCGCGCCAGCGCGGTAAGAGAAGGCGAATTCTCGGTGCAACAACCGGACAACATAACGGTCGATGACGAGGGAAATCTTTGGGTGGCCTCGCACAAAAATGACCCGATTGGTCAAACCTGTGCGTTAGTGACCCAAGGCCCCTGTCTTTTGCCCTATGAAATTATTAAGGCAGACCCCACCACAATGACAACCGAAGTGGTTCAGGCTCAAGATGGCGCCCCGATGGGCTTTGCCACCGTCGCGCTTAAAGTCGGTGACCGGCTCTATCTCGGCTCGGCGCATGGCGACAGAGTGGTCAGTTCCGCTGCGCATTGAGCGTTGCCTGCGCACGCACTCAAGATCGATCGGTATTGTGCGGATCCGATGTGTTAACAGGGCGTTTCGAGCAGTCGCCTGAGCCGCCATTGACATTGGGGGCCCCTAGGTCATGCCAGGGTGAAGCTGCAGACTCTCGCGGTGACACCCGGCCAGAGCGTGCAGCTAAAGTCTCACGCCCGGCGCCTCTCGCGTGCCGTTTGTTGTTAACGGCGGCGGCTTTTAGGACAAGACATTCTCATCGAGCGCCCCACACTAAACCGAACAACCGTCACGCCATCCAAGCTGCAGCAGAACCGATAGCCTTAGCACGCGCGAAAAGGCATGGCATCCCAAGCCGATGCGATCAACAACGAGCGCAATACCCGTGTTCAGCAGCTCAACCCTTATGACCATCAAGATGGCGCTCGCATGCATTCGTTGGACCACACACTGGCCAGATGATAAATCCACAGCCAATATACGGTTAAGCCGCGCCGGCCGATGGCCTCTTCGCCTTAGCTGAGCACTTGCAGCGTTCGATCGATAAACCAGTAGGTTGCAAGACCACCGATCAAGTAGACCGGCAGGGTTATCAGGGATCGTTTAATCCGAAGATCGAAATGTCTAAGCGCAAAGATCAAAGCGAGTGCGCAGGCGATAATGGCCAGTTGACCCGCCTCAATACCCACATTAAATAGCAACAGCGCCATGAGCACACTGTCCTCAGGTAGGCCGATTGCAGCCAGGGCGCCGGCAAAGCCAAGCCCGTGTAGCAAGCCAAAAACGAACGTCATTACCCAGGGTTTCTGGTGAATTAGCGAATCGCCCTCACGCAACGTTTCAGCGGCCAGCAAAACAATGCTCAGGGCAATTAGCGCCTCGACTGGGCGCTGCGCCACCGAAACGACATTCAGTGCAGACAACCCCAGGGTGATTGAATGCGCGACCGTAAAGCTGGTGATGACTTTAACCAGATTCCGCCAACCACTGAACCAGTAGAGCAATAGCAGAACAAAGACAATGTGGTCAAAACCGAAAAACAGATGTTCCATACCCAGCATGAAATAAACCGGCGTTGAGGCGCCACCGGTAATTGTGACCCTGGGTTCCCGACCGTTGACAAGAAAGGTCTGCTTACGCCCATCAAGATTGTCGAGCGTGATTAGGGTATCGATCAGGGTATTTTTGAGTCCAAGAATTTCAATCGTGTTGATCGCCTCTGTACAGGCCAACGTGAAGGATTGCTGAAGCACCGACAAACTTGTCCGCGATGCTGTCGACGTTGCATCACAGTTGGTTTCGACCGTGAGATTCAAAAACCGGCCTTGAACCTGCGGTTGTTTGAAGATTGCTCGGTATTGCAGTTCAGAGGTCTGTTTGATCGAAAGCAGCGCTGGGCGAATTTCATGGGCTAACGAAACCGGCGCGGTCGTCAACAGCCACACAACCAAAAATTTACCGATATTCAACGTCATACTGATCGAGTAGATCTTGATAATAGTGCTTTAAGGACTGCTCCCGGCGCGCTTGGATCAGATCGCTCAGCACCTGGCTTTTGATCGCTGCCAGCGGCGTTGCCGCTTCAGGGGCCAACAACTGCAGGCGCACCAGGTGGTAACCAAAGGTACTGGTAATGGGCCCGACCCATTGCCCCTGGACCAATTGATCAAGCTGCCCGGTGAAGGCCTCACCGAAAGTCGAGGTGAGTTCTCGTTTGCTTTTATTGATTACGCTACGGGGTAGTAAGGCACTTTCACCGAGTAGTTGCCAGTTAGCCACCTGATCCAGTTTTGTCTTGGTTAATGCCAAATCAGAACGGTTGCTAAAGTAGACCTGCGACAGGGAGTAGCGCTCAGGCTGCGTATAGTTCGCAATTTTGCGCTCGTAGTAGCGCTTTACATCGTCCTCGGTGAGGGTGCTTTCATCAACCTCTTGCGCCAGAAACCCCAGCTTCTGCACTAGGCGTCTGCGGATGATGGTGTCGTCTTTATCCAAACTCAGTCTCAGGGCTTCTCGATAAAACACCTCCTCGCGAAGCCAGTTTTGGACGAGCGCATCCAGTTCTTCATCGCTGGGCGCAACGCGCATCTGGGCTTCCCAGAGGTTGGCTATCTGGGTTTTGACCGCATCATCCACCACAATGAGATCCGGCGCCGTGAACTGATCTGCGGTAAAAAGCAGTGCGCCGATCAGCGCGAACCAAACTAGCGGTTGCTTCATTTGGCTGCTGGGGTCAGCCAGATAGGTGATGACCAGGCTCGTTCCTGAATCGTTTGATGCAGGTCCGCGCGCGGCGAAACCCCTGCACGAATGGCATCCCAGGTCGACCAGCGACAGGTTGGGTTTTCCAGAACCCGGGCATAATAAAAGGCATGGTGGGCTGGATCATATTGGGGATCGTGCCAAACCGTTTTCATTTCGGCGGCCCCAACGCCAACGGTAATTGCGCAATCGCTGGTATCAACGCTTGCCCCATTATCCGGACAACGATGGGTGATTGGGTCGACCGTACCGCCGTCGGAGCACGCGACGTCAAAGACCGCTTCGAAATGTTCATTGTTAACCGTCCAGCCTTTCACAATCTGTAATCGTTGCAGTTTGGCAGACTTAACATCCTGACTCGCCCAGGCGATAAACCCAGGTATTTTGTCTGCCTTCGCCAGTAAATCTGACCCCATCGCAACGCCCTTTGCATAAGCTTGGGTCAGCATATCCTGGTCGTTCAGCATGTCCGCCTCAAAGCCAAATCCAGCGAAGAGCCGGAGCCTAATTCTGGGCCCCGAGGTTGCAAAGGTTTCTTTTCGACGCAGCGCATCGTAAATCGCATCGCGGTTATTCCCATTTGCCCAAACGCCGGTCAAGCCCGAAGCCCCCCAGGTTTCAAAGGCACCCGAAACATAGGGCTTGCCGTCAACTTCCTGGATTCGTGAAATTGTGGACGCTTCGAGCAATTTGACGGTCTCGGCAGCCAATGGCGTCGCGCCTCGGAGCACACCATTTGAGTCAAGCAATCCCGCTTTTGAAAAATAGTCTGCCTCATTGTCCGAGGTTGCACCGGTATGCGTATCGGACGAACCAATAAAGCCAAACTTATACGGGTTTGATATACCTTTATCTTCAAAGACTAAGCCATTCAGCAGGGCCTCTCGCGCATAAGAGCCTTTGGGCTCGCTGGGTAACGTGGTCGCTATGCGGTAGGGCATAATTTCGAAATCAGCCCATTCATCTGAATCGGAAAGCATTGGATGGGTTTCAGAGGTGCCTTTTATTTGCGTAATCTCGACTAACGGCTCGTTCCGAAGACGCTGCTGCGCATAACGGTCATCGATGGGATTGCCCGCCCAGTCTTCAAGCTTAAACATTTGGCCATTTGAGCCGTTTGAATTGTGCGGGATCGCAAGGGCTTCGATGCCTTGTTCCCGAAGGTCATCCATCCAATCCCAAAGCCCTTCAGGATTTTGACTATGAAAACGGGAAAACGGCATTGTTGGTAATTTATCAGCGCCTTTGAAAATAACGTTGCGATGCAGGTTGCCCCGGTCATCACTGGACGAGGTATATTCGTAGGCCACAAAGGTTGTGAAGGTGCCAGGCTCATTGTAGGTTTGTGCGGCCTTAACAATATCCGACCAGGCATCGCGGCTAATATCGTTCACCGACTCGACCGGGATTGAGCCGTCACCGATTCCCCTTAACGTGTTTGGCAGAAAGGTGGAAAACGCACTGATCCTCGCCGGGACACTCTCCGCATTCAGATTCGACGGTGCATTAAGGTTATGCAAATTTTCGACATAGGGCTGTTTGGAGAACGCTTTAGTTGTGTCTGCCGCCTCTTGAACGACACCCAAAAACATTGCGTGATCCGTTACCGCATAAAAGTCTAGGGGATCCCTGAGTTGAATATCGTAACCAGCAGGGTGCTTGATGGCGCCGCCTTTGGCATAACGATACGCATCAGTCGGTGTGGCGAGCGTCCCAAAGGCGAAGGCGTCAAAGGAATAGGCTGTGTGAACATGCAGGTCACCAAAGTAGGCCTGTCGATTGGCATTTTCCGCCGGATCTCCGACCATCACATCTCTCGGCATCACCAACTGCGCGCCGCCGAAACGACTTGGCGCCGGTGCCTCGTCGGTTGCCGCCGCACCGGCCAGGACCTCCGCATTATTAGCGGATGCGGCCTCAAATTCAGGTTCGACCGAACAACTCGTTACGAGCGTTAAAGTGCTCACGCCAAGCAACAACAGTGACCAGGCGGGGGAAGATTTGCGGCTAGAACGGTATTTCATTTGCGACTCCATTTTTAATGGCTTGTTTTTATGAGCCTTAAGACCTGAATGCCCGGTGATCCGCCGCCGTCAAGGGCATGACCCGATGCCAACATTTTTCAGCGCTGTGCATTGCCCGCCTAATCCAGCGATCACACCGCCAAACAGACTGGCACGTTCATCAGAGGCCCTGATTCCATTAAGCTCATTAAGATGACTCAGGTCAATACCGGTTCAAAGCGTTCAGGTGATGATCTGGCGCCGCGCCAGCGCAAAACCGAAGATCGGCTAAAGCGGTCTGCCCCACCGATCCGTGGTCGTTGCTTGCAGCAAGGGCTGCGTCCCTGCTGGCCGCGCTTGCTGAGGCGAGCCTCGATGTTTCAGCAGCCGGCTTGAATCAGGTTTTTCATCAACTGGGAACGACAAAGCCTGGCCAGTGCTTGCAGCGGCAGTTTGCTGGCCAGAAAGGCGATCCAGCCCCGGCATATTCTCTGAAGCAGCGAGCAATGCGAGGACCCGAACGAGGCCGTTCACACCCACGGAAATTGAACGGCGCTGCCGCCGCCCCGCCGCTCTCAGGCTAACCTTCCAACTTATAGATCCGCTTAACATTACCGCCCAATACTTTTTCACGCGTCCCCGCTGGCAGCGTTTGCGCATACCGCGTCAGGTCGTCAACCCAGGTATGGGGGTGATCGGGGTGCGGATAGTCCGTTGCCCACATAAAACACTCATCGCCGACATGGGCAATAATATGCGGCGCCGTGGTCTCATCCGGATCACCCGAGATGAAACACTGCCGCCGGAAGATGTCCGCCGCGCTGGTGCGTTTGATATTCAGCGAGTCGCTATAGGCATCCATTCGATCGAGCATCGCGCCAATCCAACCGGAGCCTGCTTCCAGAACCCCAAGACGAAGGGTTGGAAAACGCTCGAGCGTGCCGAGTGAAAAGAACGAAATCAGCGCTTGCTGCACAATCGACCGCAGCCATATTGCCTCACCCCAAGCGCGCCCTTCCCGTGGCCAGTCAAAGATTCCGGCGGCGGCGGCATGCGGCGTAAACGTTGGGTGAATCGCGAAGGGCACATCCAGCTCAACACATTTGGCAAACAGGGGGTCATGAACGCTTGCGCCGTGAATCACCCGATTATGATTAAACGGGTTGACCCAGGCACCCCGACAGCCGTCTTTCACCGCGCGCTCGAGTTCCCGCACGGAGCCTTCAACATCCAGCAACGTTAGCTGTGCAATCGGCACCAGTTTGCCGCCAGAGTCGCGACAGAAGTCTGCAATCCAGCGGTTATAGGCCCGGCAATAAGCGAGGCTCAGCTCAGGATCCGTTAATTCAACTTCCCACAAGAGCCCAAGGGTTGGATACAACAGACAGTATTCGAGATTCTCTTGTTGCATCAGTGAGAGCCGATCTACTGCGTTGCTGGCGCCAAACGGAAAGTTATCCGCGTAACGGCGATCCGGGCTTGGGCGCATATTCTCTTCACCCATCGCACCGAGCAACCCCAGCGAGCCCTTCCGGGATCGCTGGCTGGGCTGACCATCGATCTCAAGGTATTCGTAACCGGCATCATCCACCTGGATTCTTAAGGCGCGGGCACGGTATTTTTCTTCCAGATAGGTTTCCCAGAGATCGGGTGGCTCTAGAATGTGTCCGTCGGCATCGACTGTACCGTCATAGGGAAAACGTTTTATCTCATAAGCCATCGTTGATTTGTCCTTTTCTGTTTGAAGCACAAAATTCGTAATGATTTAGGGGGCCGCATTCCACTGACGACTTCAAGACACTATCATGCAAGATCGACGCACAATCAAGGTGGTGAGATGGATAGGAAAGTAGCCGTTGTGGGTGGCAGCGGCGTGGTGGGTCGCGCCATACTCGAAGATTTAACCGCAGCCGGCGTGCCCTATGTCGCGCTGTCGCGCCGCCCGCCGGATCTGCCAGACAGTCACTTCGTGCCACTCGATCTTAACGATCCCGCGCAGTGCCAAACAGCCGTTGTCTCGCACCTGAGCGACGTCACCCATGTAGTGTACGCGGCGCTGTACGAGCAGCCTGGGCTGATTGCCGGCTGGCAAAATGAGGAACAGATGCAGCAAAATCTCGCCATGCTATCGAACCTGCTGGCGCCGCTTTCCAAGCACAATAAGCCGCTTCAGCACATCACGTTACTGCAGGGTACCAAAGCGTATGGCGCCCATGTGGCCCCCATGACGATACCCGGGCGCGAACGCGAAGCACGCCATCCCCACAAAAACTTTTACTGGCTGCAGGAAGATTTGCTGCGCGAGCAAGCCGCCCAACACAACTGGGCCTTCACGATCTGGCGACCCCAAATCATTTTTGGGCATGCCCTGAATGCGCCAATGAATATGCTGGCGGCACTCGGCGCCTACGCCGCGCTGCAGTCGCACCAGGGCCTCAGCCTAAGCTACCCCGGCGGACCATCGGGTGTTATGGAGGCCATTGACGCCGATATGCTTGCCCGAGCAATCCGCTTCGCCTGGTCCAACGACGCGTTCTTAAACGAAACCTTCAACATTACCAATGGCGATGTTTTCAGGATGCAGGATATCTGGCCGACCTTATGTGACATTTTCAATCTGGAAGCCGGACCCGCGGCGCCTCGCTTACTGTCAGAAACCTGCTACGACCAGGAAACCATCTGGGCGTCGATTGTTGCGCGTCACGATCTAAAACCGCACAGTCTTCGCCAGGTTGTTGGGGACAGCTTTTTCTATGCGGACGCACTCTTGAATGCGGGCGGCACCCAACCTCCACCGCCGTCATTGCTGAGCACCATCAAGTTGCGGGAAGCCGGATTTGCTGAATGTGTCGACACCGAGGTCATGCTGCGCCGCTGGTTTGCCAAACTTCAAGATCTGGCGATACTGCCGAAGGCGCGGGTGTAAGCAAATTTCAGCTTTGAATCGTCCTGAGATCTACGCGATGGGAATAGGGACCTAGCTGATGCCACAGAAATGAGGGTTATGCTGATCGTCGTAGCCAAACCGGTTGCGGACTTTTCGAACACAATTAATTACAAAGGCCGTAAGGAAAGAGATAGACTCATCACTTAATCCGAAAATTTTACGATCAAAGAATTCCGACTATGTCATCTAAAACCTGTTTAGTATGGGTCGCAGCCCTCATCCTCACATCGGCACTGCAAATTCAGGCAAGCTTGCTGGATGGCACGGCGACAACGACAAACCTTAGAACAGGCAACTGCAACATCAGCGAAGCAGAAATGCACTTCGCCATTGACGAGGCCTTCGGCGAACCCTTACTGACGTCTTCCCTGAACTGGAAAGCTGGCGCCAAAACATCGATCAATTGCCTCCCAGAAAAATCCTTAATATGGATTGAACTGCAGACCAGTACTAATGATCCATACTTCATACGATTCAATCCGAAAATCGGTGCTAGTGGAACCAGAGGTCAAGAAACAACCGCCTCACCAAACTGGAACCAGTTACTCTGCACCACGACAGGCGACAACGCGCTTTGCCTGTCGCAAGACGCCGCCAAAAAAATATTAGAAGAAAAACCAAAACTTCGGTCCCTGAAAATTAGATCCAGAACCCAATTAGCCCTCTTAGATCAATCCTCCGCTTCAGAGGAGAAGCCCCAAAGTAAAGTGCCTAACCAATTCAGTCGCAACTTTGAACAACAGCTGCTAGAGAAGATCGACAGTGTCTTGAATCAATCCACCCCCGAACCCTCAGCACCACCCGTCCTGCCGGAGTCTGTGGATTCTGGGACGGACGCCCTAGCGCAGGGAAATGCCACACCTTCAGAATCTTTGTTAACAAATGATGTTCCGAAAAACATTCAGGATGTTGCCGGACATATTGCTAATCTCATGTCCAAAGATCTTGCCTTTTATACTGTTCGAGGTGATTCCTGCGCATCTGAAAAATCGGTTTTTCAGATGCTAACAAGTACAACCGTCTGTGGCTTGAGCTTCAGCAGCAAAACCAGCTTCGATTTTCTTTGTGCAGATGACCAGATGCCGCAGCCCGTTATAACGGATCACGCTATACAGTTTGATTTAGCGGCAGATAATCTGAGCAAACCGCTCATTCGGGTCTCTTCCGAAGGCTGGGCTTCTCTCTTACTGTCTAAGGCAGAAACATCCACTGGCTTGAGAGCCGGGCAGAAGACGTCAGCACAGTTTCTGTTAAGCAGCCAGAACAACAAAATAGAAGCCCTGTCATCGCTGGCCAGACAACTCATTGTTCTGCAGGATTACTGCCATACAACGCGCTCCTGATAATCTACACCCTTGTCTACAAAAAGAATTCGCAGTATTTTGTTAACGTTACGTCAATTGCTAAGTTGGCGGGCCACATTGTCAAACGAGGAGCGACCAGCATTAAACGAAACCTATCTATAGCCAGCCTCTTTTTATTTTACCTGCTGGGCACCACGGTGGTTCATGCCGAGTCAAACACGATCAGTGAAGGCCTTCCCCTGGAGGTTCAAATGGATCTGCATCTGAGCGAACTTGGCAGATTGCTACAAATCGATGATAGTGGCGGTATCATCGATCTAATCGCCCGAATGCGAGCCCTGGATACCCAAATTCCCGATGCCCTTTATTTCCTAGAAGCCACGGCGCTGCATAAGACCAACGATTCCTTGGCAGCTCAAGATCGATTATTACGCTATTTAAAAAATACCGGACGCGAAGGTCGGTACTATGATCAAGCCACCGAGTTACTGCTAAGCGTCAGAGAGAATGCGGCAAGACAAGAAACCGCGCGTCAGGAAAAAGCCGAAAGAAACCGGCGACAACAGGTTGAAGCCGAGAAAAAGGCGCAGTCTTTAAGGACCCGAGAAGCCCAGAGGCTGTTGGCCCAGGTCGGCTTTCCACAAACTCATGAGTCAGGGATTTTAGATCAAGTCACGCGCGAAGCTCTGGCCGTCTTTCAGGTCCGCAAGAACCTACAGGTTAATGCCGAGATCAATCGGGAAACAATCGAACAACTCAGGACATCTGTGCCGGGGTCTGATGACTGCGATACCCTAGCCTACAGAGCCCGACGGCCAACCGAAATTAGCATCAAACTATCCGATATAGCCCATCAACTCGCCGTACCGGCATGCAATAAAGCCCTTCGACTTTACCCCGATGCCGCCAGGTTTCAGATCCAGTATGCGCGCGCATTACTCGCAGCAGGGCGCGCCAGTGATGCTAAGTCTGCGGCGGATAATGCGGCGCGCCTGGGCTATCTCGGCGCCATGCATCTGCTCGGCGAAATCTACGCAGACGGCGGACTCAGTGATGAGGGTGAAGCCGATGAGGAAAAGGCCCTGCAATGGTTCCTGGATGCTGCAAATAGGAATGACCCGGAAGCTCAACTGAGCGTTGCCGGATATTATGAAATGGGTAAAGGCGGCCTAAAAAGAAATTCATCGATGGTCGTCGAATGGCAAACCAAGGCCGCAGCGCTTAATTACCCCCCAGCACAGGTCATCCTAGCCAAACGCTATACGAGCGGTTCCGCTGTGCGCCGAGACTATGACAAGGCAATGAAGCTATTAATGGGGGCCATCGATCGTAATTATCCTGATGCTTACTTCCTCGTAGCAGAAATGTATGAGAAAGGCAGAGGTACTCAAAAAGACAAAGCAACCGCCTTAGAGTTTTATCGGCAGGCAAAACTACTCGGCGTGCAAGCCGCCGCTGCCAAAATTGAAAGACTGGATTAACCTTTAATTAGGATTGGGTCGCAACTGTTCCAGACGGTTACGTGCGGGTTCATTTCCCTGCTCGGCCGCCTTTTCATACCAGAAGATAGCCTGATCAACGTTTTTTTCAACCCCAATACCCAAATGGTATAAACGCCCGAGGTTGACCTGTGAAACAATTTGGTCCTGCTCAGCCGCCTTCGTATACCAGACCACCGCTTCGTCAAGGTTGATCTCCGTGCCAGTGCCGCTCTCATACCGAAAAGCAATCATGGTTTGAGCACCAGCATCACCTTTTTCAGCAGCCTTTCGAAACCAATCCGTCGCTTCTGGATCTTCACCCAGCAGCGACGCGAGTCTAATCATGGCTTTGACATGCGCCATCTCAGCAGCATCCCGGTACCATTTCTTAGCCGAAAGCAGATCTTTTACGACATGCTCCCCATTTTCATACATGTACCCAAGGTAAAACTGAGCTTGTATATCGCCCTTCGACGCAGCCTTCAGATATCGCCTCGCATAATCCCCCAGGCGTTGCTCGACCCGGACCGTCGTATCCTTATCAACGGTTACAGCCTTTTCTACCGGTACCGCTGCATCACGCCCTGCGTCTTTCGCGGCGACGGTGAGCCCCCCTGACAATTCAGTTTCTTGCTGGCCAGACACCTCTTTGTCTTCTGGTTGATCAGCAGCCACGACTTCATTCTTCTCGGATAGAGACGGGTCAACCGAATCTGACGGCGACTCCGGTACTGAAACTTCAGACTGGACTGTTGCCGACAACCCACCATCGTCGTGCCCCGGTGCCTTGGCCTGCACCTTGGCTTCTGGCGTCGCATCCAGGGTTTGCTGTTGGGCGTTTAATTGGGGCGCTTGCGAGCGCTCGATCGAGGCATCCGTATCAGCAATGTCGATCGTTGCCGCGATTCCAGTCGACTCCTGAATAATTTCCAAGGCGGCAGACCGATCCTTGAATGCGTCAGCAGCCGCTGTTTTTTCAGCGTTTACTGCCGGTTCGGGTTCTTGCACCAACGCCCCACTAGCCAATAGCGTCATAGCGGATTCTTCGCTGCCGGATTCGTTCACCGCTAACACTGAGTCCATCTCAGCCGGCGCGTCTAAAAGTCGATACATCATTTGCGACAACTGATCATCCAGCCTGGATGAATCAGACTGATCCTCGCTGTTATCAATCAGAACAAAACGATCGGTTTGTTCTGTCGGTTGCAACTGTTCAACCGAGACAAATCCAAGCCGGACGCCGGAATGGGATATGTCAAACCAGTCACCGCTTAAACTTTTATATTCACCTAAGCCCCAGACATTGGTACCCGCTGCCAACTGACCGACAATATCTGACGCCATATCAGGAACCGCTCGCACAGCGGTTTGCTCAACCGTAACCAGGTCACGGTTGATCGGCTTAAAATCGAAAGACCCCGCTTGGAGGAACTGTCCCCTAGGTAGATTTAGGTTAGCCGATTGCTGCAACTGGCGCTGTCTGAGCAAGGCCTGCGGGGCAAACTGGCCATTTGGGAACTGGCTGAGGTAAGCCGAATATTCACTGCGGCTGCCCGTATCTTTAATCAAGTTCCAGAACACAATTTCATTGCCCCGAGAACTTTCATCTGAGCCCGTCAGGGGCGCCGTTGGTAAGGCAAACACAAAATCGCCACGATCAAAATCTCGATCTCGCAATTTTCCGTAACGAGGCGTCTGGGCCGATTCAGTGAGATTGGTCACCCGATCTCCCAAATACATTCCAAGTTCTGATGCCGTGAGATAACCATCAGCATTGGCATCAGAGCGGTCCTCTCCACGAATTGCCCGTAGAAATAAATCTCGGAACTGGCCATCATCGGAAACCGTCTGATCCGCATCACCGGAGGTCAGGAACTGGCGGACCGGTAGCGTTGTCGCTCGGGTAATCGCCGCTGGTGGCATAGCACGCTGAGAAGAGAAGACGGTACCGGCAAAACAGGAATCGAAAACAGCATACACGTGTTTTGAGCCTGACTGACGCATATAGGTGCCAAAGTCACGAAGTGCCAGCGAAGCAAACTTGAAATCGGCGCCTTCTGATAGGACAGGGGCATCCGCTGGGACCAGGTAACCCTCACCATCAACCGTTGCACCATGCCCTGCAAACCAGACAAACAATCTCGCGTTGGGTCGCTCACCCTTTAAAATAAAAAACCGTTTAAAAACCTGCATCAATTCAGCAGAATCGAGGTTTGTGTGCAGATCAACTTCGAAACCCTTTTCCTCCAGAGCTTCGGCAATCAGTTCGGCATCCTTAACCGCATTACTGAGTTTGGGCCATCCTTGCGTGTATTCATCGATACCGACAACCAGGGCATAACTTTCGCTATACATGCGAAATTCACCGACTAATTCAGCGTTTTTTGATTCTGATGCTCGCAACTGCACAGAAATGCCACGGCTGGCAGATAAGGCATCTGGTACCAGCATTAAAAATGCTATGAGAAAAATAATTCTAGGACCCATGTTCCTCGCAGTCATTCTAGTTCGCTGTAGTGCCCGTTTTTCGGGGCCTGTGACATTATATTCAAGCGATAGACTATCAGATATTCCGCCAAAGGATCACTACTGAGACGAGGCTACCCACCAACCGCAATCTCAACAAAAACAATCGTGCGTCGCACCGCCATCGTTCAAAAACGGTTCAGGCGGTCCTGCAACCAATGTCATGCCCAATCAAGACTGTGACGTAAAACCATCACGGCTCAGTACCATCAAATTGCGAGAAGCCGGATTTTCAGACTGTGTGGACATCGAGGGCCCGCCTCAACCGTATCAGGCAGACTATGCGGCATCTCGATTTGCCCCGAGCTGCCGGGTCAAGCCATTCAGGCTTGGTTAGGTCACCCAAGACCGTCCAGAACAGATTTATGCTCGGATTAGCGTCTGGTCGTTTACCATGGCGTCCAACTGTTTTTGCACGGTCTTGGCCCAGTGCGGATGCGTTAGGATCCAAAACTTTTCTTGCTCAATGGCTTTTGCGACCAGTTCACCCACCTCATCTGGGTGCATCCCATTCTCCAGTGCCGACTGGATGTTGCCGGCCAACTTCCCGGCCTTTTCCGAATCACCTTTCGGCTTACCCCGGCCTGGACGAAAATCGACTGAGTGGCGGCTAATATTGGTGTTAATCGGTCCTGGGCACAGCACGGACGCTCGGACAGCGCTTTTCTTGGCCCGGAGTTCTCGCTCCACTGCCGCCATCAAGGCCACCACGCCATGCTTGGCCACATTATAAGCACCCATCATTTGCGATGAGACCAAACCCGCCATCGAAGACGTGGCATTGATATGGCCAAAGCCCTGCTCTTCTATGAGGGGTAGGAACGTCTTCACCGCGTAAATTGGCCCCCAAAGATCGACATTAATGATCCATTCCCAGTCAGAGAGTTTGAGGTTCCGTGCAGAGGTCGGCAGGCCAACCCCAGCATTACTACAAACCACATGGACCCCGCCAAAATGCGCCAGGGTCACTTCCGCCAAACGCTCGACGTCTTCGAGTTTCGACACATCACAGACCTGGCACACAACCGAAGTACCCGCCTCCGACAGCTCCCTCTCAGCTGCTTTTAAGAGCGTTTCATCCAGATCCGCAAGCACAAGATGCATGCCACGCGCGGCAAACGACCGCGCCATACCGAGCCCGATACCACTCGCGCCGCCAGTAATAACCGCGGTTCGTCCTGAAAAATCCTGCATTGTTTACTCCTCGAATCATTTACGGGTTGTGGTCAGCAAGGCCGCCTCGACCTCATTAATCGCCTCATCAGACCAATCCAACCATTGCCTCAATACGGCCTGGTTGTGTTCGCCGAGATGCGGCGCCCCGGCTCTAACCTCTGACGCCAGATGTCGAAACTTGTAGGGTGATGCGGGGATCGGTCTCGTGCCACCTGCTCGGTCATCAACCGCCTGAATCGACGCGCGCGCTTTAACCGACGCAAGCTCTCGTACTTCAGATGCTTCTCTCACGTCCCCCCAGGCAATATTCATTTTATCCAAAGCAAGAATCACTGCGTCGCGATCGCCACAGGTCTTTGTGAAGAACTGTTTAGAGGCCGCTCGTCGCGCGGCGATTTTGTCTGACAAGGCCACGTCTTGCGCGGTGTCCAGGCCATCACTCACGTTATAAACCGAACTGAGTAACTTCCAGACATATCTGAATTCACCGGCCAGCATCAGCAAACCACCGGCGGTTTCATGCACTTCATTGGTGACGCCCATCGATTGGCCTTCCAGCGCGTAATGCATACCGTCGTTTGTCACAATCGTTGCATCAACCATCGAGATCTCTAGATGATCGCCCCGACCCGATTGCTCGCGCGCGTACAGTGCAGCCAGTAACCCAACAAGACCATGCAGGGCGGCATTCGTGTCGGCAACAGAAAGCGGTAACTCGGTGGGAAACGCCCCGGTCAACGCTGCCTGCCGAGCAATCAACCCGGTTTCAGCGTGAATAATGGGCGCGTAGGCCGCGCGGCGACTATCCGGGTTGTTGGCACCGAATCCGGAAATGGACAGCATAATGAGTCGCGGATTGATTTCGGCCAGCGTGTCGTAGTCAAGACCGAGTCGCTGCATCACGTCTGGTCGGAAGTTCTCGATGAGTACGTCCGCCTGCTTCACCAGCGACTTGGCGATCAGCACCCCCTTTGGATGCCTCAGGTCGACCGCAATATTCCGTTTTCCCGCATTCTGCTGGTGATAGTAGCCGGAGATATCACCCCGCTTGACGCCCCAGTGCCGGGTCACGTCGCCTTCCGGCGGCTCAAGTTTAACGACATCCGCCCCTAAGTCGCTGAGCATCCGTCCAGCGAAAGGTCCCGCTAGAACGCGTGATAGGTCAAGGACCTTAATCCCGGATAACGGATACGGCATCGTTCATTCCTTTTCTAATGACGATGAAGGCTTTCTCGACGCGAGATGGAAGTTTTCTGCCATGTTTTCACGCACCTGACCTTGGCTTTCGAAGTACTGCCGAAAGCCGCCGTTATAATTACCGTCCTGCCGGCGCTGCTCGTTGCCTTCAAAGTTGTAGTAACCGGGCGTGCATTCTTCGGACCGGTTGGTTTTACCGCGGTGCTCGATGACCTGCTGAACCCACCACGCTTCAGCCGCGTCCGTTACATCCAGCGTGTGATACCCCTTGCTGCGCACGTGATCAATGCACTCGGCAATATGGTCCCCTTGGGTTTGCAGCATATCGGTGAGGTTGAATTGGAACGACGCTTGATACCCGCCCATGATAAACAGATTGGGAAAGCCCGCTGTATGAATCCCGAGCAGGGTCCGAATGCCATCTTTATACTTATCCTGCAGATTCACGCCATCTTCGCCGACGATATCGTTATAGATACCGGTCTGCTGAACCTCGAAACCGGTTGCGTAAACCAGAAGGTCCAAGTCGTACTCGCGCCCTTCGAAAACCGGCCCTTTGGGGCTGATCTCTGTAATGCCTTGACCTTGGGTATCGACCAAATGAACATTTGGTAAATTAAAAGACGGTAGATACTCATTATGAAAGCACGGCCGCTTGCACATAAACATATACCAGGGTTTTAGGGCATCCGCAGTACGCGGATCCTCAACGATTTCATCGATCCGTTTGTGGATGCGCATCATGTAGTCGATGTTGGCGTTTTCTTGCTTTTTCAACTTTTCTTCAGGTGACACCGCGCCTTTAGCGGCTCGTTTCTCAAGCGTATTTTCAACCGCGGCGAGCACTTTCGATCGCCTTTTATTCTGCCACCCAGGCTCAAGTTTACGGGCCCAATTCGGATCCGTTGGCCAGTCATCCCGAATATCAATCGATGAGGGCGTCCGCTGGAACACGTACACCGCCTTCGCGGTCTTCGCCAGTTCGGGCACAATCTGCACGGCACTTGCACCGGTACCGATAATCCCGACAACTTTGTCTTTCAAGTGTTCAAGGTTTTGACCCGTGTAATCGTAGTCCCATCGGGAGGTGTGAAAAGCGTGACCGCTAAAGGTCGTCATTCCCGTAATGGCGGATAGTTTCGGTTTCGCCAGCGTGCCATTCGCGCAGATGACAAACTGCGCGCGCATCACATCACCGCGATCCGTTTTGACGTGCCAAAGCTGGTCGGTCTCGTCCCAGCGCGTCTCGGTAACGGTCGTATTGAAAACGGCAAGTTCGTAGAGATTATATTGATGGGCGATCGCCTGACAGTGGGCGAAAATTTCGGGGCCACGCGAATAATGATTAACCGGCACGTAATCGAGTTCATCAAGGAGCGGCAAATAGTCATAGCTCACGACATCACACGCAGCGCCAGGATATCGATTCCAGTACCAGGTGCCGCCGACATCTGAGCCACGCTCCACGATGCGAACCCGTTCTATTCCACGCTCTCTTAACCGTGCAGACGTCAACAGCGCAGAAAAGCCGCCGCCAATAAACAGGACCTCTACCTCGTCGGTAATGGGTGCTCGGTCCGGCACGTCTTCCGCATAGGGGTCAACCGCATACTTTGCGAGGTCACCGCTAAACTCCGACGTGAATTGATCGGTTCCCGGAGGGCGGTACCCCAATCGCAGATTTCGCGCCGACCGGAACTTATCTTTGATATCATCGTAATACTGCTGCGGTTGTTTTGGTCTAGGCATCGCGGATCTTCACTTAAAGGTAGACTCATCAAGAAACACCAACCGCCCCTGTATGTCAAACGAGGCAACCTGAGGTTATTTGCGTTTCTGCCTCAAGCGGTCTCGGAAGCGGCGCATACCGCTGAGCCAACGCTCATAGTCATTGGCTTTGTTGGCAAAATATTTTGCAACTTCCTTGTGCGGCAACACCAAAAATTGCTCGGCAACAATCGCCTCAATACAATCATCCGCGACCTGCTCAGGCTCCAGAATGCCGTCTTGGGCGGCTTGACTCGAGTTTGATCGCTTGGCAACGCTTTTACCTGAAGGCTTGCCAAGGATGTTGGTGCGCACAGCCTGTGGACACAACACCGAGACGCCGATACCTTGATCTGAATAGTTGATGGCAAGCCACTCTGCCAGCGCAACGGCGGCATGCTTGGACACCGCATAGGGGCCCGAATCTAGCTGCGTTAAGAGACCTGCGGCCGACGCCGTATTGAGCAGGTAGCCGCCCCCTCGCGCTATCATTCCAGGAACCACGGCGCGCGCCGCGTTCAAGTGGGCCCAAAGATGGACCTCCATCATTTTGCGCCACTGATCCGTATCGAGACCTAGGCCACCGCCAAGCGCATAACCCGCATTCGAGACAAAAATATCGATCCCCCCGTGCGCCGCCTCAACGCGCGTCACCAGATCTTCAATCGCTGCTTGATCGGCAACATCCAAAACCGCCCCGGACGCCTTTGCACCAATTAGGTCAGCTGTTTCTCGAGCGGCGGCGCCATCAAGATCCGTACAAATCACAAATCTTGCGCCGGCATCCACAAGCCGACTGGCCAACGCGCGCCCAATACCCGAACCCGCACCCGTGACCACCGCCAACTTCTCATTAATATCCATCTGTTTGCACCTTTCGTTTTTTTGTTTTTAGCTTTAACGAATATCGACTGTATTGCCAAACTATTCAAACCCTAAGCTCACCCTGAAAACCGCGGTCAATGCTGGCTGGGTTATCCCGCCTGAAAGATTGGCTCAACCCCTAGCTGTGCGCTTCGCGATAGCGGTCCAACAAGCGCCCACATCATCCAATCAGACCCTCACCGACACCCAAGGCCGACAGCGGATCAGACATCTCACGCGGCTCTTGGCATGAGGATAGATCGCCGATTCACAACGCCTGGCCCCCTAATGCTTGGCGGTGATTGCGTAGCCGCTTGCCGAAAAGCAACAAATCGGCGCTGGCTAGCCAGACCGTTTTTTTTGTCCCGGGGCGAGAACAACCCACGCCGGCTTACCGTCACTCACCTTGGCCCAAGTGGCGCCACTTTCTGCCGTCATAAACAGCATCAGCACTTCGCCTGCCACATTTTCAGGGGTCATAAAGACGGCGTCTTGGGTGCGCTGATCCTGTGGAATGATGCCGGTATCGATACCCCCGGGACACAGGGCATTAATTCGAAGCTGCCTTGCGCCGAGTTCCGCCTTAAGGCTTCGGACCAGTCCCGTAATGGCATGTTTTGTCATGGCGTACAGGGGGTCAATATCATAGGGCGTAATGCCAGCAAGTGATCCCGTGACCACAATGCTCCCACCCGCACGCATCAGGGGTAAAAGGTGGTGCAGCCCATAAACAACCCCATCGATGTTAACCCCAGTCATTTTTTTATAACGCGCTAAATTCATTGCGCTGAATTGATATTCAGCGATCGGCGCCTCGGGCGGCGCGATCTGAATGCCCGCATTCAGATGCAGATGATCAATTGTCCCAATACTGTCAGTCAGCATCTTGGTAGTTTCTTCCCAGCTGGCAACATCACTCACGTCACAGTGGTGGAATTGTCCCCCCTGCGCGTTAACAACCGATTCGCCTGACGCTTTGTTGATATCCAAGCCAATAACCTGTGCACCCAGTTCCGAGGTGCGCCGGACAACCGCCGCACCGATGCCAGACGCTGCGCCCGTCACAACGATGTTTTTCCCAGTGAAGTCGCTCATGATCTTTCCCAGCTGGTTTTTGTTATTTAAGTATCCTACACAAAATCTCAAGTAACCGTACATCGAGGGCGGGATGCTGGGCTGACGTTGCACGGGGTGATTGCAGCGTGAATATTGCACTTAAAAATAAGCGCTTGACAAAATTTTGATGGTGCGGGCCTGTCAAAGACACCTACAAGCAGTCGAAATGCAGGCGGTGCAAACAACCCATGCGTTGTTCGTTGCAAAGAGATGTGCCGAAGACCCAATCCTGGCCGCTTCTTTAGGGCCCACCTAGCGGAGTCTACCTTTATGAAAACTCGACAACTAATAAGGGCCTGCACGGCTGGCCTTGGGGCACTTTCCTTTGTAATCGGCGCGTTTGCGCCACAGGCATTGGCGCAGGAGGCGGACGAAGTGCTCGAGGAGGTCGTCGTCGTCGGCAGTCTGCGTAGCCTTCCAACTCAGGACGTTGGGTCGGTATTTGGCTTCGACAAAAGCATTCTAGAAACACCGCGTTCAGCATCGACCGTCAGTTCCGACCAGATCGAGCGATTTGGCATGAGCGATATTGACGATCTAGTCGCCCTGGCACCCGGTACCTTTACCCAATCGTTCTTTGGCACCAGCGGTCTCGATGTTCGCGGCACAGCGGGCGAGACCTACTTTCGGGGTGTACGCCGCCTCGACAATCCGGGCAACTACCCAACCCCGATTGGCGCGAGCGATCGCGTCGATATCGTGCGCGGACCCGCATCGCCCATTTATGGTCCGTCTAAAATCGGCGGTTACTTGAACTTCGTACCAAAATCAGCTCGCGCTGACAGTGGTCAGTATTTGGAGGCGCCGGAAGGCAAGCTAAGCTATACAGGCGGTAGTTGGGACAAGAACATCACGACAGGCGAAGTCGGCGGACCCGGTTCACTGGGCGATAAGGAATACGGCTATTACGTTTACGGTATGCTCGAAGACTCTGGCAGTTATTACAATAATAGCTATAGCCAGCAGTCGCTGGTGCAAGCGTCTTTCGATATGGACCTCAATGACAATTTACGGATCCAGTTTGGCGGTATGTACCACGATTATGAAAGTACACAGATCGCCGGTTGGAATCGCATCACCCAGGACCTCATCGATTCGGGCACCTACCTCACGGGTACGGCGCAACCACTGGATACTGATGGCGACGGTTTCATCTCGCACGCCGAGTACGATGCGACGTCTGATTATGACTACTCCGATGGCGACGGTGCATACAACGGGTGACACCGCGGTCCTTTTTCGTGGCAGCAATGTCGTTCACATGGGTGACGTGACCAACCCGGGCTACCCGTTCATCGATGCGGGCAATGGCGGCGATCTAGATGGCATGATCCTGTTCAATAAGAAAGTGCTTAATGAACTCAATGAAGACAGTATTGTTGTGCCAGGGCACGGATCGGTGATGTCTTATGCTGACATGGCGGCCTACACATTAATGTTAGAAACGGTGCGCGACAGAATCAATCGATTGATCGACGCGGGTATGTCACTGGAACAAGTTCTGGCTGCAAAGCCCACTGCAGAATTCGATGCAAAATACGGCCTGTGGGGTGGGCCGGAGCGGTTGATCAACCGCGCGTACATGAGCCTCGCGCGCTGAATACGCGACTGTTGAGAACACCGCAGTAATCTCGTCTAAAACGCCTTGGGCGAATCATCCAGAGTCAGCTACTTTGATTTTTTCAACCGGCTGAATCTTGATCCGTAACAGGCTGGCAACCCGCCACGTTGCCGTATCGCTGTCGCGTTTGAAGCCGGTGAGGCATCCGATCTTTCCCGGTTTAGGGCGCCGATGTGACTGATCAATTGAGGGCCTGATGCCTTTACCCCGGTACGTTACCCCGGGCAACGCCTCCGAATCCGTTATTAAGCCTTGCAGGGGTATTCATTGTATCATCGACACCTTCTGAACTTTTATATGCGCTATGCGCCGTTAACCTGCATATGAATTTTCTACCGATCGATGATTTGCAAAAGGAATAATCATGGCGTCCGTCAATTTGGAAAAGTCCGGCAACGTTTATACGCTGACAATGGATGCCGGTGAAAACAGATGGAATACCACGCTTGTTAACGAACTCATGGCGGCCCTTGATGAGGTAGAGCAAAGCACTGGCGCTGCGGCGTTGGTCACGACTGGCGCAAGCGAGAAGTTTTACTCTAATGGATTGGATCTGGCCTGGCGTAACGCGCCGGCAGATCACCCGGAAGCGGGCGACCCTGATTCCTTTTTATTTATGGAGTTCATGGCTCGGATGATCACGCTGCCGGTGCCGACCATTGCGGCAGTCAATGGTCATGCTTTTGGCGCTGGCTTTATGTTCGCGCTCTGCCACGACTACAGAATTATGCGAGAAGACCGTGGTTATCTGTGCGCCAATGAAATTCAGCTTGGCATGATTATCCCCGCTGCTGAGCTTTCGCTTTTTCGGCACAAATTACCCGCACACGTGTTTTACGAGTCTGTACAACTGGCCAGACGTTGGGGTGGTCCGCATGCACGCGATGCTGGCGTTATTAACGACATTGCAACGATGGATGAGCTGCTGCAAAAAGCGGTTACCAAGGCGGAAGAGCTTGCCCCGCTGGCAGAAAATCGTAAGCAGTTCGGCATTCAGAAAGAAAACATATTCGGAGAAAACTCGATTTTGAACGACACCAATGGTGCCGCGTATCACCTACGCACCAAAGCGCGTTATCCGAAGTAAGTGCGCTATACGAATTGGGGTCCGAGCCAAGATCTACATTGGTCCGTCTTGCCCCCGGTCTTACTATCCTAAGCTCGATTTAAGCGTGGATTTCAAAACCCTTTACACCGCCTGGTGATTGACTGTCAGTCACTACGATGTCACGCACCAAAGCCGCGAGGTCCGAGCGGTGCGCTGCCGGTTATTACCGGCCCTGATCAGAGGCCTGCCGTGCTCGGACTCAAGGCAGACATTCCCCCATTGATGGCTGAATAATTTTGTAATCGTCACGTTTTGTGAGGGTAATTTTCAAAGTAGCGCTCGCCGCTGCAATCCTGTCAGCTGAGATCGTCCGACCAGAGTAACCGACCAGGCGGGATGCACCGCGCGCTGGCTCCACGGGTTAACCGTCGAGTATTATATTGTTGATACCGGCGTAGACGCTGCGTAAAGGAGGTTTTGATGACTGAAGAAGTAGCACTCATTGTTGGCGGCGGCCCTGGTATCAGCGCGAGTTGTGCCCGGCTTTTCGCCTCCGAGGGGATGAAGGTTGCGGTTGCTGCGCGAAATATAGACAAGGAGGTTCTCAAATCCCTGGCGAAAGACCACGGCATTACCCTCATTGCCTGCGATGCATCAGACCCTGAATCGGTGGCAGCCCTGTATGACACTGTCATCGATTTGCTTGGGGCACCGACGCTGGTTGTACACAACATTGATGGTCGCCCGAAGGACGTGTTCCGAAAGTCGATCACCGACGTGAAACCCGGACCCTTCCTCGACACATTGAAGAACTCGACCTACAGTGCGTTCCTGGTTGGCCAACGTGCCGCCCGTGAGATGCTCGCACAGGACGGTCGGGACGATCACAAGGGCACAATCCTTTTTACCAATGCGAGTGCCGCAATGAAGGGTTACCCGCTCAGTGGCGCCTTTGCTGCCGCATCCCAGGGTAAATCTGGCCTGGCCCAGAGCATGGCGCGCGAGTTGATGCCACAAGGTATTCATGTTGCCCACGTGCCCATTGATGCGGCGATTGGCTGGGAGCAACCCGATGGCTCTCGGGCGCATTGGATCGCAGGCGAAACAAAAAACGACAACATGGCGCATCCCGACCGAATCGCCGAGGTTTATCTACAGCTGCACCGACAACACAAGTCCACCTGGGCTTATGAAATTGTACTGCGCCCTTGGCAAGAGAAGTGGTAACCGTCTCTTTCTAACGGGTCTGCGGTGTTTACGGCCGTAGCCCGCTTGCATCGCTGTTACTGAAATCGAATAAGAGGCATTCGTTTTGAGCTTTGAAGACGCCTCCTGCCTGATCTGGATGCGCGTGTGATGACGGTATCGACGCTGTATAGCTGCCATTGCCCAGCGTCACAATACGCTAAACCGGCCAGAACCAGCGCAAGCTATCCGCGAGCAATGCGCCGCCATGCCGCAGCGTATGACCGCCTTCTCCAAATTCGAATCGAGCATCATAACCGGCGTAAACCAGCGCCTTGAACATCGCTTGATTGGCCGTCGCCCAATCACCGAATAAGGTCTCAGCATCGCTTGCGCCGCTTTGCAGGAACACCTTTAATGGCTTTCTGGGCGTCGTGCGAACCAGATAGGGGACGTTATGACCACCCCAGATATTGGTGAAGGAGCCACAATGGGACAACACATTTTGAAACCGCTGCGGCTGGTGCCACGCCGCTGTAAAAGCCGCAATGCCACCACTACTGATGCCGCATAAAATAATATCCTCCGGTGCGGTCGACCACTTGACGTCCAACTGACTTGCCGCAAACGGCATCACTTCATCCGACAAGAAGAAACTGTAATCATCGGTTAACCGATCATACTCCCAACTGCGCTGCGCCTCAGCAAGACCATAGGAGGCCAAGGGTGAGGCCGGCGGCATCACATCACTTTGACCCGCCTGAATAAAGACACCGAAGGTGTTGGTCAGTTCACCGGTTTGATGCAGCGTATCCAACACCTTGGTCGCTCGGGCCGGCCCTTCCCGCGCCAGATAAGCCCCCCCATCATTAAAGATAATCAACCGATTGGGCGCCGGCGTTACTCGATTGGGTGGCGCGTACAGCCATATTTTTCGGGTGGTCCCGGGGTACCGATTGGCTGCGAAATCATCAACCGACACAACCGGGCCAGACGGCGCATCACCCTGACTTTCTAGGCAGGGCAAATACTGCTCATCTAACGGATGGCCTAACGCGTTCTGAACATCTCCATTGCTTCGGCCATTACAGGTTGCGGGGCCCATTTGATCCAGCCCCAAACCAAGATGATCCGCGACGCTCAGCGGCATGGCGCAATCCTCACGTCCCGAGACCAATGCCCTCGGCGCGAGGGTAATCCATGCCAGTGCATCATTGCGGCGCGCGCGCCGACAGCCAGGTTAAGGCCAAGCCCGAGAGCGCTCGGATCCCAACCGGTAAGGCTCGATCGTTCACATAAAAATACGGCGAATGATTGACCCCAACAACCCGATCATCCCCAACCTCAGGCAAAACCCCAAGCGCGAAAAACAAGCCTGGCACCGCCATCGCAAGGTAGGAGAAATCCTCTGCGCCCATCACCGGCGGCGCAATAGCCGCCGCACCATTAGCCGCCCAATCGAGTACACCGGTCATCTCTTGGGTCAACTTTGGATCATTCACCGTGACAGGATAGCCCACGTCAATGGTCACCTTGGCGGTGGCGCCCATCGCCGCCGCCGCGGCGATCGCTGTACGTCGCACCCGTTCATGAATCTCCGTTTGCATCTCTGGATCAAGCGTCCGAATTGTCCCCGTCATGAGGACCCGCTCTGAGATAATATTGCCGCGATTACCGCCCGCAATGGTACCAATGGTGACAACAGCGGGTGCTTTGCTAATATCCATCTGCCGGCTAACGACGGTCTGTAAGCTGTTGATGACCAACGCCGAACTGACAATCGGGTCGACGCCGCCCCAGGGCATTGAACCGTGGGTTTGTACGCCTTCCACTTCAATTTCCAAATAATCAGACGCCGCCATAAAGCCATTGGGTCGGTACATAATTGAGCCGGTCGGGCCTGGAAAAACATGTAAGCCAAAAACCGCGCCGGGTCGGTCTGCGCCCGTAAAGATCCCTTCTTTCAACATCAATTGTGCCCCGCCCTCTTCGTCACCTGGCGGGCCCTCTTCTGCTGGTTGAAAGATAAACATCACGGCGCCGGGCATTTCCGCGCGCAGGTCCGATAACACTCGGGCAACCCCTAGCAGTATTGCCATATGGGCATCGTGCCCACAGGCGTGCATGACCCCAGTCTCGACACCACCCCAAAGGGTCGTGACGGTTGAGGCAAAGGGTACGCCTGTTTTTTCCTTAACCGGCAACGCGTCCATATCGGCCCGAAGCGCAACAACTGGCCCAGGTTGGCCCCCCCGCAATATCCCGATGACACCGGTATGGGCAACCCCTTCTCGAACTTCATCAAAGCCGAGCGCTCGAAGCTCACTTGCAATTCGAGCCGCGGTGTTGAACTCACGATTACCGAGTTCAGGATTGGCATGAAACCAATGTCTCAGTGCCACGACCTCTGATGCGTGGGCCTCGGTGCGGCTTGCAATCTGTGCCTGCCAAGGCTCGGCAGACACCGGCGCCATCATCAGCAACATGGACAATAGGCCCCATTTCCAATCTTTCATCTCGTCTATCTCCTGATCTCATTGGTGTTCACTGGTGTTCATTGGCCTGTTCGGTTTTAGAACGCCCGAACTGATTGGCATTGCAGACAGCGTCATCAAAAATCGCTGTCGTTCACGTCCTATTGCATCAAAACCTAATTATGGCGGCCTGACAAGTTAGTGTGCGTCAACCGGCGAACACGATCAGGTCTGCGTAACAGCCCCTCGGTTTAAAGACCCAAGTTTAACGGTTGGGCCATCGCCAAGCCGGAATGTCCGCGGGGGAAACATCCGACAACAGGGTTTCGCCCAAGCGTTTGGTCAACCGTAGATGGTTGCAGGCTGGATCTGTCTGCAACAGGCTGACTAACACATCCGAATGAGACGTCACCCACAACTGCGTAGTTTGAGCCGCGCGCAGCATGAGTCTTGCCAGCGCTGGCAAGAGCTCCGGATGCAAACTGGTTTCGGGCTCATTCAAAATCATGAGCGTTGGCGGGCGCGGTGTGAGCAATGCCGCGGCCAGGCACAAGTAGCGCAGCGTGCCATCCGATAACTCCCATTGATCTAATGGGCGCAGTAGGCCGCGCTGATGAAACTTGAGCGAAAAACGGCCACCGTCACGCTCGATAATGACCTCAGCGCCCGGAAAGGCATCGCCCAAAACTCGGCTCAGACCCTCACTATCGCCAATCTCCAAAATGGTCTGCCAAGCGGCAGGCAGATCTCGACCATCGTGGTGCAGTACCGGTGTCCGGGTGCCAATTTGGGCTTGTCGGCTTGGCGCATCTCGGTCCGTTCGGAACTGATCGTAAAACCGCCAAGAACGAATATGCTCTCGTAGCGCGAAGGCCTCCGGCGCAAGGATCGGGTCGGAGGATCTGGCCAGCATGCTGTCAAATACCGGCAGGTGACGGTTCAGAACCTGCCAGGCGCCGGAATCGTCCCGTGCTTTGACCACCGGGCCCATTCGGTCAATCATTAAACGGGAAGGGTGATAGGTCTCGCCGATCCAGATGACTTCGCGCTTTATTTCCGGGTCGCCATCGAAGAGGGTCCGCCCAACGGGCGCGGGCAACCCAAAATCAATGGCATAACTGCTGTCGTCGCCAGCAATGCCCAAGCGCAAATTCACCCGGTTTTTTCTTGGGCCACCCTGCACCGGCTGGTCGCCTTTAATCATGCCCCGGCTGAATTGCTCGGGCCCGGCCCAAAGTACCGAGGCCAAGCTGCCTTCGCCGGCAATACTGCCCGCGGCAGAGCCAAGCGCCGTGTCAGACAGCAAGCGCAGGGCTTTGTAGAGGTTTGATTTGCCAGATCCGTTCGCGCCAGTGACAAGATTTAAAGAACCCAGTGGTAAAACCAGCGCGCGGATCGATCGATAGTTGGAAATGGCCAGTGCTTTGAGCATGGTTTCGCCTTAAAGACCTTCTTAAACCCGACTGAGCCCCCGCTTAATGGCGACCAACAATCGATGCGAAAACTGTTTTAAGTCATCCAGCAGGACATAAATCAGCGGCAACACGACCAGGGTAATCAGCGTTGAAAACACCAAACCACCGATAATCGTTCTGGCCATTGGGAAATAACTAGGCCCTAGCCCGCCAACCCGAACATCCCCCAACGCGAGCGGCAGAAGTCCCGCAACCGTTGTGCAAACGGTCATCAAGATGGGCCTTAAACGGTGTCGCCCACTCTCCAAAATTGCCTCAAGCCGTGGCATACCGGCTTCCCGCAACTGAATGATTCGGCTAAGCAGCACAATGCCATTGTTCACCACTATGCCGGCCAGGAGCAACATCCCGGTACTGGCCATCGCCGTAAACGTCGTCCCGGTCAGCAACAAGAACCAAAAGACCCCAACCACACTAAACCCGATTGAAACCAATATCGCAATTGGGAACAAAACTGACTCAAACAAAGCCGCCATCAACATGTAAATCAAGAGAATCGCGAACAGAATATTAATCAACATCTCCTGCGCCATTTCAATATCGATCCTAAACCCGGGCCCTTGCTCGCTGCTATAACCTGGCGGCAGCTGATAGTCTTCCATTAACGCTTCAACCAAGGCACTGGCCTGATCCGGGGTGGTGCCCTCATCCAAATCGAACTGAACTTGCACTTCGGTTTCTCGGTTTTCTCGTCGGATCGATCGCAAAGAACTTCTGATTTCTAAATCAGCAACCGTCGTTAGGGCCACTCGATTGCCACCTGGCGCGAGGAGCGGGAGGTTTCGAAGATCAGCCAGCGTTGCATCTCGACCATCTTTTAGCCCCATCCAGATTTCGTATTCTCGGTTGGGCTGCTGAAGACCGCGCGACAACTGAATGCCGAACGCAGTTGAAACCGATTGCGCAATTTGACGGGCCGTAACGTCATACAGCCCAGCGGCTTCCGGCTTCATTCGAATGACTACTTCCTGGCGGCGAGATTCATAATTGGTCCTGACATTCGTGAGCCCATCAATGCTCTCCATCACCTCAATGAGTTGATCGCCTTCTTCAATCAAAACATCAGTCGAGGGTCCGATCAACCGCAGCGACAGGCCATTATTACCCCCGCCAAATCCGCGATGTTTGCCCCCAAAGGCCACCCGAACATCCGGCAGCACGGGCAGTTTGGCTTCGATCATGCGCTCGATTACTTTCGGCGACAGGGGCGCATCTTCATACAACACGAGGCTAATGTTACCCGAGTCCACATCGTAGCGACTGAACATGTCTTTGATGTAAAAACGGTCCTTATTGACCGTTAGATAGTCCTCGAGTTCATCAACAAAACTTTCAATCCCCTCGATATCAACGGAGCCCCGCATTTTAAATCTAAGGTCTAGCCTGGGCGACTCCGAATCCGGGTTCATATTCACATCCAGCTGCTGATAGGCCCAGAAGCTGCTGAGCAGCACTAAGCAGCTGATCACAAATGCGATCAAGCGATGCCGCAAGGTTACGCGGATCAGGTGTGTATAAACCCCAGCAATTCGGTCAATAATCGGCGTTGGCGCCACGTCTTCTGTGATCAATCGCGCCGCGGCCGTTGGCACCAAAGTCTGCGCGATGAGCAAGCTCGCAATTAGCGACACGCATAACGGAACGGCGATATTCTGTTGAATCACGGCAACCTGTTGAATGTCGGTCATGAAGCTGGGAACAAAGACAATAACGGTGGTCAGGGTACCGGCGGTGATCGCCATATTGATGTCTTGAACGCCTGCCACCGAGGCCTGCTTTGGCAACAGCCCTGCCCGGCGCCGGTAGTCGATCGCTTCACTCGCCACCACGCTATTATCCACCAACAAACCAACCGCCAACATCAATCCCACAAGCGACAGAATATTGAGGGTCATGCCCATAAAATACATAACCCCAAGGGTCGCGCAGAGCGACAACGGCACGGTGGCCGCAATCACCAGAGAGCTGCGCCAACGCCGAATGAACAGCAGTAACGTCACAAGGGATAAAAAGCCGCCCAAAAGACCGCTATCGCGCAAGTCCGACAATGCCGTAATCACGCCTCGAGCCGCACTGTCCAGCGGCGTCACGATAATATCGGCTAAGACCTCTTCGGAAAACGCTGCATCCAGCTCATCTTCCACCGCCTGGGCAACCGCCACCAAATTAGCCTCAGGCTTTTTAAAGACCGATATCCCTAACGAATCAGCGCCATTCACGCGGCGTCGTTCCGATCGATCCTGGGGCGCAAATTCGACCGCCGCAAAATCTTTCAGCTTGATGCCCAGCGCGCCAAAGTTCAGGTTTTCGATATCGGCCAGACTGTTGAACTGCCCGACCGGTCGCACTCTAAATTCGGTTAAGCCCACTTCGACGTCGCCCGCAGAGGTGAAAAAATTCTCGGCTTGTAGACGACGACGAACACTGAACATGTCGAGCCCAAAACTCTCAAGTTTGAACTGGTCAAGCGAAATCATAATATACCGCTCATCGGCGCCAAAGAGCTCTACCGAGTTGACCCCTCGGATGCGCTCAATGCGTTGTTTCACCTCTTGATCCAAGAGTTCGAAGGCGGTTTCTTTATCCAGGTTTGGCGCTGTAAACATGACATTCAGCATCGGCTCGGCATTGGGGTCGGCCTGTCGTAACTCAATGTATCGCACTGATTCCGGCAATCGGTTCCGGGTATTCTCGATCAGGTCTTTGGCTTCAATGCCTTTGCCTGCGATGTCCGTCGTAAAATCAAGCAGCACACTCACCCAGAGGAAGCCCGGGTAACTGTTGGTGTTAATCTGTTGCACCCCACTCATCAGCGACAAGGCTTCTTCTACCGGTTTGGCGAGATTTTCTTCAACCTCCTCCGGGGTCGCACTGGGGTACGGGATCCCGATGCCGACAAAGGGAATTTCCATCTCTGGGAACTCCTCTAAGGCCAATCGACTACCCGCGAAGAGCCCCATCATCGCCATGCCCAAAAAGAACATCGTGATCGTGACCGGCCGGTTGACGGCAAAATTTGCTAGATTCATTCGCTTCGATCCAGAACAAGGTAGACCACTGGAATCACAACCAACGTGAGTAAGGTCGACATCATCAAGCCACCAATCACCGTGACCGCCATGGGGGTTCTGAGTTCAGCCGCTTCACCAAAGCCCAAGGCCATCGGCAGCAAACCCAGCACTGTGGTGAGTGTGGTCATCATGATGGGCCGGAGTCGTTCATTCGTCCCAGACACCAGCGCATCAAGCTTGGTGTAGCCTGATTGCCGACGCAACTGATTCACCCGATCTACCAAAACAATAGCATTGTTCACAACAATCCCCACCAGTAGAATCCCGCCAATAAAAACCACCACCGAAACCGGCGTATTGGTCAAAACCAGTGCGAGCACCGCACCAATGCCTGCCAAAGGAATCGTGAACATAATGACAAACGGATGCAGTAAAGACTCGAACAAGGAGGCCATGACCAAGTACACCAGGATCAAGGCCAGCAATAACGCAAACGCCAATGAATTAAACGATGAGGCCATCTCTTCGCTCTGCCCCCCCACATTGCTTTTAATCCCCAATGGATGCGGGATCTGATTCAGTAATTGCTCGACCTTTGCCGCGCCTTCCGCTAAATCGTCGCCCAAGGGATTGGCGCGGACGATGCCGACCCGTTGCTGGCCTAACCGCTGAATATCAGCAGGGCCCACCGCTTCAAAAATTGTTGCCACGGTTTTTAGCCGAACCTGCTCGCTCGACTCTGGGTTCACAATCAAGTTCTCAAGGTCTGATTTGGAATTCCTCGAGCCTTCATCAACCCGCAACCGAATGTCGATCTTCTTATCCTGAAAGGTAAATTCCGTCGGCACATTGCCCTTGACCTTATCGACCACGCGGCCGGCAACTTGCGGCACCGTCAAACCAAGCGCCGCGATCCGATCTTGGTCAAATTCGATCTGCAGTTCTGGGTAGCCTGATAAAATCGTTGATTCAATATCCGAGAAGTCGCCCGAACTCGCCATCAAAGACACCAGCGACTCGGCAACTGAACGAATCCCATCAAGGTCCGTACCGGTCACCTCGATTTCCAACGGCGTCGAGAAGGTAAAAAATTGCGGGCGCTCCAAACTGTATTTCAGCGCCGGTTCATCGTTGAGTACGCGGCGCACTTGCTGCATGGTTCGTGCTTCGGCTGTACCGGTGTCATCGGCCGCTAACACCACCGTGATACTGCCAAGATTCTCACCACCGCTGACGGCGGACGCATCCATCCGCCCACCAGTGCCAGCAACCGAATAGGTTCGCTCAACCATGGCCTCGCGCTGCAGGCCTTTCTGAACCTTTTCGATCAACCGATCAGTATTTTCAATTCGGGTACCCGGTGGTAATTCTAGACTGACCTCGAATTCGCCCTGTGAAATATTCGGTATCAATTCAAGGGCCAGCCGATTCAGCAGCAGCCCACTGCTCCCGAGCAGGGCTAAACTGATCAAGATGGTCGTTCCTGGCGATTGCAGCGCGCGCTCGAGCAAACGAGCGTAGCCTCGGGCCAGCGCAGCATACAGCAGATCAAAGCCCAGCATTACGGGCCGAATGAGCAATCGCAGGACCGTTGCCGCCAAACCCAGGGCCGCATAAATACCCCGGAGTAATCCGTCAGTAATCCGCTGATCGATCCGCGTTTGCTTCAAAGCGTCCTCATTCGTTGCCGCCGTTGGCCGCGCCTCTGACTCCGCTTGACTGCCCAATGCTGACAGCATCGGGATCAAGGTCAACGCCAGCAGCAAAGAGGTCATTAACGCGAAGGTGACGGTCAAGGCCTGGTCCTTAAATAACTGACCGGCAATCCCTTCAACAAAAGCCAGCGGCAGAAAGACCGCGATGGTCGTGAGGGTCGAGGCCAGCACCGCGCCCGAAACTTCAGCGCCGCCGGTCTCGGAAGCTTGTCGTTGAGACTCACCCTGTTCCCGCCGCCGCGCAATATTTTCAAGCACCACAATGGCATTATCCATCAGCATGCCAACCGCCAGCGCGATCCCGCCTAGGCTCATAACGTTCAGGCTGATATCAAACAGTCGCATCATCGCGAAAGTCATCATGACGGATGCCGGCACCGTGACGGCGATAATCAGGGTCACTCGGATTTGTTTGAGAAACAAGAACAAAACCAGTACCGCAAGGCCGGCCCCTTGAAATGCTGCCAGTTTGACCTCTGAGATCGCCGACTCGATGAATTCGGATTGATCATAGATCGGGGTCAGCACCATCCCCTCACCCAAGTTTTTCGTTAAGCGTTCAATTTCTGCACGGATATTGGCCGCAACCTCCACGGTATTCCCATCACCCTCTTTATAAAGAGACACCTCAATGGCTTGCAGTCCATTGACTCGCATGATGGCGTCCCGATCCTTTTGGCCTTCTTTAACTTCAGCCACATCCGCTAGCCGAATGATCTGGCCCCCGCGCTGAAATATGATGGTGGAACGAATATCGTCAATCGTAGTGAACTGGTTCAGGGTTCGAACGAGGTATTCCTGGGCACCATCTTCAAGGGTGCCGCCCGACAGGTTGACATTCGTCTCCTGCAACCTTTGACCTAAATCCGCGACCGTGAGATCCAATTGCGCGAGCTTTGCTTGATCGACAAAAACCGCAACTTCGTCCTCAAAGCCACCCGCGACGATGGTCGCTGCGACACCAGACACCGCATCGAGTTTTCGCTTCAGAAACTCATCGGCATACCGTCTCAGTGACTGCAGCGCCTCGACCGAGGCGGCGTCTGCAGAATCTAGCGTCAGGGAGAACCGATAAATCGGGTCCAAGTTCGGGTTAAGTCGCAACAGGGCTGGCTTATCCAGTTCAATCGGCAGCCGAACCAGGTCTAATTTTTCACGCACTTCAATGGACGCCATCTCCATATCAGCGCCCCACCGAAACTCTAAAATGACGTCGCTTTGACCCGCGGCTGAAATGGAGTGCATTTTCCGGACGCCATTCACCACACCCACCCGTTGCTCGATTCGGCGGGTGACTTGTTCTTCAACTTCAGCCGGTGCGGCGCCATCGAACTCGGTTCGAATGGTCAAGGTGGGATAGGTCAACTCTGGCAACAAGGTCAGACCCAGTCGATCCAGAGAAATACTGCCAAACAGCATCGCCGCGATGGTCACCATGCAAACCGTAACAGGTCTTGCGATGGAGCGGGCCGCCAGACTCATCGCCGCGCCCTACTGAACCACACGAACCAAACCACCATCTTTGAGCGTGCTCTGCCCGCGAACCACCACCTGATCGCCTAGGCTCAGTCCTGCTTTGACTTCGACTCGATCCCCTTGGGTATAACCGGTTTCTATCAATTGACGCTTAACCGTTTCACCTGACAACACAAACACAGACTTTTCGTTGCGCTGGGTGATGACCGCCTCACGCGACACCAAAAGCGCATCACTGTACCGATCGTACAAAATATCCACCCGAGCAAACATGCCAGGCTTCAACTGACCATCGGGGTTCAGCATGGTCACCGTCACCCGGAAGGTCCCAGTGGCGGCATTCACCTCTGGCGCGATTCGCAGCACCTGGCCATCCACCACCAAGCCCCTTAACGCATCCACCAGAATGGATGCGGGTTGACCCGGCTTCAGCTTCAAAAGCTCTTGCTCTGGCACATTCAAGATAGCTTCTATGACATCCGACCGTTTCATTTCAAAGGCTTGGGAATTGGGCTGCAGCGTGTTGCCGAGTTTGATGTGGCGCACCGTAATCACACCGTTAATCGGGGCGCGAATGGTGGCCTCACTCAGGTCATGGGCAAGCAGCGCCAAAACCGCGGCTTCACGCTCGTAATTAAACCGGGCCTGATCGAAGGCATCGGGACTGATCATCTTGCTCGCATACAATTGATCCGCGCGGTTTAAAGCGCGCTTTAGACTTTCGAGGTTCGTTTCAGTCCGCGCCATATCCAGCGCCAATCGCCGGGTGTCTAATTGGGCCAGGGGCGTCCCTTTTTCGACAACCATCCCCTCCTCAACAAATATCGTTTCGACAATGCCTTGAGTTCGAGCAACCACCAGCGCCTCTTCAACGGCAGACAAGGTCGCGGTCGTGGCGTAGGTCGCATCAATCGCACCGAGAACCACGTCGTCAATACTAACCGGTACAGGTCGGCTCTTGAACGAAGTTTTAATCGCATCGCGGTCACGTGTCTTTTCGGCAGGACTCTTACGCTCGCCACCCACCTCGGCATTTGATCCGGTTGATGCGTCGGTGTCCGCCTCACCGCTACACCCAGACAGGATCAATAACACTATCGCTAGAGAAAACAGGTTTCGCATAGGGCTTTTATCAAAGGGCATCGAACGATTATACGGACAAACCTTTAGAAATCGTCACCGTCAAGACGAACCGACTAAAATTCACGACGACCGGTTCAAGCCGCTGATAATCGCCCGGCAAACTTTGGCGTTTAGGTATAGTCTAAGCACCGACGGGTCAAAAAGAATCCGTCAAGGAGACAATGCATGAACCGACGTGATTTCCTGCACCGAACCATCACGGCGGCAGGATTGGGAACTGCGGCTTTCGCGCCTCAGGCATTCGGTCTCGGCGAGAGGCCCGCTGGGGCAGGCCACCGCGCCAAACAGGACTGTCTTGACGGGCAAAGTCAGCAACGCCAACCCTCGATGCCGCGACTTGCGCGCAGACTGCAATCGGGCATGACCATTGGTCTCATTGCGCCGGCCAGTAATGCCTTTGAAGATCATGATCTCGAATTTGCCATGGATATTGTTCGGTCCTTGGGTTTCAAGGTCAAACCCGGCGCGCATCTATTCGACCGCCGTGGTTATTTAGCGGGCCTGGACGCCGCTCGCGCCAATGATCTCAACACCATGTTCGAAGACCCCGCAGTGGACGCAATTTTTTGTGCCCGCGGCGGTTTTGGCGCCTCAAAGCTCTTGCCGCTGATCGACTACGACGCCATCGCTCGCAATCCAAAAATATTGCTGGGCTACAGCGATATCACCGCCCTGCACCTCGCGATTAATGGACAAACCGGACTGATTACCTTCCATGGCCCGATCGCGACCCAACAATTCAGTCCTTATACCGTAGAAGCCTTCCGGCGCCTGTTACAAACTGTGCCAAAAGCACCGATCATCGGCGCGCCCCCACCCTTCCTGCGCGCGCCCGGACGCGCCGAACGGATCAATCGACTCAAAACCCTAAAACCGGGTCAAGCAACCGGTCGACTGATCGGCGGCAACTTATCCCTCATCACGCACCTTCTGGGCACGCCTTATGCACCAGACTTCCGGGGTGCCATTTTATTTTTAGAAGATGTGGACGAGGCGCCCTACCGGATCGACCGAATGTTGACCGCGCTCTGGCTTGCGGGTGTTTTTGACCAGATCGCGGGTCTCGTGATTGGTAAATTTACAAATGCCCAAGCCTCAGGGCCCAGTCTGTCAATCGACACGATCCTCAATGACCGCGTTGCGCCACTCAGCATTCCTGTGCTACAAGGCCTCATGATTGGGCACATAGAAGATCAAGCCACCCTTCCGGTCGGCGCAATGGCGACTCTCGACGCAGATCGGCAGCAGTTAACCGTGGTTGGCCCCTACCTGGTTTAGGCCCAATGAAAAGGCGTTGAATTGTGCAGCGATATTTAAATTTTAATAATATCAATATTTTATAAGGATTTTATGCAAGCAGTTATTGGAATTATAACGATCCTCGTCGTCGGCTTTTTGCTCTGTAAAGATCGGTCCTTGATTCAATGGCGATTTATTGCCATCGGCCTTGTCCTGCAATTTGCCTTGGCCACCTTGTTCCTGAAGGTGGCGTGGATCGCCGAGTCACTGATGGTCTTTAACGTGATTGTGACCGCCATCGAGCAGGCGACCTTGGTCGGAACCAGCTTTATGTTTGGCTTCTTAGGCGGTGCGGACGCCCCATTTGATTTAAAGTCAGGCGCCTCGCTTTATATTTTCTCGTTCCGGGTACTGCCTCAAATTCTGGTATTCAGCGTGCTGGTCGCCATCTTTTGGTACTGGGGCGTCCTGCCCATGTTGGTCAGAGTTTTAGGCTCGCTGCTAAAGCGCGGACTCAATGTGTCTGGCGTATTGGGCACCGCCGCGGCCGCCAGCTTATTTTTAGGGATGGTTGAAGCGCCGCTGGTCATTCGCGCCTATCTCAAAGACATGTCCCGCAGCGATTTTTTTGCCGTAATGACCTGCGGCATGTCGACCATTGCCGGTACCATGATGGTGTTGTATGCCTCAGTTTTGCGTGACGTTTTACCCAACCCAGTCGGGCACCTATTTACGGCCTCGATTATCAATATTATCGGGGCGATTTATCTTTCCCGACTGCTCATGCCGGAAGCAGCGCAAGACGCAGTAGCGGTAAAACCCAAATTGGCGCTGCAATACGCCTCCTTCATGGATGCAATTACGCGAGGCACCTCTGATGGCCTAACCCTTGCCATGCACATTGGCGCAATGCTGCTGGTCCTCAGCAGCCTTGTCGCCCTGGCCAACGGCATTGTGGGTCAATTTTCGGTCGATGGCACAACCTTGTCACTCGAGTACCTCACCGGGCTTTTGTTCGCCCCCGTCGCCTGGCTCATCGGTATTCCATGGGCCGAGGCCCAACTGGCAGGCAGCATCATGGGTACGAAAATTATCCTGAATGAACTGATTGCTTACATCCAGATGGCAGGACAGGCGGACGCACTGTCGGTGAATACAAGGTTGATCCTAACTTACGTGCTGTGCGGGTTCGCCAATATCGGCAGCCTCGGTATTTTGTTAGGCGGACTCACCGTTTTGGTGCCCGAGCGCCGAGCGGAATTTTTAAGCATTGCCCCCTTGTCCATTTTAAGCGGCACACTGGTGACCTTGATGAGCGGCGCCATTGTTGCCTTGATCACCTTGTTTTAAACCTGCTTTTAGACCTGCGCCTCGCGCGCGGTTTGCTTCAACCTACCGGATCCTCAATCTTTGACCCAGGCCGGAAAAACGCTTAGGATTTTCTCTAGAATTAACGCCGACTCAAAACGCACCCAAAACCCGCCACGTGATGTTAGAACAAGTGGGCTTAAACAAGGTCTGCGTTTTTCGACAACCGAGGAGACACATCATGATCAAGCCAACCAACCAATCGATTAGCCGAACGTTAATCAATACCCTCTTAGCACTCGGCCTCACTCTTACGGCGAGTCTGGCCCAGGCAGAATCCGCCATGACGACGAATGATTTACCGCCTTGGTTTAAGCCAGAACTCCAGGTTCATCTTGTCGCGATGGATCTGGATTCAGCCCAGAAAACAGAATTCCGAGAAGCGCTAACAGACTGTTTGAGTGGCCTACAGGGGATTGTTCAGCGCGAGATTCGCCGAGGCGGGGCTGACATCCCAAAACGCATCCGACGCGCAACCAACCGGCAATACAGCAAGTTCGATAAGCGGATGAAAGCAAGCCTCGCAGACCCGCAAGAGACGCACTGGGCACAATACCTTGAGGGCCTAAAAGTCGTGATGGCAGAGCAGGCTCAATCAAGATAACGTCTCGGCCAACGCGAGCGTCTAGCTCGACCCGCACCCAATAGCCGGTTGAACGCTTATCCGTTTTGATCATCGGCAAGAAGACCTTGCTAGCCCGTCACGTTTGGCAAGCTGCCGGCCTGAGCACACCACCCGGCCCAACGACCCGTTACCTTTTGCAGGGTCAGACTGCCACTCGCGTAACGGCGTCGGCAGGCAGCCAAGGCCTGCTGCGTTAAAAGCGATTACCCTTTTAAAATGCCGGCCACGGGCTGTTGCCACAACCACCGCCCCGCGGCCAATCCGCCAAGAGACGCATTGCGCGCCCTCGGCTTCGGTTTTTGCTTCAATCACACCCATCATTCAGGCGGACCAATCGACGGGCCACGTCTGGCTTGAACGCTTGTGCCTTGAATTAGTGCTAAAAGGCCTTACAATCTAATCACAGGGTTTTTGTAAACGACCCTGATTCAGATCAGACCAGTTCAAAGGAGACACCATGGCGGACGCAAACTTCATTACCCAAACCCAATCTCAAGCCGGGGGCCGCAGCGAGGCAGGCTACAAAGTGTTACGGCAAACCTACATGCTGTTGTCGATGACGGTAATTTTTAGTGCACTCACCGCCGGGATTTCAATGGCTGTTGTGCCACCCCCCATGACCGGTATTGTCTGCATGCTCGTTGCGTTCTTTACCTTATGGCGCTTACATAAAGTGGCAAACACGCCAGCCGCCTTGGGTTGGGTCTTTGCCTTTACGGGCTTGCTCGGCTTCTCACTTGGACCGATGTTAAATGCGTATATGCAAATGTCCCAATCTGGCGGCCTAGTCATCGTGTATGCCTTGGCAACGACCGGCGCCATTTTTATGACGCTATCGGGCTATACCCTGATCAGCAAAAAAGACTTCTCCTTCTTGGCCGGATTTCTCTCGGTCGGGCTCTGGATCCTCATTGGCGGCTTGCTCTTTAGCTTTGTGGGTAGCCTGTTTGGCTTCCAGATTTCGGGCTTGCATCTCGCACTCAGCAGTATGGCCATCGTGATCTTTTCGGGCTTCATTATGTACGACACCCATCGGATCCTCTCTGGCGGCGAAACCAATTACGTCTTGGCAACCGCTAGCATGTACCTCAGCATCTACAACTTGTTTATTCATCTGCTCGCGCTCTTCGGCTTTGCAGACGACTAAACCCACATTATTGAGCACCCATTCAAAAAGCCCGGGCCAATCGTCCGGGCTTTTTTGATCCCTGGCACACGCCGTAAAAGATTGAAATCCTCGTGAAATTTGCACTCAGCATCCAAGGCTCACCCTTTACCAGCAATAGCCTTTGGAGTGCTTTAAAGTTTGCGCAGGCCTGCCTGAATGATGGCCATCATATTCATCGGGTATTTTTCTATCATGATGCCGTACTCGTGGCGAACGCCTTGCAAGCGCCACCCCAAGACGAAATGCACCTAACGGCCGCCTGGCAAGACCTTGGGCAGACCCACGAACTGGACCTCTGCTTGTGCGTTGCCTCCTGTTTACGTCGCGGCATTCTCGATGATTCAGAGGCGCACCGGTTCGAGAAAACTGCGAGCAACCTCGCACCCGGATTTAACATCTCGGGACTCGGCCAACTGATCGAGGCGAGCCTTGTCTGCGATCGTGTTGTGACCTTTGGCGCCTGACCATGACCCAATTGCTTTTTATTCTTTCTAACCCGCCTGGCAGCAGTGTTTATGCGCAAGAGGCCTTCGATGCCGCCTTAGCAGGCTCGGCGTTTTCTAATATAGCCATGCTCTTTGTCGCAGCGGGTTGCCTGCAACTGATCGAACCGAGGCTCGAGACCGCAGCGCACCAAAGAAAAGATTTCCAGAGGGGATTTCTAGCCCTGCCTGATTACGATATTCAGGATATTTTTTGCTGCGCCCAATCCTACAAAGATCATCACCTCCAAACGGCGTCGCTCGTTGTTCAACCCGCGTTGCTCTCTCAGCCAGAAATATCGGCCCTGATCGAGCGCGCAGACAGCGTGCTCAGTTTCTAATGATCTTACACACCTTCAATAGCCTCAACGCGTATCGACTGCACGGTCATCGGCCCAGTGATCACGATCTGATTTTACTGATCGAAGACGGCGTGTTTCTGGTAGGCGAGCCAAACCTCGGTCGCGATCACCGAATAAGAGTCCTGAGCGAGGATCTAGATCAAAGAGGATTGCGCGCCCCCAGCGCAATCACGCTGATCTCTTACCAAGATTGGGTTCGCCTTACCACTGAGAGTCAGCACTGCGTAAGCTGGACCGGATAATGGCTGAGCGCGACCGAGAAGGTTTTTTAGTCTCGCCGCCTGACTGGACCCCTGAGGTTGCTGAGGTCATTGCACTTGATCTGGGGGTTACGTTGCAGACCCAGCACTGGGTGATCATCGATTTGTTGCGCCACTATTTTTCGCAATATGGCCTCTCACCGCCGAGTAGAGTCTTAATGAAATTACTGAAGCGTGAACACGACCCAGAATTTTCGAGTATTGCCCTCATGCAACTCTTTGGCGGCCGAGCCAGGCGCCAGCTGGCTCAAATCGCGGGGCTGCCCAAGCCAAGCGATTGCGATTAATCGATCACTCTTACGGCCAAAGGCCGAACACTCGGCGCTCGGAGCACCTCGCCCACGATAATCAGCGTCGGCGACGGCAATTGCGCCCGCGCCACAAGCCCTGGGATTGTTTCAAGATCCCCCATCACACTGACCGCCTCTGGCGTGGTGCCTTTAGAAATAACCGCAACGGGGGTTGAGATGGCCTTTCCATGACGGATCAATTGAGCACAAATATCAGACAAACCACCGAGGCCCATATAAAACACCAGTGTCTGCCCAGGCGAGACCATCTCTGCCCAAGGTAAATCAACCGATGCATTTTTCGGATGCCCGGTCACAAAGCGCACGGACTGCGCATAATCGCGGTGGGTCAGGGGAATGCCGGCATACGCCGCACAACCTGATGCTGCTGTAATGCCAGGCACCACTTGGAAGGGAATTCCGGCTTCAATTAACTCCGTCAGCTCTTCACCACCACGGCCAAAAATGAACGGGTCGCCGCCTTTCAGCCTTACAACGCGTAAGCCTTGACGCGCTAAGGTCACCAATTGCGCATTGATGGAGGCCTGTGGGGTTGAACTCAGTCCGCTTTGTTTTCCAACATACTGCAGCGTTGCATCGCGCCGAGCGCGATCCAATACCTTCGCCGAAACCAAATTATCATAAAGAATGACATCGGCGCGCTGCAGCAATTGCAGCGCCCTAAGGGTGAGCAAATCCGGGTCTCCCGGGCCGGCCCCCACTAAAAAGACTTCTCCCACGGCGGCCTCCGGGCTAAAGAGGTAGCCATCCGCCAAATCATCCTCTCCGGCTTCAGCATGACTGAAACCTGGCCCAGCAAAAAAAGCTTCGGTCGTGATACGGCGCGTTCTGATATCAGGAATAACCGTCTTAAGCTTTGGCCGACGAGATTTCAAATACTCGGCAACCCGAACCAGGGTCTGGGGCACCAGGGCTTCGAGTTGTTCGCGTAGGAACCGCGTCAACACGGGCGATGACCCACCCGTTCCCACACTCAGCAAGACGGGCGAGCGGTTGATGATCGCCGGAAAAATAACCGTGCTGAGATCCGGCTGGTCCACAACATTCACCGGTAACTGTCGTGCTTGGGCAGTCCGAGACACCTTCGCATTGACCATCGCGTCATCCGTGGCAGCAACCACCAAGCACGCGCCTTCGAGGTCGTTGTCGTCAAACACCTTCTGCTGCCATTCATGGTCCGCAGACAAATCGTTCAGATCAAACTCAAGCCTTGGTGCAATGCACCGCAGCACGGCCCCAGCTTCGCTCAATAGCACCGCCTTGCGCCGCGCGATTTCACCGCCACCCACCAGCAAAACCAAAGCCCCGCGCAGATTGAAATGAAGCGGTAGGTAATCCACTAGTTCGCAAGCAGCCGCGTCTTTCCGCCAAGATAAGGCCGCAGGGCATCTGGAATCGTAATTTGACCTTGCGCGTCTTGACCGTTTTCAAGCACCGCTACCAGCGTACGGCCAACCGCAAGACCGGAGCCGTTGACCGTGTGGACTAATTCAGGCTTGGCACTGGCTTCAATGCGATACCGCGACTGCAGACGCCGGGCTTGGAAATCCTTAAAGTTGCTACAGGATGAAATTTCACGGTATTGATTTTGACCTGGCAACCAAACCTCAAGGTCATAAGTTTTGCTTGATGAGGCCCCTAAGTCGCCGGCGCACAAATTCATGACGCGATACGGCAGCTCCAATTTCTGAAGAATGGCCTCGGCATGCTGGGTGAGCGCTTCATGGGCTGCCTCGCTCTCTTCCGGCGGCATCAACTGAACGAGTTCAACCTTTTCAAACTGATGCTGTCGAATCATGCCCCTGGTATCGCGGCCATAGCTACCGGCCTCGCTTCTGAAACACGGTGTATGGCAGACCATTTTTACAGGGAAATCACTTAGGTTCAGAATTCGATCCCGGTAAAGATTCGTAACCGGCACTTCCGCCGTTGGGATCAAATACAGCGCTCGCTCAAGATCAACTCGAAAAAGGTCATCGCCAAACTTAGGAAGCTGACCGGTCCCCTTAAGCGCCTCTTCGTTAACTAAAAAAGGCACGTACACTTCCTGATACCCATGCTCATTGACGTGAGTGTCGAGCATCAATTGGGTCAGCGCGCGCTGCAGTTGCGCCAATTCGCCTTTGAGCGCCACAAACCGGGATTGGGCCATCGTCGCCGCCACATCAAAATCCATTAACCCACCGCGCTCCCCAAGGCTCACATGATCTTGCGCCTCTTGCTCAAACACCCTCGGGGTGCCCCAGCGCCGTATCTCGACATTATGTGTTTCATTCAGGCCTTCGGGCACACCCGCATCGGGGAGATTCGGCAAGCCCATCAAAACCGCTTGCAGCGCTTGGGACGCCTCATCGAAAACAACCTTCTGCTGATCCAGTTGCGCGCCTAGGTCGGACACCGTTGCCATGATGGGCGCCGTATCTTCGCCTTTCGCCTTGGCCTGGCCAATGGCTTTGGACACGCGATTGCGTTCTGCCTGCAGGGTTTCCATAGTTGTTTGAGCGGATTTTCTCTGGGCCTCCAGGCCCGAAAGCGCCTCAATATCGAGGACGAACTGACGGCGAGCGAGTTGGGCGGCGAGCGCCGTTAAGTCCCCTCGAATCAACTTAGGATCTAACATACATCATCCTTCTTTTAGCAAAGCGCCTGAAGGCAATACGCGGGTCGCGTCACTTGCCATCGAAAGCGGGCAATCGTAGCGAAATGGCTGCATGACATCAATGACCCAATAGCCAACGCGCGGCTGCAATGCCTGCGGCAAGCGCCAGCAAACACCCGAATAGGGTCGCCGACATATACCCGAGCGCTACCGTCAACCGGCCTTCAACCAACAGTTCATAAACTTCAAGGCTGAAGGTCGAGAAGGTCGTAAAGGCACCGAGCAGGCCCACGGTGAGAAAAACCCGAAGTTCGTCAGAAATGTCTAACCGCTCGACCAAGACATAAACCACACCCATCAGCGCGCAGCCCAGGACATTGACGGAGAAAATGCCCAACGGGAATCCGCCAAAGCCGGCCCGGCCCACGCTTGTGGCCAAATAAAACCGCAACACAGCCCCCAGCGCACCACCCGTTCCCACCCAAAACCAAATCATTGTCACCTCATCTCTTCCTACGGCCTTTGATCTTTGTGACCCCAACTGAGCGCCCTCAAGTCAGGACGCTTTTCGGATATCTGCTCACGCGGGAGCATCCGGCACCTCGTCGTCCTCATAGCGTTGAAAAGGGCTGGCAGCACTGAGTTTACGCAAGTACACCAGCTTCTCGCGGATCTTACCCTCGAGGCCACGCTCGGTCGGTTCATAAAACGCCTGCTCACCCACAGCCTCCGGAAAATAACGTTCCCCAGGGACAAACCCCTCGTCAAAATCATGCGCATACTGATAGCTTTCACCATGCCCCAGAGACTTCATAAGCACTGTTGCCGCGTTCCTGAGATGCAAAGGAACCGCCTCTGAGCCACCGGCCGCAACCAATGCCCGCGCAGCACCCCACGCCGTATACACGGCATTACTCTTGGCGGCGACCGCCAAGTAAACGACCGCTTGGGCCAGCGCCAATTCACCTTCCGGTGGACCCAGCCTGCGCTGAACATCCCAGGCATTGAGGGTTAACTGCAAGGCTCTCGGGTCGGCATTACCGATATCCTCGGTGGCCATTCGAATCATCCTGCGGGCAATGTAAAGCGGATCGCAGCCGCCATCGATCATCCGAGCCAACCAATACAGGGCCGCATCGGGGGATGAACCTCGAACAGCCTTATGTAAGGCTGAGATCTGATCGAAGAAGACGTCCCCGCGCTTATCAAAGCGGCGGGCATGATCGCCTAAAATCGACGCTAAGTCGGCTTCCTCAAGATGCTCCCCAGACCGATGGGTCCAGGCAATTTCAAGTAAATTAAGGGCCAAACGCGCATCCCCATCACTTGCCTTAGCAATGGTTTCAAGCACAACGTGTTCTTCGGGAAGGGGTAATCGGGCACCCAGTTCGTTCAAACCACGGGTTAAAATCTCGAGCAGCGCCACGACATCGAGCGTCTTCAATACATAAACCCGCGCTCTCGACAATAAGGCGGCATTGAGCTCAAACGATGGGTTTTCGGTCGTCGCGCCGATAAAGATCACGGTCCCGTCTTCAACATGGGGCAAAAACGCATCCTGCTGGGATTTGTTAAAGCGATGGACCTCATCGACAAACAACAGCGTTCTTTGACCTTTTTGAGCGTGATATCGCGCCTCATCGATGGCCGCACGAATATCCTTCACGCCGCTTAACACTGCTGATAGCGCAATAAAATGGGCCTGGCAATGACTCGCGATCAATCGCGCCAAGGTTGTTTTGCCGGTGCCTGGCGGCCCCCAAAGGATTAAGGAGTGCAACTGGCTTTGCTCAATGAGTTGCCGAAGCGGTCGACCGTTGCCCAACAGATGGTCTTGACCTGAAATCTCTTGAAGGGTTTTAGGGCGCATTCGGGCGGCTAAGGGTTGCCCTCGGTCCTCATCAGGCGTCATCGCGCTCAGAAGGTCCTGTGGCGGGCCCATGGCATCAGTCACCTCGATCACCGACTCGATTAACGGTCATCGATCACATCGATACCCTCAGGCACTTCAAATTGAAACAATGCCGGAGGCAAGGGCGCGTTTAAAGAAATCAAGGTCAAGGCAATCGAGACCTGCATTTTAGACTGGGTCATTAAGATAATCTGGCTCGGCACGTCGGCCGCAAACGCGATCTGCACCCAAGCAATGAGTGAGGCGGTATCGGTTGGCACCAATCGAAAGCGCGCGCCTGATCCCGATTCATCGTCAAAGGTCACAGCGAACGCCGCACTCAATTCTGATTCGGTCATCAAAAGGACCTTGGCAGGGGACAATGCGGTTAAAGACGCAAAGGATTGCAGTTTCAACTGGGCGAGCAGGGCATCATATTCATAGATTGTCTCGCCATCAGAAACCACCAAAGGCTGGTCAACGGATTCCAAGCGAAACTGAGCAGGACGCTGTAGATAAAAATCGCCTTGTTGAAGCTCGCCCCCTGGATCGGTCGCGCGCTGCTCAAAGCGAAGATGCAACTGCTGAAATTGCGTCAACTGATCGATCAAGGTGGTCAGCGCTGACGCGGACTCGGTTGGGGTTGCGGGCGCTGCAGCGGCGAAAGAGCACAAGGCCAATAGCCCGGCGGTCAGAAGACCCCAAAGGCGCACCCGGAACCCTTCCGAAAATTGTCCCACGCCTAAACCCTCAATTCGGCGGCGCATGCGCGAGCACTTCTCGAGAACCATTACTATTCATTGCACTGACAATCCCTGCGGCTTCCATTGCCTCCACCATTCTGGCGGCGCGGTTATAGCCAATCCGAAGTTTTCGCTGAACCGCTGAAATAGACGCGCGCCCACTCTCGGTCACAAAAGCCACGGCTTCATCGTATAGCGCGTCAGACTCTGGTCCCTCATCCTCACTACTCCCAGCCGATCCAGGAAGCAGCTCCGAATCGGTTCTGGTATCGAGGATTTCTTGCAAATAGTTGGGTTCCCCCAAGGCCTTCCAACTTTCAACCACGCGATGCACTTCTTCGTCATCAACAAAGGCGCCATGGACTCGAATCGGTATAGGGGTACCACTGGGCATATACAACATGTCGCCATGCCCCAACAGTTGCTCCGCGCCGCCCTGATCCAGAATTGTTCGAGAATCGATCTTGCTCGACACCTGAAAGCCGATGCGAGTTGGCACATTGGCCTTGATCAAACCCGTGATGACATCAACCGAGGGCCGCTGGGTCGCTAAAATCAGATGAATACCCGCTGCACGCGCCTTCTGCGCGATTCGGGCGATCAGCTCTTCCACTTTCTTGCCGACAATCATCATCATATCGGCAAACTCATCGATAATAACGACAATAAAGGGCAAGGTTTCCAGCGTCGGGGCGACTTGGTTTTCATTCTCACTAAGCGGGTCGGGTCGCCATAGTGGGTCCGATATCGGTTCACCCGCTTTGATGGCATCTTTTACTTTGCGATTAAAGCCGCCGACATTCCGAACCCCCATCGCCGCCATCAACCGATAGCGTCGCTCCATCTCGGCCACGCACCAGCGCAACGCATTCGCGGCATCTTTCATGTCGGTGACAACCGGGGTGAGCAAGTGTGGAATGCCTTCATAGACCGCGAGCTCGAGCATTTTCGGGTCGACCATGATCAAGCGCACTTCTTCCGGTGAGGCTTTGAACAATAGCGAGAGGATCATCGCGTTGATCCCAACAGATTTACCCGAGCCCGTTGTGCCCGCGACCAAAAGGTGCGGCATTTTGCCGAGGTCGACCACTACGGGCTCGCCCGCAATGTCATGCCCCAAGGCAAGCGACAAAGGCGAGCTAGACTCATCATAGGCTCTGGAGGACAACACCTGACTTAATCTAACGATCTCGCGATCCTCGTTGGGAATCTCGATGCCAACGACCGGCTTACCGGGCACCACCTCGACAACCCGAACGCTGATAACCGCTAGGGATCGTGCCAAATCTTTTGCCAGACCCGAGATACGGCTCACCTTGACGCCAGCAGCGGGCTGGATCTCGAACCGGGTCACAACCGGACCGGGGAAGACTGCAACGACCTCCGCATCAACCCCATAATCTTTCAACTTCAGTTCGAGCAACCGAGACATCGCTTCAAGGTCATCTTCTGAAAACCCTTTTTCACTGTTCACTTCCCGGGCATCGAGCAAACTCAATGCGGGTAGACCTGCGATGGCCTCGGTTTTGAACAGGTTACCTTGCTTTTCGCGGGTGGCACGCTCGCTGATTTCCGGCGGCTTTTCTTCGCGCTTTTGAATCTTCACCGGCACCCGTTTTTGTGTTTTTTCAACATGCTGCTCGAGCTTGAATTGACGCGCCTTGCTTGACTCGACCTGGATGGCCCTGGTTTGACGCGCGAGCTTTAGTTTGTGGAACAACGCTTTGATATTGGCTATGGCTGTGAGCGTCGCGCCCCCGGTTCGATCCAGGACGCTGAGCCAGGAAATCTCGATCATGAGGGTCAAACCGAGCAGCAGGGTCGCTAACATGAGCACTGTCGTGCCGACATAGCTCACCCGGGGCAGTAAAAATCCACTGAGCAGCTGACCGAGCACCCCCCCACTGCCTTCCCTGAGCGACCCACCGAAGCCATAGAAGTGCAAATCTGACAGCACGGCACAGGCAGCGATCGTCAACAACAGGCCAAAGCCTTGGACCAACAGCAGTGCAAACACCCAAGGTTCATCCCCGCGGTTCACAAGACGCTTCACAACCGGAATCAGTAAGAGAAAGGGAAAACTTAAGGCCGTTAAACCAAAAAGCACAAGCAATACATCCGCCACCCAGGCGCCCGAAGACCCAACAAGATTCGACACTTCGGCATCTAAACCGGTATAGGTCCAACCCGGATCATTCGGGTCGAAGCTATAAAGGGCAACCGCAAAAAGGACCGCCAGCAGTAACTGACCAATAATCAGCGATTCCCGCAATCGGGGCGCAAGAATCGCTAAGAATCCGGACGGGTTCTCTGCGTCATCTTCTTTTAACTTTGTTTGTGCCAAAAGCTCACCTTCTTGTCCACATTGACCGGATCACAACGATCCTAAACAGCCAAACTGAGGACGCTTACCTAAACCTGCCATAGACCTACCGGCGGCGTTAGCATCAACCCCATCGCCTAAAAGATCCTCGGGCGGATGCCCCGTTCGACCTGCCTTTTATTTTAATGTCATGAGCCACTTCGTCTACTTCACGCGCCACTGATGCGATTACACCCGGCATCGCTTTGATTTTAGCTTTCTGTTCCGATTTAGCGCTTCTGGATGTTTTTTTACAGTCTCTGTTTCGCGTCTTTTTCTAGCGCCTCGATTGACCGCCCCGATTCAACGCATTTTCTGATGGGCCTTGATGCTCGGTCCCCTCGCGATCCGCTAACGCTCGCCATAAGGGCTCTAGATTCAGGCGCTCTGAACCAAAGTCGCAACCGAAACACCTCTAATACGGTCCTCACCCCTTGCATTCGCTTAGACGTCTTATCCCCAACCAACTCGATCCCAGCACCCCTGATCGGCATTGGCCGCCCTGAATCTAGATTTTGTCCCAAACACCCGTTACATCATAGCCGAGGGCCTGACGTAAATCATCTTAGGGCTTGGCCTCAGATTCCAGCCAAATTCTATGCGCGCAACTACCCGGCGACGGGCGAATGGTTTACCATTGAACCCGCAGAAATCATCCGCAGACAGACTGGAGAACAGATCCTTGAGCGTCTTGGGCAGTCCAATGGGCCACAAGCGCGACAATGGGTCTAGACGATCGATCTAACCGCGTTTGTCCTTGACTGACCCAACCGTCGGCCGAATCACAGGGCAAGATAAACGGAGACACCATAAAATGGCTGGACCAACGCAACCTCAAGTATTCGATGACGCCTGGGACGATCAGCGCATCGATGAATTTTATCAAGATCAAAAAGCTCGGGGCACGAGGCGTGATTTTGATCTGATCGAAGCCGGCTATCGAGGCATGCGAGCTGACGACTTCTCGCGCTACATTCAAGTTCTGAGGTTAGCGGGCCATCATCTAATGGATACCAATGACCTTGGTGAAACCGTCTGGGATCGGATTGCACAACATGGCGCTGGCGAGGCTTATTTAACGGCGATGCCCCGCGCAGATATCACGGCAAACTAAGCCGATTAAAACCAGGATAACCGGGTGGACAACCGACCCATTGATACAGCCTTGAGCCTAGACAGCCTTGAGCGAAAACAGCCTTGAGCCTAGACAGCCCTGAGCTAGACAGCCCTGAGCTAAACAG